>Ga0214919_10001297_pt1 | contig 41378 bp, 40 predicted proteins | sample LL1503_MetaG_FD_177994 | JGI IMG/M metagenome (GOLD analysis project Ga0214919, IMG submission 177994) | Freshwater microbial communities from Lake Lanier, Atlanta, Georgia, United States - LL-1503 | ecosystem: Environmental > Aquatic > Freshwater > Lake | place: USA: Georgia | collected...
GTGCCATGCAAGTGAGCGAAAAGGGTGACCTGGCCAACTGGATGATTCCAGGCAAGATGGTCAAGGGCATGGGCGGCGCCATGGATTTGGTGGCGGGCGTGAAGCGCGTGATTATTTTGATGGAACATGTGGCCAAGAAAAAAGATGGCACCGAAGATTTGAAAATCTTGAACCAGTGCACTTTGCCTTTGACGGGCGTGGGCGTGGTCGATCGCATCATCACCGATTTGGCCGTGATGGATGTGGTGCCAGAAGGTTTGAAAGTGATTGAGTTGGCGCCTGGCGTCACCCAAGAGTTTTTGCAAAGTAAAACGGGCTGCCATCTGATCTTCTAATGAAACAATTCAAAATCGCATGCATTCCAGGTGATGGCATTGGGCAGGAAGTCATTCCAGCTTCTCAAGTGGTGCTTGAGGCGCTGGCCCAAGGACAAAGCCAGTTCAGTTTTGAATTCACGTCATTCGATTGGGGTGGTGATTACTACCGACGACATGGCGTCATGATGCCCGCTGATGGCCTAGATGCCCTGCGGCCCATGGATGCCATTTTGTTTGGTTCCGCCGGCGACCCACACATTCCAGATCACATCACGCTGTGGGGATTGCGTCTCAAAATTTGCCAAGGTTTTGATCAGTATGCCAATGTGCGCCCAACGCGCATTTTGCCGGGCATAGATGCGCCCTTAAAACGATGCACACCTGAGCAACTCAATTGGGTCATTGTTCGTGAAAATTCCGAAGGCGAATATGCGGGTGTAGGCGGTAGAGCGCATCAAGGTCATCCCATTGAAGTGGCCACCGATGTCTCCATGATGACCCGCGTGGGTGTGCAGCGCATCATGCGCTATGCCTTCAAGTTGGCGCAATCACGGCCGCGCAAGTTGCTCACCGTGGTCACCAAATCAAACGCGCAGCGTCATGCCATGGTCATGTGGGATGAAATTGCCAAAGAGGTGAGTGCCGAGTTTCCCGATGTGCATTGGGACAAAGAATTGGTAGATGCTTGTACGGCGCGCATGGTGAACCGTCCTGGAACTTTGGACACCTTGGTGGCCACCAACTTGCATGCCGATATCCTGAGCGATTTGGCTGCGGCCCTGGCGGGCAGTTTGGGTATTGCGCCCACGGGCAACATTGATCCTGAGCGTCGTTACCCCTCTATGTTTGAACCTATTCACGGTTCTGCTTTTGACATTATGGGAAAAGCTCTCGCAAACCCTATTGGCAGTTTTTGGAGTTGTGTGATGATGCTAGAGCACATCGGTTTGGATCAGCAGGCGCAGCGTTTGATGCAGGTCATTGAGGCTGTGACTGCCAACTCCAAGTTGCATACACGCGACTTAGGTGGCGAGGCCACTACGCAACAAGTGACCGAGGCGGTGTGCCAGATGCTTAGGCATTAGAAAAATTCATCATGACCGAGATGCAGGAGACAAAATGGAAAAGAAAACAAAATTTTGGTTAAGTGCCGTGGGCCTCAGTTTGGCAACCCTCATGCCGCACCACGCAACTGCGCAAGCCATGCCTGCATGCCCTGAGAAAAACGTCATGTATTGGCAAGCCTTCCCACCCGGTGGTGAATCTGATTTGTCTGCCAGACACCAGCAAGTGGTGCTTAAAAAGAAATGCGCCGCCATTGACACCATCATTCAATACAAAGCGGGTGCAGGCGGTGGCCTCATGTGGGCCCAAATGAACAGCTTGCCAGGCGATGGCCTGAATGTGGTGGGCATCAATTTGCCGCACATTGTGTTTCAGCCCATCGAAGGTGAAGTTCAATACAAAACGGCCGACATCACGCCCGTTTTTTGGTTTCATTACACCCCTGATGTGTTGGTAGTGCCTGACAGCAGCCCCATTAAAAACTTTGCCGAGTTCATTGCCGCGGCCAAACAGTCTCCCGGCAAAATGAACTTGGGTGGCTCTGGCTTGAACTCAGCCAACCATGCCGCGCATGAACGTTTGAATGCAGCCTTTGGCATCAAGAGCACCTATGTGCCCTACAAAGGCACTGGCGATATGTCGATGGCAGTTGTCGGCGCGCAAATTGATGGCGCTGTGACATACACCCCATTCGCCATTGCCAATCGCACCAAGGTGCGTGCCTTGGCGGTGGCCATGGAAAAACGCCACCCCCTCATGCCCAACGTGCCGACCTTCAGAGAGTTGGGCGTCGATTGGATTGACGGCGCTTATCGCGGCGTGGGCGTGCCAAAGTCAACTTCACCAGAGGCCCGCAAGAAACTGTCAGACATGTGGCTGGCCTTGAACAACGATCCTGAAATGAAAGAGTTGGCAGCCAAGAGCGGCTTTGAGTTGGTCAACATTGGTACCGATCAAATGGACGCCTTCATGAAAGAGCGCATGGCTTTGTACATTGAAGGCGCTAAACGTTTGGGTTTGGGTAAAAAATAAATCGGTTAAGTCAGGAGACAAAAATGCGTTCGATTTTTTCAAAATGGAAACAAATTTTCACGGGCACATTGCTCGCCTTGGCTTTGCCGCTAACGGCCTTTGCTCAAGCCTACCCCACCAAACCCATCAAAATGATTGTGCCGTTCCCAGCGGGCGGTACCACTGACATCGTGGCCCGCATCATTGCGCAAAAGATGACTGAGTCGATGGGGCAACCCGTCACGGTTGACAACAAGGGTGGTGCTGGCGGCAACATTGGCGCAGACCTCATGGCCAAAGCAGCACCCGACGGTTACACCATCATGATGCACAACCTGTCCTTTCCATTGGCAGCGGTTGCACAAGCGCTGGCAAACCGAGCACCTTTCAATGTGGACACAGATTTTGCAGGTGTTTCCATTGCTGTTTATGTGCCCTTCATTTGGACTTCCAGCCCATCCGTACCCGCCAAAGACCTTAAAGAACTTGCCAACCTTTTGAAAAGCAACAAGTCTTTGCAATACAACTACGGCTCTACAGGCCCTGGCTCCACCATGCACGTTTTGGGGGAAGCCTACAAAAAAGAAGCCGGCATCAGCATGGAGCACATCCCCTTCAAAGGTGCTGCGCCACTGAAGCAAGAACTGTTGGCAGGCCGACTTCAAGTGGGCGGCGATCAGTTGTCATCGTCTTTGGCAGAAGTGAAAGCTGGCACCTTGAAAGCCCTGGCTACAACAGCTTCTAAGCGCATTCCTGGTTTGCCTGATGTGCCTACTGTCAAAGAGTTGGGCTATCCAAACTTGGAATTAGAGGGTTGGAATGGTGTGTTTGCACCCGCCAAAACACCCAAAGACATCATTGATCGCTTGAACAAAGAAATTATTGCGGCAGTCAAGCATCCTGATGTGGTGAAACGCTTGAACGAACTGGGTGCTGAGGGCGTAGGTTCAACACCTGCTGCACAAGATGCCATGTTGCGCAAGCAAATGGACCAATTTCGAGCCATTATTCGTGAGATGAAACTCGAATAAGCATTCAATGCCATGGCCTTACTTTGGGCGAGCGCCTTGACCAAGCCACCAAACGGGCAGTTGCGTGCAGTCTTTGCCATCTAGACCAGAGTCTGCAGCCTCGTTGAATTTTTGCAAGGCCATGCTGGTCAATGGCAATTCTCTGTGGTTTGTTTGGGCCAATGCAAGCATGGTTCGCATGTCTTTGCGCATGGTGGCCACATCCACCGTCACCGTGTCATTTTTCTGATGGCCCAAGGCTTGTACCAGCAAGGGGCCGCGCACCTTCAGCATGTTAGGGCCGCCTGAACTTTCAGACAAAATGTCGACCACCCTTTGAGGGTCCAGTTTCAGATGGTCAATCAAGGACAGCGCCTCGCCCAAGGTTTGCCAGTAAACCATGAGGGGCAAGTTGACTGCCATCTTCATGGTCGATCCAGCGCCGAAGGTTCCTACATGTTCAACGCGTTTGCACAGGTGTTCTAACAAAGATTGAACCTTGGCCAGATCGGCTGCATGACCACCTACAAACCCAAGCAATTTACCTTCCTTGGCGGGACCGATGCTGCCGCCCACAGGGCACTCTAAATACGCAGCGCCAACGGCTTGCACACGCAAGGCCAGCTCTGGTGGTTTGGTGGGATTGACAGTGCTCATGTCAATGAAAGTGGGGTGTGCGCCAGCGCCAGACAAGAGACCTTCTGTGCCTGAGTAAACAGCGTCGATGGCTGCTTCATTGGTAAGCAGTGTGATGACGGTGTCAACAGACTCGGCCAAAACTTTGGGTGTGCTGGCCCAGTGCGCGCCAGCATTCAAAAGGCTGCCGGCTTTGTCTGATGTTCGGTTCCACACAGTGACAGAATAGCCCAACCCCAAAAGGCGGGAACCAATGGCATTGCCCATTTTGCCGATGCCTGCGATGCCAACTTTCATGTTGTTCTCCAATTGCGATGAATAGGTTTATTTCAAAATATCGCCCATGCACAAGTACTTCATCTCGAGGTACTCTTCCATGCCGTGGTGAGAGCCTTCGCGGTTACATCGGCTAATTTTGCCCCTGTGGCGGGGTCATGGATGTTAAATCGGGTGCTGCCTTTGACCCACTGGCCGTTGATCAAGGCGTCTGTTTTCAGGAGTGAGGGGTCTTTCAGCAGGGCCAAAGGGGATGTTTTCATGTCCATGGGGGCTCCTAGGGGTATTTGGTAAGGCTTGGCAGCTCTGCTTGCAATCTTATAATGGAATGTTGAAGCCAGTTTGGCTTTATTTAAGATACCCCCGTCATGAGCACACCTGTTATTTCTGTTGCCGATATTCGCAAAACATTCCTAGACTTTTTTGCGTCCAAAGGCCATACCGTGGTGGCGTCCAGCCCCTTGGTGCCTGGCAACGACCCCACGTTGATGTTCACCAACTCTGGCATGGTTCAGTTCAAGGACGTTTTTCTGGGTGAAGACAAGCGAAGTTATGTGCGTGCAACGTCTGTTCAAGCTTGTTTGCGCGCAGGTGGTAAGCACAACGATTTGGAAAACGTGGGTTACACCGCGCGTCATCACACCTTCTTTGAAATGTTGGGCAATTGGAGCTTTGGTGATTATTTCAAACGAGACAGTTTGAAATGGGCCTTTGAATTACTGACCCAAGTTTACAAATTGCCAGCTGAAAAATTGTGGGCCACGGTCTACATCGAAGATGACGAAGCCTACGACATTTGGACGAAAGAGATTGGACTACCGCCCGAGCGCGTCGTGCGTATTGGGGACAACAAAGGCGGACGCTACATGTCCGACAATTTTTGGATGATGGCCGACACCGGTCCTTGCGGTCCTTGCTCAGAAATTTTTTACGATCACGGCCCTGAAATTGCTGGCGGCCCGCCTGGTAGCCCCGAGCAAGACGGCGACCGTTACATTGAAATTTGGAACAACGTGTTCATGCAGTTTGACATGCAGCCTGATGGTAGCGTGAAGAACTTGCCTGCTCCTTGCGTTGACACGGGCATGGGCCTTGAGCGTTTAGCCGCCATTCTGCAGCACGTTCACAGCAACTACGAAATCGATATTTTTGATGCATTGATCAAAGCAGCGGCGCGGGAAACTGGCTGTGCCGATTTGCAAAACAAATCTTTGCGCGTCATTGCGGATCATATTCGCGCTACAGCGTTCTTGGTCAGCGATGGCGTGGTGCCCAGCAACGAAGGTCGCGGTTATGTGCAGCGGCGCATTGTGCGCCGTGCGATTCGCCACGGTTACAAGCTGGGCCAGAAGACACCGTTCTTTCACAAGTTAGTGCCTGACTTGGTCAAGCTGATGGGCGAAGCCTACCCCAGTTTGGCGTCTCAAGAAAAGCGCATTACCGATATTTTGAAAGCCGAAGAAGAGCGCTTCTATGAAACGCTTGAAGTGGGTATGCAAATCTTGGATGCAGCGCTTGAAGGCGGCGTCAAAGTGTTGCCTGGCGAAGTGGCATTTAAATTGCACGATACTTATGGCTTCCCATTGGACTTGTCGGCGGACGTGTGCCGCGAGCGCGATTTGAGCGTGGACGAAACTGGCTTTACAGCCGCGATGGAGCGACAAAAGGCTCAAGCCCGTGCGGCTGGTAAATTCAAAATGGACCGCGCGCTGGATTACACCGGCGCGGGCAACACCTTCGTCGGTTACGACGACTTGCAAGTCACCGCCAAAGTGCTGGCGATTTATGTCGATGGAACACCTGCTTCAGAACTCAAAGCAGGTCAAAACGGGGTTGTGGTTTTGGATACCACACCTTTTTACGCAGAGTCTGGCGGTCAAGTGGGTGATCAAGGTTTGTTGCAAACTGCCGGTGCCAAATTTGAAGTGGAAGACACTTTGAAAATCAAAGCCGATGTGTTTGGTCATCACGGCATGTTGCTTGAAGGCAGTCTGAAAGTGGGCGATGCCGTACAAGCGCAGGTCAATACCGACTTGCGTTTGGCGACTGTGCGCAACCACTCCGCCACTCACTTAATGCACAAAGCATTGCGTGCAGTGTTGGGCGACCATGTGCAGCAAAAAGGTTCTTTGGTGAATGCTGAGCGCACGCGCTTTGACTTTGCACACAACGCCCCAGTGACAGACGAACAAATTTTGGCCATTGAAGCCAAAGTGAACGAAGAAATTTGGGCCAACCCTGCAACACAAGCCCGCGTGATGGACATTGAGTCTGCACAAAAAACGGGCGCCATGATGTTGTTTGGTGAGAAGTATGGCGAGACTGTGCGCGTGCTCGACATCGGCTCAAGCAGAGAGCTGTGCGGTGGTGTTCACGTGCACCGCACTGGCGACATTGGTTTGTTCAAAGTGGTGGCCGAAAGCGGCGTGGCTGCTGGCGTGCGCCGCATTGAAGCTGTCACGGGTGGCAATGCGTTGGTTTATTTGCAAAACTTGGAAGCTACTGTTTCCAAAGCCGCTGGCATTTTAAAAGCATCGCCTGCTGAATTGAACAGCCGCATTGCCCAAGTCTTGGACCAAGTGAAATCCTTGGAAAAAGAAATGGCTGCGCTGAAGGGCAAATTGGCCTCAACGCAAGGCGACGAGTTAATGACACAAGCTGTTGAAGTAAAAGGCGTCAAAGTGCTGTCTGCATTGTTGCCTGGCGCTGATGCCAAAACATTGCGTGACACCATGGACAAGTTGAAAGACAAAATGAAAACCGCTGTCATTGTTTTGGCTGCCGTGGATGGCGACAAGGTTCAATTGGCTGCGGGTGTGACTTCTGACACCACGACCAAAGTGAAGGCAGGTGAGTTGGTTAACTTTGTGGCTCAGCAAGTGGGCGGAAAAGGCGGCGGTAAGCCTGATATGGCCATGGCAGGGGGCACGGATGCTACCAAGCTCAATGCGGCTTTGGACAGTGTGCAGGCTTGGGTGACTGAGCGCTTGTAAGTTTTATCTTGAGGCATTCAATTGCCTTTTGCTTGTAAAGCTTCTCGATGAGCCAGTGACAGGATCTTTGAACGCTATTTTTTGAGCTAACAGCTGCAAAGGGGCATTGAGTTCATCGAGATCATTGGAGTGCTTCAATACCTGTGGATAAAACTGATCGTTTATCAATGGCAGCCCCAAGGAATTCATGTGTACGCGCAATTGATGGCGTTGTCCTGTCAATGGTTTCAAAAGATATCTGGCAAGTGAAATTGAACGAGTCTCGTTTTGATTGATCGGGGCAGAATTGCTAGGAAGCTGCTCCACGCAATCAATCCAAGTTTCACTGTTGTATTCCAATGAGCCTTTATGCTGATGAATGGCAACTTCACGCATTCTAAAAAACTGAGAGTCTTCCTCCATCATGCTTCGATGGACAAGTGGAAACTTTAGATTTGAATGGGATGTTTCAGGTGCCCCCGCAATGGCTTCATAAGTTTTCTCAACTTGCCGCAGTCTGAACAATTCTTGATAATCATTTCGATCCTGTGCGCGCACACTGAACACCACCAAGCCCGCAGTTTCGCGGTCTATTCGGTGCAGTGGCGATAGTTCAGGCAAATTCAATTGCTGCTTCAGTTGCACCAGCAAGCTTTGGTGCAGATAGCGGCCACCGGGTGTGACTGGCATAAAGTGGGGCTTGTCTGCCACCACTAAGTAATCATCGTGAAAAATGACATGGGCCTTGAATGGCAATTCGGGTTCATTGCGAATGCTGCGGTAGTAGTGAAGATGAGACTGGTGATGCAGACTATCTTGCGGCGCCATCACACACCCAGCCGCATTCAGAATTTCCCTGGCTTCAAATCGCGAAAGCCATTCTTCTCGTGCAATAGCACTGAACTTGAGAGTTAAAAAATCAATCGCAGAAAGCGTGGTGTTGGCAGGAATGCCAACTGTGCTGGGCCCAACGCCGTTGATAACGGGCGGCTTAAACGCGTTGGAAGACGACATCCCACACACCATGTCCCAATTTCAAACCGCGATTTTCAAACTTGGTAAGAGGGCGATAGTCTGGCTTGACGGCATAGCCCCCTTGATCATTGGCCGCAGTATTTTGCAGCAAAGGCTCTGCACTGAGCACTTCCAAAATTTGCACCGCATAAGGCTCCCAATCGGTAGCGCAGTGAATGTACGCGCCAGGTTTGAGGCGCGTCGCCAGCTTGGCAATCAAAGGGGTTTGAATGAGTCGGCGTTTGTTGTGACGTGACTTGTGCCAAGGGTCTGGAAAGAAAATGTGCACGCCGTCCAATGAAGCCAAAGGCAGCATGTTGTCGATTACCTCTACAGCATCGTGCTGCAGAATTCGAATGTTGTGAATGTCTTGCTCGCCAATTCGTTTGAGCAATGCGCCCACGCCGGGCTCATGCACTTCGCAGCACAAAAAGAAATCACTTGGGCGAAATTTGGCAATGTGCACGGTGGCCTCACCCATGCCAAAACCAATTTCCAAAATGACTGGGCCGGTGGCTGCATCTTCACCATTCAGTCCAAACGCTTTGACGATGTTCAATGACGCTGGCACATAGGTCAACAAAAACTGAGGACCCCAAACTTCAAAGGCTTTGGCTTGACCAGTGGTCGTGCGGCCAGCACGTTTCACAAAGCTTTTGATATTTTTGGGAAAAGCGACCGAGGCAGGCGCTTGATTGGCAGAGTCAGAAGTCATTCGCTGATTTTAAGGGGTAGCGCGCTTGTGCCTCTGTGCCCATTCTTGTGTCCAAGTGCTCAGGGCTTCATCAAGGTCTGCTGAATCACAAGAATGACGTTTCAGGGTGCTCAAATTCAAGGTGCTTGCCGCTGACTGCATGGCCAAGCAAACAGCCCTTGGCGAACTTAAATCCAAAGCTTTGGCATCATTTTGTTTTGATAACTTTTCACCGTTGTCACCCAAAACCAATGGCGTGTGAAGGTAGTAAGGATGTTCAAAGCCGAGTGCTTCTTGTAGCAAGTATTGCCGCGCAGTGTTATCAGTGAGGTCTTCGCCTCGCACAACATGTGTGATATTTTGCGCGGCATCATCGGCTACCACTGCCATTTGATAAGCCCACAAGCCATCGGCGCGCTTTAAGACAAAGTCGCCCACTTCTTCTTGAACATTTTGCACCTGAGGCCCCAGTCGCCGGTCAATCCAATGGACATCAGGACTGCCGCGCAGGGTGCTCCATTGCGAGACATTGAAGCGCCATGCTCTGGCTGGTTGGCCATCCAGGCCGTTTCTGCAAGTGCCAGGATAGACCGCTGACTTGTGCCTCTCCAAACTCAAACCTAAAGACACTTGCTGCTCTTCAATTTCTTTGCGTGTGCATGCGCATGGATATGCCAAGCCTCTGGCAATGAGTTGATTGAGTGCTTGTTGGTAGATGTCGTTGCGATGTGATTGGTAGATCACTTCGCCATCTGAATGCAGTCCACACAAGGACAATTGTTGAAGGATTTTGGCAGCGGCACCGTCAATACAACGTGGCCCGTCCACGTCTTCCATGCGCACCCACCATGTGCCTTGCAATGACCGCGCATCGAGCCAACTGGCCAGTGCCGCCACCAAGGAGCCAGCGTGCAATTCACCCGTGGGTGAGGGCGCAAATCTTCCGCGAATCATTCCAATTTAAAGTGCATCTAGCGCCAGTTCCAAGCCGGAAACGAACGCATCTTCAACGCGGTGGCCTAAGCACCAATCGCCGCACAAACCGATGCCTTGCTTTCTGCTTAGCATGTGAGTGGCACCCAAGGCTTGCAGTGTTTTGGCATAACGCCAGCGGTGCACTTCTGCGTGCGCGGGTGTGGCGCGAATGCCCGTGATTTCAGAAAATGCCTTGAGTAACTTGGCTCGAACGCGGTCGGGCGCATCTTCTAAATGTTCTTGGGACCAAGCTGCGCTGGCTTGCACGGTCCAGCGCTCGACCTGTTCGCGGCCTGGTTTAGACGATTCACGCGCTAACCACGCTACGCGGTGGTGCACGCTGCGTGCGGCATTCCACTGCGGACCTAAGGTGATAAGGCCTGGTTGAGCAGCATTCGGAAAGGCCACCATGAGGGTCCAGCAAGGGGCCACTTGTACCTTGCTCAAATCGGATGCGATTTCCATTTTGATTTTGGAGGTGCGCAACAGGTCAATGGCCTGATCAGAGGGGATGGCCAATAAGACTTGGTCGAATCCGCTGAACACCGACTGAGCACCTTCGGGTTCTTCGCTGTGCAGTTGCCAGAGTTCGGGCTGCAAGGTGTCGCGTTCAATTTGGAACACCCTCGATTCAAAGTGAATGGTATCGGTCTGCACCAAAGGCTGAGCCCAAGCTCTGACCAAGGCGTTCATGCCGGGCGTTGCCACCCAATGCTTGTCATGGGTGTTGCGTGCAGCTTCAACCACCCGACCCATGGCGTCCAAGACGCGAACGGCATTGGCGCTCCAAGGTTTGCAAATGTTGGGTGTGGTGGCCAAAGCTTGCGCAAAACGAGAATCACGCACGGTGAAATACTGCGCGCCATGATCGAAGCTGCCGTAGTTGGATGAGCGAGTGGAAATTCGGCCACTGGCGCCTTTGCTTTTTTCGAAAACGGTGACGCGGTGGCCAGCTTGCATCAAGGTGCGAGCGCAGGCAATGCCCGCCATGCCGGCACCAATGACCGCAAAATTTTGAACTGGTTTTGTCTGAGTGTTTGTTTTTGTCATGGGGCTACTCTACACGCGATGGTGGGGTTGGAGCAATGCTTGTTTGGTTCTGTCTTGATTCAACTGTAACAACCACCAACTTAATGCATGGCCGATGTCTTTGCCATAGGGATTTCGCCAAGCATATTCCACTTGGCTGATGCGCTGAACGCGACTGACTTTTTTGGCTACCAGGCGGCCAGAGTCTAAATAGGGTTTGGCCAAGCTTTCGGGCAAGAACCCGCCCCCCAAGCCTCTGAGTTGTGCCTCCAATTTACTGGGCATGTCGGGCACCGTCAAAACGTCTTGTCCGCCCAACAGGCCGATGGTGACCCCTTCGCCGCGCGGTACAGAGTCTGCCACTGCCACGGCGCGGTGTTGCTGAATCAGGGCGTCGCTAAGCGGTTCGGGCGCATTGGCCAAAGAGTGGTGCGGCGCCACGGCATAGACAAAACTGACTTGCCCCAAGCTTTCATGCAAGAGTTCTGCGTGGCTGCCGGGCGTCATGAACACACCCATGGCCAAGTCGGCTTGGCCTGATTTGAGAGCGTCCAAGGTGCCCGAAAGGGTTTCGTAGCGGATTCGCAGCCTTGTGGGAGGCTTCTGGGCCAAAAAGCCCTCGCACAATTCCATGACCACCGACCTAGAAATGATGCTGTCAATGGCCACCGTGAAAACAGACTCCCAACCTGTGGCCACACGCTTCACACGGTTGGCTAGCGCATCCACATCTTGAAGGAGGCGTTTGGCTTCCCTGAGCAATTCCTTGCCAGCCTCGGTGGGCTTGGCTTGTCGGCTGCTTCGGTCAAACAGCAGCACATCCAGAGCGTCTTCAATTTGCCGGATTCGGTAGGTGAGAGCGCTGGGTACCAAGCCGCGTTGCCTGGCGGCTGCTGCGAAACTGCCGGTTTCTTCAATGGCCAGCAGCAGGCTGAGTGCATCGGGAGTTAGCAGGTCGCGGGAAGAGCTTGGCATTTTTTAATTCAAATATTTTGAATGATAACAACAAATTTTTAACTCTTTGTTGAAACCATTGCAATTTAAAGTTCAAGCTTCGAGTCTTCAAACCTTTAAGGCACTCAATGATCCAAATTCGCCGTTCCGCTGAGCGTGGTTATGCCGACCATGGCTGGCTTAAATCTTTTCACAGTTTTTCATTTGCGGGCTATTACGACCCTGCCTTCATGGGTTGGGGCAACTTGCGTGTGATCAACGAGGATCGGATTGCACCTGGCACGGGCTTTGGCACCCATGGTCACAAGGACATGGAAATCATCAGCTACGTTTTGTCTGGCAACTTGGCCCACAAGGACAACATGGGCAACGTCAAGGGCATTCCCCCGGGCGATGTGCAGCGCATGAGCGCAGGCAAGGGCGTGATGCACAGCGAGTTCAATCATGCTGAGGGGCAGGCCACTCACTTCTTTCAAATATGGATTGAGCCCAATTTGCTGGGCATTGAGCCGGGCTATGAGCAAAAGACAGTGCCACCAACCAGCAAGCGCGGTGTCTTGAAGGTGGTGGCTTCGCCGCAGGGCGAAGGCGATGCTGTGAAAATTTCTGCCGACGCCACTTTGTATGCGGGTTTGTTGGATGGCACCGAGCATGCTGCCATTGCGTTGAACCCTGCGCGCAAAGCTTATGTGCACCTTGTTCGCGGCGAATTGCAAGTGAATGGGCAAGCTTTGAAGGGTGGCGATGCCGCCCTGATTCAAGCTGAAACGAATCTTGAACTGACCCATGGCGTCGATGCCGAGGTCTTGGTTTTTGACTTAGCTTCTCAATGATTGAGAAGCTGTATTTTTTTCTTTAGGAGTTCTCTCATGGCTAAAACAGTCGTTATTTATCACTCAGGCTACGGTCACACACAACGTGTGGCGCAGTTTGTGGCCCAAGGCGCCAATGCGGCATTGATCGCCATCGATGCCGACGGCAACATTGCGGATGCCGATTGGGAAACTTTGGATGCTGCTGACGCCATCATTTTTGGTTCACCCACATACATGGGCATGGCTTCTTGGCAGTTCAAGAAATTTGCCGATGCATCCTCTAAGCGTTGGTTCACCTCTGCATGGAAAGACAAAGTGGCCGGTGGTTTCACCATCTCTGCCAGCCCCAGTGGCGACAAGTTGTCCACGCTTCAATACTTTATGACCTTGGCCATGCAGCAAGCCATGATTTGGGTGGGTCAGCCGTCACTGAATGACGGTACCATCAACCGCATTGGTTCTAACTCGGGTGTGATGGCGCAAGTTGGGCCTACGAGCCCTGCGGAAGAAATTCCACAAGGCGACTTGGACACGGCCAAAGCTTATGGTGAGCGCGTGGCCGCAGTGGCCACTCAATTGCGCGGGTAAATTGAGTGCAGTTTGCGCGGCTGCATTGAATGAAATTTTGGAGCCCTTCAGTGGGCTTCAATGCTTTTGGGCTTCAAGCTTTCTAGTTCAATGTCGACAGCGCGGCGCTCGTCAAATACGAAGCAGCCGCCTTCAAAGTGAGCGCCGTCGGTCTCTTCAAAGTATTTCAAAATGCCGCCCTCTAACTGGTAAGTGTGGGGCAAACCGTTTTGCTGCATGAAGATGGCTGCTTTTTCACAGCGAATGCCACCTGTGCAAAAACTGATGACGGTTTTGTCTTGCAACTCTTTTTTGTGAGCCATGAGGGCAGCAGGAAATTCGGTGAACTTGCTTAAACGCCAATCAATGGCGCCCTTGAAGGTGCCTTCGTCTACTTCGTAGTCGTTGCGGGTGTCCAAAATGACCACCGGCCTGCCGTTGTCGTCAAAACCCTGATCTAGCCAGCGTTTGGCTGTGGCAGGTGTGACCGCTGGGGCGCGGCCTTCTGCAGGGCGAATGGTGGGGTGGTTCATGCGAATGATTTCGCCCTTCACCTTGACCCGCATTTTTTTAAATGGTGGCTCGTCAGTCCAACTTTCTTTGGGTTTGATGTCGGAAAACCTAGGATCTGTGTGGAGTTCAGACACAAAACCTCTGACAGCCTCGGCGGGGCCTGCCAAAAATAAATTGATCCCTTCTGAGGCAAGCAAAATCGTGCCTTTTAGCTCGCGGCTCAAGCAAAGTTCTAGAAGCAAAAGGCGCAGTTCTTCTACGTCGGTCAGTGGGACAAACTTGTAGCTGGAAATATTCAGAATTTTGTTCACCCCTCTATTGTAGAAAACATCCAAAGCAGCTTCTACAATGTGCCTATGTTTGTCCATTTGCGCCTCCATTCCGAGTTTTCCATCGTCGATTCCACCTGCCGCATCGACGATGTGGTGCAGGCTGCGGCAGACGACCAGCAGCCAGCCTTGGCCATCACAGATCTAAGCAATTTGTTTGGGGCCATTAAGTTCTACAAGGCGACACGTGCCAAGGGCGTTCAGCCCATTTTGGGCGCCGAAATTTTCCTCGAAGGTTTGGGTGTTGATCCGCAGGCTTTGTCTAGGGTCATGGTGCTTGTTCAAAGTTCACAGGGCTATTTGAACTTGTCGGAGTTGCTGGCTCGCGCTTGGACGCAAAACATGGTGAAGAACAATGCCGTGATCAAGCTGGCCTGGCTGCAAGAGTTATCAGAAGGCTTGATTCTTTTGTCTGGCGCGCAAGCCGGGCCTGTGGGTCAGGCTTTGATGCAGGGTGACACCTCGCGTGCAGCTGAAATTGCTTTGCAACTGGCGTCCATTTTTACGCATCGTTTTTATTTGGAACTGCAGCGCGCAGGCCGCCCCGAAGACAATGCCCATGTGGTGGCAGCCGTCAAGTTGGCTTCTCGGCTGAGCTTGCCTGTGGTGGCCACGCACCCTGTTCAGTTTTTGACCGAAGACGATTACGAATCGCACGAAGCGCGGGTGTGTATTTCTGAAGGCGAAATTTTGGGCAATCAGCGCCGAGTGCGCAAGTTCACACGCGATCAGTATTTCAAGTCATCAGCCGAAATGCAAGACATGTTTGCCGACTTGCCCAGCGCATTGGCCAACTCGGTTGAAATTGCCAAGCGATGCAACTTAACTTTGGTTTTGGGCAAGCCTCAGTTGCCCAATTACCCTACGCCCCTTACCGATGGCAAGCCCATGCCCATCGAGGATTATTTCCGATTGTTGTCGGTGGAAGGTTTGGAAGAGCGTCTGGTGCATTTGTATCCTGACGCTGCCAAGCGTGAGATTGAACGCCCTCGCTACGCCGAACGTTTGGAATTTGAGATCAATACCATCTTGAACATGGGCTTTCCAGGTTATTTCTTGATCGTGGGTGACTTCATCAATTGGGCTAAGAAAAATGGCTGCCCGGTCGGCCCAGGTCGAGGTTCCGGTGCCGGTTCCTTGGTCGCCTATTCTTTGAAAATTACCGATCTCGATCCGCTTCAGTACAACTTGCTGTTTGAGCGTTTCTTGAACCCTGAGCGGGTGTCCATGCCTGACTTTGACATTGATTTTTGCCAGGCCAATCGCGACCGCGTCATTGACTATGTGAAAGACAAATACGGCCGCGATGCCGTCAGTCAAATTGTCACCTTCGGCACCATGGCTGCGCGAGCAGCCATCCGTGACGTGGGCCGTGTACTTGATATGAGTTACATGTTCTGCGACGGCATCAGCAAGCTCATTCCCAACAAACCAGGCCAGCACATCACCATTGATGGCGCTATCAAGGCAGAGCCTATTTTGGCAGAGCGTTTGGAAAAAGAAGACGAAGTTAAAACTTTGTTGGCACTGGCGCAAAAACTTGAAGGCATGACCCGCAATGTGGGCATGCATGCTGGTGGTGTATTGATAGCACCCGGCAAGCTCACAGATTTTTGTCCTTTGTACCAACAGCCAGGTAGCACTTCGGCAGTCAGTCAGTACGACAAAGATGACGTGGAAGCCATTGGCTTGGTGAAGTTTGACTTCTTGGGCTTGGCCACCTTGACCATTTTGGAGTTGGCTCGCGACATGATTGTGAAGCGTCACAAAGGCCAAGAGCATTTTGCATTTGAGAATATTCAGCTTGATGATGCTGCCACCTACAAGCTGTTTGCCGATGGCCGCACCGAGTCTGTATTCCAGTTTGAAAGTCGTGGCATGCAGGGCATGCTCAAAGATGCACGGCCTTCTCGCTTGGAAGATTTGATTGCGCTTAATGCCTTGTACCGACCAGGCCCCATGGATTTGATTCCCAGTTTTGTGGCACGCAAACATGGCCGAGAAGTGGTGGAGTATCCACACCCCTTGGTTGAGAAAGTGCTATCTGAAACATACGGCATCATGGTGTACCAAGAGCAGGTCATGCAAACCGCGCAGGTGCTGGGCGGTTACAGTTTGGGCGGTGCCGATTTGCTGCGCCGCGCCATGGGTAAGAAAAAAGCCGAAGAAATGGCCGAGCACCGCGATATTTTTCGCAAGGGCGCTGGTGTCAATGGCTTGAGCGAAGAAAAGGCCGACGAAGTTTTTGACTTGATGGAAAAGTTTGCAGGCTACGGTTTCAACAAATCACACGCCGCGGCTTATTCATTGTTGGCGTATCACACGGGGTGGCTCAAGGTTCATTTTACGGCGGAGTTTTTCTGCGCCAACATGACCATTGAAATGGACGATACTGACAAACTCAAGGTGTTGTTTGAAGATGCCTTGAAGTTTGGCATGAGCTTCGATCCACCCGATGTCAATCGCGGTACGCACCGCTTTGAGCCGGTATCCAATCAAGTGATCCGCTATGGCTTGGGTGCCATCAAGGGCACTGGCCAACAAGCCATTGATGCCATTGTGAAAGCGCGCGAGGAGGGTGGACCTTTCACCAGTTTGTTTGACTTCTGCGTACGCGTTGACCGCAGCCGCTTGAATAAACGTTCAGTCGAGGCCTTGGTCAAGGCTGGGGCATTTGATTCTTTGCAACGCAACCGTGCTTCATTGGCAGCTTCTGTTGATCGTGCATTTGATTTTTCAACGGCTACGGCCGCGAATGCCAATCAGGGCGGCTTGTTTGACATGATGGGCGATGATGCGCACGGTTCTAGTACCCAAGAACCTGAATTGGTGGACATGCTTCCTTGGGGCGTCAAAGAACAGCTCACCCATGAAAAAACGGCCGTAGGTTTTTACTTGTCGGGCCATTTGTTTGACGCGGTGGAGCGCGAGGTTCGTCTGTTTGCCAAACGCAAAATTGACGACCTGATTGACAGCCGCGAGCCGCAATTGTTGGCCGGTATTGTGAGCGACTTGCGCATCATCAATGGCCACCGCGGCAAGTTGGCTATTTTTAAATTGGACGACAAGAGTGCCGTCATGGAAGCCACGGCTGACGAGGCCATGATCAATGCCAACCGTCATTTGCTCAGAGACGATGAGTTGGTCATTGTGGTGGCCAAGATGCAAGCCGATCGTTTCTCTGGCGGCTATCGTCTGTCGATTCAGCAAGTGTGGGATTTGCCCTCAGCGCGTTGCCGCTTTGGCAAATTCTTGCGCGTGTCCGTGAATGGCCGCGCCCCCGAAGTGGCACGCTTGGTGAAAGACTTTCCACCACAGCGCGAAATGACAGAGCAAGGCGAACTGCTAAGGGGATTATCGGTGCGCCTCAAGTTGGAACGCCGGGGCGACAAAGTGGCTGCGGCGGCCGAACTGCTGCTCGGCGAACAAGCTAAATTCTTCCCAAGTGACGCGGCGCTCTCAAGCTGGATAGCCCAAGCCGATCAAGGCAAAGCCGAAATCGTTTACGAAATTTAATTGGGTTCAGAGGCAAATAATTGGGGTCAGAGCAACATTAATTTCCAATCTAAAGGGCTAAAGGCTAAGTGGGGGCTGACGATTTGTGGTACTCCACCATGAGGAAGCCCCCCCTTAGCCTTTAGCCCTTTAGATTGGAAATTAATGTTGCTCTGACCCCAATTATTTGCCTCTGAACCCAATTAAATTAATCTTTCGGGCGGAAGCTGATTTCTAGAACGGGTGGGACACGGCCATCTTCATCTCGGGGGAGGGTGGCGGTTTTGTCGATGGCTTTGAGAACAGCCTCATCCCAGGCCTTGTTGCCGCTGCTTGACATGAGCTTGCGGCTGATGATGGTGCCATCTGGCGATGTGCGAACTTCTACTTCTGCCTTGGGATTGCCTGCTATATCTTCCGTGAAAGTGATGTTGGGCTTGATGCGAGCGCGAATACGGCCTGCATAGCTGGGTGATGGCCCAGCCGATTTCAATGCGCTGCCTCTTGAATTTTCATCACCTGAAGCACCGGCCATGCCTTGCATGCGTTTTAAGTTTTCATTGCGAAGTGCTTCGGTCCGTTTTTCCTCAGCGGATGCTGTCTTGGCATCGTCTTTCGCTTTGGTTGCAGCGACTTCTTTCTTCAAGGTCTCTTCTTTTTTCTTCTTCTCGAGTTCCTTGGCCTTTTCTTTCTCTTTCTCTTTGAGTTTTTCCTTGTCTAGTTTTTCTTTCTCAAGCTTGTCTTTCTCAAGTTTCTTTTTCTTTTCTAATTCGGCTTCTTTTTTCTCTTGAAGTTTCTTTTCTTTTTCTTTTTTCAATGCAATGTCGGCAGCTGCGCGCTCGGCCGCGGCATCGACTTTGGGGGGCGCTGGCGGCGTAGGCTTGGGCTCTGGTTTGGGTTCGGGTTTAGGCTCTATCGCCTTGACAGGTTCTGGTGGTGGCACGGGCTGGGGCGGTGTCGGCTCAGGCTCATTGGCCGCAGGTGCAGCCTCAACAGGCACGGCAGACCACAACTCGGCCGATGCTGACAAAGTGTTGGGCTCATTTGGCCACCCGGTACACTTGTTGAGGGCAATCAATAAAAGAAAGTGAATGAACAAGGCAAACGACATAGAACGGCCCCATCCACCTGTCGGTGGTGGTGCAAATTCATTGTGGGTGTTGGCGTTCATATTGCGAAGTAAATGGCGGCTGAGGCCTTGTAGAAAATTGAAGTGAACTGTCTGCAGAATGTGCTCATGGGCATCACATCAAGGTGCAAGCTGCACTGAAAGGCCTACCCGTTGAATGCCTGCGCGCTGCAAGGTGTCCATGACCTTGACCACCATTTCATATTTGACATTCCGATCGGCACTGATGACAACCGCAGAACTTGTTTGACCTGTTTGAGCCAATTGCACGGAGTTGGCCAAGCTGTCTAAGTTTATTTTTGAGGTTTTGGCAGCGTTCACCATGTCAAGACTTCCGTCTTTCTGAACCACAATTTGAATCACTTGATCGGGCTGTTTGGCGGCTTTGCCGACACTGGGCAAATCAACCACGCTGGGTGTGATCATGGGCGCAGTGACCATGAAAATGATGAGCAGCACCAACATCACATCGATGAACGGCACCATGTTGATTTCATTGATGGTGCGACGTCCGCGGCCGCGAGAGGAAACAGCAGGCATCTGGGTGCTCCCTGAAAATCAGTGACCTGAAGCTGAAAAACCAGTACTGGCAGGGTTGACACCACCTGAGCCTGCCGAGCCTCCCAAGCTTCTTTGCAAGATGTTGGAAAACTCTTCGATGAATGTTTCCAATTTGATGGCCACGCGGTCAATGTCGCGCGCAAAACGGTTGTAAGCCACCACGGCTGGAATGGCTGCAAACAGACCAATCGCAGTGGCCACCAAAGCCTCTGCAATACCCGGTGCAACCGTAGCCAAGGTCACTTGTTGCATGCTGGCCAAGCCTGTGAACGCATGCATGATGCCCCATACGGTACCAAACAAACCGACATAGGGCGAAACTGATCCCACAGAAGCCAGGAAAGAAAGCTGCGCCTCTGCCACATCCATTTCGCGCTGGAAACTGGCACGCATGGCGCGACGTGCACCATCTAGTAGAGTGCCCGTATCGGAGATTCGACGTTCGCGCAATTTTTGATACTCGCGCATGCCGCTTGCAAAAATGCGCTCCATAGGCCCTGACAATTTTGAGTTTTGAACTGCGGCAGAAAACAAATCGTTCAAGCTAATGCCCGACCAAAACTGCTGCTCGAACTCTTCATTCAAAGTTTGAATGCGTTTGATGGCGGTGAGCTTGCCCACAATGGCGGCCCAACTGGCAATCGAAATGACCATCAGAATGACCATGACCAGTTGCACCACAAAGCTGGCATGCAACACAAGTTGAATGATGGACATGTCTTGGTTCATTGAAGTGCTTCCAAAATTTTGACCGGTATACGGCCAGGTTTGAGGGTTTGGCTGTCGACCCAGCCAATTCGGATCGTGCCTTCAGCCAGTAATTTTCGCTCACCCTGTGCCGCAAGCCATGCTTGTTGCGTCAGCACCAAGCTGGCCCGGCCGGCTTCGAAAGTTTGCGCAGTCACTTCAAGCAAATCGTCTAAGCGAGCAGGTGAGAAGTACTTGACTTGCGTTTCGCTCACGACAAACATGCCGCCGCATTGATCTTTCAAAGAATGCTGTTCAATGCCCAAGGATCGCAGCCACTCTGTGCGAGCGCGCTCAAAAAATTTCAAATAGTTGGCGTAGAAAACGATGCCACCGGCATCGGTGTCTTCCCAGTAAATTCTGATTGGAAATTGGTAGGCGGTTTTCATGCGCGTGCGCGGCCTGCCTCGCGGTCGGCTTGAACTTCGTGCGATCGCAGTTGTGGGGCTAGGCCTTCCAAAACAGCATTCACATATTTGTGACCATCGGTGCCACCAAATTCCTTGGCCAATTCAATGCACTCATTCAAGCTGACGCGCCATGGCACATCGAGACAATGTTTCATTTCGAAAACACCAATCCACATGACGGCTCGTTCGATGGGTGAAATTTCAGCCATGCTGCGATCGAGCAAAGGCAAAATGAGTTTGTCTAAGTCGGCAGCCTGTTCTGAGCAGCCATACAAAAGCGCATCGTAATGGGCTGAGTCGGCTTTGTGAAAACCTGACAAATCACGAGTAAACAAGTCAATGTCTGCCGCTTCATTTTTTCCAACCAAGACTTGGTACAAAGCTTGAAGTGCAAATTCACGCGCGCGACTGCGCGCAGACTTGCTGGCAGATTTGCCTGGTTTGCGAGTGGCCGGCTTGCTGCTTTTTTCAGGCAACTCGCTCATGCCAATTCCTCATCGTCCAATTCGTCAACGCCTAAAGACAAGTCTTCCATGAGCATGGCCATTTCAACGGCCACCCGAGCAGCATCACGGCCTTTTTCGGTTTGACGGACAACAGCTTGCTCTAAATTCTCGGTGGTCAGAATGGCATTGGCAATGGGTACGTTGTAATCAAGCGAAATGCGGCTGACGCCTGCACCCGATTCATTGGCCACCAACTCGAAGTGATAGGTTTCGCCGCGAATGATACAACCCAAGGCCACCAGTGCATCGTACTCACCGCGCTCAGCCATGGCTTGCAGTGCAATGGGTATTTCCAATGCGCCGGGCACCAACACGTGGTCGATGTCATGAACACCCAGCTCTTCCAATTCACGAATACAAGCCACTGCCAAGGCATTGGTGATGTCTTCGTTGAAGCGTGCTTGCACGATGCCGATGTGCAGACCCAAACCGTCTAACTCTTGTTGAATACCTTTGTCTGAGCCTTGCATCTTTATTCCTTAGGGATATAACCAGTAACTTCAACGCCGTACCCTGCCATGCTAGGCATGCGACGGGGTTGACCCATGAGTTTCATTTTTTGAACACCGCACTCGCGCACAATTTGCACGCCCACACCGTAGGTGCGCAAATCCATTTTGCTTTTGTTGGGTGCTTGAGCGGAGCGTGCGCGACCTTCAAACTGCGCGAGCAATTGCTCTGCACTTTCGCCGCAATTGAGCAGCACCGCGACACCATGGCCTTGCTTGTTAATGTAGTTCAAGCTGTTTTCCAAGCTCCATGAATGCATGCTGCGGCCAACTTCCAGTACATCAAATACGGACAAAGGTTCATGCACGCGAACTGGCACTTCGGCATCAGCATGCCATTTGCCTTTGACCAGAGCCAAGTGCAGTGATTGGCTTGGCTTGTCTTTGAACGCGTGGGCAGTGAATTCGCCGTGTGCAGTTTGCAGCACACGCGTACCGACTTTTTCAACCAAAGATTCGGTGCGATTGCGGTATTCAATGAGGTCGGCAATGGTGCCAATTTTGAGGCCATGCTCTGCTGCAAAAATTTGCAGGTCAGGCAAACGCGCCATGGTGCCATCGTCTTTCATGATTTCGCAAATCACTGAGGAAGGGCTGCATCCGGCCATCGTGCCCAAGTCACACCCGGCTTCTGTATGGCCGGCACGCATGAGCACGCCGCCATCCACGGCTTGTAAAGGAAAAATGTGGCCAGGTTGAACCAAGTCATGAGCGGTGGCGTGGGCGGCCACGGCGGCTTTGACGGTCAATGCTCGGTCAGCGGCAGAAATGCCGGTGGTCACGCCTTCGGCCGCTTCAATTGAGACGGTAAACGCGGTGCTGTAAACCGTGCCGTTGCTGGCAGCCATGGGGGGTAATTTCAAGTGTTCGCAACGTTCGCGCGTGAGCGTGAGGCAAATGAGGCCGCGACCATAACGGGCCATGAAGTTAATGGCTTCAGCCGTGACGTGATCTGAAGCAATGAGCAAGTCGCCTTCGTTTTCACGATCTTCGTCATCGACCATGATGACAACGCGACCCGCGCGCAAGTCTGCGACGATGTCTTCTACGGGGGAAATTTGTACAGGCGTCAAGGGACGGCCAGAATTCGTCGTCATGTCACTTCTTTCAAGAGGGCAAAGCTGCAGAAAAAGCTACTGCCGCAGAGTTGGCCGATGCATCGTTGTTGAGCATGCGCTCGACATAACGTGCAATCAAATCAATTTCTAAATTCACGGTGCTGCCTTTTTGCAAAGTGCCCAGCGCAGTGTTGTCCACAGTGTGGGGGATGAGGTTGATGCTGAACTCGCACCCGGCACTTGAATCTGCCACCTTGTTCACGGTGAGGCTGACCCCATTGACTGTGATCGAGCCTTTGTAAGCCAAATATTTGCCAATGCCAACAGGGGCTTGAATGCGCAGTTCCCAGCTTTCGCCGACCTGTGCAAAGTGAGTCACATGCCCAATGCCATCGACATGGCCCGACACAATGTGGCCACCCAATCGATCGTGCGCGCGCAAGGCTTTTTCCAGGTTCACTTTTCCAAGCTTGTCCAGGCCACTGGTTTTGTCGAGTGACTCGGCTGAGATGTCGATGGTGAATTGTTGGGCTGCCAAGTCGAATGAAGTGACGGTCATGCAGGCCCCGTTGATGGCAATGCTGTCGCCCAAGCCAACATCGTCCAGGTACCCAGCGGGTACCTCGAGAGTGAGTCGCTTGCCATGGCTTAAAGAGCTACCCAGGTCGTGGAGGGCGGCGATACGCCCCACGCCGGTGATGATTCCGGTAAACATGGCGTGTATTTTCGCAGGGATTGGGCCTGTTTAGGCCGTGAGCTTCGCTAAAACCCGCAAATCTTTGCCGATTAATTGTGTTTCTGTGAATTCAAGCGACAAGCCCTGTGACAAGTCCTCCAGAGGGCCCCAATGTGCCATGCCCTGGCCGATGCCCAATAGCTTGGGGGCCAGATAGACCAAGAACTCGTCAACGCAAGCTTCGCGAATGAGGGAGCCATTGAGTTTGTGGCCAGCTTCGACATGCAATTCATTCACTTCTCGTTTGGCCAAATCGGTCATGAGGGCTGACAGATCGACTTTGCCATGTTCATTGGGCAGCACTGTAATGTGGGCACCTAGCGCTTCTAAGGCTGATCTTTTTTCGGGATGGTCTTTGGCCGCATAAATCCAAACTTGTCTGGGCGTGAGTGCGCCAGGCTGGCTGTGTTGAAACAGGTGGGCCGACGGCGGGGTCTCCAGTTTGCTGTCCACAATGACCAAATGCGGCATGCGAGGCGCAGCACCTAAGTTGGGGCAAAGCCGAAGATCTAAAAGAGGATCGTCTGCCAGAACAGTGCCAATGCCTGTGAGGATGGCGCAGGCACGGGCGCGCCAAGCATGGCCATCGGCGCGAGCCTCTGGGCCCGTGATCCATTGGCTTTGGCCATTTTGAAGGGCTGTTTGGCCATCCAGAGACGCTGCCATTTTGAGGCGCACCCAAGGTTTGTGACGTTTCATTCGGCTTAAAAAACCAGGATTTTGTTGTTCAGCCAATTGCGCACCATCGCCGACTTCAACTTCTATGCCTGCCGCTTTCAAGCGATCAATGCCTTGACCTGCCACCAATGGGTTGGGGTCGGAGAGGGCGGCCACCACTTTGCCAACTTTGGCCCGAATCAGGGCGTCGCAACAGGGACCCGTTCGGCCATGGTGTGCGCAGGGTTCCAGCGTGACGTAGACGGTAGCGCCTTGAACGCTGTTGCCTTGGTTGGCAGCATCTTGTAAGGCCACCATCTCGGCATGCAAGCCGCCTGCTTTTTGCGTATGCCCTTGACCCAGAATTTTTCCTTGGCTGCTCACAATGACGCAACCCACCCTTGGATTGGGCGATGTGATGCGCATGGCCTGAGTGGCGATGTTCAGCGCTTTCAGCATAAGGGGACTGGCTGTCATGGGGTGCAATGATCGAGATCGATGGATACCAAGGATACGACATGTTAAAGGCCAACCCAATGGGGGGTGCTGGCGCGTCTTATTTGCCACCTCAATTCGGTGCTGCCATTGAGCTTGTCTTGGCTTGGCCATTTCACCGAAATATGTAAATTTTGAAGCAATCTGGGATCTGTGCCTTGCGTGGAGATAGCCGTTGTGTTCCAGTTTCTTTCAAATTGAATGCCCGCTTCGGTAAAAAGTGCTTTTGAATTGTGAGAGCTCTGAAATTGCGATGCGCAAAATGCGCTTGGCACTTGCCAGCATTCGGCAAGGTCTTGAGCCAAGCCACTCGCAATGTCTAAATTCCTTTGGGATTGATTGGCCGCCATGCTGGCCATGCTGAGTTGGAAGGACCCCAAAAGACCTAGCGCTAACACGGCACTGGCAAATACGACCTCTAAAACCGTGAAGCCAGATTGAGAGTCAGTCTTTAAATGATTGAATAGCATCCCTAAAACCCTGCGTTTTTCCAAGACCCAGACACTCGCTGCACCCTTGATGCATCGATGCCAATGGGCCAGTCAAAGTGGTAAGCCTCAGGGTTGAGGGTGAGAAGAGCGACAGGGTTTTGGCATGCGTTGGCACTTTGAAAATAAACCATGCCATTGATGGCGGCTTGGCTTGCTATTTGCGGGCACTGATGTGCGCAAGCAATGTCTGAAAAAATCAAAACAACAGGCGCGCTGTGGGTGCCCAAACTTTGGGTCCACGTGAGCGGACTGTCAATCCAATACACAGTTCGGCTGGGCTGTGAAAGTGAGCTTAAACCGTTTTGCAATTGTGCTGTCGAAATGGCTTTGAGCTGAGCGGGCGTGATATTGCCAAACTGTTTGCGCCATTCGATGGGCGTGCATTCAGCGGGCTCTGGCCGAGGCACAGGTTCTAAAACGGGGGGCGTCCAGGGTGCGCTGATGGGGATGTAAAGGCTTTGCTGAGCCGTGGCGCGACTGCCCGCGCCTGGCTGCTCAGAATTCAAGTTGACTTGAGCCGTGATTTTGATTTTGTGGGGTGCCAGTTTGACATCGCGTACAAACAGGACAAAAGAGTTTGTGACATCGATCGACTCTGGCCATGCCAATGCAGAAATGCGATGGTCAAACATGCCAACTTCCGATGCTGTCCATTTTAAACATTGCCATTGAGGCGATGCCAGTGCACTGGGGCATTGATTGCTGCTTGCGTTGCGCCAAAATGCGGCGTCAATGGCAATGTCTTGACCTGAATAAATGCTGTCTATTTGCGCGATGGCGGTCTCTAAAAGTGACTCACTGCTGGCCAAGGCTTGGGCCGCAAACAATTGCTGCTGACTTCTTTGAGTTTCTGACATGACAGATCGCAGTGTGATCCAGCCAAGCAAGCTGGTGATGAAGATCAGACAGATTGCGCTCCAAAGGTTGGCCATGCCGCTGTGTTGATTCATGTGGCAGTGTCTGTGCAATTTGATGCGGCATTGCGTAAATGAGCGCCGAAATTGCGCAGTCTGACCCCACGCCGCCAAGTGAGAGAAACCTTTTCGGTAGAAACTTGGCTGCGAATTTCAATCAGTAGCAGTTCACCTGGGTTCGGCGAAGACTGATTGCATTGCAAACGCAATTCAAGCGCCAGTATTTCTAAATGTTTGGGCTGTGTAAGCGATGTCCAAACAACAGGTTGGCAGGAGGTTTTGGTTTGAATTTGATTGCCATTCAAACGAAAACCACTGCACTCATTGTTTTCTTTCAGCCCATTTTCATTGCGATCAATGCTGAACAAAATTTGTTGAGGTGTGAGATGGAAATCTTCTGGCTCGCCACAAAACTGAATTGGACAAAGAGGGTCTTGGGGGGAGGTGAGTGGGATGGCGACACTGTAAAAATTAGCCCGCCGAATGTCGTGCACCAATGTGTCCATTAAGGCTCGTGTTTCTTGTTGAGCATGACTTCTTTCTAAAATTTGCCGATCGTGGGTCCATTGAAAATGAACCCAAAAAACTGCGGCACTTAGCACACTCAAACCCATCGCCATGCCAACCAAAAGATGTATCATTTCCAGCAAGCCTCGGCATCGTTCAATAATGAACCGTTGCTGGTTGCAAGCACCCTGGCATTTTCTGAAATGCGCAGACTCAAACTGCTGCAAGTTGCATCTCGGCTTTGTAAGCCAACTGGCGTGGCGTGCAGAATGTAGCCGTACCCATTGCTACTTTGGAGACTCAGTTGGTAGTGCTTTGAAATGGAGTGCGTGCCTGCCCAATTGAGCTCGCTCAAAGTGCTTGCATATTGGGCATGTAAGCCGCGCCATTGCAGTTGGCGAAGATGTAATTGCATCAGTGAATTTTGAGCATCTTGGCGCCTTATTTTTTGCCATTGCAATTCAAACTGAGGCAAGGCAATGCCCATGAGTGTGCCAATGATCGCCATGCAAACAAGAGACTCAACAAGCGTAAAACCTGCTGGACCGCGGCTGCTTACTTGAAATGCTGATGGAGGGTTCATGCGCAGAGCATGCGCTGTCAGCAAGCTGCGCCATTGACATTGACTTGCAGTGCCTGCGAAATGTCAGTCGATGCAAGTGCCTGAATGCGCCATGCATGGAAGCTCTGAACATGAAGTTCACATTAAAAGCTGAAGGCTACAGTTTGATCGAAATGCTGTTCATGCTGTTTATTTTGGGGGTATTGTGCGGCACGGTTGCGATGTCTTTTCAGGGTTTGCAAAACAGGGTTCACATTCAGGCGGCTTCTGAAGCCTTGTTGAACGATATTCTCAGCGCCAGAGCCGAAGCCTTGCGCCGAGAACGACGCGTCACGCTGTGTGCAGCTGCACTCGACTCAAGCTCGCAAGCCGCATTGCCAAGAGCCTGTGCTTCCAGTGGTAGTAAAGTCGCCTGGGATCAGGGTTGGTTGGTGTTTGAAGATGCCAACAGCAATGGTCTATGGGATGAAGGAGAGCCCCTGCTCCAGCAACGATCGCGCATCAACTCCCAAGTTTCGGCCACAGGCAATAGTACTGTCAGCCGTTATGTATCTTTTGGCGCAAGTGGTCGCAGCTTGTCATTGAATGGTGCTTTTCAAGCGGGAACCATCACTTTTTGTGAGAGCGGTGCGAAAGCCAGGGAGGGGTGGTTGTTGGTGGTGAACGCGGTGGGTCGTGCCCGCTTAGACAAAGGGCAGATTGCCATCTGCCCTTGAATCTATTTACTCACTTCGTCCACCAGCAACTTGAAGTCGTCTATGTCTTCAAAGCTGCGGTAGACGCTTGCAAATCGAACGTAGGCCACTTTGTCGAGCTTCTTCAATTCGCGCATAACCAGCTCCCCAATTTTGTTGGAAGCTACTTCGCGTTGTGCCAAGTTCAATAACTTTTCTTCAATGCGCTCGATGGCTGAATCAACTTGCTCAATGCTCACGGGTCGTTTGCGCAGCGCCAAGTTCATGCTGGCGCGCAACTTCACGCGCTCGTACTCAATGCGTCTGCCATCTTTTTTCACGATGGCCGGAAAGTTCACTTCTGGCCGCTCGTAGGTGGTAAAACGTTTTTCACACGCCGCACATTGACGGCGACGGCGAATGAGGTCGCCATCTTCAGCCAGGCGTGTTTCCACCACTTGGGTGTCGTTGTGGCTGCAGAAGGGACACTTCATTTGTAAACCGGGAAACGCGCGGTCAAGGCATTGACCTTGATGCGCACAGCTTCAATGTTGGCAGGATCGCGTGGCTTGTCGAGCACATCGGCAATGAGGTTGGCTGTGATGCGCGCCTCTTCGTCCATGAAGCCGCGGGTGGTCATGGCGGGTGTGCCAATGCGCACGCCGCTGGTGACCATGGGTTTTTCAGGGTCGTTGGGGATGGCGTTTTTGTTGATGGTCATGTGCGCCTGGCCCAAGACCGCTTCAGCTTCTTTGCCAGTGATGCCTTTGGGCCGCAAATCGACCAACATGACGTGACTTTGGGTGCCACCGCTCACAATGCGCAGACCGCGTTGTGTCAGCGTTTCGGCCACGATTTGAGCGTTCTTGATGACCTGTTGTTGGTAGGCTTTGAAACCCGGGGCCATGGCTTCTTTGAAGGCAATAGCCTTGGCAGCAATGACGTGCATGAGCGGGCCGCCTTGCAGACCAGGGAAGATGGCGCTGTTGATGGCTTTTTCGTGTTCGGCTTTCATCAAGATGATGCCGCCGCGAGGTCCGCGCAAGCTCTTGTGAGTAGTCGATGTGACCACGTCGGCGTAAGGCACGGGGTTGGGATAAACACCTGCCGCAATGAGTCCTGCATAGTGCGCCATATCAACCAGAAAAATGGCGCCAACATCTTTAGCCACTTTGGAAAAGCGTGCAAAGTCAATGTGCAAACTATAGGCCGATGCGCCGGCAATGATGAGCTTGGGCTTGGTTTCATGGGCCTTTTTCTCCATGGCATCGTAGTCAATGACTTCGTTGGCATCGAGTCCATAGCTGACCACGTTAAACCACTTGCCACTGATGTTCAAGGGCATGCCATGTGTCAGGTGGCCGCCTTCGGCCAAGCTCATGCCCATGATGGTGTCGCCGGGCTTTAAGAATGCCAGAAACACGGCTTCATTGGCCGATGCGCCGCAATGGGGTTGCACGTTGGCAGCGTCAGCCCCAAAGATTTGTTTGACGCGGTCAATGGCCAATTGCTCGGCAATGTCAACAAATTCGCAACCACCGTAGTAACGCTTGCCAGGGTAGCCTTCTGCGTACTTGTTGGTGAGTTGTGAGCCTTGAGCCGCCATGACGGCAGGTGAGGCGTAGTTTTCGCTGGCAATCAACTCAATGTGATGCTCTTGGCGGGCGTTTTCAGCCTGAATGGCTGCGAAAATTTCGGGATCGGTTTGTTCAATCAGAATGTTTCTAGAATACATGGCAGGCCTTCAAAGGATGGTTCCTTGCGCAAATGAAGTGTTGAAAACTTCAAAATGGCAAGGGCTGCCCAGGCGAACGGCTGAAACCTTGTGCCCCTAAACAACTTGGACAAGGTGCACGCTCCCCAGTGGTTGTAGGCTGGCCAAGGCCCCCCAATTTCCACGTCAGAGACTGGCAAGCTAATAAAAGCAGGGGCCAGGCTCCTATCGCCAGTTGCGTGCATGCTGAGTGTAGCCGAGGCGGTGACTGGATGCATCTGGCCAGGTTAAATTTGGCAGCCTGATTTTTTTAGGACAAGCCCATTAGGATCACTTTTTGGGGCTGGGGTTCAAGTGGGTGCTTGCCTTGGCATTGGCATCTTTGGAGATTTTAGGGATGGCTTGTTTGAGACGTTCTTGTTCAGCGAGCACCCGAGCAATGTACTCAGTTTCTTGAGAAACAGACTCTTCACCCGCCTTGTAGAGTCGAAGTCCTTCCTCCAAGCTACCAGCCAAATGGATGCATTCTTTCAGGATTTTGACGCCGATGCGAAGGTTTGTTTTGGGGTCAAAAATGGCCATGGCCCCGCCGTAGGGGGTGAATTGCTCAAAATGGACCTCAGGTATCACCTGCATCAGGCCTTTTGCGCCCGTAGGGCTGTTGGCAAAGGGGTTGTAGTTGGACTCCACCCCGATGACAGCCAAAATGAGGGTGGCTTCTAGCGCTGACCGATCTGCCAAGTCAAATACCTCCAAAATCAAGGCATTCAAGGGCTCTGGCGCAATTTTGTATTTGCTTCTCACGGCTTGAACCAAAGTCATTTGGAGCGGGCTCAGGTCGGTTGAGGGGGCAGCCAAGCTTCTTAGCAACACTTGTTGTTGTTCATCTTCGGCTTCTGAAATCTGCAGTCGGGTAAACAGCCAGCCCTGCACGCTTTGGACAGTCAGGGTGCGAACTTCAGGTCGGGCCAGAGCGAGCATGCTAAGGATCAAGGCAAGCAGGCCCAACATTGCAAAACTGTGGTGGGAAATACTCACAAAGCCACGCCCAATGTCGCCCCCAAAGGCCATTAGTCCGCGCCAAAAGCGAAGGGGCCATTGCGCAGCGGATTCCTGAAAAGTTGGTTGAGACACAAGTTGATGTGGAGTGGCGGAACTGCTAATTATAAAAAAAATCGAAAATAGATGCTTTCAGCATATCGAGGCCTGCCTTCCTCGGTGAAAATAGCTTCTTTATCTTTTTGTGTTGTGACTGTGACTTCTTCCTCTCCTAAGACCCCAGACTTGCAAGCCCTAGACAACTTAACCGGGGGTGCCTTTACCGCACAAACATCCGGTGAGCGTGCAGCCAAGTTGCGTGATTGGCTTCTCACAGAGCCATCTCACGAAGTTTTGCAAAACGTGTACAAAGAAGTTTCCACGCGTGACAAAGGCGCTGCCAAAGTGCTTCGCGAAAAGCTAGATGAGTTGAAGCGCTTGCATGGCCAAGATGTCTTGGCGGCCGAATGGGCTGAACGCGCCAATGCCATGTTAACTTCTTCGCGTTTGAACATTGCCGATGCCATGGCATGGCAAAGAGATGCTGCCAAAGCAGGTGCACCACTGTCTCGCGAACCGCTGGCCAGCCTCAAGCTTCAGTTGAATGAAAAAATCAAAGCGGTTGAAGATTTGCAGCACCAAGTTATGGTGCAGCGCGAAACAGCCGTGCTTTTGGCGCAGCGCATTGAGGTTCTTTCTACCAAAAGTTTGAAAGAAGCAGCCGCCGCGAATGACATGTTGCAGTCCGATGTGGCCCACTGGCACCAACAAGCCCATGCCATTGCAGAAGATCCTTCTTGGCACAGTGTTGATTTGAAATTCCCACCCCAACTCGATGCCTCCCGTCACCAGTTAAGCAGTGTTTGGGAAGCCTTTGAAGCTGCGTTGTTTCAGGCTAAAGCGGCCAGAGATGATGCGAACGAAGCTTTGCCGCCAGTGCCGGTTTGGGCCGAAGAAATTCGCGTGGCGCGTGGTGGTCAGGGTGGTCAAGGTGGGCATGCCAATGTTCATGCAGTCAAAGATACCCCCAATACCGATCATTCAGCCGTTTCAATTGCGCTGCAAACCCGCGTTGAAGAATCAACGGCTGAGTCTGAGGGCAAGCCAGCTAAAACGCCCAAAGTCAGCAATACCAAAATGGATCCTGCTCAAAGATTGGCTTTGCGGGAAGCCGCCAATCAAGCGATCACAGGGGCCATGACGGTCTTGGCGGCTGAGAACAATGAGGCCAACTTGTCGGTGTTCAAGCAAGCGCTAAAGGACCATGGGCGCAATATGGATACCAACATGGACTTGAAAGTTCATGACACTTTAATCGCTGCGGGTGATGCAGATGGTTGGCAAAGACATGTTGCTGATCAATTGCGTTTGGCATTGGTTTTGAAGGCGGAAGGCCTGTTCAAAAAAGTACCCGTTAAAAACCAAGACGTCACAGCGGTCTCTCCCGAAGCACTGGAAGTTTCAAAAGAGGGTGGCGACAAACTGGTCGAACCTGAAGTTGGCAATGAGGGTGTTGGCAATGAGAGTGTTGCCAATGATCCAGCAACTCAGGTGGCAGAAACGACTTCTGCTACCCCTACCCCTACCCCTACCCCTGCCAAGGAAGAGTTTCACCTTGAGCCCACAGTGGGCGGACGAAAAATGCAAGACGCTTTGCGGCAGTTGCGTGAAGAATGGAAAAAAGCCGATCAGGGTGGCTTGCCAAATCATGCTTTGTGGAAGCGTTTCGATGCTGCATGCAACAACGCCTACAAAGTGGTTCAAACTTGGTTGGACAAAATCAAACACGAAGCCAGTGAACACCGCGCTCAACGCTTGGCATTGATTGAAGAGGTCAAGGCTTGGGGCGAGGCCAATGCGCAAAATGCAGATTGGCGCGCGCACTTGCGGGCTTTGCATCAGTTTGGCGATCGCTGGCGCTCGGCGGGTCATTTGAGTGAGAAAGCCTTTGCAGAACTGCAACCCCTTTGGAAGCAGGCCTTGCACAATGCCGCGGCACCTTTGGAAGCCGCTCAGAAAGCCAGCACCGCCAGACGCCAAGCTTTGATTGCAGAAGCCGAGCAGCTTGGCGCTGCGCCTGTTTTGAGAGTTGATGCAGTCAAGGCCTTGCAGCAAAATTGGCAAACAGAAGCTCAAAGCGTTCCCATGGATCGACGCATTGAACAAAAAATGTGGGAGGCTTTTCGCAAACCCATTGATGAGGCTTTCAATCGCAAGACCAGCTCGCGTGAGCACGTTTCAAATGCCCCCATGTCGGCCCACGACCGCATGGTGCTCGATGCATCCAATGACTTGAAAGCTGCTAACGCCTCCGGTGATGTTCAAAAAATCAAGGCGGCCATGGCTGCTTTGGACGCTGCGCTGAAAGGGCAAGCCAAGGCCAATGCCGAAGTGGTGGCTGCGCCAAAGGCTGAAGAACTTAGCGCGCCAGAGACGGCACAATCTGCCCCAGATTCAGCTGCAGGTGAAACAGGCTCAGATGAAACAATTGCAGCACAATCCAATGCAGTTGAAACTGATTCTCCCTCAACAGAAACCGCAGAGCCCGTCAAGCCAGTTGAAGCACCGAAACCCGTGCGCCCCTTGGTGGCCATGCGCGGCGATGACCGACCAGGCCAAAAGAAATCAGTTCCCGCTCCCGCAGGTCGCGGTGGGCCTGGTGATCGCAGAGATGGCAAAGGCACACCGCGTTCTGACAAAGGTGGTTTTGGCGATAAGAGTGGAGGTCGTTTTGACCGTGGAGATCGAGGTGATCGCCCTGAGCGTGAAGAGCGTGGTCCTCGCCTCGGTGATACCGCATTCAGAGCACAGCGCGATGCCATGGAACACGCTGAAATGGCTTTGCGCAAGCTGGCTGCCCAAGCCCATGGCGAGTCCCTAACCCACTTGCTGGCTGCATGGGAAATGCGCCAAGCCGACTTGGTGCCTACCGCGCAAGATTTGGGTCGCAATGTGAATGCTGCTGCAAGGGCTGCATGGTCACAAGCAGTCAGCCAGGCACCTGCAGCAACTGCCGGCGAAGCAATTTTGCGCCTAGAGATGGCTGCAGAAGTGCCAACGCCTGCAGAGAATTTGAACGAGCGGCGCGCATTGCAACTTCAATTGCTCACTCGCAAAAACCAACCTGGCCCTGAGCAAACCTGGGCCTTGGATGTCACGGCAGTTTTGTCTTCAACGCACGACCCCAAGGTGGCGCGGCGTTTGCAAAATGCTTTGAAGAATTTGTTGCGCAGCTAAATCTTGCGAGGGCTTAAGCAAAGGCTGAAAAGCCAATGCTCAAGCTCAGCTTAGCAAGTTGATCCGTTCAACTTGCCCCTTGAAATGCCAACGCAATACTTCGGCGCGCGGCCTTGCTGACGCAGTCTCCCAATCACTTAAAACATAGCGTTGCATCGGCGGATCTTGCCCCAAGCTGTGAAGTGCAGGCCGGTGGGTGTGGCCATGAACAAGGCAAGTGGCGCCGGCTTGTTGAAGCAACTGAGACGACCACTCATCTGCCACATCGGCATAGACCGCACGCGAATCTTTTTTGAGCATTTCGCTTTGTGCTCGAAGTTGCCTGGCAATGCGCTCTCTCTCAGTGAGTGGTTTGGCCAAGAAGTCATTTTGCCAACTTGGTTTTCTGACCATCTGCCGAAAGGCTTGGTAGTCTGTGTCGCCTAAACAACCGGCATCACCATGTGAGAGCAGCCATTTTTGAGATGCAAAATTAAGCACCGTCGGGTCTTGCAGATCAAGGACATGGCATGCATTGAGGAACACAGTGCCGACCAAGAAGTCACGGTTGCCCCGCATAAAGGCCACTTGTCTTTTTGATGCGCAAGCTTTTAAAACAGTTGCACATTTCTGGAGAAAAGAGTGCTGTTCGGCGGCGTCGTCGCCGACCCAAACCTCGAACAGGTCGCCCAAAATAAAGACCGCATCAGCGGTCGTATTTTGCATATAGGCTTGCCACACTTCAAACGTGGCAGTTTCTTTTTCTTGCAAATGCAAGTCAGAAATGAAATCAATCGTGCGCCAAGTTTCAGGTGCTTCAAACACCTGAAGCGGCAACACGGTTGCAGTCATGGAAATGGACAGGCGCGAAAATTAAATAGCGACAGCCTTTTCAATGATGACGGGTTCTTTAGGCACGTCATCATGGAAGCCATTGCGGCCAGTTTTAACGCCTTCAATGTCATCCACAATGTCGGAGCCAGACACCACATGAGCAAATACGGCATAGCCCCAGCCTTGAAGCGAGGGTGCTGTGTGGTTCAAAAATTCGTTGTCCGCCGTGTTAACGAAGAACTGTGCAGTGGCAGAGTGGGGCGCTTGCGTGCGTGCCATGGCCAAGCTGTACTTGGTGTTCTTCAAACCGTTGTTGCCTTCATTTTGAATGGCCGCATCGGAATGCTTTTGTTCCATGTTGGGTTCAAAGCCGCCGCCTTGAATCATGAAGCCCGGAATCACGCGGTGAAAGATGGTGTTGTCATAGTGACCCTTGTTCACGTAGTGCAGAAAGTTCTCAGCGCTCAAGGGCGCTTTTTCAGCATCGAGTTCAATGAGGATGACGCCTTTGCCGGCGATGTGGAGTTCGACTTGAGGATTGCTCATGGTGATTGCACTAAAGTGATTGAAAGAATGACAACGGGCGTTTTTGGAACATCTGTTCTAAATGGGCCGCCCATGCCTGTTGGTGTGGCTCTGATTTTATCGACCACATCCATACCGGAGGTAACTTTGCCAAAAACCGTATAACCGAAAAGTTGTAGGGCATTGAGCAAGTTTTCGCGCGGCACGTTTTCGTAGACCTGCCCTCGGTATTCAAAGCGTTTGATGGGGTCGCCATCGGGAATGGGGGTGGGGTCTAGAAAAGCGTTTTCAGCGGTGTTAATGAAAAACTGCGCTGTGGCAGATTGAGGGTCGTTGGTTCTGGCCATGGCCAAAAAACCGGGCTGATTTTTCAAGCCCGCGACCATGGCCTGTCTGCCCTCATGCTGAACCGGTGCCCTGGTTGCGCGTTCTTTGTATTGGGCATCGTAGCCGCCACCTTGCACCATGAAGTTGGCGATAACCCTGTGAAAAATGGTGCCGTTGTAATGTTTGTCTTTGACATACTGAAGGAAGTTGGCCACTGTTTTGGGGGCCTTGTCAGGGTAAAGCTCCACCATGATGTCGCCCATGTTGGTGGCAATTTTGACTTTGGGTGCTTCTTGAGCCTGACTCTGCAAAGGGGCCACAGTCATGCCCAAAGTCAGCGCGCATGCACTGAAGAGGGCCCCTATGTTTCGGCGAAAAAGGTTTGGAGTCATGGCAATTAACGCAAGGTTTGTGTGTTGGTTGTGTTGGTGGTGACCGCCGAAGGCGCTGGCAAGGGCAACAGCTTAGGGCCTTCTTTGGCGTTTTTGGCTTGTGCGTAGGCTTGTTGGGCCATGGCGGTATACAAATCGCCTAAATTTTGAAGTGCAATTTTGTAATGGGGCCGCGCTTGAATGGCTGACGTGAGTGCCGACAAGGCCTCATCGTATTGCCCCTGTGCCGCCAATAGCACACCTAAGTTGTTGTAGGGCTCTGGCAACTCGGGGAATTCTTGGATGAGGGCTTGAAGTTCTTGTACAGCTTTGGCAACTTGCCCTTGACCCGCCAAAATTTGACTGTTCATGAAGCGAAACTGTGGCGAGAGGGCTGTGCTTGACGTTGGGGCAGTTTGCTTGATGGCCAATTGAAGCTTTTGATGCGCTTGTGGCCATTGCTTGTTTCGAATGAGTTCTTCAATTTCTGCGCTGTCATTGGCCCGTGTCAGGCTGCTGCCAAAACAGAGCAAGATGGGTAAAACACGAGATAGAACCCAATGGTGGGACATATGGATAAATTTTGAGATGTGAAATGCAGGCTAAATGGTTTGAACAGGGCTAGTTTGTTCTCAAGTTTGACTTTGCCAGTGACTTATTTGGGCCTTATACTGAGGCAAATTGTAACGGAGGCCGCTGTCCTGGCCTGCCATTGCAATAATTAGGGGGCTGCGGCCCCTTTTTGCACCCTTACAAAAAAAAATACAGTATTTCATGAGCTTGCGCATTTACAACACGCTGTCCCGAGCGGTTGAAAAATTTACTCCCTTAGAAGCGGGTCACGTTCGCATGTATGTCTGCGGCATGACGGTATTTGATTTTTGCCATGTGGGTCATGCCAGGTCTAACGTGGCCTTTGATGTGGTTCAGCGCTGGCTCAAAGTCAGTGGCTATCAAGTAACCCACATTCGGAACATCACTGACATTGACGACAAAATCATCAAGCGTGCCGTTGAAAACGGTGAATCCATTCGAGCCCTGACAAATCGCATGGTTGACGCCATGCATGAAGACTTTGATGCACTGGGCATAGCCAGACCAACAGCCGAACCTCGTGCCACAGAGTTTGTCCCGCAAATGCTGAACATGATTGGCGTCCTTGAAGAAAAGGGCTTGGCCTATCGGACCCCCCAAGGCGATGTGAATTATGCGGTGCGCAAGTTTCCCGAGTATGGCAAATTGTCGGGTAAATCACTTGACGAGTTGCATGCTGGTGAACGCGTGGCAGTTTTAGACGGCAAGGAAGACCCGCTTGATTTCGTGCTATGGAAAGGGGCCAAAACCTCTGAGCCCGCCGACGTCAAATGGGAGAGCACATTTGGCCCTGGCCGCCCAGGTTGGCACATTGAATGTTCGGCCATGGCTTGCCAAATGCTGGGCAACAGTTTTGACATTCACGCTGGCGGTGCTGACTTGCAGTTTCCGCACCATGAAAATGAAATTGCCCAGAGCGAAGGCGCAACCGGACAGCAATTTGCTCAGTTTTGGATGCACAACGGTTTCATCAACATTGACAATGAAAAAATGTCCAAAAGTCTGGGCAATTTTTTCACAATTCGCGATGTTCTAAAGTCATTCGATGCTGAAACCGTGCGCTTTTATTTGGTCAGAAGTCATTACAGAACTTCTTTGAATTACTCGGATCAAAATTTGAACGATGCGCGCAGTGGCCTGAAGCGCCTCTACACAGCCTTGCTAGCGGCAACGCCTGCCAATGTGCAAATTGATTGGGCCAACCCCTATGCGGCACGTTTCAAAGCCGCCATGGATGAAGACTTTGGCACACCCGAAGCTGTGGCGGTTCTGTTTGATTTGGCAGGAGAAGTCAACCGCAGCAAGTCAGTCGATCAAGCCGGCTTATTGAAAGCACTTGGCGATATTTTGGGCATTTTGCAAAACGAGCCCGTTGCCTACTTGCAGGCTGGTGCTGGTTTAGATGAAGTTGCTATTCAGGCGCACATTCAAGCACGCGCAGATGCCAAGGCGGCCAAGAATTTTGCCCAAGCCGACCGCATTCGCAAGCACTTGCTAGAGCAGGGAATTGAGCTCAAAGATTCAGCTGCCGGAACCACTTGGGAGGTCGCTCAATGAGCCATTCCGATGAGGTCATGACGCCTGAGTATTGGACAGCGGCTTGCGCGCATCTGTCAAAAAAAGACCGGGTCATGAAGCGCCTGATTCCTCAATTTGGCGATGCCTGTTTGGTGTCGCGCGGAGATGCTTTTGTCACTTTGGCGCGCAGCATTGTGGGGCAGCAAATTTCCGTCAAAGCTGCTCAATCGGTATGGAATAAATTTTCTGCCTTAAGTAAAAAAATCACACCCGCTGGCGTATTGAAATTGAAAGTAGATGACATGCGCGCGGCCGGTTTGTCAGCGCGCAAAGTTGAATATTTGGTTGATTTGGCGCTGAATTTTCATGGCAAAAATGTCAGCGTCAAAGAATGGCAGCAGATGGACGATGAAGCCATCATCGATGAATTGGTGGCCATTCGGGGCATTGGCCGTTGGACGGCCGAGATGTTTTTGATCTTTCACCTCATGCGTCCCAACGTCTTGCCACTCGATGATGTGGGCTTGATCAATGGCATCAGCAAGAACTACTTTTCAGGCGAACCCGTGAGCCGCAGCGATGCTCGCGAGGTCGCGCAAGCGTGGCAACCTTTCAGCACGGTTGCAACTTGGTATATTTGGCGGTCTCTCGATCCCTTACCGGTTGAGTATTGAGCTAGATAAAGGAGGTCCATTTTGGCCAAGCGCACATTCCTAGATTTTGAGCAGCCGGTGGCGGAACTTGAAGGCAAAATTGAAGAGCTTCGCTACGTGCAAAGCGAATCAGCCGTTGATATTTCCGAAGAAATTGACCAGCTCAGTAAAAAGAGCCAACAGCTAACCAAAGACATTTACTCCGATTTGACGGCCTGGCAAATTACCAAAATTGCCCGTCATCCTGAGCGTCCTTACACACTGGATTACATCCGCGAAATTTTCACGGATTTTGTGGAGATGCATGGCGACCGCCACTTCGCCGACGACTTGTCGATTGTGGGTGGTTTGGCCCGCTTCAATGGATCGCCCTGCATGGTGCTCGGTCATCAAAAGGGCCGTGATACCAAAGAACGCACGCAACGCAACTTTGGCATGAGCAAGCCAGAAGGCTATCGCAAAGCTTTGCGCCTCATGAAGACCGCAGAAAAATTCAAGCTGCCCGTATTCACGTTTGTTGACACGCCTGGCGCATACCCAGGCATTGATGCCGAAGAGCGCAGCCAGTCAGAAGCCATCGGTCGCAACATTTTTGAAATGGCGCAACTGGAAGTGCCCATCATCACCACCATCATCGGTGAGGGTGGTTCCGGCGGCGCATTGGCCATCTCTGTGGCCGATTCAGTGCTCATGCTTCAGTACTCTGTTTATTCTGTCATCAGCCCGGAAGGTTGTGCCTCCATTTTGTGGAAAACCTCTGACAAAGCAGAACAAGCGGCTGAGGCGCTTGGTATTACCGCCCACCGTTTAAAAGCCTTGAATTTGGTCGATAAAATTGTGAACGAGCCGGTCGGGGGTGCGCATCGCGACCCTGCTCAAATGGCTGCATTTTTGAAACGTGCTTTGGGAGACGCATGGCGTCAGGTGACCGATTTGAAACCCAAAGAATTGGTCGACCGTCGCTACGAGCGTTTGCAAAGCTATGGCCGTTTCACAGACACCAAAGCCAGCAAATAATTCTGCGAATGCGGGCGCGGGCTTGCTTGCGCCCAGCTTTCAGCCTGAGCTCCCTTTGGCCATCGCCTTCAGCGGTGGTGCAGATTCCACCGCTTTGCTAGTGGCTTGTGTCAATCAGTGGCCGGGGCAGGTAAGGGCTATTCATATTCACCATGGTTTGCAAGCGGCTGCCGATGGCTTTGCAAGCCACTGCCAAGCTTTGTGTGAACAATTGCAAGTGCCCTTGGTGCTTTGCAAAGTCAATGCCAAAAACGAAGCAGGTCAGAGTCCTGAAGACGCTGCCAGAAAAGCGCGTTATACCGCTCTCAGTGAAGCTGTTAACTCGCATCCTTCATTGCATGGCGTGAAAGACATCGCAGTGGCACAGCATGCCGATGATCAAGTAGAAACCTTGTTGCTGGCGCTGTCGCGTGGCGCAGGATTGCCGGGCTTGGCGAGCATGCCTTCTAAATGGGTGCGAGATGGTTTGCGTTGGCATCGGCCTTTGTTAAGTGTGCCTGGCGCGAAGTTGCGTGAATACCTCACGCATGCTGAAGTGACGTGGGTAGAAGACCCCACCAACCAAGACGAGCAATTCACCCGCAACCGCATTCGTGCGCAATTGCTGCCTGCTTTGGAGCGAGCTTTTCCCCAATTCAGAGACACATTTTCAAGGAGTGCTTCACACGCCGCCGAAGCGCAAGGAATTTTGGACGAAGTGGCTGCAGCAGAGTTGGCTTGCCTGATGGCGTCGGGTGGGCTAAACATCAAGGCCTTGCAGCAACGCAGTCCAGCCAGGCAGTCCTTGGTACTCCGGCATTGGCTGAAGGTGCACCACCAAACCACGCCGAGCACCGTGCAAATGAGTGAGTTGTTGTCGCAAATTGCGGCTTGCACCACGCGCAGCCACCAATTGCGATTGAAGGTGGGGCGAGGGCATGTGCTGAGAGAGGGGCCGGTTTTGACTTGGTCCTGTTCGATTTAGCAGATTCAATCCCTTCTGGGCTAGGGTTCTCCCGAGTACAATGGACAGGTTTTGCTGAAATTTCCCTTTTATAAATTTAAAAATGGCACTGATCGTTCACAAATACGGCGGCACTTCGATGGGCTCAACAGAGCGCATTCGAAATGTGGCCAAACGCGTCGCCAAATGGGCTAGGGCGGGCCACCAAATGGTGGTGGTGCCAAGCGCCATGAGCGGCGAAACCAATCGCCTGTTGGGCTTGGCCAAAGAATTGGCGCCTGTCAAAACAGACACAGCCTACGACCGCGAGCTCGACATGTTGGCTGCAACCGGCGAGCAAGCATCTTCCGCTTTGCTGGCCATTGCTTTGCAGTCTGAGGGCATGGAGTCGGTCAGCTATGCCGGCTGGCAAGTACCCATCAAGACCAACAGCGCTTTCACCAAGGCCCGCATTGAATCAATTGACGATGTGCGTGTTCGCAAAGACTTGGCGGCTGGCCGTGTGGTCATCGTGACGGGCTTCCAAGGGGTAGACCCAGATGGCCATATCACCACCTTGGGTCGTGGCGGTTCAGACACCTCTGCCGTCGCCGTAGCTGCTGCCATGAAAGCCGACGAGTGCCTCATTTATACCGATGTGGATGGCGTGTACACCACCGATCCCCGAGTGGTGCCTGAGGCCCGTCGCTTGAAAACAGTGAGCTTTGAAGAGATGCTTGAAATGGCATCTCTTGGCTCCAAAGTTTTGCAAATTCGCTCTGTTGAATTTGCGGGCAAATACAAAGTCCCTATGCGTGTGCTGTCTAGCTTCACACCTTGGGACATCGATATACATGAAGAAGCCAAATCTGGCACGCTGATCACTTTTGAGGAAGACGAAAAAATGGAACAAGCCGTAGTCTCCGGCATTGCGTTCAATCGCGATGAAGCCAAAATTTCTGTGTTGGGCGTGCCCGACAAACCTGGCATTGCTTACCAAATTTTGGGTGCAGTGGCCGAC
>Ga0214919_10001298_pt1 | contig 41347 bp, 53 predicted proteins | sample LL1503_MetaG_FD_177994 | JGI IMG/M metagenome (GOLD analysis project Ga0214919, IMG submission 177994) | Freshwater microbial communities from Lake Lanier, Atlanta, Georgia, United States - LL-1503 | ecosystem: Environmental > Aquatic > Freshwater > Lake | place: USA: Georgia | collected...
AAAAAAAAATTAAAAAAATATGATAAAATACCAAAATTTAAAATACCAGGAATTGGTATTGAAATATTAGGTCCTACAATACATACTTTAACAAATAAAAATAATAATGATTCTACTCAATCATTTTTAGGAAAAGTTGAAAATTATAAAATTAAAATAATAGGAGCACGAAATATAAAACAATTATAGAATATATCAAATTTTATAAATACATTAATATATTTATATATTGAATTATATTTAATAAAATCAAAAAGTAAAAATTATTTATTAAAATATTTAACAAATTTATCAAATATTGCTAAACGAAGAAATTTAGTTGAATATGTTATTCAAACGACTAGTGATAGAAAAGATATAAAATTAATGACAAATTTAGATAAAAATAGAATTGGATTTAAACCAATAAAGGGACTAAATTAGTGGACAAGAATTTGTCAAAATAATGGAGAAAAAAAAAGACAACCATTAATTTTAAAATATACAGAAGAAAATATTGAAAAATTATTAAAATTAGGATATAAATTAAATCAAAAAACAGGTTATTATGAAAGAAAATATAAAAATGAAATACTTATTGCACCTAAATTAAATAATATTATTTATGCTTGTAATCCTGAATATAATAAAGATTATATATATGTTGGATTTTTATCAAAAAGTAATAATCCAAATGGATTAAATATGCCATGTTGTTTTAAAAAAAATCCATTAATATCTGCAAATAAAATAAAACAAAATTATAATAGAAAATGTATTGAAAATGATCAAAATAAAAATATTATAATAGAAAAAAATTTAAAAGATAAATATATTTTAGATAAATTATATATAATAAATGATATTAATAAAATTCATGAAGATAAATATTTTTCATTACCAAAACCCATAAATATTTTATTAAATGAATATATTAATAATGATATAATAATAAAAAATCATTATTTTGAAAAAACAAATACAGGATATTATTTATGTTATTGTGTTAAATAGGATGAAAATGCATTTATTAATTCTTTAGAATATATATTAGATATTAAATATGATAATTTATTATATAATATAAAAAAACAATTAAATTTATATCCAAATTTTTTTACATATTTAAATAATGGTGAAATTAAAAATGAATTTAATACTATTTCTAATTATATTAATTATTTAGAAAAAAATAAATCATCTATTAGTTATCATTATTTAGATGATGTATTATCTATACCAAATATAATATATGAATATGGAATAAATATATATATATTTGAAAATATAAAAAATATTGATTATACATTATTATGTAAAAATATAGAAAATATAACAGATTATTCTAATATACAAAGAAAAAATTATTTTATAATAAAAAAATTAAATTTTTATTATCCAATAGTATATATTAATAAAGAAAATAAAAATAGAAATATTAATATATAGAATAATTTTTTATATAATAATGATAAAAATAATGTAGTTAATATAATTCTTAATTATTATAAATTTAATTGTATATCAAATTTAACAGATATTAATTATGAAAATATTTCAAAAATATTACAACAAAAATTATTTTTATTAAATGAAGAATATGAAGCTAAATATCAAATTTTAAATAATGCCAATAAATGTAAATATATTATATTAAAAAATGATATAATAATACCCTGTAAATTATCAGGTTCAATATTAAATATTGAAATTATAAAAGATGAAATAAATTATTTAAAAACTATTGAAGAAACAATTAAATATTGTATTGATATAACAAATTATTCAAATAAATAGATCAATATTATTCCAATTGGATATAAATATATCAAAAATTAGTTATCATCCTTAATAATTAATATGAATGATGATATTAATATTCCAGTTAAACAAGAAATTTTTAATAAAAAAAAAATAAAAAAATTATTTAAAAAATATAATATAATTAATTTAATTAAAATAAAAGATAATAATGATAATTTAGATAAATTAATAAATGATAATAATAAAATAATTGATTTAAGAATACAAGATATTCAAATAGAAAAATATTCTAAAGAAACATATGAATTATTTAAATTAGAACTCGGATATTTTTTAAAAAAAAATTTATCTATTAATGATCTTTTTTTGAAATTATATCAAGAAAAAAATAAAAATAAATTAAAACAATTATTATATAAAATAACAATTCCAGAATTATATGATATTTATATTAAAAATAAATTATATGATGATATTTCAAATAAATTAACTAAAAATGAATTAGTTCTTTTTGATAATAATAATACTTTTATATATGAAATAGAAAAAATACCAAATATAGATGATTATGAAATAGATAATTATAGAAATTTATGCCATAATAAAATTAATAAATATCATTGTTATAATTCAAAATTAGTAAATAAATTAATATTAACCAAAAAATTAACAACATATATTATAGGAAAAATTATTAGTCATTTATTATCTAATGAAATATTAATTAAAGAATTATTAAATTTAAATGAATATTATATTCAAGATATTGTTGATAAAAATGTATTTACTCAAAGAAAAAATCAAATTATTATTACTAATCAAAATATTAATATTAAAAAAATATTAGAAAATATTTTTGGTAAAAATAATATTCCTATTATTGGAAAAAGAAGATTTTTTATTATTAATGAAGATATTCAAAATCAAATTGATCAAAATCCTATATATAAATATGGAAATATTTATCATCAAAAAATATATGATAAATATTTAATTTATAGAGCATATGTAAATGCATTATATTGGTTAAAAACAAAAACTGAAAATATAGATATTAAAAATTTAGGATATTATTCAAATTTACAAAATGATATTATATTTGTTATATTAGGAAATATTGTAAAATGGTGTAATTTAAAAAATAATATTATAAAAATAATAAATGTTATTCAAGTTTTAAATTATAATAAATCAACTTTATATGATTATATTGTTAACTTAAATGAATCAAATAATCAATATTATATAATTGCATTATATATTTTATATTCATTATATAAAATTCCAATAATTATTTATAATAAAAATAATATTCCAATTATTTTTATTAATAACTACTTATTACATTTAATTAATGAAAAAAATAATGAAAAAATTAATGAAAAAAATAATGAAATTCAAAATTTAATAGATAATAATGAAATTAAAAATTATATTAATATTAAATTTAATACAGAGACATATGATCAATTACCTTCAATTGTAACTGTTATTTATTATATTAATTAAATCACATTGCACTTTATACTTGCTCTGTTTGACAAAACTAAAGTTTTGTTTTTATAATATGATAAAATATATTAAAATAAAATAAAATAATATATTAATATATTAAAAATAAAAATTAATTAAAAATAAAACTTCAGTTTTATCAAACAGTTATCAAGTGCAATGTGATTCAATTAAAATAAGAAAATATTGATTTAATATTATTTCTTAAATTTTATTCTTTAATTATATATGGATTAAAGATCATTTTTTCAGGATCATTTATAATTAATTCTAAAAATTATACTGAAGGATTCATAATTTAATTAGTTAAATAAAATAAATAATCTATTTTTAAATTATTTTATTTTATAAAATCTGGATCTTCAACTCTTTCTCCTTATAATATTTTTTCTCCTTTTTTTAATTTATTATTTTCAGGTTTATTTATATAAATAAAAGGAATACGATCATTCGTTTATTATTCATATCCTGAATCTCTTTATTTTTTTCTATCAGATAATGCAACATGTGCATGTTTTGTTCTATCAACATAATTACCTTTTAAAGTTTTTGTAATAATAAAATCTTTCATATTAAATTATCCAGTCATTAATTATTATAAATTATTTTTTGTATTATAAATAATTTCATTATTTGTTTTTCCATTTAACATATCATCTACTATTTATCCAACTATTTTTTTTACAATTTATGCATTATCTCTTCTTTTTAATACAATACCCATACTAATATGTTCAAATTTATTAATATTTTCAGTATATTTATTACCTGTATATTTTTTTTTCCCTAATATTATCCAATAAAAAAATGTTTTTTCATATTCAATTTTCATTGGATTTAATAATGTACTATTAATAATAATTGCAGATATTTGAGCTAAATATATTGAATATTATAAAGCTTTTTTATTTTCTAATAATTCTTTTGTTTATTTATCACAAATATTAAAATTAATAAAAACAGAATCAGTATTTTTAATTATTAAATTTCCAATTCCTGCATGAAAATTACCTTATTCTGTTTCAATATCATACACATATTTATTTTATTATCCTAAATTAATAATTTTTCTTATTTAATTTACTGGTCTATTTTATTATATTATATTACTCTTTTGAGTTTAATAAAAATATAATTTATATATATCTTAACTAATATTTTTATTTTCATCCATCTAATCATTAAAATCAATTAAAACATTATATTATAAACTTTATAATAAATAATAAAATTACATTGAACAAATTTTTCCTTTAATATTTATACTTTTTATATTTTTATCATCAGATTTAATAGTTTATGTAGAACATTTATTTAATATTGATGTAAAAATTCCTTTTAAAAATGATTATTTAACATTTATTTAACCATTTAATATTTAATCTGGAATTATTTCATTATTTAATTCATTAAATGATAATCCCAAAATATATGCTTCATCTTTTGTAATCATATTATGATTTTATAAATATTATGGAAATGAAATTGGAAAATTCTATAATAATTTTGTTTATAAATTACATTCAATTGGTTTAATATAATTTAAATTACTATCAATTAATGAATGTCCTTCTGTTACATCTACTATTCCAGTCATTGTTTAAATTCTATAAATATAACATTAAGTTTCATGTTTAATAACCCGTTTTATTTTAGTCCAACCAGTTGATGAATAAACTTCATAATCTAATTTATTTTTATTTTATTATTTATTATAAATATTTTCTTGAAATAATTTAAATCCTCTATATGGTTTCCAATATTATGTTAAATCATCTATTGTTTTTATTGTAATAAAACCATCTGATTTTCTTAATAATAGAGGAGTATCTCCTGTAACACTATCTCCATATACAATTATAGGATTTATTTTAATATCTTTAAATATTTAAATTTTATCATATATAAAATCTTTATCATTATTAGATATATTCTAATTTAAAATTAATTTGTATTCTTTTGTTAAACAACTATTATTTTTTGACTCGTCATTTTCAATTTATTTTTTATCAATATATACTTTTCTTAAAATTTTTCTTAATTATTTTTCTACTATTTCTTTTGCATATATTAAACTATTTCTTCCTATTGCTGTTGTACATGCTGCTAATTCTTTAAAATAAATTTAACTAACTGATGCACCAAGTTATCCATATAATGAATTTGCAGTAATTTTTAAAGCTAATTGTTAACCATCAAGTATAGAATATAAGAAATAATCTTTTTTATAATCTAATAGTTTCATTTAATTACGAACATTTTTTCTTTCAAATAATAAATTTTATAATATTTATGGTATGACACCTAATTTATTATTATTTTTTATAAATCTACAAATAATATTTTTATCATCTTCTTTATATTCAACTTGATAATATTCTGAATTATCTAAATTATCATAATCATTATTTAATAAAATAGTTTCATGAGAAATATTTCTACTAATAATAGAAGTTGGATACAATGAATTATAATCTAATACTGAAATAGGTTATTTATATAATCCAATTATTGGTTCAAAAACAATAGCACCTTCATAATTAGTATTACCTTCAAATTTTTAATTTAATGGAATTAAATAGTTATTTTCTCTACAATATCTTGAAACTAAACTATAACTTTTTATACCTTATCCTCTCAAAAATAAATATGAAAATGGAACATAACAAACATTTGCCATACTAAAATTATTAGTTATTATTTCTAATTTATCTAATAATTTTGTAACTAATACACAATCTTAAATACAATAATCACCTATTATTTACATATTTTTTTTTCTCTCTTTTTTATTTTTTTATGCATTATGATATAATTTAAATATATCTTTAGCTTTAATATCATCTTTAACTAAACACCAATATAATATTTAATTTAGACTATTTTATTAAATATTATTTTTATTTTCAATATATTCAATTATGAAATCAATAGTTGATGTTTTTTATTTGATATTAATAAATAAAATATTATTTTAATAATCAATATCATATATTTAAAATTTTTCATAATTATCATTATCTTCTTCTGATTAAATATAAATTTTAATATAATTTTTTAATTATATCGAAGTAGTTGAATTAATATAAATTTTTAATATATTATTTTCAAATTATATATCATTTATTTTTCCATTGATAAAATTTTCTGATACTGAATCCAATTTATATGAATTTAATTTATAATCTTTCTAGATAACCTTGAATAAATCAATATGAACACGACCAAAACATTCAATATATTTTAAAATATTATCTCCTAAAGCAGATGATTCTAATTTATTTTCTTTTATTTTAGATATTTTATTTTTAAATCTTGAATATACAATTTTATTATCACATTTTAAATTAACCATTCTATCATAAATGTATTATTCATCAAAATATGATATATTATATCCTGTTATAATATCTGGATCTTCTTTTTAAATTATTTTGAAAAAATCTATCAACATTTCTTTTTCATCACCATTATATGATTTTACAATTGTATTTACAATATCATCACAATCTATAATTGATAACATATATTTTTTATAAATATCTCCCTTATAATAATTAAATATAATACCAATTTAAATTATCTAATCACCATCTCTAATTGCTTAAGGAAAATTACCATCAATACTTGTACATTCAATATCAAATGAACAAATAATAAATTTAGTTGGATTTTAATATAATTTATGATTAAGATCAATTTTTATATTTTATTACCATAAATATTTAAAATTAGTTTTTTTTTAATTTTTATCATTTTTTATATTTTTTTTAATTTATTCTTAATAATTTATTTATAAATTTATATGACATGATAATTAAGAATTTTCATCATATTAATAATCTTCAATTTAAATCCATCCACAAGAATATATTTCTTTCATATGGATAAATCTTAATAATGGTGGAATATTAGATTCAAATATTTAATATTCATTTAAACTATTTAATAAATATGCAGATGAAGTCATTGCATAACTATTATTAAATCGTAAAACTAAAAAATTAAACAATTTATAATTATTAAATCCTCTAAAAATATATTTTTTTTCTTCATTTGTTTAAATTAAATTTTTTGAATATTTTGAAATAATTTATTCTATTGTTTTTGAAAAATTCTCTTTATATTATTCATCACTTATTTATTAATTTTATTTTTCAGGAATTAAAACAAAAAAAAATGGATAAAATTCATTAATTTTTAAAGAAACACTTTAACCATTTTCATTTCTTCCAAATAAATATATTGTATATTTATAATCAGTATCATTTGAATCAAACCAATCAATAATATTTATAAAAATTTTTTATTTTTAATTTAAATCCATAATTTAAATAATAATTTAATAGTAATAAGATTTAATAATATATATAATTAATTGTATTTGTATTTAAATAATATATAAAAAATGTATAAAAATATCTATAATTATTATAATATTATATATATATAATATTATAATCAATTTTTTTATTATTATCAATTTATGGTAAATAAATATCAGTATTTAAAAAATAACTTGCATTTTTTACATTATTAATATTTTTATTTTTTTTTTTATCTTCTTTTTTATCTTTATTTGAATTAGTTTCTTTTTTTTTATTTAAATCCATTTTTAAACTAGAATCTGAAGAATTTGAAGAATCTGAAGAATCTGAAGAATCTGAAGAATCTGAAGAATCTAATTCAGATTCTGATTCAGATTCTGAATCAGAATCTGAACCAGAAGATGAATCCGAATTTGAATCATTTTCTGTTTCTGTATTAGTTTGACTAATTTTATTTTTATTACTTTTTTCAGTATTAGTTTTTATTACAGATTCTGATTCTGATTCTGATTCTGATTCAGAATCTTCATCATTAGTTTTTTCAGTTTTTATTTCAGATTCAGAATTATTATTTTTATCATTTTTTTTCAAAAGAGGTTGTTTTGAACCTCCTATCTATAAATGATTTTTAGATGAATTTGAAGTATTTAAATTTCCTAATATACTTTGTAATAAATGTTCATTCATATTAGTGTTAGTATTAGTATTAGTATTTATATTAGTATTCGTATTTTTTTTATTAGGTTTTGAACAATTTCCTCCTGAAAAATTTTTCATACGATTATTATTAATTAATGTATTAATCTAATTATCTAAATTATCAATTAATTCAGAAGTATTATTATTATTATGTAATTGATAATTTAAATTTGATCCACCCTAATTTATCAAATTAGGTTGTGAAAATCCAATCATTTTATTAAGAACATTTGAATTAATATTTAAACTGATTTCTTCTAATGAATCATAATTATTCTATTTATTTCCTCCTCCATACTAATTATAATACTAATTATAATACTAATTCTAATTAAAATGAGGACAATTCCTTAAATGTTCAAACATATCATTCTCATTAAAATTATTCTTGTATTTTTTTTTTTGTATTCCTCGACTTTGTAAATTCTATTTTTTCATACAAAAACAAATAGTATCATTTTTTTCATTTAAATTAAGATCATCATTATTATTATAATTCATATTTTTTGGATATTCCTAATTATCAACAGACTAATCATTCCCCATATTAATTATATATATATATAATAATATAAAAAAGAATTTAAATATTAAATATTATATATATGTTTTATTATATAATAATAATAATAATAATAATAATTTATATATTATATAATAATATATATATAAATCATAATATAGATAATATAAAAAATAAAGAAACACTGATTATATTTTTAATTATTAAAGATAATATTAAAAAATTAATTGAATATTGTTTAAAAAATGAAACAAATAAAGAATATTTAACTTATATACAAAATATAAATAATAAAATTGATATTATTTCAATGTATGAAAATAATATGAATAATAATAATACTAGTTATACAATAAATAAAGGAGAAAAAATGATTATTTGTATTCGATCTAAAAATGATTATAAAATTCATGATATAAATGAAATAATGTATGTTATAATACATGAGATATCACATATTGGTTGTCCTGAGATTGGACATACACATTTATTTTTAAAAATAAATAAATATTTTTTAGAACAAAGTATTAAATGTGGTATATATAAATATGATAATTATTCAAAAAAACCTATTGAATATTGTGGAATTAAAATAGATAATAATTTAATTGATTCAAAATTATAATTTTTCGATTAATTCTTCAATTAAATCAGAATTTAATATTATTTTATTATCATCAAATAATCCAAATAAATTAGGATATAAACTAAAATCATTATTATTTAATACATTTAGATTATTATTATTATTATCATTAATATCAATATTTTTATTTTTTATTTTTAAAATATTTATAGTATTATCAATATCTTTATAATAAAAATAATTATATTTAATTTTAAAAGTTAAATTTAAATAAAAATTAGAATAATTAAATTTTTTTATTATTTTTTGTATTTTATAAATAGGATCATAATTAATAACATGTATAATATAATAATTTGATAAAAGTTTTGCTAAATTATTTATATCAAAATTTTGATACATATTTTTTGATTTTGAATAACATAATAATAATGCATCTCCAAAAATAAAATTTTGATTATAACATAATATAGAACATAGTAAATTTAAATTATTATTATTTTTTTCAACATATTCATTATATATTATATGATATATTAAATCATCATTATTATTATCATAAAAATAAATAGTATTAAATAATGGTTTATCATTATTATTATTTAATAATTTATCGTCATTAATAAATAATTTAGTTGGATTTAAATACAAGTTAATAATATTCATAAATGAATTTTGTAAATCATTTACATTTAAATTAATAGTAATATTATTAATAAAATCTAATTCATTTAATAATTCTATTAATGTATTATCATATTTTTCCTAATTATATTTTGATTGACAATTTAATATTTCATAATTATTAAAATAATCATCAATTTCAATAATTTTATTTACTTTAATAAAAAATGTTTTAATCATTAATAGAATAAATTAAGATATTTTTAAATATTTATTATTTAGAAATAATTATTTTCTATATTATATTATATATATAGAAAAATGTCAGGAGGTTTAATGCAATTAGTAGCTTATGGTGCACAAGATGCATATTTAACAGGTAATCCAATGATTACATTTTTTAAAGTAGTATATAGAAGACATACAAATTTTGCAATTGAAGCAATTGAAAATACTTTTTCAGGATCTGCTGATTTTTCAAAAAGAGTTCAATGTTAGGTTGTAAGAAATGGAGATTTAATTTCTAAAGTATATTTAAAAGTAACATTAGCTGGAGCAAACACAACTCCTCCTGCATTATTAAATGGAGTAGCAAATCCTGCTGTAAAAACTTGGGCTTGGGTTTCAAAAATTGGTCATACTATTATTAAAAATGTTGAATTGACTATTGGAGGAACTTAGATTGATAAATAGTGTGGTGATTGGTTAAATATTTGGTATGAATTAGCAAGAAATTTTGCACATGATAGAGGATATGATAAAATGATTGGAAATAATTCTGATATGGTAACATTAGCACATTCAAGAGCAGATACTACTATTTATGTTCCATTTTAGTTCTTCTTTAATAGAAATGAAGGTTTAGCATTACCATTAATTGCATTACAATATCATGATGTTAGAATTAATTTTGAATTTAGAGGATTAAATGAATGTTTAGTTCATTCTGCAGATTTGAATATAGCTACTGATTTATCAGGATTAAAATTCTTAGATGCATCCTTATTTGTTGATTATATCTTTTTAGATACTGAAGAAAGAAAAAGATTTGCACAAACTTCTCATGAATATTTAATTGAATAGGTTTAGTTTACTGGAGATGAATCAGTATCTTAGACAAATTAGAAATTTAAATTAAATTTTAATCATCCAACTAAAGCATTATATTGGGGAGTAAGATATGGAAAATATACTTCTGGAAGACCATATTTAGCTTATGATATTTAGAATCAAGATGATATGCGATTATTAGCAACTAGAAGATTTGCATTAAGATGTTGTGAATATACTTCTGCTGTAGTTAGTGGAGTAACTGTATATTCATTAGCAACTTCTTCAAATAATTCATTAGTATTAAATCCTGCAATTTCAACAACTTCAGTTGAAGGATTATTATTTGCTGCAATTAATCCAAGTTTCTTAGTTTCTTCAGTATTAGATGTTGATAATATTACTATTTTTGGAAGATAGTTGATTGATAGTGAATTATCTATTCCTTGTGATGATTTCTTTAAAAAATATAATTTAGTAGTTCCATTTACAAGTTAGGGATCTCCTTTATATGATGTTGTTGTTAGATAGTGGGACAATTATGCAATTAATTTAAATAAAACTAAAAATCCATTAGTTCAGGGAAATATTCAGTTGAATGGACATGATAGATATGTCATTAGAGATGGTAATTATCATAATTATGTTCAACCTTGGTAGCATCAAACTAATACTCCTTCAGATGGAATTAATATGTATTCATTTGGATTACGTCCTGAACAACATCAACCATCTGGAAGTTGTAATATGTCAAGAATTGATAATGCAACTTTGGCTTTGACATTTGATCCTTCGGTTTCAAGTGGAGATAATAAAATTTCTGTATATGCTCTTAATTATAATGTATTGAGAATCCAATCCGGAATGGGCGGTTTGGCATATGCTAATTGATTTACCCTGGAAATAAATAAAAATTTATATTTTAATTCATTTCAATATTTATTTATATTTTTAATTTAATTACAACATTTATTTATATTTTAATTTAATTTATTTTTTCATTCATCAATTTATTATTTTTATTTTTATTTTAATTTATCAATTTATTATTTATAATAATTATAATAATTCTAATAATTCTAATAATTCTAATAATTCTTAATTTCATAATATATATTAAAAATTAATGTAATAAAAAAAATTGAAAATGATACTACTTAAACATTATAATCAAATAACTATTATTAATTTATATTTTAAAACATAAATAATTAAATAAAATTAATTTAAATAAATAATAAACTAAAATGTAATAAATAACAAATTAAATGTTTTTAGATAATAATATCAAAGTCGAGGACACAAGAGTTGGTTTGACGAAAGAATACAAAGTGAATAATACTCAATAAATAGATCATCAAGATATTAATTATAATAATTAAAAATATACAGTTTGTTATATTTTGTATAATAAATAACCAAAATTATTTGTTATCGATTTTGAAGATAAAAATAAAGTTATTTATTTAAATTGGCACTTTTAAAAAGATGGTTCATATCTTACTCATACATATTATGAAAATTAAAAAAATAAAAAATTATCTTTACATAATTTAATAATGGATAAGTTAACTCATTTAGGTAGAGGATAGTAATCAACAATTGATCATATTAATCGTATAGGAACTGATAACAGAAAATGTAATTTAAGATTAGTTGAATCATAATCAGAATAAAATTTTAATTAATAATAAAAATCAAGAAATATTGTATTGCCAGAAAATTGTGGAATTGATGTAAAAGATATTCCAAAAAATATTAATTATAATAAAGCATCTAAAACTCATGGAGCTTATTTTACAATAGAAATAAATGGTGTTAAATCATTAAAAGATGGTAAAAGATTTACATAAAATTCGTCAAAATCATTATATACTCCATTAATTATAAAATTTAAAGATATTTTATAATAATATTAAGAATTATAATTAAAATATCCTGAATTAAAAAATGTATTTACAAATAAAGATAATGAAAAATAAAGAGAAATTTTAATAAATGATTATAATAATATTATAAAATTATCAAATTATCAAAATGATGTTATAAATTCTAATTTGTAAATATTTAAAAATGAATTATCTTCTTAATTTGAAAAGTTAAATATTGGAGAATAAAATTAAGAAGAAAATAAAGTTATTGATAATCAAGAAGAACAAAAAATTAATGATAATTAAGAACAAAAAATTAATGATCTTTTATAATTAAAAAATTCAAGAGGAAGAAAAAAAGATAACTTGCCACCTTATGAAATTTGTGGTGTATATTTTACAGAATTACCATAATATTGTAGATATCATCCAGTTGAATATAAAGAAGATGGTAGTATTAAAAAAAATGAAAGATTTTAAATAAGTTAACATAAAAATTTGTTAAAACCTTGGTATTCAGTTAAATTAGAAACATAAATACTAACTACAAAATAAAAATTTGATCAAATGATTGCAAAACTTAAGGAATTAAATGATCAAGATATTATGATATGATTATAAAAATGAATAATAAAATTTGAATAATTAATAATAAATAATAAAATAAATATAATAATTATTATATTTATTTTTATCTTAATAAAAAAATAAAAAATTAAAAAATAACAATTATATTTTAATTTCAATATTTATCAATATTAATTTTTATATTTTACATTTTATATTTAATTTTTTCATTCATCAAAAATAATTTAAGTATATAATTCATTTTAAAATATTACAATATTATCATCAATTATTTATTATTAAAAATTGGATAATTTTAAGATATTATTAAATTCATTAATTTATTATCTTCTTTATTCTTCACTTTCTTTTGTTTTAATAATATTTTATAATGTAGGATATTATTTTCTTAATTCATATAATTTGTTAATAGTTAATTATAATTTTTCTTTTAATGAAATTTTTTTTGATTTTGTTGATTTCCATTTTATTTATTTAATTCCATTTATATCAATTCCAGTTATATCAATAGAAAAATATTCTCCATTATATCCTTATTATTTATTATAATAAACATTTTTTGGTATATTATCAATTGTTAATCCAGAATCTATTGGTAATATAATTTTTCTTGTTCTTTATTTTTAATTATAATTATATTCAGTTTACAATAATATTCTTAAATTACATTTTCTATTATCTTAACCAATTCTATTTATATGATCTATTATTTATTCTTAATTATTTTATTTATATATATTCATTATATAATCATGTAAATAAATTATATCTTTATTTTTATTAAACCATATTCCAAGACCAATATATTTTTAAGATATTAAATTCCATTTTAAAAATATTATTTTATCTATATCGTCATAATCAATAATAAATAATTTATTAAAATTTAAATATGTAATCAAACATACAACATATTTATTATTATTATAATTAACAATATCATGTTATATTGGTTCAGTTTATTTATTTTTAAATAATTTTTCTTAAATAATATTTTATATTTAATTTTAATATTCCATTTTTTTTCAAATTGTAGAAATTATGAAAATCATATTATAATATGCATTAATTCATTATATTTTTAAATAATATATTAAATAGTTTTATTTTCAATTTTATTTATTAAAAAAATTGAAAATAAAATTACTTGAATTTTATATTATTAATTTATACATTAAATTTAATAAATTTGATATATTTAACATATAACAATTAGTGAATAATGAAATAAAATTTTCTAAAAAATACAAATTTAATAATTTATGATGAATGTTAAATTAATCATCAAGATATTAAATATAATAACTCAAAATATACAATATGTCATATTTTATATAATAATTAACCAAAATTATTTATTATTGACTAATGTGATAAAGATAATATTATATATTCAAATTGGTATTATAAACCAAATGGTTCATATATTGGTCATAGTTTTTATTCTGATTAAAAAACTAAATAAGATCTATATTTACATAATTTTATAATGAATAAATTAACTTTTGAAGGTAAAGGACAATAACATACTATTGATCACATTAATAGAATTGGAACTGATAATAGAAAATGTAATTTAAGATTAGTTGAATCATAATCTGCATAAAATTTTAATTAAAAATAAAGAGCAAGAAAAATAGAGTTACCAAAAAATTGTGGATTTAATGTTGATGACATTCCAAAAAATATTTATTATCGTAAAGAAACGATTGAAAAAACAAAAACTGGTTAAACAAATCGTGGTGAACATTTTGAAATTGATATTAAAGGAATATCAATTATCATTGATGGTAAACAAGTAAATAAATTTAGAAAAAAAAGTAATTAAATTATAGGTGTACCATTAATTTAAAAATTAGATGAAGTTATAACAATTTTAACAGATTTATCAATAAAACATCCTGAATTGAATCAAGTAATTAAAAATAAAGATTCAGAATAATTAAGAAAAAAATTAATTAATGAATATAATGAAATATTATAATTATCAAATTATCCACCAGAAATAATTAAATAAAATTTAACTACATATATTAATGAATATAAAGAAATTGAATTTGATAAAAAATAAATAGTTCCAACCAAAAAATGGCCAAATTAATTTTAAAAACCAAAATATTGTTATTTCAGATAAGAATCATAAAAACTTGGATGCTAATTTATAATTGATAAAAGACATCCATAATTAAATAATAAACCTTGGTCATCAACAAGTTCAAAAAAAATAAGTTTAGAAGAAAAATATGAATAATTAATAGATTAATATAAAAAAATAAATATTGATTTGTATTTAATTTTTTATAAACCTGAATTAAAAAAATTCGATTTTGATTAAGAATTAAAATTTCTTAAATAATTATAAATTAATAAATAATAAAATTGATTGATATAATATATTGATGCATTATATTGATGCATTATATTGATGCATTATATTGATGCATTATATTAATACATTATATAATAAAATAAATATAATAATTAATTATTATATTTATTTATCAACTTTATATTATTATATAATCAAAAATAATTGAAATATAATTAATTATAATCAAAAATTTCTTCTACAATTTGGACATTTTTTTTAATATTAAATACATATTTAATGAAATTATTTACATTTTATTGTATCACATTATTTTAATTCTGGATTACAATTACATACCAAATTATATAAACATATCTAACATTCGTCTAATTATTTTTCAATATTTTCATTTTTATTATTTTCATTATTTTTATTTTTATCCTAACATATACATTCAAATAAAATATAATTTGATTCATCTTTATCTTCTTATTCATCTTCATCTTCTTCTTCATATTCTTCTTCATATTCTTCATCTTCTTCATCTTCTTCATCTTATTCATATTATTCATCTAATTATTCTGATTAATTAATTTCACAATCACAAATATTAGAATGACATTCATCTTCATTTAGATAACAAATATAACATTCATAATCATAACACTAATTTTAATTTCCAATAATACTACAATTAAAACATTTGTAATCATGATATACATCTTGATTAATACTACAAACATAATATTCATTTTTTATACATTATACTTATTATTCTTATTCTTATTCTTATTATTAATGATCACATTAATTTTTATTTTCATTAATACAGCAATTATTAAATTCTTAATAATGATATACATTTTGATTAATACAACAAATATAATAATTATTTTAAATACATAAACATTATTAATCATAATCATGGCATAAATAATTATTTTTTTAACATTTATAACATTAATAATCATGACATTCATCAGCTATGTTGCATTTATAACATTAATCTTCATGACATTCTTCCTAATATAAATCACATTTAATACATTAATAATTATGACATTCATTATTATCTGAACTACATTTCTAACATTTATAATCATGACAAACATATTCAATAATATTACATTAAAAACATTAATATTTATGACACTCATTTTCATCTAAATCATATTAAAAACATTAATGTTTATGAAAAATTAGATTGTTTATACAACATTTAAAAAATTCATTATTATCAAGTTTATAATCATATTTTTTTTTTAAAAATGAATCTAAAGAATTGAATTAATTTAATAATCTATTAATTAATAATTGATTCAATTTATAAAATTTAAATTTTTCGTTAAAACATCTTTTTAAATTACATTTAACAATATTAGAATAATGACAATAAGCTTCATTTGCATTACATATAACACATTAATATAAATGATATTAATTTTTGTTTATTGAACAAACAAAATATTATTTTTAATCAATTTAAGCAATTTATTCCATTATTTCTATTATTTAAATAATTTTTTATACAATTTAATATTATTATTTGATGTATAAAAGAATAATATTTCAATTTTTTTTATCTTTATTTATTATTTATTTAAAAATTAATGATATTGTATGATGAATAAATATAACAATTAATTATTATATTTATTTTGAAAACTTAATATTGATCAATTAATTTTTTCATATACTCATATAATCAAAAATTTTATCTACAATTTGGACATTTTTTTTCATTTTAAATACATATTTAATGAAATTATTTACATTATATCGTATTACATTATTTTAATTTTGGATTACAATTACAGATCAAATTTTATAAACATATTTGACATTCATCTAATTATTCTAACTATTCTAATTATTTTAATTATTCTTATTATTTAATATCATTATTTTTACATGAACATTCAAATATAATATAATCTAATTATTCACAATTACAAATATTAAAATGACATTCATTCTCATATATATTACAAATATAACATTTAAAATCTTAACATTAATTTAGATTATTATCAATACAACAAATATAACATTCATAATCATGATATATATCTTCATTAATACAACAATTATAATATTTATTTTTTATACATTATTATTATTATTCTTATTATTAGTGATTACATTAATTTTCATTTTTATTTTAATCTATATTTTAATTTTCATTAATACAACAAGTATTCAATTCTTAATAATGATATACATTTTGATTAATACAACAATTATAATAATTTTTTTAAATACATTAACATATGTAATTATAATTATGACATAAATAATTATTTTTCTAACATTTATAACATTAATATCTATGACATTCATTTGAGTCTATACAACATATATAACATTAATCTTAATGACATTCATTTTCATATATATCACATTTAGAACACTAATAATAATGACATCTTAAATTAGTAGAACAAGAATAACATTGATATTTATGACAAACTTCATCATCTATATTACATTAAATACATTAATATTTATGAAAAATTAATTCATCTATTTAACATTTAAAAAAATTATTATTTTAAAGTTTATTATTATTTAATTAATTTAGTAATCTATTAATTAATAATACATTTAATTCATAAAATTTAGATCTTTTATAAAAACACATTTTCATATTACAATTTATATTTTTAGAATAATGACAATGAGTTGTATCTATATCACATTTTATACATTAATATAAATGATAATTATCTTCATATACTGAACAAACAAAATATTAATTTTAATCAATTTATTCCATTATTTTTAATTTTTATACTATTTTTATTTATAAAAAAATTAATATAAGATATAAAAAAATACTATTTCAATTTTATTAATTAAAAAAATTGAAATAAGAGAATTATATAAAATTTATTTATAATAATTAATTTTTAAAAAAATTAAATATATACAATAATTTAAATTTATTATTATGAATAATTTTTTAATTTAAAAAATTGTTTTATTAAAAATGTTTAAAAATAATACAAAATAAAAATCTATGAATAAAATTTTTTAAGATACAATTCATAGATTTTATCTTGAATATTAAATAATAAATAATTTTAAATTATCAAAAAATAAAATATTATAAAAAATAGAATTTTATTAATTTTGTTTAAATGAATAAAATATATAATTAGAATCATATATTATTCCAAATTAAAGTAATTATAATAATAAAAATTTTGATATTTCTTTATTATATAAATCATTTTGTATTAATTATATTTTGTAATTTTTTAAAAATAAAAATTTTTATTAAAAAATAATAGAAATAAAAAATGAAATGTTAATTAATTTGAATTAAGAATATAATATTGATATTTTTACTAAAAATTATGTGATTGTAAAAAAAAGATTTTAAAAAAATAAATTAAATAATATATTTGATGAAAATAAATTACTAAATAATTTAAAATTATTACCAAGTAAATAATAATTAGTTTAAAGATATGATGTAATAGAATATTTATTAAATAATTCAAAATTTGATTAAATAAATAGTAAATTTAAAATAAAAAATTTACATCAAATATTAATTAATTAAAAAATTATTAATTAATAATAATAATTTAATATAATTAAAAAATAAAAAATTTAAATTAAAAAAATAAATAAATTAAAAAAAATAAGTAAAGAAAAATTATCTTTATCTATTCATAATTAATTAGATAAAATCATTAATTAAAATTAATTACAAATTAAAGATGTAAAAACAAAGTATTTTAGTCAGAAAATAGTTTGTTAGAATGAGTGTCAACAAGTAAATACAATAAATAATATTTAATATGATGAAATATATAAAACTCAAGAATATTTAAATTAATTATATTCTAATGAAACTATTCATTTAAAAAATTATAAAAAATATTAATTTATTAATAATTAAATTATTACTTTTAATCATCATAATTAAATATAAAAATATTGAAAATAAATAAATTAATATATATATTATTATATATAAATTTTAATAATTAATTATAAATTTATTTATTATTAGTTATTTTAATTTTTTCTTTTTTTTAATTTTTTTATTAATTTTGAATAATACTTATTCTGGTACATGTTTTTAATATCATCTGGAATAAAATTTAATATTTGATAATCAATTATATATATAATTGATTATTAAATTTTATATTTTTTAATTCAATATCCATTTTTTTCAAAGTTCTATTTAATTATATCTATATATATATATATATATAAATATGTATTATTAGAATTAGAATTAGAATTAGAATTAGAATTAGAATTATAATTAGAATTAGAATACACAAAATTAGAATTATAATAATAATAATCGTTCACCTCAAATTTTTAATAAAGTAGGTAATATACAACCTAATAAAGCTAACAATTTATAGGGTATACATATGATAAATTAGAATTAGAATTAGAATTAGAATACACAAAATTAGAATTAGATTAAAAAAAATCGTTCACCTCCAATTTTTAATAAAGTAGGTTTTACGCAACCTAATAAAGCTAACAATTTATAGGGTATAAATATGATGAATTAGAATTAGAATTAGATTAAAAAAAATGTTATAAATATGGAGAATTAGAATACACAAAATTATAATTAGAATTAGAATTTAGATACTAATAATGCTTTACCTCTTAATAATACTCAAGAAATATTAAATTTATTATTTATATCATCATTTGATACTGATATTTTTTTAAAATTATTTAATTTTATATTTACTCAACCTAAACCTGAATATATAACTGAATATATTGGTCATGGAAGTTTTTCACAAGTATATAAAATATACAATCCAATTAATTAGAAATTTTATACTATTAAATTATCTGAATGTGATATTGAAAATTGTGATGTTGTGAAAAAAAATTCTGAAGCATATAAAAATATATATAATTTACATATAACATTAAATGCATTTTTATGTAATATATATATTGATTATACAAATAATTCATTAAATTGTAATACAGAAATATTAATTCCAACAAATACTGAAAATTTATCTGAAGAAAGAATAAAATATAATAATAAATTATTTTTCTATTTTAAAAATTTTAAATAGAATACAATAAATAATTTAGAAAATTGTTCAAATGATATATTTTATGCAATGAATAAAAATAAAATAAAATATTCTATTATGGTTAATACATATATTAATACACCAATGAAAAATAAAGATGGAAATTCAATATTATTTAATAAATAGATGTTATGGTTATATTTAATTGATATGATGATTATGTTGTATTATTTAAAAAAAAATAATATAAATCATGAGGATATTAAAGAAGATAACATAATGTTTTCTTCTAATACAGATAATTTAGATCATAGAGAATCATTTAAAATAATAGATTTTTCAATAGATACATCTTCTCCAAGTAATAATGTATTTTATGTTAATAATATACAAGAAAACATACCTAAAAATAAAGCTTTTGATTATCATTGTATATTATATAGTATATATTATGCTTTGAATAAAATTTAGGATTAGAATTTTAAAAAAGCAATGGAAACTTATAAATCAGGAATAATTGATATATTAAATGATCAATTGATTGATAAAAATAAAATTATTAAATTATTTAATTTAAATAATTCAACACAATTATTAAATGATCGTAATATTAATTTAAACATATATAATATAATATACGAATTAATTATAGATGTATATGAAAAGTTTTATACATATAATAAAATATATTATAATAATAATATTTCACATAAAAAATATTTAGCATATGCAATATTATATTTAAAATAGTATAATAAGAATTATTATAGTACTCTTATAATGAAATCACAAAAAATAACAAATGAAATTGAAATATTAACAAATGAACTATTTAATACAGAATCTTATAAAGATATAGAATTACAAAAAATAACAAATGAAATTGAAATATTAAAAAAAAAATCATTAAATGAAATTGAATTATTAAAAATAAAATCATTAAATGAAATTGAATTATTAAAAATAAAATCATTAAATAACATAGAAAAGAATATTGAATTAGAATTAAATAATATAATTAAATATAATGAAAAATAATAAATAAAATAATTATATTATTCTATTATATAAAATATGAGTAATAATCAAAAAAATAATTTACCTATTCAAGAAGAAATTATAAATATATTATTTAAAAATAATAATAATAATAAATTTACAGTTAAATATCTAAATTCAGGAGCTTTTTCTTCTGCATATAAATTAACAATAAATAATAATAACTACACAATTAAATTTTCAAAATGTAATGAAAATAATTGTACAATTTCTGATAAAAATAATTGTGAAAGTAAAAATTGTTTAAATGTATATATGGATTCTTTACCATATGAAAACATATTTAATTCACATATAACTTTAAATGCTTTTATTTGTTATTTATATATTGATTATTTTAAATATAAAAAAATTAATTATATAATACCAAAAATAAATTCATCAGAAAAAAGAATAAATTATAATAATAATATATATTTACATAATATTACAACTAATATAACAAACTGTTTAAAAAATGATAATAATTGTTTACCAGTTAAAAATTTTATTAATAAAATGAATGAAAATAAAGATAAATATTCTATTATGATTAATACTTTTGTTGACACACCAATAATATCAAATAAAATAGTTAATGATAAAATTATTATTAATTCAATATTTAATGATGATAATAATAAAATATTATTATTTTTAATTGATATGATGATTATGTTATATTATATTAAAAAACAAGGAATAAATCATACTGATATAAAAAATGATAATATTATGTTTTCATCAAATTTAGATAAATTAGACAATAGAGAATGTTTTAAATTAATAGATTTTTCTAAAAATGGTTATACATCCAATTATCATTTATATTATGAAAAAGATAAATATTATAATAATAAAAATAAAGAAATATATGATTATTATTTTTTTAATTGTTAGGCATATGATTATCATTGTATATTATATTGTATATATATTGCAACTTATTCAAAAAAAAATTTAAAAAATTATGATCATAATAAAATATATATAAATTTTATAAATAATTTTTTTGATAAATAGACAACAATTGAAAATAAAAAAAAATTAATTTATGATAATTTAATTGATACAAAATATAATTTAATAATTGATTTAATTTATGAATTAATAAATGATGTATATTATTATGATAATTTAAAAAATCGATATGATTATAATGTTGAGTTTAATTATAATAAATATTTAAATTTAGCAATTTATTATTTAGAAATATATTTTAAAGATAATAAGATAATTATTATTGATGAATTAATATAGTTGAATAATGAATTAAAAAATGAATTAGAAAATAAATTAAAAATATCTAATGAATTAAATAATGAATTAGAAAATAAATTAAAAATATCTAATGAATTAAATAATGAATTAGAAAATAAATTAAAAATATTAAATAAATTAAATAATGAATTAATAAATTAAATATAATATAATATAATAAATAAATAATAATAATATCAAAAATCTTCATCTAAATTAAAATCATTTTTTTTAGATGTCATAATATTTGCTTTTTAATATTCTCCTACTCTTTTTTCAAAGAAATTAGTTTTTCCTTATAAAGAAATTAAATCCATCCAATCAAATGGATTTTATATTTTATATAATTTATTATATCCTAATTAATATAATAATCTATCTGCAACAAATTTAATATATTAGATCATTAAATTTGAATTCATTCCAATTAATTCAACAGGTAATGAATCTCTAACGAATTCTTGTTCTATTTCAATTGCTTCTTCTATTATTTCATATATTTTTTATTCAGATAATTTATCTTTTAATTATGAATATATTAAACATCCAAAATTACAATGTAATCCTTCATCTCTTGAAATTAATTCATTTGAAAAAGTTAATCCTGGCATTAAACCTCTTTTTTTTAACCAAAAAATTGCACAAAAACTAGCAGAAAAAAATAATCCTTCAACAATTATAAATCCAACCAATCTTACATTAAATTAATCATTATTATTAATCCATTTTAATGCCCAATCTGCTTTTTTTTTAATAATAGGAATATTATTAATAGCATTAAATAAAAATTATTTTTCTTCATTTTCTTTTATATATGTATCAATTAATAATGAATATGTTTCACTTTATCCTGTTAAAATTCCATTAAATATTCCTGAATGTTATTTTGGTTCATTAAAACAATATGTTGGATATAAATTATTTTCTATTTTTTCTATTTTTATTATTTTAATATCATCTGATTATAATTCATTTTATGGATATTCAGTATTATTTAAAAATAATAAATTAATTTAATTTATCATTTAATTAATATTAAATTTAATTGAATCATCTATTTTAATTTAATCTAATATTTTATTTATTTTTTATTAATTTATTTTATTAATATAATTATAATATTTTTAATTGATATGTAATATTTTTGTTTTAATATTTAATGTTGAATAAAATAATTATAATCTAAAATTATAATCATAATTATAATTTATATTATTTAAACTATTATCTAACCAAATTATTTTATCTTTTATTGAATAAATAGTTAATGGAATAAATTATTGATCTTACTTTCTGTTTTACACACTATTACTTTATTCAATAATACTAAAATTTTGTTTTTATTTATTATTAATATTTTAATATTCTAATATTGGATATTCAAAATCATATAATAGATCATTTTAAATTAAATCTTTTGTTAATATAATATTTTTTTAATTATTAATTTAATCATTAGTTGTACAAAACCATTTATGTTAATTTGTACATTTTAATATAACACCATTTGATAATGTTATTTAATATAATTCTTTAAAACCAGTCATTTATATTAAAACATTTGACCATTCTTAACCATTCCAAATATTAATTTTTTAATTAACTAGATTTTAAATTTAAATATATCCATTTGTTGATAATATATATGTATCTGCACTTACACAATGAATATTTTCCATCGTTGATTAAAATGAATAAAATGCTCTTGCTTCTGGATATTAGACTTCATTACAAAATTGTTATGCTAAATTTTCAACTACAATTCCATCACTTGCAGCAAAAAATGCTAATACATGTTTGATATATTATTATTCATTAGAAGATAATTTATCCCAATCTCGTAAATCTTAACTTAAATCAATTTCTTCAACTGTCCAAAAACTAGCAACATGTTATTTATACATTTACCAAATTTTTTAATGAATAATTGGAAATAATACAAATCTTTTATCTGTTTTTTCTAATATATTTTCCATTTATGATTTTTATTATTATTAGATTATTATTAGATTAGTTTATTAGATTATTATTAGATTAGTTTATTATATTATTATATTATATTAACTTTATATATTATTTAATAAAATTACATATTATTTAATTAGTTTATTATATATCAATATTAATTTATAATTTTATATATATCTGTTTTTAATATATTAACTTTTGAATTAAAATCATCCTTATTAATATTATTAATATTATTTAAATAATAATTATTTGTATTCATTGTCACCATACTTTGTATATTATCATTTATATCATACTATAATAATAGTAAAAATGGAACTGATTTAATACTATTATGATCAATTATCTGATTATATATTGATGATTGAAATTCTATGTAAGTATATTTAATAAATTTAAAATTAGTATGTATTTTGAATTTAGATACTTCATTCCAAATTATTTCAAAATTTTGACAAAACATACAATTCTTTTTATATATATATAATAATATCTGCTTTTTACTATTATAATTTTTAAACAGATCTTGTTTACTATCTTTAAATTTATTCATATGATTATAACTATTTTTAAACACACTTTGTTTATTATTTTTAAATTCATTCATATCATTATTATAATTATAATAATGACTATCATTATTATGACTATCAGATGTTGATAATAATTTTAATCCATATTCATTTACAAATTCATTTAAATTCTAACTATTTATTGATGAATCAGATTTATTATCATTAAATAGTTTAATAATTTCATATTTATTTTCATTTAAAAATTTAATTATTTCAAGATAATTCTTTATAAAATTATCTAACATACGAATTTCTTGTTCATCATTTTCATCTATTTTATCATTATTAATAAACTAAAATTTATATGAAATATATTTTATATAAATAGATAAATATATTATTTGAAATGTAGAAATATAATCTTTAATATCTTGTTTTATATTAAATTGTTTATTATTATATAATTTTTTAAGTGATTCAAATTCATCTTTTAATAACCATTCCTTATTTTTATTAGATATTATTTCATTAATATCATTCATCTCTTTTTGTAAAGAATCTATTAATTCGTAAAAATTAGATAAAATTGATTCTGATTTCATTATATATAAGATTATATATATATTAATTTTAATGAAATATTTATAGCCATTTTTAATACAAGAGTTTGATAAAGAAAATCCATTATATATAAACAATTCATTTAAATATTTTGGATTTTATATTACACCAGTAATATTTTTAGAAAAAATATATGATATTAAAAATTTTTAGGATTTTAAAAATTGGTTTGATAAAAATATATTATATAGTACTTATAAATATAATATAAAATCAATAGAGAGAATTGTAAATAATTTTTATGAAGCATATTTTAGTTAGATATAGATTAATAAAAAACAATTTTATAATTTATTACATTTAATAATTTTAAAAATACATAATATAAATATAAATATTAAATTAATTACTAAAATTATGAATAATCTTGAAAAACAAATAATAATAAATATTGAATAGATACAAAAATTAAATGAAAAAACCTTATCTAAATAGTTATATATATTAGATATATTAAATATATTATTAGATGAAAATAATAAAAAATAATTAATATCACATCGCATTTTGCGCTTACTCTAAAGAGTTTGACAAAACTAAAGTTTTGTTTTTATAATATGATGAAATATATTAAAATAAAATAAAATAATATATTAAAATAATTAAAAATAAAACTTCAGTTTTATTGAATAGAACAAGCGTAAAGCGCGATGTGATATTAATATAATCAAATATACTCAATTTAATTTTAATTTTTTTTATATTTATTATTATATTTAAAAAGTAATAAATTAATTTCATTAATCATATATTATTATGTTATATATTTTTTTGAAAATTCAATATATTTTATTTTTTTAATTTTTATTTTTTTAATTATTGAAATTTATAAATTTTTATAATTTTTTATTATATTATTATTATTTAATATTTTTTATAATAAAATATTATTAAATTCTTCATTTTATATTTATATTTTTTAATCATTTAATTATATATATATATTTTTATATTACCAATTAATTATTTCAATATTTGAACATAATGTATATATATCAAGCTAATTTTAATGATGAATTAAAATATTACATTTATAAATATATGATAAAAAAATAAAAAAATTATCAGTTATTTAATCATCAATTATTTAATTATTATTATTTTATTCTAACAATTTATTTTATTAAATATTATTATTTTTTAATTTGAATATTTTTTTATCAATATAATAATTATATTTATCAAATAAAAAATTAATTTCAGTTAATAAATATTCTAAAATTTCTGTATCACTATATTTAGATTTAAAATATTATTTAAAAAATATTATTAAAATATTATTTAAATTTAATTATAATTATTTTTTTTCTTAAAAAACTGGATCAATATTAACTTTTAATTAAATATTTTTTTCTTAAAAAATTTATTATTAATTATTAACCAAATTAAAATCATTAAAAAGAGCAGTCAATGGTTAAATATTATAAGTTAAGGAACAAGAGTTATTTGACACATTACACAAAGAAATTTATGATTACTGTGTTATTTTTTTGTTTACTAAAAGAAGTTAATTATCATTAATATTATCTTTAATTGAAAAAATATTAATTAGATCTGTTATAGATAAATTATCCATTTTTTGTATTATTTAATAAATTTATTTTTTTTTTAATATAATTATATAATTTAATCTATTTATATATATATAATTCAATTTATTTATATAAATAAATATTATTAATAACTATATTTCAATTTTTTTATATTTGTGATATATTATCAATTATTTAATCAAAATAAAAAATTGAAATTAATATATTATATATTAAATTATATTCTTAAATTAGATTATAAAGATATATAAAGATATAAGATAATATTAATAATAATAATAAATAAATAATATAAAATGTTTTGTTATAAATGTGAAAGTATATTAAATATATCTTCAGATAATAAGATAATAAATTAAGATATTTAAACAATAGATTAATTTATTAAATTTTATGATAAAAATAAAAATGATTTATCTTATTCAATTAAATGTGAATTTAATTATGAAGAATTGAATACAAATTTAACTACTAAAAAAAATAAAAATAAAAAAAAAATTTTAGATTATTTTAATATTGTATCTATTGATTAAAAAAATAATTATAATTTAGTATGTAATAATTGTAATTCAGTATTTATATTAAAACCAAAAACTATATTACATAAAATATCATATGGAAATAATAATAAAATTGAATAAAATAAAATTTTTTTAGAATATTCTGGTAATAAAGAAGATATAAATAATATTGATAGTTTAATTAATAATAATATTTTACCTAGAACTAAAAATTATATATGTTAAAATAAAAAATGTACAACCTAAACTAATTTAATTAATAAAGAAGCTATTATATATAGAATAGATAATACATTTGAAACTTTTTATATATGTACAATATGTAAAGAAATGTGGCATCCATTTATTGATAAAATATAAATTGAGGATGAAAAATAATTTTGATATTATTTATGATGAAATCGATAATATAATAGTTGATTCAACAAAATAATATAATATATATAATATTATAATAATATTATTAAAAATTTGAATTTTATATATTTTAAAATATAATTTTATATATTAAAATATATTTTTATATTTTAATTTATTTATTCATTTATTAATTTATTCATTTATTTATTTATTTATTCATCTAATTAGTTTAATAGTTTGTTCAACAGTTTGTTCAACAGTTTGTTCAACAATTTATTCATTAATAATTTGTTCATTAATAATTTGTTTATTAATAGTTAGTTCAACAATTTGTTCATTAATAGTTGGTTCAATAATTTGTTCATTAATTTGTTCATTAATAGTTGGTTCAACAATTAGTTTAATAATTTATTCATTAATAGCTGGTTCAACAATTTGTTCAATAATAGTTGATTCAACAATTTGTTGAATAATAGTTGGTTCAACAATTTGTTCAACAATTTGTTCAACAGTTGATTCAACAGTTGGTTCAACAATTTGTTCAACAATTTGTTCAACAGTTGATTCAACAGTTGGTTCAATAATTTGTTCAACAGTTGATTCAACAGTTGGTTCAATAATTTGTTCAACAGTTGATTCAACAATTGGTTCAATAATTTGTTCATTAATAGTTGATTTAATAGTTGATTCAATAGTTGGTTCAATAATTGGTTCAATAATTTGTTTATTAATAGTTGGTTCAATAGTTGATTCAACAGTTGGTTCAATAATTTGTTCAATAATTTGTTCATTAATAGTTGGTTCAATAATTAGTTCATTAATAATTGATTCAATAGTTAATTCAACAGTTGGTTCAACAATTAAATTAATAGTTGGTTCAACAATTAGTTCAATAATTGGTTCAACAATTTGTTCAACAGTTGGTTCATCAACAATTAATTCTAATTTATTATGATTTTTAATAATTTCTAAAATATTATCATTATCAATGATATTATTAATATCATTAATATTAGTTAATAAATTTGAATAATTTGGCAAATCATCAATTTGTGTATTTAATAATTGATTTATATTAATATTTGCATTATTATTTGTATTAATAATTGTATTATTATTTAAATTCAAACTATTTGAATCAGTAAATACATTTGTATTATATAATAAATTATTATATTTAATATTAAAATCTATTAATAAATTTTCAGTCCAAAGTAATTTTTTTTGTGTTTGATTATGACTTTCAAATAATTTACTATGAGATTCTTTTAAATCATTTAATTGATCAAATAACTGTTGATTTTTTAAATTATTTTCTAAAAAATTACTATTTAACTAATTAAAACTATTATATAAATTATTATTTAGATTTTTTAAATTATTAAATTCAAATGATATATTTTCAAATTTTAGTAACATATTTTTAAAATTATTATCATATTCAATTAAAGTATTATTAATAGTATATAAATTATTTTCAACATTAATTATTTTTTTATTTAATCCAACAAAAGTTGTAATATTTTTATCATTTCTAATTTCATTAAATTGATTTAATAAATTTAATTTAAATTCTGACATTTTAAGATTCATATCATTTAATGTATCAGAAAAATTATGATAATTTTTAAAAATTATATTTATTTTATTTTGTAAAACAGTTAATAAACTGGTATCATTTTCATCATCAATATTAAATTTTTGTTTTAATTTTAAAACATCATTATTTAATAATTCTAAATTAGTTAAAATAGAGTTAAATTTTGTTTCTTGAATATTTGTAATTTGATCATTTGAATTAAATGAAGCTTTCAACTAATTTATATCAAATTTAATTTCTTGCATAAAATTATTAACATTCTAATTTGTCTTCATTATATTATTATAAAGTAATATTATATTTATATATAAATATATAAATAAATAATGAAAATAAATAATAAAAAAGATAAAGAAAATAAAGAAAATAAAAATAAAGAAATAATTGAAATTATGAAAAAAGATTACTCATATCCAAATATAGAGGATGAACATTTTCAATCAAAATTATATTTCAAAAAAGAATATATTAATAGAAAAATAGATGCTAGAAATATATTTGAAAAATATGAAGATATTAAAAAATATCGTGACGAAGCATGTAATACACGAAAATTACGACCATAGTAGTATTTATTAACAAATTATATAAATCCAAATACACCTTATAAGGGATTATTAATGTATCATGGTGTTGGAACAGGAAAATGTGTATTACCTGATACATTAATAAATATAAATGATAATATTATGTCAATAGAAAAAATATGGAATAAATATAATTAGATAAATTATATGAATTATCATTCAATTTCAACAAATTAGATAAAAGAAGAGATAGATGAAAATAATGGAATTAAAAGCTATCCAAGAAAAAAATTATATGTTATATCATATGATGATATAAATAAAAAAATAGTAAATGGAGAAATATTATATTTATATAAATAGTATATAAATGAAAAAATAAATATTATTGAATTAGAAAATGGTGAAATTATTAAGATGACTAAAAAACATAAATTAATGACAGAAAATGGTTGGTCAAATAATTTTATTGATAATAAATATATAATGATAAAAAATAAAATAAAAAAAAAATATTTTAATATATTATCAGAATCTTTTGCATATATATATGGTTCATCAATAATAAATGATAATTATTATTATTATGATAATAATAATTATAAATTTAATAATAAAGAGAATAAAGTAATAAAAAAGATGAAATATAAAATATCAAAAATAATAATGAAATCAAATTTAATAAATATAAAATTATTTCTTCAAGGAGTATTTGATAATGAAGGGATAATAAAAAATAAAAAAATAATAATAAATATATATTCAGAAATAATAGCAAATCAATTAAAATATTTATTAGAATATTTTGAAATAAAATCAAATATTATAAATACTAAAATAATAAGATATTTATAGATTGATGATAATATTTCATTAATACATTATTATAATAATATTAATTTTAAAAATAAAATAAATAAAAATTTATTATATTCAATAATAGATTTTAATATTAAAAATGACTTGATAATTAATACATTAGATTATAAATTTATTAAAATAAAAAATTATTATGAATTAAATTATGATGGATTTGTATATGATTTTGAAATTAATAATTATCATAATTATATAGCAAATAATATAATTAGTCATAATACTTGTACATCAATATCTATAGCAGAAAATTTTAAAGATCAAATAATTAAATATAATACAAAAATATATATATTAGTTCCAGGTCCAATAATAAAAGAAAATTGGATGAATGAATTAATATCTTGTACAGGTAATACATATTTAAAAAATACAAAAGATAAAAATGTTGAATTATATGATACAAATATAAATTAGATGTTTATGGTAAAAAATATGATAAAATAGTATTATAAATTAATGAGTTATAAAAGTTTTTCAAAAAAAGTATTAGGAGAGAAAATAATTAATAAAACCATTGAAAATAATAAAGTAATAAGAACATATTTAAAAAATAAAAATGGTGAATATGAAAGAGATTTTGGAATAAATAGAATTTTTTCATTAGATAATACATTATTAATAGTTGATGAAGCACATAATATTACAAATAATGATTGGGGAAATGCATTAAAACAAATAATAGAAAAATCAAAAAATTTACGTATAATATTAATGACAGCAACACCAATGAAAAATTTAGCAGATGAAATAGTTGAATTATTAAATTTTTTAAAACCAATTAATAATCAATTAGATAAAGATAAAATATTTAATTATGTATCAGAATCAAATAAAAGATTTACAGGAAATAAATTAGAATTAAAAAAAGATGGATTAAAATATTTAAAAAATAATTCTGGTGGATTAATATCACATTATAGAGGAAATAATCCATTATTATTTGCAAAACAAGTTAATATTGGAGAAATACCTAAAGAATTATTTTTTACAAGTTTAATAAGATGTGAAATGTTAGAATTTCAAGAAGATGTATTAAAAAAGATAAAATTAGAAAAATTAGATAAATTAGATAAAAATATGATAGCAGCAGCAAATTTTGTATTTCCAATATTAAATAATGAAAAAACTAAAATAATTGGAGATTATAGTAAATTAGGATTAGATCGATTATTTAAAAATATAAAAAATGAATTATATCTTGATTTATTATATGAAAAATTTTTTAAAAATGAAAATGTAAAATTAGAAGATAAAAAAAAAATAATATATGAATAGAATAATAATATTCAAGGTATTATATTAAAAAAACCATTTTTAAAATTTTTTTCAATTAAATTTGATAAAATATTAACTAATCTTAATATGTTATTTGAAAAAACAAATATTAATGATAATATTAAATTAGAAACTGATTTTATAGGTTCAAAAACTGCATTCATTTATTCTAATTTAGTTAAAATTGGAATAGATCTAATAAAAAATATATTATTACAAAATGGATATTTAGAATATAATGAAAAAAATAAATATTTAATAAAATTAAATACAAAACATTATAAATATGGAATTACATATCAATATTATTTAAAATTAAAAAATGAAGCTCATTCAAATTTACAAAATTAGGAAATATAGAATTTATTAGCAAATATTGAAGAATTTTATCCAGCAACTTTTCTTGTTATAACTGGAAATAAAGAAAATGAAGAAAATATAGTTGAAAATAAAAAAAAAATAATTGATAATGTCTTTAATAAAATTGATAATAGTTATGGTAAATATATTAAATTTATTCTTGGATCTAAAGTAATGAGTGAAGGAACAACATTAGAAAATGTTGGAGAAGTTCATATATTAGATGCACCATATAATTTAGGAAGAATATATCAAGCAATTGGAAGAGTAATAAGGGAATGTAAACATTATAAAATAACAAATGAAAATAATAAATATCCTTAGGTTAATGTATATAGATATTCAGTATCATATAATGGAAAAAAATAGTTATCAAATGAAGAAATATTATATAAAAAAGCCGAAGAAAAATATATATTAATAAAAAAAATAGAAAGATCATTAAAAGAAATATCAATTGATTGTCCAATATTATATAATGGTAATATTTTTCCTGAAGAAATTAAAACATATAAAAATTGTATTACTATTGATAATTATATTAAAATGAATGATAATGATAAAATTTTAAATTATGATAAATTATGTCCAGAACAATGTGATTATGATAAATGTATATATAAATGTTATGATAATAAATTAAATAATTATTATGATAATAAATTAAAATAGTATAAAAAAATAAATGATAATGAAATTGATAATACAACATTTGATATAAATTTAGCAAAAATTGAAATAAATATAATGAAAGATGCATTAAAATATTTATATAAATTTAAAAATTATTATACAATAGATGAAATAATAAATTTAATTAAAAAAAATTTACCAAAAGATAAAATTAATTTTTTTAATGAATATTATGTATATCGTGCATTAAATGATTTATTACCTATAACTGAAAATGATTTTAATACATTTAATGATACATTATATAATCAATATAATTTAATAGGATATTTAATTTATCGTGAAAATTATTATATATTTTAGCCATTTGATTTTAATGAAAATATATCAATGGATATAAGAAATAATTATAAAAAAATATCAAAAATTAATAATAAATCAGTTTATGATTATTTATCATATATTAATTATAAAATTATTGATAATACAATTATTGATAATAATCAAAATATGCAAATAAATTTTGATACTTTAAATTATTATAATAATAAAAAAGATTTTGAATATGTTGGATATCTTAATACAGTAAATGGAATTGATATCTTTAAAATTAGAAAAAATAGATAGATTAATCATAAAAATGAAAGAGAAACTGGATTAGATACAATATATGGATCAATTTGTACTTTTTTTAAAAAAGAAGAACTACTAAAAATATTAAAAATATTAAATATTAATATTATTAAAAATAGAAAAATAGATATATGTAATTTAATTAAAAATAAATTATTTGAATTAGAAAAATATTCTGTTAATAATAAAATAACATACTTAATTATATTAAAATCTAATAAAAATTATACATTTCCTTTAAATATTTAGGATAGAATTAGTTTTATTAAAAATGATTTGAAAAAATATTTCTCAGATATTAATGATTTAGAAATATCTGAAAATGAAAATTAGTATTCTATTAAAAATACATTTCAACAAATTTTTCCTCAAGAAAAACTTGATGAAATTTATAAAATTTTAAATTATTATGAATTTAAATTATCTGAAGATAATAATAATTGGATTTTATCTAAAATTATGTAATAAATAAATAAATATAAAAATTAAATACGATATGGAATTAATTGATAATAATTTTTATTTTTATAAAATATTAAATTTTTTATTATATTAGAATCAGGTGCATGTTTATTTTTTTTTATTATTTTATATGAAAAATATATTCCAATAAAATATATTATTATTAATTTTATTATTATATTCATATTATATAATCATAATGATAAATTTTTTTTAATATAATAAAATACTATAACAAATACAACACCTCTTAATAATAAATTTAAAAGAGATTCAATTTCTTTAGATAAATTAATTTTAACTAATACAGATGATAATAATTTTTCTAAATATGGTAATGCAAAGATTAAAAATAATATTAATATAAATAAATATTCTTTATATTTATTATAAAATTTATTTAAATAATTTGTTTTATCATTATTTTTATTATTCATATTACTATTTATATTAACTGACTTTTTTTCTCTTCTAATAAGTTGAGTTTCATTATGTAATTCCTTCTCTCTATTAATAATATCATCATCAATATCATTATCATTTAACAAATCTGAATCATAATCATTGACTGTATTATTGTTATTATTATTGTTATTCATTTATATTTATTAATATATATTAAATAATATATTATTTTTTTAAATAAATAATATTAATTATTTATTTATAATATTAATAATAATTATTTATTATTTTATATAAAGATATATTATTTTATATATTATAATTTATATGGAAAATTTAAATAATAATAATTATAATTTCAATATTAAAGTAGAAGAATTTTCAAAAATTATAAATTTATCATTTACAGAAACAACTAATCTTATTAATTTATTAATATCTAGTATTAATAATAATAAAAATTATAAAAAATTAATTATTAAAAGAAATAGTTCTGTATTTAAAAAAATAAATATTGTATTTTCATGTAATTTTGATAAAAGTTTTTGGGATATTTTATGTATGTGTATAATTTTATATTATAATAATATCGATTCAAATAATGATATTAATTTAAATGATAATAAAAAAAAAAATATTATAATTAATGATGTCAAATTTATTTCATTATTGATCAAAACATTAGATAATAATGATAATAATGATAATAATGATAATAATGATAATAATGATAATAATGATAATAATGATAATAATAATGAAAATGATGATAATAATGATAATAATGATAATAATGATAATAATGATAATATTGAGTTAAATGAAATAAAAAAATTAATTAATAATATTGATACTAATGAAATTGGAAATATGATGAATAAAATAGGTATTTCTGAAAATATTGGAGAAATAAATGTATTACATTTAGTTGATAAATTTAAAAATATGAATATAAATCAAAATATTGATAATAATAAAATAAATCTTATAAATTTAATTATAGATGAATTTATTATTATATTTAATAAATCTAATATAGATAAATTAGAAGATTTATATACTATTGCAAATCCATTACTTGAAAAATATAAAGAAAATTATAAAGATTTAGATATAACTGCTGAAGAATTAATAATTAGTATTTTTAAAAATAAAAAAAAAATATTAAAAATAAATACTGGTAAATTAATAAATATTGTTATGAAATTAAATAAAAATGGAATTATTAATCCATTAGATTTAATGAAAATGATTATGTGATTTTATATATTTTTTATTTATTTTTTTATATTATTTTATATATTTTTTTATATTTTTTTATATATTCTATTTTATTATATTATAATGAATAACAATTTAAAAAAAAAATTAACTGATATTTATAATTTCGCTCCATTTGTATTTTTAAATAATAATGTTTCAATGCCATATAATACTGATTTTTTAAAAAATGTAAATCCTAATTATAATGATAATACATTTAAATTATTTGATGAAAATAAATTAAAAAATATATTTTTTTCATCAGATAATGTTGAATTAATACAAAATAAATTAAAAGAATAGACATTTATATTATCAAAAAAAAAAATAACTATACCTACTCAAAATCCAGAACATTTATTTATTATAATGACTGATTTATATGAAAATAATTGTAAATATTTATCATCAAATTTAAAAGATCAAATAAATGAATTAAATAAAATTGTAATTGATTATTGTATAAAAAAAATATTAATAGAAATAAAATCATATTTAAAATATTTAGAAGATTCAACATCTTATTATAGTTTTTTAGATAGACCATTAAATGTTAATAAATAGAATAGAATTTTACCATCATTATATCAAAATCCAAATAATTTACAAAATTAATAATTAATATCATTTGTCAAATAACTTTTGTTCCTCAACTTGTATCCACTGCGTTTCAACAAATTTTTCTTAAAAAAAAACTTGTATCCACTATGTTTCAACAAATTTTTCTTAAAAAAAAACTTGTATCCACTATGTTTCAACAAATTTTTCTTAAAAAAAAACTTGTATCCACTATGTTTCAACAAATTTTTCTTTAAGAAAAACTTGTATCCACTATGTTTCAACAAATTTTTCTTAAAGAAAAACTTGTATTCACTGTGTTTCAACAAATTTTTCTTAAAGAAAAACTTGTATCCACTGTGATAGTATCATATTTAAAATTATTATTATAAGATAATGCAAATAAATTATGTATATTTATTTTTTTTTAATCTTTTTTTGATTCAATAAATTTATTATTTTATTTTTCAATAATATTTTCATTAGATTTAAAATTATCAACAATATATCGAATAATATATAATAAACAATCACACATATCATCTTTTTTTACATATAGATCTAAATAATCTAAATAATATTTATTATTTTTAAATAATAATTTACAAAATTCTATACCTAATTATTTTCTAAATTTTTTATTTTTACAATCACCATTTTTTCTCAATAAATCAAATTTTTAAGTTTTATCATATATTGATAATTTAGATAATGGAGATACCATATGAATATCTATATTATTTTTTTTATCAAAATTATTTCTAATGAGAAACCATGTATATAATGTTTCTGATAAAGTTTTAATAGTTGGATTCATTAAAGCTGGTTAATTTTCAATTAAAACAATATCAATATTTGTAAATAATTCTAATTTATTTTCTAAATTTTAAATAAGATAATTTTTTAAAATATTTATATTAAATTTATTACAATTATCTTTTTTTTTTATTTTTTTAATCATATTTTTATGATCTTTACAAAAATAATATTTACAAAATTTAAAAATTGCAATATTATTACATAAATTAGTTTTATTAATTTTACATTTACATAATTTATTTTAATTATTTATTTTAATTATTTTATGTTTACAAATATTTTTATTACAAAGTTTACATTTAATAGTTTTAACTGTATCAATAATATTCCAATCTATTATATTTGCTTTTTCATTTTCATATTCTATTAAACAATATGATAAATTAATTATTCCAATATCCCAAGATATTATTTTTATTCTCATTAATATTATTAATATTTAATAAAAATATTATATAGCTATAATATTTAAAAAAATATTATATCTATATATTATATATTAATTAATGAATAATTCAACAGGATCTTTAAATATAGATTAGGAAGTTAATAAAATTATTGAATCTGGTGGATACCATATATCTGAAGATCAAATGAGTCAATTAAATACAAAATATTCTGATAAATTTATAATTGATAATATAAGAACTTTATTAAATCAAAAATTTAAAACTATGAAAGAAAAAGCTGAAAAATTAGCATTAAAATTAGTTGATGAAAAAAAATATAATACTAAAGATAAATATTTTAAATTTTTACATGAACATAAAGATAAATATATTAAAAAATTACATTCTGATGCTGCTTTTGAAGAATTTAAAAAATATTTCAAAAAATATATTAATAAATATTCACATGATACATTTAAATTAGAAAATGATGAACATAAAGAAATAGCAAAAGTATTTGGAGAAAAAAATAAAAAAGTTTCTTCCGGATTATCTTTATCAGAAGAAGATAAAATCCCAACAAAAGAAATTATTAAATTATATGATACTTTTAAATAGTTACATTATCAAATTGAATTATAGTCTAAAACTTATGAAGATTTATCTAATGAAGCAGTTAATGGTTCATTTGATAGAAATACACATCGTGTTATTGATGCAGTATCTCCAATTATTGCAGCATTATATTTACCTAAATTTCAATTATTAGAATTCTTTACATTATATTCAAATATTGGAAGATTAATTAATAGTAAAAATAATGGTGAAGAACCAAATTATATTGATAATTGTCTATTAGGTTTAATTTATCAAGATCCAAATTATCCAACATGTTCTGCTTCAGATTCAGTTATGGAAGATTTAAAATTAAGATATTTATTACAAATTAATTTATGGAATACTGTTTTATCAATAAGAAGTGGAAAATATTTTGTTCCTGTTATTAATAATGCATTATTAGAATCTATTGATAAATGTAATGCAAATGATATTGATACTCCTAAATTTATGTATTTAGGTAATGAAGATGTTATTCTTAAAAAAATATTAGCAACCTTTAGTTTACGACCAATTATTTCAGAATCTTTACCTATTATGAATATAACAACCAAACCATTTACAAGTGGATATCATAGATAGGAAACAACTATGTCAATGTTAACATTAAATTTAAATAGTCATAATCAATTATTTAATAGAGGTAATCAAGTTTATAAATTAGAAAATACTGTAAATGAAACTCAATATATAATTGAACAAAATAGTCTTGTTCCAAAATAGTTGATTATTTCACAAGTTAGAGAATTACTCATTTTTAATGTTGTTAGAAAAAAATATAATGTAACTGGTATGAATCAATCATTATTATTTATTAATACTCCAAAATTATTATCTGGTAATGAAGAAATAAATGATACTATAATTGATTTTGATAAAAGTATCACCTTAAATAATAGTAAAATTTATTATTTAAGATCTATTGTTTGTTTAAATCTTAAAACTGCTGAAGTATTTAATCAACCAAGTAAATTTATTACCGGATGTTCTACATTTATTCTCCCTCATCCGCATCTTGGAGAAGATGATGCATTATACTATAACCCATATTCAATTACAAGAGAAAATATAAATTTAGTATATAATGATCCAATATCTAAAATTAATTATGATACATTTGATAATACTACTGCATCTGTTAAAAATATAGCTTGTCAATATGGAACAATCTTTATTTATCAAGATATTGATTTTAAATTTATGTGATTATATTTTTTATTTTATATTATTTTTTATTTATTAAATTATTTTAAACATTTTATTATTATATAAATGTTCAAAATAATTTCTTTTCTATTTTTCATTCTTGGAATCATTATGTTAACTATTATCATTTATAAATATTATTATGATTGTCCTAAAAATATTGTTGAATATAAATATATTAATAGATCTTGTTCAAATACAAACTCTATTCCAACCTCTTTATTATTTAAAAATTTATTTGAAAATTCAGATGAATGGATTGGATATCAAAGTTTATATTCTGATTTACAAAAAAATGAATTAAAAAACAAATACTATTAATTAAATTATTATATTATATTTTATTTTATATATATATATATATATTATGAATTCTTATATTATAATTATTTTAATTTTTTTATTGTGTTTTTATTATTATTATTATTATATACCATATAATAATAATTTATTAATTGATGTTAATAATAATTATAATAATAATTATAATAATTATAATAATTATAATGAATATTTTAATAATAATAATAATAAATCATTAATTTTTCATTATGTAGAATGGTGTGGATTTTGTAAATCATTTAAACCAATATGGAATGATATAAAAAATTATTGTATGAAAAATAATATTAATTGTTATGAAGTTAATCATACAGATGATAAAAATCCTCCTATTATAAATCCAATTCCAAATATTACTATTCCATTAACTGGAATTAATTCATTTCCAACAATTGTATTTTATGATGGATCATCTTTTACAAATTATCAAGGACCAAGAAATTATTCAAATATTATTGAATTAATTAAATAATTATTTAATTAATTATTTTTATATACTATTATATATTATTTAAAATTATTAAAATATGGATACTAATATTATTAAAAAAAAAAAAAATAATAATAAATATGCTTTAATTTTACATTATGTTGATTGGTGTCATTATTGTCATGATTTTTTACCAATATTTGAAGATATTAAAAATAATAATAATAATAATAAT
>Ga0214919_10001299_pt1 | contig 41329 bp, 38 predicted proteins | sample LL1503_MetaG_FD_177994 | JGI IMG/M metagenome (GOLD analysis project Ga0214919, IMG submission 177994) | Freshwater microbial communities from Lake Lanier, Atlanta, Georgia, United States - LL-1503 | ecosystem: Environmental > Aquatic > Freshwater > Lake | place: USA: Georgia | collected...
ATGCAACGCCGTTGAGCGTAGCCGGATGATCCTGGCCTTGGTGCTGATCGCCGCCTCGGTGATCTTCTTTGTCCTGTTCGAGCAGGCTGGATCGTCTTTGAACCAGTTTGCAGACCGCAACACCCAACTGACCCTACCCGGCGGCAGTGCCATGACGGCGGCGCAGACCCAGTCGTTCAATTCTGGTTTCATCCTGCTGTTTGCGCCGGCCTTTGCCGCCCTATGGGCCTTCTTGGGGCGCCGTAATCTGGATCCGTCAGCGCCGATGAAGTTCTCTCTGGCCCTGATGCAGGTCGGGATCGGCTTCCTAATCTTGGTCGCGGGCGTCAAGTTTGCCGATGGGGCCTATAAGGTGCCACTGATCTTCTTGGCGCTGGCCTATATGCTGCACACGACCGGTGAACTGTTCCTCAGCCCGGTCGGCCTGTCGCAGATGACCAAGCTTTCCGCCCCTGCGGTGGTCTCGACCATCATGGCGGTCTGGTTCTTGGCCAGCTCTTGGGCGCAATATCTGGGGGGTATGGTCGCCAATCTGACGGCGACGGAGACGGTGGCGGGGCAGGTGCTCGATCCGAAGGGCGCCTTAGAGACCTATGCCAGCGTGTTCCAGACCATCGGTATCTGGGCCGTGGGTCTGGGGGTTCTGATGGCCATTGCCAGCCCGTGGCTGAAGAAGCTGGCCCATGGGGTGAAGTAGGGGGCAACAGCCCCCTAAAACCCTCTGGGGCTATCTAGAGGCTGGTTCCGCCCACAGTCAAACCCTTGATCTTCAAAGAGGGCTGGCCAACGCCGACGGGCAGGCTTTGCCCGGCCTTGCCGCAGACCCCGACGCCGTTGTCGAAGTCAAAGTCGTCACCGATCATTTCCACGCGGGTCAAGGCGCTGGGGCCGTCGCCGATCAGGGTCGCGCCCTTGACCGGAGCGGTGATCTTGCCGTTCTCGACCAGATAGGCCTCGGTGCACTGGAACACGAATTTGCCGTTGGTGATATCGACCTGACCGCCGCCGAAGTTGGCGCAGAACAGGCCGCGCTTCATTGATGCGATCATCTCGGCTTGAGAACTGGTCCCGTTCATCATGCCGGTATTCGTCATGCGGGGCAGGGGCATGTGGGCATAGGACTGGCGTCGGCCATTGCCGGTCGCGCTGAGGCCCATCAGGCGCGCGCTCATGCGGTCATGCATATAGCCAACCAATATGCCGTCCTCAATCAGGACCGTGCGCTCGGTCGGTGTGCCCTCATCATCGATGGTCAAGGACCCGCGACGACCGGCTAGGGAGCCGTCGTCAAAGACGGTCACGCCCTTGGCCGCTACGCGCTCTCCAATCCGGCCCGAAAAGGCAGAGATGCCCTTGCGGTTAAAATCGCCCTCAAGGCCATGGCCGACGGCCTCGTGCAGCAAGACACCATTCCAGCCGGGGCCGAGCACCACGTCCATTTCGCCTGCGGGGGCGGCGATGGCATCGAGGTTGACGAGGGCTTGGCGCAGGGCCTCATCGACCTGGCCCTGCCACTTGTCGGGGCTGATCCAGGCCTCATAGCTGGCGCGGCCACCGGCACCGGAGGAGCCGGTTTCGCGGCGACCATCACGTTCGACCGTGACCTGAACATTGACCCGCACCAGAGGCCTGACATCGCGCAGCATCATGCCGTCGGCGCGCAGGATCTCGACCGTGCGTCGTTCTCCAGCGATTGAGGCCATGACCTGAACCACGCGGGGATCACGCGCTCGGGCAAAGGCGTCGATCTCTTGCAGGAGTTCGGTCTTGGCGCTGAAGCTCGGCTGGGCCAGGGGATCGGCGTCGGAATAGAGCTTGGCATTGGTCCGGCGCGGGGCGAGATCAGCGGTGCCGCTATAGCCGCGCCGGGCGAGGGCGGCCGACTGACCCGCCCGACCGATGGCCGCTTCGGTAATTTCGCTGGCATGGGCATAGCCCGCCGTCTCTCCGGCCACGACCCGCAGGCCGAACCCTTCGCCAGAATCGTAGGCCGCCGATTTCAAACGCCCGTCGTCAAAGACAAATGATTCGCTCTCGGACCGCTCCATATAGAGCTCACCATCATCCGCACCGCTCAGGGCCTCGGCCAAGATCGCCCTTGCGCGCTCGGGATTGACGTCATTGGCTTCCAATAGGGGCATGGCGGTCGTGGGCGTGGTCATGAACTGAGGTCCGATCGTAAAGGCACTGCAAATAACATAGGGTTTTATGGGCAAAGTTGAAACCGCCTCTGGTCTAATCGCTCATCCCTTGGCAAGACAGGCTCCAACGCGTATGCACGCGCCAGTAATTTGGGAAATGGGGCTGGCTCGGTTCCGAGGTGCGACAATTAGGCCCTAGATTTGGGCTCGTCGCCGAGGACTGCCGGGGTATGTCTCACCGGGAGGAACCTGCTACAGGTGGGTTTTTACCGGTTAGGGCTGGGCCGTAGAGAATATGAGGGCTTCGGGAATGAATATGCGCAAGCTAGCGGCGGGCCTCGCCGGGATGATGGTCGGGGTCGGGTTCAGCGCCCAGGCTTTGGCGGCTGAGCTTCTGGGTCAGCCCACGCCGGACTATATCGGCCTGCAACAGGCTGCCTCGCCGCTGAAACATTCAGCGATCTTTTTCCACGACGCGATCTTGATGCCGATCATCACGGCGATCTCGGTGTTTGTGGCGATCTTGCTCGGCATTATCGTGGTTCGCTTCAACAAGAAGTCGAACCCGGTGCCCGCTAAATTCAGCCATAATACGGCGCTGGAAGTGGCATGGACTCTGATCCCCGTCGGGATCTTGCTGTTCATCTCGATCTTCTCGTTCAAGCTCCTGTTCGCCTATCACGACATGCCCAAGCCTGATCTGACGGTTAAGGCGACCGGCTATCAGTGGTACTGGGGCTACACTTATCCTGACCAGAAGATCGACGAGATCACCTCGGTCATGCTGTCGGAAGCCGACGCCAAGAAGGAAGGCCGTCCCTATCGCCTCGCTGCGGACAATTCTTTGGTTGTTCCCGTTGGTAAGGTGGTCAAGGTTCTGGTCACCGGTTCGGACGTGATCCACAACTTCGCCATGCCCGCCTTTGGTTTGAAGACGGATGCCATCCCGGGCCGGATCAATGAGACCTGGTTCAAGGCTGAGAAGACCGGCATGTTCTATGGCCAATGTTCTGAGCTGTGCGGCGTCGATCACGCCTTCATGCCCATCCAGATCAAGGTTGTGACCCAAGAAGAGTTCGACGCTTGGGTCCTGACCAAGGCTCCACCAGCGGCTGCCGCCCCTGCCGTGACCCCCGTGGCCACGCCTGCAGCCCCAGCGGCCCCCGCCGCGCCGGCTCCTGCTGCCCCCGCCCCGCAAAAGACCGCTCAACTCGACGTGGCTGCTAAGCCCGTCGCGATGAACTGATAGTTCGAGGAAGAGTTAGACGATGGCAAACTCCGCCGCACACGACCACGGTCATGATGATCATGACCACAAGCCGGGTTTCATCACCCGGTGGTTCTTCTCGACCAACCACAAGGATATTGGCACCCTCTACATCCTGTTCGCCATCATGGCGGGCCTGATTGGTGGGGCCCTGTCTGGTCTAATCCGTCTGGAACTTGACCAGCCCGGTATCCAATATTTTAGCGCGACCTCTGGGGTCAGCTTCCTCGGTCTCATTGAACAGTCTAAGCACGGCTATAATAGCGTCGTGACCGCCCACGCCCTGATCATGATCTTCTTCATGGTCATGCCCGCGATGATCGGTGGTTTTGGCAACTGGTTCGTTCCGATCATGATCGGCGCGCCAGACATGGCCTTCCCTCGGATGAACAATATCTCGTTCTGGCTGCTGGTTGCCGCTTGGGTGCTGCTGTGCATGTCGCTCTTTGTGGACGGTGGTCCTGGCCGAGGCTTCGGTGGCGGTTGGACGATCTATCCGCCGCTGTCGACGACGGGTCACACGGGCCCAGCGATGGATTTCGCGATCTTCTCGCTGCACCTTGCCGGTGCGAGCTCGATCTTGGGTGCGATCAACTTCATCACCACCATCTTCAATATGCGCGCCCCGGGCATGACCATGCACCGAATGCCGCTGTTTGCCTGGTCGGTTCTGATTACTGCCTTCTTGCTGCTGCTGTCGCTGCCGGTTTTGGCCGGTGCCATCACCATGCTGCTGACCGACCGTAACTTCGGCACCCACTTCTTCGATCCAGCCGGTGGTGGCGATCCGGTGATGTTCCAGCACCTGTTCTGGTTCTTCGGTCACCCCGAAGTGTACATCCTGATCCTTCCCGGTTTCGGCATCATCAGCCACATTGTCTCGACCTTCTCTAAGAAGCCCATCTTCGGCTATCTGGCCATGGCCTATGCCATGGTGGCCATCGGCTTCGTCGGCTTCGTTGTGTGGGCTCACCACATGTACACGGTCGGCATGAGCATCGATCTTCGGGCCTACTTCGTCGCAGCGACCATGGTCATTGCGGTTCCCACCGGCATCAAGATCTTCTCGTGGATCGCGACCATGTGGGGCGGTTCGGTGGACTTTAAGACCCCGATGCTTTGGGCGATGGGCTTCATCTTCCTGTTCACCATCGGCGGCGTGACCGGCGTGGTTCTGGCCAATGCCGGTATCGACTACTCGCTGCACGATACATATTACGTCGTGGCCCACTTCCACTACGTGCTCTCGCTCGGTGCAGTGTTCGCGATCTTCGCGGGCTTCTATTACTGGTTCGAGAAGATGTGGGGCGTGAAGTACAACGAGTTCCTCGGCTGCATGCACTTCTGGATCACCTTTGTCGGCGTGAACCTGATCTTCTTCCCGCAGCACTTCTTGGGCCTTCAAGGCATGCCACGTCGCTATGTGGACTATCCTGAAGCCTTCTCGAAGTGGAACCATGTCTCCAGCATCGGCTATGCCGTGACACTTGTTGGCGTCGGCGTGTTCTTGCTGGTCCTGCTGGAATCGGCGATCCGTCGTCGTAAGGCCGAAGCCAATCCATGGGGAGAAGGCGCTACGACGTTGGAATGGACCCTGCCTTCACCGCCGCCATTCCACCAGTTCAACACCCTGCCAGTGATCAAAGACGACGGTCACTGAGCCCTAGACGACGTGTAATACCGAGGGACGTGGTTTCGGCGAGCCTTGCCGCAAGCTGCGTCCCTCGGATCGTTTCAAAGGAAGCGTTTCTCCCCCATGACCGATCTCTCGGCTCCCTTGTCTGCTTCGGAAGTTTCCGCCGAACCGCCAGAAACGGCGGGGCGGGAACAGACGTCGCGTTGGCAAGATTTTCTGGCGCTGATGAAACCTCGGGTCATGTCCTTGGTGGTCTTTACAGCCCTGACCGGCCTGGTCTGCGAAGGCGGCAAGATCAATCCGATCATCGCGGCTATTGCTGTGTTCTGTATCGCCGTCGGTGCCGGGGCCTCTGGCGCGTTGAACATGTGGTACGATGCAGACATCGATGCCCAGATGCGCCGCACGCGCGGCCGCCCGGTGCCTGCAGGCCGGGTTCAGCCTGCCGATGCCTTGACCTTGGGCGTGGTCATGTCGCTCTTTTCGGTCATGCTCATGGGCATGGCGACCAATTGGCTGGCCGCCGGCCTGCTGGCCTTCACCATCCTCTTTTACGCCCTGATCTATACGGTCTGGCTCAAGCGCTCGACCCCGCAGAATATCGTCATTGGCGGCTTGGCTGGAGCCTTGCCGCCCGTCATCGGCTGGGCGGCGGTCAGTGGCACGACCCCGATCAATGCCTGGCTGCTGTGCGCCATCATCTTCATGTGGACTCCACCGCACTTCTGGGCCCTGTCGCTGTATACGTCAGAGGACTATGCCAAGGCTGGCGTGCCGATGATGCCCGTGGCCAAGGGGGCAAAGTCCACGCGGCTGCAGATTCTCGTCTATAGCCTCCTGCTGGTTCCTGTTTGCCTGATGCCGGTTGTGACCAGCCTTGGCGGCCCGGCCTATCTGGCCGTTTCAAGCTTAGGCGGCGCGGTGTTCTTGCTGCTGGCGGTGCGCCTGTTTCTGAGCCACGCCGGGGATGCGGCAGATCCGCGCATTGACGCTGGACTCTACGATGTTCGTGCTGCAGCCAAGGATGCCCGCAACCTTTTTGCCTTTTCGATCCTATATCTGTTCTTGATGTTCGCCGCCCTGCTGGCCGAGCACATGTTTGGGATCAAGCCGTTCGCGGCCCTCTCCTTCCTGCAAGGATTTAACAGATGACTAGAACACCAGACAACAAGCCGCCCTTGGCCCCTATCCAGCCCCGCATGGGTCCTGAAGGCGCTGAGCAGGCCAAGGCGCGGAACATGCGCAATATCGTCCTGGGCCTGTCCTTGGTCGGTTTCGTGATCCTGATCTTTGTCGTGACCCTCGTGAAGTTGGGAGGCAATGTTGCCAACCGTCCCTTCTGAGATCGAACAGACCGGCCCCCGCAAATTGCGGGCCAATGCCCGCGTCGCCGTTATTTGCCTTTCCGTCTTTGTCGGGATGATCGGCGCGGCCTATGCGTCGGTGCCGCTCTATAAGCGTTTTTGCCAGTTGACGGGCTTTGGCGGCGCGGTGCGTCAGGCGGAGGCGGCGCCCACGACCGTGTTGGAGCGCCCCATAACGATTCGCTTTGATACCAACGTCCGCGACCTGCCTTGGAGCTTTAAGGCCGAGCAGATCAGTCAGACCTTGAAGATCGGATCGACGGGGCTCGCCTTTTTTAAGGTGACCAATACCAGCAACCAGACCCTGACCGGTCGGGCCAGCTATAATGTGGTGCCAGAGTCCGCTGGCCCCTATTTTCAAAAGCTGGAATGTTTCTGTTTCAAGTCACAAACCTTAAAACCGGGACAAACCATCGATTTTCCAGTGGTTTATTTCGTCGATCCCAAATTTGTGACCGATGAGGAAACGCAAGGTACCCAAGAAATTACCCTGTCCTATACCTTCTTCCAGGATGTAAAGTCCGTGGGGAAGCAGGCGGGACTGCAAGTCGCACCGGGCAATGGCAGCAAGGCACTTGGCGTCAAGCCTAGCGCGGGGCTATAGCCTACAGATATCACGTGGTGACGGCCCTGATGGGGACGTTACATTCTACCAAGGGGTTGGTGCCATCATGGCTCAAGATGCTGTTGAACACGATTATCACCTAGTCAATCCAAGTCCGTGGCCCCTCGTGGGTTCGGCCGCAGCCATGTTTATGGCCATCGGTGGCATCATCTGGATGAAGGGCCTGTTCGGCCTTGAAAAGCACATGCTTTGGCCGTTCTTGCTCGGCCTGTTCGGTGTGCTTTACACCATGGTTGGTTGGTGGACCGAAGTGGTTCGCGAAGCCAATCAGGGTGACCATACACCGGTCGTGGCCATCGGCCTTCGCTATGGCATGATCCTGTTCATCGCCTCCGAAGTTATGTTCTTCGTAGCTTGGTTCTGGATTTTCTTTGAGATGGTGCTGTTCAAGGGTGTCCGTACCCATTCCGGCATCGAAGATGTTGCCAGCGCTTGGGCGACTTGGCCGCCTAAGGGCGTTGAGACCGTCTCGGCTTGGCAACTACCTTTGGTCAACACCCTGACCCTGCTTCTGTCGGGTACGACCGTGACCTGGGCGCACCATGCCATCCAGACCAATGATCGTAAGGGCGCACGTTTGGCCCTGATCTTGACCATCGCCCTTGGCGCTCTGTTCTCGATGATCCAAGCCTACGAATATAACCACATCATCCATGAGAACCTGTTCTTCTCGGAAGAGGCCGCCAATGCCGGGCTCTATGGGTCGTCGTTCTTTATGGCGACCGGCTTCCACGGCTTCCATGTGTTGATCGGAACGATCTTCCTGACCGTCTGCCTGATCCGCCTGATGAAGGGTGACTTTACGCCAAAGCAGCATTTCGGTTTTGAAGCAGCCGCCTGGTACTGGCACTTCGTGGATGTGGTCTGGCTGTTCCTCTTTGCCTTTGTCTACGTCGTCTTCGGCGCGGCCTAAGGTGACAAAACCCAATCCCGTACTGGCGGGCCTCGCTTGCCGATGCCCCCAGTGCGGTGAGGGTGCCCTGTTTGAGGGCTTTCTAAAGGTCAGTGAGCGGTGCGAGGCCTGCGGTCTCGACCTTCGCAAATCGGACAGTGGCGACGGGCCTGCCGTGTTCGTGATCTTGATCGTCGGTTTCATCGTCGCCTTCGCGATGCTGTTCACCGAGTTTACCCTGCACCCGCCCGTTTGGGTGCACCTGGTGGTCTGGATGCCTTTAACGGCGATCCTATGCCTCGGTCTGATGCGGCCCTTTAAGGCCATCATGATCGCCCTGCAGTTCCATAACCACGCCTCACAGGCGCGCAACGATGACTGACAAGCCCGCCGCCCAAGGCCGCCTCCCCATCGGTTTGACCGTGGTCACCGCCATAGCTCTGGCCATATTGGTGGCCTTAGGGATGTGGCAGTTACAGCGCTTGGCGTGGAAGCGCGATCTCCTCGCCCATGTCGCCGCCCTACAGTCTGCACCTGCGCGGCCCATCGATCAGGTTTTGACGACTGATGCAGGGCTCGACTTTGCGCGGGTGACAGCCGTCTGTCCGGGCCTAGCGACAGCTCCCTACGTGAAGCTCTATGGTCTCGTCGAGGGTCAGATCGGTGTGCGGCTGATCTCCGCCTGTGCCTTGACGACCGGCCCCTATGGCTCGGTCCTGGTGGATCGCGGGTTCATTGCTGAGACCGTCACCGAGCGGCCTGCTCAATCGGCTGGCACGGTTCAAACCGTGGTGACTGGCGTCCTTCGCCAGCCCGACAAGGCCAATTTCGTCACCCCTGTTCCGCAGAACGATCAATGGTACTCGCGCGATGTCCCTGCCATGGCCAAGGCGTTGAAGGCTGATCGGCCTGCACCGGTCATGCTCTTTGCCGAGACCTCGACCAATCCTGAGATTAAGGGGCTGCTACCCATCGCGGTCCCAGCCGAAATCCCAAACCGGCATATGGAATATGCCCTGACATGGTTCGGTCTTGCCGCCGCCCTTTTCGGCGTCTATGTGGCGGTCTTGGTTCGCGGTCGGCGGGTTTAAGATGAACTATGTCTCAACGCGCGGGGCGTCCCCTGCGATCGGCTTTTTGGATGCTGTGCTGGCGGGTCTAGCCCCGGACGGCGGCCTCTATATTCCCGAAGTCTGGCCCTCCTTTACGCCTGAAGAGATCGCCAGCTTCTCCGGCATGGCCTATGCTGAAGTCGCCGCCAAGGTTCTGGCCCGGTTTGCCGGTGATGAGATCCCAAGCGACGTCTTGTCCAAGATGACGGCCGCGGCCTATGCCTCCTTTGCCCATCCCGCCGTCACCCCCCTGACCCAGCTCTATCCTAATGTCTGGCAGATGGAGCTGTTCCACGGCCCGACCTTGGCCTTCAAGGACGTGGCCATGCAGTTGCTCGCCCGTCTTTACGACTATGCCCTCGCCGCTCAGGGCCGGACCATGACCATCATCGCCGCCACCTCTGGTGATACAGGCGGCGCGGCAGTTGAGGCCTTTCGCGGCGCGCGTCATGCCCGCATGGCGGTCCTGTTCCCCGATGGCCGCATCAGCGAGGTCCAGCGCCGCTTCATGACCACGACGGGCGATGCCAATGTCCGGGCTGTCGCCGTGCAGGGGACCTTTGACGATTGCCAGACCATCGTCAAAGGCATGTTCCAAGACGATGATTTCCGCCAAGCGGTCGATCTGTCAGGCGTCAACTCGATCAACTGGGCGCGGATCGCGGCCCAGAGCGTCTACTATTTCACGGCGGCGGCGGCGCTGGGTGCCCCCGCGCGTTCGGTGTCCTTCGCTGTGCCGACCGGTAATTTCGGCGATGCCTTCGCCGGCTATGTCGCCAAGCAGATGGGCCTGCCGATCGAGCGGATCATCGTCGCCACCAACGGCAACGACATTCTGGCGCGCATGCTGCAAGAGGGCCGCTATGCCAAGGGCGCGGTCCTCGCTACCCAAAGCCCAGCCATGGACATCCAGATCGCCTCGAACTTTGAGCGACTCTATTTCGAATGTGTTGGCCGCGATGGGGCTGAGACGGCTCGGGCCTTTACGGCCTTTAACGAGACCGGCGCCATCACCATTCCCCCGGAAGCCCTAGCCACCATGCGCCAGACCTTCATCGGTATGGGCGTCAATGAGGCCGAGACGACGGCGACGATCATCTCGACCTTCAACGAGACCGGCCAACTCATTGATCCCCATACCGCTGTTGGCGTCTGTGCCGCCCAGCGCATTGGTGCAATCGAGCCCACGACCCCCGTCGTCGTTCTGGCCACCGCCCACGCCGCCAAGTTTCCTGAAGCCGTTACCGAGGCGGCGGGCGTCGCGCCGGTTCTGCCGCTCAAGGCCAAGGGCGTTGCCGAACGCGAAGAGGTCTATGATCGCCTTCCTGCCGATTCCGATATGATCAAAGCCTACATCCGCGCCTTTGCGGCCAAGGGCATGACCTCTTGAGCGCACGCCTGCACCGGCTGGCCAATGGCGTTCGCATCGTCTGCGATCCCATGCCCGGGCTCGAGACCTTTGCCCTATCGGTCGTGATAGGACGCGGCGCGCGCTATGAGACCCAAGACCAGTCTGGCTGGTGCCATCTGCTTGAACATATGGTCTTCAAGGGCGCGGGCTCTCGCTCTTCGCGCGACATTGTCGAACATATCGAGGCCGAAGGCGGCAATATCAATGCGGCCACAGGCTATGAGCGGACCAGTTTTCAGGTGCGCGCCCTCAAGGGTGGCCTGCCTCTGGCCATGGAGATTGTCTCCGACCTGATCCGCCGCCCGACCTTAGTGCCCGCCGACATGGTCCGTGAAAAACAGGTCATTGCGCAAGAGATTGCCGAAGCGGCTGATGCCCCTGACGACTATGTGTTTGATCTGGCCCAAACCGCAGCCTTTGGAGCCCATCCTCTGGGTCGTCCGATCCTTGGCACCTCGGCCAGCGTCGAGACCGCAACGCCCCAGTCGTTAGAGGCCTTCCGCGCTCATCTTTACGATCCCTCGGCCATCGTGGTTTGCGCGGCAGGTGCGGTGGATGAGGCTGAGCTTTTAGCGCTAACGGAGCGCTGGTTCGGTGATGCGCCTGCGTCGGGTCTTGACCTATCCGCCACAGCGCCCGAGCCGGTCCAATTTGTTGGTGGGGCGCAGCCTAAGGTGCGGCGGTTGGAACAGGCCCATCTGGTCCTGATGCTTCCGGCCCCCAGCGCTCGCGACGATGACTATTTCGCCCTGCGTGTGTTCTCCGAGATCCTAGGCGGCGGCATGTCCTCACGTCTGTTCCAAGAGGCCCGCGAGCGGCGCGGTCTGGCCTATGCCATCGATGCCTATGCCGACACCTATGCCGATGCGGGGGTCTTGGGCGTCTATGCCGGATGCGCGGCAAAGGACGGGCTGGAACTGGCCAAGGTCACGGCTGGAGAGATCATGGGCCTTGCTGAGCGGACGGAACCTGGCGAACTGGCCAGAGCCAAGGCCCAGCTCAAATCCTCTCTCTTTATGGCGCGGGAGTCCGCCCTTGCGCGTGCAGAGCAGGCGGCAGGGCAGGTCCTATTGTTCGACCGGCTGTTCAGCACCCAAGAGATTGGCGCCTCCATCGATCAGGTCGAGGCCTCAGATGTCCAACGTCTCGGATCAAGCCTTCTAGAGCCGCGCATGACGGCGACGGCCGCCTTGGGTGCCAAGGGTGCCGCCGCAGCCGCCGAGGGCTTTAGCCGCGCGCTCCACGGCTAAGGCAGGGCGGCGATCAGCGTTTCGCTGCGGACAGGTCACGGATGGGTTTAAATTCCGAACCAGAGCGCCATGCGGGCCAGCGGGCCGAGTTGGCGAGCTTTAGGCCGATCTCATAGAACAGCGCGACATCTTGCGCCGCGCCGCGGAGGTCCCAATCGGGTTTCCAGACATCGCAGGTCTGGTGATAGCAGTTGGCCGTATAGTCCGCGACCCAGCGGTCTCCCGCCGCTCGTCCGCCCTCGATCAGGTCGGCCCCGCCGCCCAGTCCCATCAAGAGCAGAACCGGCACGCCGCGCTTGGCGACCGAGAAATGGTCCGCGCGGTAGAAGAGCGCCCGCTCGGGTTTGGCATCGGGGGTGATCGTGCGGCCCTGCTTGGCCGCCGCCGCCGCCAGATCATCCTCTAACCCATTTTGGCCATAGCCGACCAAGACAACATCCTTGGCTGGGCCAGCCGTCTGAAGCACATCCATGGTCAGGTTGGCGACCGTGGTTTCCAACGGCAACGTCGGATGGACGGCATAGGTCTCTGATCCCAGAAGGCCGCGCTCCTCCGCCGTCCAAGCGGCGAAGACGAGCGTCCGGTCTGGGCGAGGTCCCTTGGCAAAGGCGTGGGCCAGTTCGATCGTTCCCGCAACACCAATGGCGTCATCGGCAGCGCCGGGGCGAACCGTGCGCCCTTGGGCATCGGACTTTCCGACCCCATAGGCATCCCAGTGGGCCCCGAACATGATGCTTTCCAGTGGGCGGGTCTTGCCGGTCAGCTTGGCCAGCACATTATGGCTTTCGACGGCGGTGAACTGATTGCCAAGTTTTGCGCTGAACCGGGCACCGGGCAGGGTAACCGGTTTGAAATCAGACTGGCGGGCCTGTTTTTTCAGCGCCTGAAGGTCTAGCCCAGATTCCTGAAACAGGCGCGCGGCGACCTCCTGTTGGATCCAGCCTTGCAGGGGCACGCGCTCCTTGATCGGATCGGCGCGAACAATATCAAAGCTCTCGCCGCCTGGGGCTGTCACCGTACTCCAGCCATAACCCGCGCCGGGCGTGTCGTGGATGATCAGAAGGCCAGCGGCCCCGCGCCGCGCCGCCTCTTCGAACTTGTAGGTCCAGCGGGCATAGTAGGTGGCGGCGAGGCCTGAAAACTTGCCAAAGGCGCCATCGCTGGGCTTGGCCTCAAAATCGGGATCATTGATCAGCATGACCAAGATCTTGCCGCGCAGATCCACGCCCTTGAAATCGTCCCAGCCGCGTTCGGGGGCCGACACGCCATAGCCGACAAAAACCATCTCGGCCCTATCCACCGCGACCTCAGCGGTCGGGCGCTGGCTGGTCAGATAAAGGTCCTTGGCTTGGATGAGCGGGGTTTCCCCCGCCTTGGTCGAGACATTGAATGTGCTTGTGGGACTGACCTGAAAGCGGATCAACGGCACGCGCTGGGTCCAGCCGCCCTTTTCCCCGCCGGGCTCTAGGCCTAGATCTTTGAACCGCTGGGTCAGATAGGCGATGGTTTTGGTCTCACCGGCCGTGCCGGGATTGCGGCCCTCAAAGTCGTCTGAGGCCATGACCTTGATTGTCTCAGACAGCTCTGCCGGATCGATTGGCCCAGAGCCCTGATAGACAAAGGCAGGACGGTCTTGCGCGCTCGCCTCGCCAAGGGCAGCGGCGGACCAGAGGGCGGCGGTGAGGGCTGCGAGACGGCGCATGGCGGATCCTAATATGATGGCGGCGGAACGGGAGAGCCTAACGGCGAAAACCCCGCGCTCCGGAGGGAGGCGGGGCCAATTCGTCGTCGATAACCGAAGGTCTCTTAGTCGAGACGCAGGTTGTCGGCGGAAGCCTTGCCGGTGCGGCGATCGGCTTGCAGGTCGTAGGACAGACGCTGTCCATCCTGAAGGCCCGAAAGACCAGCCCGTTCAACGGCTGAAATATGGACGAAGATATCGCCGCCGCCATTGTCTGGCTGAATAAAGCCAAAGCCCTTGGTGGAGTTGAACCACTTCACCGTGCCCGTACCCGAGCCGGTGGTTTCACCCATGGGAGCCGAAGGGGCTGGACGCGGACGTGCAGGCGCACGGTCCGAGCTGCCACCACCGGTGCCGCCACTCAAAACGCGCAGCTCACCGGCCGAGGTCTTGCCCGACCGACGGTCTTGCTCAAGCTCATAGGCGATAGACTGGCCTTCATCGAGGCTGCTTAGACCGGCCCGCTCGAGGGCCGAAATGTGGACGAAAACGTCCTGACCGCCGTCACTTGGTTCAATGAACCCAAAGCCCTTGGTCGAATTGAACCACTTAACTGTGCCTGTCGGCATAGACCTTCCTCACCACTTCCACCTGCGAGTCGGACTGCTGCGCACAGCTCGGCCGCCCTCGGATCGCCATCAACAACCAGCGCCCGGACCTTTGCACCAAGGTGCCCAGTCCCGATAACCGACTTCACACCTTAAAATATCACTGTGCAAAGCAACTCCCAAATCAAAATTGCAAGCCGTTACAGCAATGGGGCGTCAATGTGGCGCGATAGACCCATATTTTCCGTTTTTTCCGACACTTATGGGTATCATTAATTCTGATCTGCTGAGGCGTTGCCGAACAGGGAATTGGCCGCAAGCTGCTCTCTCATGGCTTCTGGGTCTAGGGTTCCAGCCCGATCCATCTCGACCAGCTCGGGTGGCACGTACCAGTGTAGGACGTCAGATCGGTAGGCTTGCCACACCGTTTGCGCCACATCCGAGGGGGGAATGGCGCGGAATATGCCGTCTTTGGGGGCATTTTCGACGGCACCGGGCGGCAAGAGAGGGGTGTCGATCAGGCCCGGCAGGACGTCAGCGACCCGCACGCCATAGGCCTTGAACTCGACCGACAGGGCCTCGGTCAGGCCTTTCACCGCATGTTTGGTGGCCGAATAGACGGCGATACCTGGCATGCCGAAGGTTGCCGACGATGACGAAGTTGTGAAGCACAGGGAGCCTGGCGTGGCCTTCAAATATTGGATCGCCTCGTGGATTCCGATCAGGACCCCGACGAAATTGACGTTCACCACGGCCATAATGTCTTCAAAGGTCTGGTCCGCAAAGGGGCCGCCTCGGCCGATCCCGGCATTGTTATAGAGTATGTCCATCTTGCCATCGGTCGTCTCGGCAAAGGCGGCCAAGGCGGCGCGATAGGCCATGCGGTCGGTGACATCGAGCGTCTGGACGATGCAGTTCTCGGCGCCCAGTTCCGCCTCGAGCGCCTTGAGGCCCGCACTATTGACGTCACAGCCGCCAATGAACCAGCCCTTGACGTGAAACAGGCGGGCGGTCTCTAGCCCCATGCCCGAGGCCGCGCCGGTGATGAAGATGGACTTGCGCCCGTTGGCCTTGGTCATGGTCTGGTGTCTCCTAAAGGGATGGATCTTTGGGGTGTTTAGGCTGCGGGCGCGTTTTGGGCTCCGCGCACCAGTTTGCCGGGTAGGGCCCCTGTGGGCAAACCCTCGCGATAGACGACCGTGCCGCTGACGATGGTGGCCACATAACCCTCCGCCTCCTGCATCAGGCGCCGTGCCCCAGCGGGAAGGTCATAGATCATGTGCGGCGGACGAAGTTGCAGCCGCGCCATATCGATGATGTTGAGGTCGGCCTTATAGCCGACAGCCACCACGCCCCGGTCTAGCAAGCCGACGGCCTCTGCCGTGTCACGGGTCTGGCTGCGAACCACGAAGGGCAGGCTGAGCTGTTCGCCGCGCGTGCGGTCTCGGCACCAATGGGTCAGCATATAGGTCGGCACACTGACGTCACAGATGGCCCCAACATGGGCTCCGCCGTCGGACAGGCCGAAGATGGTGTTGGGGTTCTTCATCATGGTTAGGGTATTGTCGAGACTGCCCTCAGTGTAGTTGTGCATGGCAAAGAACAGGAAGCCTGAGCCGTCCCCTGTGGCCAGCATGTCATAGACGATCTCGTCGGGGCTGGTGCCCTCGCGCTTGGCACGGGCGGCGATGCTGTCTTCGGGGGCGGGCTCATAGTTGGGCGGATCGCCCAGCTCGAACATCTTGTGATAGGCCCCGGCCAAGGAGTTGATGAAGGGATGGCCGCGCTCTGGCGCTTCGGACAGGATGCGGGCGCGCACCTCTGTATCGCGCATGACCGCTGCCCGCTCGCTAAAGGGCAGGTCGGCAATGGCCATATAGCTGGGCCGGGTGATGAAGGGGTGGGCGGAGCCTTGCAGGCCAAGCATCAGGCCCACCGGACGGCCCTGAACCTGCGCCTTGATCGGCAGACCCTCATCGGCGGCCTCGTCCAAGCGGGTCATCAGTTCGCGCCATTGGTCAGGGGCGGCATCGGCCTGGACCATCGAAAAGCTCAAGGGGCGCCCGGAGACCTCGGTCAGGGTCTTGATCAGGCCAAATTCGTGATCCATCTGCCGGAAATCAGAGACCCATTGCAAAACGCCGGTACCGGCCTCGGCAAGACCCTCGGCAATGGCGATCATTTCGGCATCGGCTGCCCCGATGGTCGGGGTCAGGTCACCGTCTGCGGTGCGATGAACCATGGTGCGGGTGGTGGAAAAGCCCAAGGCCCCGGCCTCAATGGCCTCGCGGGTCAGGGCCTTCATCTGGGCGATCTCGTCGGGGGTGGCATCCTCGCGGTCCGCGCCGCGCTGGCCCATCACATAGACCCGCAAGGCCCCGTGCGGCGCTTGGGCAGCGACATCGACATCGTGGGGCAGGGCGTCCACCGCGTCCATATACTGACCAAAGCTCTCCCAGTTCCAAGATAGGCCCTCATGCAGGGCGGTGCCGGGAATGTCCTCAACCCCTTCCATCAGGCGCACGAGGGTGTCGCGGTCGGCGACGCGTACGGGGGCAAAGCCGACGCCGCAATTGCCCATCACCACGGTGGTTGAACCATGCAGGGATGAGGGGGTCAGACGGCTGGTCCAGGTGGCTTGACCATCATAATGGGTATGGATATCGACCCAGCCGGGCGTGACCAGCAGGCCCGTAGCGTCGATCTCTTCGGCGGCGCTGCCGTTGACGGTACCAACCGCGACGATCTTGCCTTGGCGCAGGGCCACATCTGCGACAAAGGGCTCGCCGCCATTGCCATCGACAACCGTGCCGCCGCGAATGATCAGATCATAGGCTGTGCTGGAACCATCCATGGCCCGTCTCCTCCAAAAAGGCCTTCTTGCTGGGCCTTAAGGTCACAGACTAGCGAGGCGGCGCAGGCGCGCCAAACCTATTTTGCTAAAGGGTGCGGGATTCTATCACCGCGGCGGCCAGGGCCTTACCGGAGGCAAAGGCATATTCGATGCGCGGGCCCAGTCGCCAGTCGCCGCAAACGCCAAGCCCGAGGCTTTCGGCCCAGCCAAAGGGCGTTCCCGCAGGCTGTTCTATCTGGGCATAGCGCCAGCGGTGGGCGGTCAGGCTGATTGGTGGCGTGAAGGTCGCATGGTCAGCAAAGGCGCTCAAAAGGGCCTGTGCCACCTCGTCGGCGGTCTCTTCCAGATGGGTCTTGGACCAGGCCGGTGAGCCATGCAGGACCCAGGCCTCTGGCCCGCCTCGTCCAGGCTTGGAGGTCTCGCGCGAGACCCAAGAGAGGGGACCGGTCTGAAGCCGCGCCGCATCAAAATCAGCCTCAACCGGCGCGTCAAACACAGCCATGGCCGCCCAGCAGGGCGCGCTGCGGACCGCTTCGGCTTCGCGCGCCATGTGCGGGACCCAATCACTGACGAGGGGGCCGGTCTGCTCGGCGGGTACGGCGACCAGAACGACCTCAAAGGGCCCTTCGCGTTCACCCTCTGCGAACCTTAGGCTCCAAGCCCCGGGGGCACCCTCGATGGCGAGAACCTGACGGCCAAACCTTGCGTCCAGACCCTCGAGCGCCGCCTTGACCACCTGGTTCATGCCGCCCACGCCGACATAGCGATCATCCCCGCCGAGGGGTTCGCGCGTGCCATCGGCAGCGATCTTGACCAGCTTGCCTTGCCAAGGCGCGCAGGCCCCAGCGGCGGTCCAGCCCACGACGGCCTTGGTCAAGCCCTCACCTCGGACGGTGAAAAACTGAGCGCCATGATCGAGCCGCACCGTCCCCAGCGCGGTTTCCATCCGCCGCGTGCTCATCCGCCCGCCCGGCCCGCGTCCCTTGTCAAACAGGGTCACCTGATGGCCAGCCTCTTGCAGGCTACGGCCTGCCGCAGCTCCCGCAAGGCCTGCTCCGATAATGGCGATGGTGGTCATGGGCAAACAGTCTCTCGTGAACAGCCTGACCTAAGCCAGCCGCACGGGGGGTCAAGCTTTTTAGCACTATCGCCAGCGGGCGTGGGCTAGGGCTGCGGCGCGATGAAGCCAGATGTGGCGGGCGGCGAGCTGTTCGAGGTCCGTGTCATAGCCGCCGCCCAGAACACCGGCCACGGGAATGCCGCGGCTTAAGGCGGCGTCCAGGACGAACGATTCTCGCGCGGCTAGGCCTTGGTCGGAGAGGTTCAACCGGCCCAACCGGTCATCGCGATGGGGATCAACACCGGCAATATAGAAGATCAGATCTGGCCGAACGCGGCGGATCAGGCTTGGTAGGATATCGTCGAGCCTTGCCAGATAGTCGGTATCCTCGATCCCGTCCTCGAGCTCTATATCGAGGTCGCTTGTGGCCTTGCGGACGGGGAAGTTCTTGGCCGCGTGCATCGAAAAGGTGAAGACGCGGGGGTCATGCTCGAAAATGCGCGCGGTGCCGTCGCCCTGGTGAACATCGAGATCCACCACCAAGATCTGCCGCACCCGTCCCTCGGCGAGCAAGAGATGGGCCGCGACCGCCACATCATTAAAGACGCAAAAGCCCGCGCCCTCTTGGTGGCTGGCATGATGACTTCCGCCCGCTGTGTTGCAGGCGACGGCCTCGGTCAGGGCTAGCCTTGCGGTCAGGATCGTGCCGCCGGTCGCGGCCTGTGCCCGCTGGGCGACCTCTGGGGTGATGGGCAGTCCGATGCGGCGCGCGACGGTGGGCTCGACCTGCGCGGTCAGGACCGCCTTCACATAGGCTGGGTCATGAGCGAGGCAGAGCTGCTCTGCGTTGACGAGGTCCGGGCGGTGGAAGCCTTGCGGCCCCGCCAGCCCCTCCGCTTCGATCATCCGCGCTAAGGCCGCAAACTTGCCCATCGGGAAGCGATGGCCAGGCGGCATGGGCGCATCATAGGCGGGATGGAAGACGATCGGGGCCATGGATTCTATTTGGGGCCGTATGGGGGCGAAGGCAAATGGGTCACAGCGCATCATGATTGCTCAAAGGCCCTGCTTCCGTTAGACCCAAGCCATGCAAACTGGCCTCTCCCACCTGTCCCGCTCCGCCAAGGCTTGGCCCTTCGACCAAGCCCGCGCCCTGTTGAACCGTCTTGTCCGCACCCGCTTGGATACCAGCGAAGAGCGTGATTTGGCGGCCGTCTTAATTGCTGACGGCAAGATCGAGGAGGCGGTGCGCACCCTGCCAGCTCTCCTCAAACCGGTGGTATTTGAAACCGGCTATGGCCCATCAGGCCTGCCGCATATCGGCACCTTTGGGGAGGTGTCGCGCACGACCATGGTGCGCGCGGCGTTCCGCGCCCTGACCGACAATGCTATCCCGACCCGGCTGGTCTGTTTTTCCGACGATATGGATGGCCTGCGTAAGGTTCCGGACAATATCGAAAACAAGGCCGTGCTGCAGGAAGATCTGCACAAACCCCTGACGGTGGTGCGCGACCCGTTCGGCCTCTATCCGAGCTTTGGCGAGCACAACAATGCCCGCCTGCGCGCCTTCTTGGATGGCTTTGGCTTCGAGTATGAGTTCCTATCCAGCACCCAGTGCTATCGCTCGGGCATGTTCGATGAGACCCTGCTGCGGGCCTTGGCGCGCTATGACGACATCCAAAAGGTCATGCTGCCGACCTTGGGCGAAGAGCGCCGGGCCAGCTATTCGCCGTTCCTGCCGATCAGCCCCAAGACCGGCAAGGTCTTGCAGGTGCCAACTCTAGAGCGCCATGTTGATCGCGGCACCATTGTCTTTGCCGACGAGGATGGCACCCTGACCGAGGTTCCCGTCACTGGCGGCGCGGTCAAGATGCAGTGGAAGCCAGACTGGGCCATGCGCTGGGCGGCGATGGGCGTGGACTATGAGATGTCGGGCAAGGACCTGATCGACTCGGTCAAGGTCTCCAATCAGATCTGCAAGATCCTCGGCGGCGTCCCGCCCGAAGGCTTTAACTATGAGCTGTTCCTCGACGAGGAGGGGCAGAAGATCTCCAAGTCCAAGGGCAATGGCCTGACCATGGAGGACTGGCTGCGGTACGGCACGCCCGAAAGCCTGTCCTACTACATGTTCCAGTCGCCCAAGTCGGCCAAGCGGCTGTTCTTTGACGTGATCCCCAAGGCGACGGACGAATATCTGCAACAGCTCGACGCCTATCAGGGCCAAGACGAGGCCAAGCGGATCGATAATCCGGTCTGGCACGTCCATACGGGCCGCCCGCCGCAATTTGGCTCGCCGGTCTCGTTCAGCCTGCTGCTCAATCTGGTGTCGGCGGCCAATGCCTCGGACAAGGCGATCCTGTGGGGCTTCCTGTCGCGCTACATTCCCGGCGCGACCCCTGAGACCCAGCCCCTGCTCGATCAGATGGCGGGTTACGCCATTCATTATTACGAAGATTTTGTTCGTCCGAACAAGACGTTCCGCGCGCCGGACAGCCGTGAACGCTCGGCCATGGAAGATCTCGCGGACCGTCTCAAGGATCTTGGTCCGGCCTGCACCGATGTCGATCTGATCCAGAACGAGGTCTATGCGGCGGGCAAGGATGCGGGCTTTGAGCCTCTGCGCGGCTGGTTCGCGGCCCTCTATGAGGTGCTGCTCGGTCAGAGCCAAGGGCCTCGCTTTGGCTCCTTCGTGGCCATTTTTGGTATTGAGCGGACCATTGCCTTGATCGAAAGCGGTCTGAAGGGCGAGTTGGGCTGACCGTTCGCGGCGGCCTAGAACCCTAGCTCTGCCCGCAACTGCTCGGCCGATAGTCCCTGCCTGCGAAGGTCCTGCAGGGTTTGGGCAAGGTCACGTTTGGCCAATCGCTTGCCATCGGGTCCCATCAGCAGCGGGTGGTGGCGATAGATCGGTGTCGGCAATCCGAGCAAGGCCTGAAGAAGACGCTGAATGCCGGTGGCCTCGAACAGGTCCTCTCCGCGCACAATGTGGGTGATCTCTTGCAGCCCATCATCGACGACGACCGCCAGATGGTAGGCCACCCCCAGATCCTTACGCGCTAGAACCACGTCTCCCGCGAGATGGGGTTGCGCGGCGACTGTGCCTTGGACCTCATCGGTAAAGGTCAGGCTGTCGTAAGGCTCGCCCAAATAGTCCTTGGCCGCATCGAGCGAGAGCCGCCAAGCATAGGGCTCACCGGCCTCTATCCGGGCCGTTTCTTCGGCAGCGGCGAGGGGCGCCCCGCGATAGGCCAGTCCCAGTCCATGGGGTGCGCGCCCAATATCGTCCGCCACCGCCTTGCGGGTCTTGAAACAGCGATAGACTAGGCCAAGGTCACGCAACTGCCCAAGAGCGGCGTGATAGTCGGCCATATGCTGGGATTGGATGCGGACGGGCTGTTCCCAGCTCAGCCCCAACCAAGCCAGATCGTCGAGCAGGGCCTCGGTATAGGCCGGACGGCAACGGGTCTGATCAATATCTTCGATACGCAGGACGAAGCGCCCGCCGAGATCTTTGGCCCGTTGATAGGCGCTAAGGGCCGAAAAAGCATGGCCACGGTGGAGCAGACCGGTCGGGGAGGGGGCAAATCTTATGGCGGGACCCATTGGACCTAGCCCCTTTTGCGGGCCTGACCAAACATGCCCAGATGGCTTAAAACGCCAGACAAAAAGGCCTTTTCGCCGCCCATCTTGGCCTTGAGGCTGTCAAACTGGCGAAAGCCGACCATCTCAGCCAATCCGTGAGCCGCGCACCATGCGGCGATACAGGCCAACTCCAGATCAACCTCCTGATCCGAACTGACAACGCCCAAATCGATCATGGCTTTTTTCAGCAGGCTAAAGGCCCCATCTTCGGCCTTGTGGGCCTTGTCGGGCAGGGCCTCAAGGTCGCGCGAGCAGTCATACATGACCCGGTAGATCGACGGATGGGCCTTGGCGAACTCGACATAGGCCACGCCAATGGCCGCGACGCGTTCCATTGGCGGCGCATCGGCATCAGACGATTGAAGCATGAACTTATAGAGTTGATCAAAGCCCTCTTCGGAGATGGCCAGCATCAACTCGCTCTTGTCCTTGAAGTGGTGATAGGGGGCCGCAGGGCTCACCCCCGCTTCGCGCGCCACGGCCCTTAAGGATAGGGCGTTCGCACCCTCGCGCTCGAGCACGCGCGAGGCAGCCTCAAGCAGCGCCCGGCGAAGATCGCCATGATGGTAGGGCTTGGGGCCGGTGATCGGACAGGGCAACTTCATAGCCCCTTATACGCCGTGATCGGAAAATCGTAAAGTTCATCTTGACAACGCTTAGATCGAACCCATCTAAGCACTGTCCAGACTGGACGGCCCCCTCCCCGGGGCTTGGAATTTAAGATCAAGGACTATGAAAATGACTCTCGCAAACTTGACCCGCTTTGAACGCGCTATCGATCGTACCGGCATGGTTGGCCTTCTGGCCATCGGTGCTGCCGTGGCTTTGGCCTTTATCGGCGTCTAAGCCTTGATGGGTTTCACCAAATGAGGCCTTGCGCTTGACGAGGTCTTTCGATGTGGTGGGGGGCGTGAAAGCGCCCCCTTTTCATTGGCCCGACCCGTCGCAAATCGCCCAAGCCCGCATAGCGCTTGCCGCGATGGATCCTGCCATGGCGCGGATCAATGATCGGGTCACAGGCTTTGAATGGCCCAGACGGCCCGGTGGCTTTACCGGTCTCGTCAAGATGGTGGTTGGCCAGCAGGTCTCGGTCGCGGCTGCCGACTCGATCTGGAAGCGGTTCGAAACCGGCATGGCCCAGATCACCGCCAGCAGCATCTTAGCCAGTGATGAGGATCACCTGCGCAGCTTTGGCCTGTCGCGGCCCAAGGCCCGCTATGCCAAAGAAATTGCCTTGGCCCAGACGAGCGGGGCCATCGATTTTGCACAGTTGGATGGTCTCGACAGCGATGCGGCCATGAGCGCCCTGACCGCGATCAAGGGTGTCGGCCATTGGACCGCAGCGACCTTCCTGATGTTCAGCCACGGCCATTGCGACCTCTTTCCAGCCGGTGATGTGATCTTGCAGGAGGCGGTGCGCCTCCTCGATGGAACGGAAAAAAGAGCCACAGAGAAACAGATTCATCTGCGGGCGGAGGCTTGGCGGCCCTATCGCGGTATTGCGGCCATGGTTTTATGGCGTTTTCATAGCGCACTTCGTCGCGGGGACGTTCTTATGGATTGACGGCGCGGTGAGTCGGGTCCGTCATAGACCTGTCGTCAAATCAGCGTTCACTGTTTCTCATACGCTGACACCTGGTGAGGAGATCCGTCTTCAGGTCCATCCCGATTTTCCATTCTACCCTGATCCATGGGTCTTGCGGCTTTGGCCGGGAGATCGGCTGATGCAGGCTGTCAAAACCCTCTCCTCGGGCTATCCGGCATTGGTTCTCAATGCGGATTTCCGGCCCCTATCCTATTACCCCCTGTCGCTTTGGCCTTGGCAGGAGGTGATCAAGGCGGTGTTTCTGGATCGGGTCGATGTGGTCTCGACCTACGACCAGATCGTTCGCTCCCCGACCTTTGAGATGGCCCTGCCGAGCGTCATCGCCTTAAAGCACTATGTCCCGCAGGACCGCCCGCCGGTCTTTACCCGCTTCAACCTGTTCCTGCGCGACAGCTTCTCCTGCCAATATTGTGGCGCGGGCGAGGACCTGACCTTCGACCATGTTCAGCCAAGGTCGCGCGGCGGCAAGACCAGTTGGGACAATATCGTCACGGCCTGCTCGCCCTGCAACCTGTTCAAGGGTGGCCGCACCCCGCGCGAGGCGGGCATGGTCCCGGCCCGCAATCCCCGTCGGCCAACCCAGTACGAGCTGCAAGATCGAGGTCGCCGCTTCCCGCCCGGGCACCTTCATGAAAGCTGGCTGGACTATCTCTATTGGGATATCGAGCTTGAAGCCTAGTCGAGGCTAGAACGCAGGCTTGAACTTGGCGATCAACCTCGTGAGCGTGTCTTCTTCGACGGCCTCGGCGGCGGCGGTCAGGCTGAACCACTGGCGGGTGCGTTGTTCGCGCTCGGGCCAGTCAGCCAGTTCGACCTCCACCATCATCGGATAGACCTCTACCGTGCAAGTGATCACGTCACCGTCGGACAGTCGCTTGTCATAGTTGTATGCGCCGATTGGCGATTTTGAGATTGTTCCCGTGACACCGGCCTCTTCGAAGGCCTCTAAGGCTGCGGCGGCGTGCGGCTTGCGGCCCTTCATCGGCCAGCCCTTCGGGATGACCCAACGTGCCGTTTCGCGAGACGAGACCAGCAGAATCTCAAGTTCGGGCAAGGTCCGATAGGCCAAGGTCGCATATTGCCGCCGGGCCCGACGCTTCTTGGCGTGGGCCTTGGGTTTGGGCGGTGGCACGAGCCGTTGATCTGTCGATAGGGTCATAGGATTCCAAAGATCGCCAAGCCCTTGATTGGGCTTTTTGTATCCGAGTGGGGGCGGTCATTACGCTGATTTTTCATCCGAACACAGACATTTTTTACGCGAAGGCGCAGCGCGACAATCAGGTCCAGTCGACCCAATACAGTTTGCGCCCTTGAGTAGTTTATGATTCTCTGTAATTCGAACGCTGAATGTGGTGTGCGACTTGGACGCAGGGGGGGACGTCTATGGGCAGGCTTGTGACTCAGATCACAGTCTTTTGTGTCTTTGCCGCCGTGACCTTCTGGTCCGTGCTCTATGTCGCTGAGCCGCTGATGTCGGCGCAGACCGCAAGCGAGACGGTTTCTCGGCCCGTCATGCGAACCTCCACCCCGTTGCCTTAGCCGCTAGCCTAAAAGGTCAGGGCTGATCCAATTCGGACCGACCGTCCTGGCATTGGCGAGACGTCCTTTAAGAACGACACATGCTCACGCGCGGTCTCATCGGTGAGGTTGTGAGCATCGAGGAACAGCCGCCAAGACTTGCCCGCGACCGGCTTCCAGTGCGCGGTCACATTGACCAAAGTGTAGCTGTTGGTTGGCAATTCGAGTGCGGCCAAGTGCCGGTCCGCTGCACCGACATGGCGCAGTTCAAGCTCAGCGCTGTAGGCCGTCGTCTGCCAGCTCATTTTGCTGGTGACCGAATAGGGTGGGATGCGGGCTGGCGCCCCTGCGTCCGTGTCGCCGCGCACCAGATCTGAGCCCAGATTCAATTTCAAGCTGCGGTCAGCATCAGTCCAAAGGTCGTAGCTGGCATCCAGCTCAAAGCCGTGGAAATCGGCGCCGGTCTGGGTGAAGCGAAAGACCGGCAGGTCGCTCTGGACCTGACCGGTGGGGTTTTCTTCGATGAAGCCCTTATAATGGGCCCGGTACAGATGGCCCTCGAGATGGGCGCGGTCGGTGGTGTAGCGCACCGTGGCTTCGATCGAGGTCACGATCTCGGATTTGAAGCTCGGATTGCCGATCTCATAGGTATGGGTGCCGCCATGAGGGCCATCGGCAAAGAGCTCGACCTCAGAGGGCGCGCGACCATTGCGGGCCAGCGATAGGGCATAAAAGAGTTCATCGTTAGGCTTCCAGAACAGGCCCGCTGAAGCTGAGACATTGGTAAAGCTCTGAGATGGGTTGGTCTTGGACCAATTCAGGCCGCCAGAGGCGGCTGCCGCGCTGGTGGTTCGGCCCGCCAGCTCACCGGTCAGTTTGCGCTGATCTAGGCGCGCGCCAAGATCAATACCCCAACGATCGCGGTCGAGGCGCTGAAGGGTATAGAGGCCCAATTCAGACACTTGGACCGAGGGGACGACGGCTTCGGCGCCTATGGCTTGGAAGTCCCGCTGCAGGGCTTGGATACCGATAGCGCCCTTGTGACCCTCATGCTCGCGATGGACCAGTTCTACCCGCGCTTCTGTGCCCTTGGACAGGAAGCGCGTGCCGACCGCGCCATCATTGACGGCGATTTCGGCATGCTGATAGTCGGCGTGACCGATGGAGAATTGAACCTTGCTGAAGGTTTCTAGGTCAAGCTCGCGCTCGCCGCGAACATCGAGGCGCGTCTGCTTCATATGCAGTTCGACCGGCCCTTCGTCCGCCGGATCAATCGGTGCTGTGATCTGGCGGTAGGGCACGCCGTAGGTCGTGTCGGTGCGCTTAACAGAGGCACCAATAAAGCCGCGCTCGCCGATATAGGAGGCACCCGCGCCATAGGCGTCCAGTTCAACGCGGCTGTTGAGGACCTTGCGGTCGGCGGCGGCGGTTAAGCCATCCTGCTGGGCCAGACGCGCAGAAATGGGATTGGACGGGACCCTATAGTCACTGGATCGGCGGGTCACCATGTCGGCCACGACTACGATGGGCCCCATTCCGGTCTTGACCGAGCCGGACAGCGAGCGTCCGTCATTTCCGGTTTCATAGGAGCCCGAAAGGCGCCCCTCGATGGGAGACTGCGGCTTGGTGCTGGGCACCCGGTCGTCGATAATATTGACCACCCCGCCAATGCCCGAACCGCCATAGGCTAGGGTCGATGGACCGCGCAGCACCTCGATCCGCGTGGCTTCGCCAGGATCGGAGGCCACAGCGTGGTCGGGCGAGACTGAACTGGCATCCACCAGACCCACGCCATTTTGCAAGATCATCACTCGGGGCCCAGACAGGCCGCGAATGACCGGGCGGCTGGCCCCCGGTCCAAAGAAGGTCGAGCGCACCCCGGATAGGCCGTTTAAAACATCACCAAGCCCAGCAGGCGTTGCCATATCCAGCTCATTGCGACCGATGACATTGACGCTGGTGGTCAGGGTCTGGAGAGAGACAGCATAGGGCGCGGCGGTGATGATCACCTCTGCGGGGTCCTCAGCCTTTGCCGGCGAGGATATAGCGGCGTTGCTGACGCCATGGGTCAAGCCTAATGCCGCCGAGGAGGCTAACAGCAGATTGCGGACCAAAATCGCCATACCAGAACTCCAGATTCACCCATCCATATTATGTTATAATATATCATTTTGGAAGGCCGATGTTGTGATTAGTGAAACGGGCAGAGATTTATCTGGAATCTGCGCTGGAATTGGGCAGTCTAGCCTGCTGTGGTGAAGCGGGAGTGGGCTTTGAGGCGTTTTGTATGGTCGGTCTTGGGCCTTGTCTTGGCCCTGGTGACTTGGGGATCGCCTGAGGCCTCGGCCCAAGCTGTGATGGCGGCTGAGAGGCTTGAACTCACGCCGGTTCTTGATGCCCGCGACGCCAGCCATGGCCTGCGGGCTGAGTTCGATATTGCCGCGCCGATTGCGGTCGTTTGGGCGGTGCTGGTCGATTGCGACACGGCGGCTCAGCATGTGCCGGGCATGAAAAGCTGTAAGGTCCTCGAACAGGATCGTGGTGGCCTTTGGGACATCCGCGAACACAGGGTCAAGCTGCCTTGGTTTCCGCTTGTTCTGCGTAACGTGGTCCGGTCTGACTATGAGCCGCTAACGCGATTGCGCTATCAAAAGGCTCGACCGGATGGGCGGAGGCTAGATGGCGAGTGGCGCTTGACCTCCATCACTGGCGGCGCGGCCACCCATATTGTCTATGTCGGCTATTTGACCGGCGTCCTGCCGATCCCCGAACTGATCCTGCGCGCCTATGTTCGCGAGGGGATCGAGGCGGTGCGGACTGAAAGCCTCAGCCGCGCCCGCCTCTGAGCGCGCCCTAGTCTTCCCTAGGCGACAACAGGAAATGGCCCCTGAGCAGGGTGATGGGATTGGCCCGCGTCTCTTGCCAAGCCTCGACATGAACATTGGCGATGCGCCGGCCGATCTTGCGAATCTCAGCGCGGGCATAGGTGGTCAGCGGGCGGGCCGGGCGCAGATATTCCACCGATATATCGATGGGGCGCGGCTGGCGGGTAAGACCCTGCATGATCGAGATCTGGGCCAGAGCCGTCATCTCCATAAAGGCCCCCAATACTCCGCCATGGATGGCCGGAAGTGTCGGATTACCAATCAGGTGGGGGGCAAAGGGTAAGATGGCGGTCATCTCGTCGCCTGCCAATTCGGCCCGCATGCCCAGATAGCGGGCATAGGGGATGCGGCCGAGCAGGGCGTCTAGCTGGTCGGAGGTGTCGCTCATGTTGAGGCCCCCTGACCAGAAGTTGCCTCTGGTGGATGGCCAGAGCCGCGACGCCCTGAATCCGAATTGATCATGAAGGCGGCCTGGGCCGTGGCGACGGGATCATCCTTGTCCCTGTCCCAAGCGCTGGCGCGGACAAAGGCGATGGAGCGCGTAACCTTATAGCAGTGGGCTTCGGCAAAGACGCCAAGGCCCGGCTCTGCGGCGCGCATATAGTCGATGCGCAGGTCGAGGGTCGCGATAGGGGTCATAAAGTCTATGGCCATCATCACCGCGTGGCCGCACACATGGTCGAGCAGGGCCGTGACCGCGCCGCCCGCTATGACGCCCGAATCCGGATCACCGACCAGGTCTTCGCGAAAGGGCAGCTTGAGCGTCGCCCACGCCTTCTCGGACGATACAAATTCAAAGCCGAGGGCCTGAGCGTGGGGTGACCAGTCAAAGCGACCGCGCTCGCTGGGCTTGGGAAAGTCTGTTTCATTGCTCATCCGCCAAATCTACAGGCTCAGCCCTGCGCCGCAAGCCGTTCTGTCCCTCGCAGAGAGGCTTGATAATTTTCGTGGATGGTACAACTCTAGACCTATGAAAAAGCTCTCCTTCGCTGCGGCGCTCGTCACCCTCTGTTTTGGCCTTCTGGTGGGAGGGCCTGTCTCTGCGGCCCCGGCTACCGAAACGGCGATGTTCGCGGGAGGCTGCTTCTGGTGCGTCGAGCACGACATGCAGTCCATTCCCGGTGTGATCTCGGCTGAGTCTGGCTATACGGGCGGTAAGGAACCGAACCCGACCTATGAGTTGGTGTCCTCAGAGACCACTGGCCACTTCGAAAGCGTCAAGGTCACCTTTGACCCCAGCAAGATCACCTACGGCCAGCTTGTCGACCGGTTCTGGCGCTTGATTGATCCGACCGATGGCGGCGGGCAGTTCTGTGACCGAGGCCCATCCTATCGCACGGCAGTTTTCGTCAAGGATGCGGCCCAGCGTAGGGCGGCTGAAGACTCGCTCGCCCGCATTCAGGCTGGGCCACTCAAGGGCCGCGCCGTGACCCCGATTCGCGATGCCGGCCCCTTTTGGCGCGCCGAGGGCTATCATCAGGACTATGCCGAAAAGAATCCCTTGCGCTACAGCGTCTATCGCCAGGGCTGCGGCCGCGATGCGCGGCTGAGGGCGGTTTGGGGTGCGGCAGCCGGGTCCAGGTGACCCAAAGGTGCCAAAAACCACGAAATAAGGGCAAAAATGTCACGCTGAGTAAGCTTTGATAGCTTTGCCACTTCCTTGTCATTAATCCGTCATTGATAATTATCAGATGGAGGTTACACGCCTCCAGTGATGCGACGGCTGTTTGGCTGACGTCGCGCTTGGGCATGATCAGGGGAACTTTCATGACATCGACTAACGCGTTGCGCATCCGTGCAGCTCTCGCCGTGCCGGTTTTGGTCGGCAGCCTTTTTGCCTATTCTGCCGCCTTTGCGCAGTCCACCGGGACCCAGGCCGCTGAAGTTCAAGAACTGGTGGTCAAGGGCCAGCGCGGTCCTAAGGTCGTCGGTCAAGTGATCGCCGAGAGCGCCGCCAAGTCGCGCTCTTCGATAAACCAAGAATTCATCGCCACCCAGATCCCCGGCCAGACCGTTCTGGACGCGATCAACCTGCTTCCCGGCGTGAACTTCACCAACAACGATGCCTACGGCTCGGCCGGTGGTGACATCACCCTTCGTGGCTTTGACTCGCAGCGTATCGCCCTGTTGCAAGACGGCATTCCGCTGAATGACACCGGCAACTACGCGATCTATTCGAACCAGCAGTTGGACTCCGAACTGATCGACCGCGTGACCGTCAACCTCGGCACGACCGATGTCGACAGCCCGACCGCTGCTGCAGCCGGTGGTACGATCAACTACGTTTCGGCCAAGCCGAAGCAAGATATGGGCGCGGCCATCACCCTTCAGGGCGGTACCGAGAATTTCCGCCGCGTCTTTGCTCGCGTTGACACCGGCGCGGTCGGCCCCTTCGGCACGACGGCATACTTCTCTGCGGCTAAGGCCACCAATGACCTGTTCATGGGCCCCGGCGGCATCGACAAGATGCAGCTCAATGGCCGCGTCTATCAAGAGCTGAGCAACGGCGACTTTATGAGCCTGATGTTCAACTACAATGAGAACCGCAACAACTTCATCCGTCGTGCGACGCTCGCTCAGTTCAACACCAACACCATTCCTGTCTATGACAGCACCTGCGTGCGTCCTTCGGCGAGCGGCGTGGCAGGCGGTACGGCACAGATCGATATCAGCTGCTCGAACTTCTACCGCAACAACATCAACCCCTCGAACACCGGCAACATCCGGGGTCAGAGCAGCTTCACCCTGTCGGACAAGCTGCGCGCGACCATCGACCCCTCCTTCCAGTACGTGCTGGCTAACGGTGGTGGTCGTACTTTGTTCAAGGAAACCGATGCGCAGTTCCGTACCCCAACCGACCTGAACGGCGACGGCGACACGCTCGACAGCGTGATGATCTACTGGCCGAACACGACCAACACCCACCGCGTGGGCGTCACCTCGTCCTTGATCTACAAGCTGTCAGACACCAGCAATGTTCGTCTGGCCTACACCTATGACCACGGTATTCACCGTCAGACCGGTGAGGCTGTGCCTTTCAATGCCGCCGGTGATCCGACCAACGTGTTTGGTGGTAAGGACAGCTTCGGTAATCCGATCCGTCTGAGCGATGGCACGATCCTGCGTCGTCGTGACCGGACCTCGATTGCCGACCTGAATCAGTTCGCCGTTGAATATCGCGCGCGTTATTTCTCCGACAAGCTGCTGGTCAATGCCGGTGTTCGTGCGCCTTACTTCCAGCGCAATATGACGAACTTCTGCTATCAGCGCGACACGTTCACCGCCTACTGCACCACCCAGACCCCAACCTCGACGGATGCCGCTGGTCTGGTCAGCTTCGTAGCCAGCGCCCAGAACAGCAGCGCCGCCAACAAGTATGGCACGCCCCGCAGCTTCACGCGCAAGTACAACAAGGTTCTGCCGAACTTGGGCTTGAGCTATGAAATTGCTGAAAATCAGACCATCTATGCCAGCTATGCGCAAAGCATCTCTGCACCACGGACCGACGACCTCTACGATCAAAAGTTGGTTAAGCCTGAGCCTGAAACCACCACTGCGTTCGATATCGGCTATCGTTATCAGGCCGGTAAGGTCGTGGGGGCTATCGCGATCTTCTCGAACTCGTTCGAAAACCGTATCGTGCGGACCTTCGACGAAGAGAACGGCATCTTCAACTCACGTAACGTGGGCAAGGTTGACCTCAAGGGCGTCGATGGCCAAGTCGGTTGGGAGCCATTGGACGGTCTGTCGCTCTATGCGTCGGCCTCCTACATCAAGACCGAACTTCAGTCGAACCTGCCGAACGGCCTGAACGGTGCGGTCATCGCCACCAAGGGCAAGGAACTGGTCGAAATTCCAAAGCTGCAGGCCAGCCTGCGTGCCGAGTATAAGATCGGTGACTTCTCGTTCGGTCTTCAGGGCAAGCAGGTCGGTGACCGCTATTCCAACGACCTGAACACCGAAAAGGCTCCTCGCTACACCCTGTGGGACGCCAATGTCCGTTACGTCCTGCCGCAGATCGGGGTCGCCAAGTCCTCGCTGCAGTTGAACGTCAAGAACCTGCTCGACCGAAACTATCTCGGCGACATCTCTTCGGGTTCGGGCAGCGCCGCTGGTTCCTTCCAGCCCGGCTATCCCCGTGCGGTCGTCCTGACGCTGCGTTCAGAGTTCTAAATCAAAACAGCCAGTTTTGACGAGATTGGGGCGGCTCCATACCGGGGCCGCCCCTTTTTCATGGCTTGACCCCTTCCATACGCAGCGGCAATGGAAGGGGGCGTCCTGTCGTCCCGAGTTTGGAAGTCTTATGCCCCGTCTTGTCCCTGCTGAATGGTCCCCGCACCGCGCCATGTGGCTGGGTTTTCCAAGCCATGGAGACATTTGGCTCGATCACTATGAGGCCGCGCAGGCTGAGGTCGCGGCTCTGGCCCTCGCGTTGGCGGGTCCGGGCGCAGAGCGGGTGCGGCTGATGGTCTGCGGGGATGAGGCTGAAGCCACGGCGCGGATGCTGATCGGCGCCGCCCCCGGCATCGAGCTGGTCCGCGCGCAGTTCGGCGATGTGTGGCTGCGCGATACCGGTCCGATCTTCCTGAAAAAGGGCGAGGCCGAGCTGGCCGAGGGCTTTGTCTTCAATGGCTGGGGCGGCAAGTACGATTTTCCCGGTGACGAGCTGGTGGCCGACCAGATCGCGGCGGCCTCGGGCGTCCCGCTCGAAATGGCCGATTTCATTCTCGAAGGCGGCTCGCTGGATCATGACGGCTTTGGCGAGATGCTGACCACGCGCCAATGTCTGCTCAATCCCAACCGCAATCCCGGCTGGACCGAGGCCGATGCTGAGGCCGCCCTTGCCCGGACCTTGGGGGCCAAGAAGGTTCACTGGCTGGATGATGGCCTAGCCAATGACCACACCGATGGTCATGTCGACAATCTGGCGCGGTTTGTCGCCCCCGGCGTCGTCGCCTGTCCCATCGCCTTTGGCCGAGCCGACCCCAATGCCGACCTCTATGACCAGACCGCGCGGCAGCTGTCGGGCTACAAGACCGAACGCGGCGCCCCCCTGCAGGTGGTTCGCGTCGCCTCGCCCGGGCGGATCGAGGACGAGGATGGGCAAGCCGTTCCTGCCTCTCACATGAACTTCCTGATCGCCAATGAGGCCGTGATCGTGCCCCTCTATGATCAGACCTCCGGTTCCTATGCCGTTGAGGCCCTACGCAGCCTGTTTCCAGAGCGCACCGTGATCGGTCTACCGTCCAAGGCGATCCTGACCGGCGGCGGCTCGTTCCACTGTATCAGCCAGCAGGAGCCGGCATGACCCGCACCGTCACTGTCGCGGCCCTTCAGACCGCCTATGGCCCCGACATGGCCGCCAATATTGCCCGCACCATCGATCTGGTGCGCGAGGCCGCGGCCAAGGGGGCGCAGGTCATCCAGCCGTCAGAGCTGTTCCAAGGCCCCTATTTCTGCGTCACCCAAGAGGAGCACTGGTTCGCCGAGGCCTATCCTTGGCGCGAGCACCCTTGCGTCCTAGCGCTCGCCCCCATTGCGGCGGAGCTGGGCGTGGTCATCCCGGTCTCGATCTTCGAGCGCGAGGGTCCGCACTATTTCAACAGCGTGGTCATTCTCGATGCTGATGGCTCGGCGCTCGGCGTCTACCGCAAGAGCCACATCCCCGATGGTCCCGGCTATCAGGAAAAGTACTATTTCCGGCCCGGCGATACGGGCTTTAAGGTCTGGGACACCCGCTTTGGCCGCATCGGCGTCGGTATCTGCTGGGACCAGTGGTATCCGGAATGTGCGCGGGCCATGGCCCTGCAAGGGGCGGAGATCCTACTCTATCCCACCGCCATCGGCTCAGAGCCCCACGATGAGAGCCTCGATACCCGCGATCCGTGGCGCCGCGCCATGCAGGGCCACGCCGTCTCCAACGTCATCCCCGTGGTCGGTGCAAACCGCATCGGCTTTGAACCGGGCGCAGGCGGGGGCCAAAGCTTCTATGGGGCCAGCTTCATTAGCGACCATCGCGGCGATCTGGTGGCCGCCTTTGACGGCGAAGAACAGGGCGTCCTGACCGCCACCTTCGACCTAGACCACATCGCCACCTACCGCGCCGCCTGGGGCTTCTTCCGAGACCGCCGCCCGGACCTTTACGGCGCACTGGCACAGGGGCGGCCGGTTTAGGGACCTGTTCGCGACAGGCCCCCTCTAAGGCCTGAGCTCCCTAGCCCAGCACGCACTTGCCGTTGCGGATGACCGTGACGCCGCGCTCCTTGACGCGGGCTTCGAACGAGATGACGTCGCCGTCTTGCCACATGTCGACGGTGATGGTCTCGCCCGGGAAGACGGGGGAGGAGAAGCGCACGGCGTGGCTCTTGATCTTGGCCGGATCATAGTTCGCATAGGTCTGCAGCACGGCGCGGCAGGTGATGCCATAGGTGCAAAGGCCGTGCAGGATCGGGCGCGGAAAGCCTGCTGCTGTGGCGAAGGCTGGGTCGGAGTGCAGAGGGTTGCGGTCTCCGGACAGGCGATAGATCAGGGCCTGATCGGGCTTGGTGGGGATATCGACCGACTGGTCTGGGGCCCGGGTGGGGACCTCGTGGGGCACGGGTGCGCCGTCCGATGGACCGCCAAAGCCGCCGTCACCGCGTGCGAAGGTCGAGCCGAGCAGGGTGGCGATGGCTTCGTTCGTCTTGGCGTCTTTCAGGACCGTTTCGGTATAGATCACGGCCCCCTTGCCCGGACCCTTGTCATAGGCCCCAACAATGCGGCTGTCGGCGGTGATGGAGGCCTCGTTCGGCATGGGCTTGTGGAAGGTCACCGACTGCTCACCATGGACGACCATCAGATAGTTGATGCCGGTCTTGCCCATGGGACCTGCGCCCCAAGCGGCCACAGTGGCTTGGGTCGGGACGGCCTTGAGGTTGTTCTCATAGACGAACGGCAGTTCTTCGGCATTCATCGGGTCGGTGCCCATACCGATGCCGAGCGCATAGAGCATGGTCTCGCGATCACCCCAGGAAAAGGCCTGACCCTCGGTCTTGAGGTCCAGAATGGCGGGATAGGAAATGGACATATGGGCCTCCTTGGGCGGGTCAGGTTTGGTTTGTGGTAACAATCAACGCAGCTTGCGGCCTGTCAATCAAGCCTGCATTGCCGCTCGGCCCATGATCGGCTAGAAGCGCGGTCAAGTCCAAGCGGGTTCACGCCCGAATCTTGCGTCCAATCCGGGCGCTTCCCTCTTTTTGACAGAGCCGTCACCTATGGAAACCACGTCACTTCCCCAGGGATCCGAAATCACTGGCAATGTTCTCTTCTATGAGAAGCCCGAACCTCTGAGCCGCGATACCCACGGTAAGCTCGGCCTACGCACGGTCGACAAGCCCTTCGCCTTTGCGGCCAAGACCAATGTCGTCCCCTTGACGGTGACGGAATTTGCGCCAGCCGCCATTGCCTATCCGATCATCTTTGCCGGTGAAGGCTATCAGCCTTTGGCGGTGATGGGCGTGGCGCAAGGTACCAACCTGTTCATCAGCGAGGACGGTTCGGTCGAGCCCGATGCCTATCTGCCCGCCTATATCCGCCGCTATCCCTTCGTACTGGCGGGCGACGACAAGGGTGAACGCCTGATCGTCTGTATCGACCGGGCCTCGAGCCTACTGGCCGAAGGCGCGGACGTTCCCATGTTCGAAAATGGTGAGCCCACCGAATATACGACCGGCTGTATCCAGTTCTGTAACGACTTTGAAGCCGAGCGTCAGCGTACGGACAATTTCGTCGCCGTTCTCAAGGAGATGGACCTGTTCGATACCCGTCAGGCCCTGTTCCACCCGCGCAACGAAGATGGCTCGATCGGCGAGCCGCAGGTGGTGGCCGAATATTTCGCCGTCTCTGAAGAAAAGCTTCTGGCCCTGCCGCAGGACAAGTTCATGGCCCTGCGTGAAAATGGCGCCCTGTCGCAAATCTATGCGCACCTGGTGTCCTTGCTCGGCTGGGACAAGCTGATCACCAAGGTTCTGGTGCGTAATGCCGCAGAGCAGGCCCAAGCTTAAGTCTCAGGACTGAAGTGGCCTAAAGATTGAGGGGGATGGTTTCGCGCCATCCCCCTTTCTCGTTCCGTCTGGCGTCTGTTCAGTCCGGCTGACAGGCGAACAGACTTCGGGTGAGGCAGGAAAAGACCAGCCGTCCGCCCTCATCCAACAGATCATGCTGGGCAATGACGATGCCCTTGGCGTCGCCGACCGGGTCCTTGCCCAAGATGGTCATCCGGCCTCGAAGCAGTTCCCCGTGCGGCGGATTGCGGGCCCAGCGCAGGGCATCGACCGCCAGACGCTTGGTCTGTGGCCAGTCCTTGGTCATCTGGCCATCCAGCCGTGCCCAGAGGGCATAGACCATGGCATCGGGCGCACCCTCGTCGCTGTGCCATCCGGGGGCGAAGGTGGTGATGAAGGCGTTCAGCGCCTGCTCATCCACGGCCACGGCCCCCAACGATACGACCTGTCCGATCTCGATCTGTTCAAAATAGGCGGGCACGGGGACCTCTTAAGGCTCAGGCGAAATGCGGATCAGCAGCTTGCCGTCATGATCACCGGTAAAGAGGCGCTTGACGGCTTCGGCGGCATTTTCCAGCCCATCGACCGCAAAGGCCTTCCACTTGATCTTGCCTTCCATGACCCAGGGGGCCAGTTCGGCGAAGGCCTCTCCGGCGCGCGGCAGATAGTCGGTGATGATGAAGCCCTTGATCAGGATGCGCTTCATCAGGGTGTGGGCAAAGTCCGCCGGTCCGGCAACGAGGCCGTCCTTATTATAGGTCGAGATCATACCGCAGAGCGCCATGCGGCCATTGAGGTTCATGCGGGTAAAGACCGCATCCATGATCTTGCCGCCGACATTTTCGAAATTGACGTCAATGCCGTTGGGGCAGAGCCGGTCGAGGGCCGCGCCGATATCTTCGCTCTTATAGTCAATGGCCCCGTCAAAGCCGAGTTCCTCAACCAGCCAGCGGCACTTGTCGGGCCCCCCGGCAATGCCAATGACCCGGCAGCCCTTGAGCTTGGCAATCTGGCCGACGATAGAGCCCACCGCGCCCGCGGCCGCAGAGACCACGACGGTTTCGCCAGGCTGTGGCTTGCCAATATCCATCAGGCCGAAATAGGCGGTCAGGCCTGTTGCTCCCAGAACGCTCATGAACGCGGTCAGGGGAAGGCCGGGAAGGCTTGGCACGGGATTGACGGCGTTTTCGTGCCCGATCGTATAGGCCTGCCAGCCGCCAAGGCCCGGATTGACCAGATCGCCGGGTTGAAAGCGGCCTGAGCGCGAGGCCTCGACCACGCCAATGGTTCCGCCGCGCATGACCTCGCCCAGCGCGACCGGCGGCATATACTGGTCCTGATCACTCATCCAGATACGGTTGGTGGGGTCGAGCGACAGATAGATGTTGCGCACCAGTATCTCGCCGTCTTCAAGGTCGCGCACGGGCGCGTCAATGAAGGCCAGATCATCGGCGCTGATGTCGCCCTCGGGGCGCTTGCGCAAAATCCATTGTTTGTTGGTCGGCCAATTGGTGGTCATGCTGTTTTTTTCCTCAAGAACCCTATGTTTGGGGGGATCATGGCGTGGTTGTCGTCAATGTCGAGAGGCCTTGAACGCTGAACAGGGCTTGGCACCACGACAATCTGGCCTTAGCTCTACCCGGCGATGATCCCGGTGTGCCGGACCTGAAGGATTTTACGCTTGAAGCCTCTGTTCACTGCCCTCAAAGCCGCTGTCTTTAGCCTGCTCCTATCCGGCTTGGCGGGCTTGCAGACCCCTGCCATAGCCGCAGCGGTGGTGGATACAGGGCACGTCAAGGCGGAGCTGATCGTCAGCGGCGAAGCCGTCCCCGGCGGTGAGGTCTTGGTGGCCTTGCGCCAGACCATCGCCAAGGACTGGCACACCTATTGGCGCAATCCCGGTGATGCGGGCCAAGCGACGACGCTGGATTGGCGCTTGCCCTCTGGTTGGCAGGCCGGTCAGATCATTTGGCCAACGCCAAAGCGCCTGCCGCTCGGCACCTTGATGAACTATGGCTACGAGGGCGAGGTCCTGTTGCCGGTGTCGATCACGGTGCCTGCTGATGCCAAGCCGGGCCAGCGCATTAGCCTAAAGGCTGAGGCCGGATTTCTGGTCTGTAAGGATATCTGCATCCCCGAACAGGCCAGTCTGACAGCCGAGGTCGTGGTCGCGTCTGGTGCGCCCAAGATCGATGCCAAGGCCGCAAAGGCCATTTCGGATACCCTGACCGCTGCACCCAAACTGTCAGGCCTCAAGGCCGTGATGACCCGCGATCAGGGCATGGTGAAGCTCTCTATCACCGGCGCACCGCTGGCCGGCGGTGATTTCCCGGACGCTTATTTCTTCGCTTTCGATAGTACGCTTTTAGACCATGCTCGGCCCCAGACGATCGAGCGCGGGCCCGCAGGCCTGACCCTGACCCTACCGGCAGGCTATGGCTTCAAGAAAGGGCCAGCGCCTGCGATCTTAGCCGGGGTCATTGATCTGGGCAGCGCGGCCTATGAGATCGAGGCCAAGGCCGGTGAGCCGCTGGCCGGTGCGGCAGGTCTTGGAGTTCCGACGGCGACCGACAAGGCGCCGGAGGCTATGAGCTTGCCGCTTGCGGTCCTGTTTGCCTTTCTCGGCGGTCTCATCCTCAATCTGATGCCTTGCGTCTTCCCGATCCTGTCAATGAAGGCGGCCGCCCTGACCGCGCACGGCGGCGAGCATTCAGATTCTAGAGGCCAAGGGCTGGCCTTCTTGGCCGGGGTTGTCGCGACCTTCCTAGGGCTGGCCGGTGCCTTGATCGCCGCCAAGGCAGCGGGCGCGGCGGTCGGTTGGGGCTTTCAGCTCCAGTCGCCGCCGGTCGTGGCGGCGCTCTGTCTGGTCATGCTGCTTACCGCGCTTAATCTTTCGGGACTGTTCGAGGTCGGGGCCAGCCTTCAGGGGGCTGCGGGCGCATCTTCCTTGGCTGCACGCTCTGGCCTAGCCGGGGCCTTCTTTACCGGCGTTCTGGCCGTGGTGGTGGCAGCGCCTTGCACCGCCCCCTTCATGGCCGGAGCCATCGGCTTTGCCTTAACCCAAGGCACCGCAGCGGCCCTTTTGATCTTCCTGTTCCTGGGGCTAGGCCTTGCCGCACCCTTTACGGCGCTCGCCTTCTCGCCCGGCCTGACCCGTCGCCTGCCGCGTCCGGGACCGTGGATGGAGCGCTTGAAACAGGCTCTGGCCTTCCCCCTCTATGGAACAGCAGCGTGGTTGGCTTGGGTCTTCGCCCTTCAGGCGGGCACCAATGCTCTGGCCTTCCTCTTTGCCGCAGCCGTGGCAGTCGCCTTTGCCGGATGGCTGTATGGCTTGGCGCAGCGCGCCAGCCTCGCAGGCGGCAAACCGCGCCTGTCGCTAGTGCTGGCCCTGATCTCTGTCGCGGCGGCGGGCTCCTTGATCTATGCGGCGACCAAACTGCCCAGTCCCACCGCTGGACCGGTGGCAGAAGAAGCGTCAGAACTGCCGTCAGAGCCCTTTTCACCCGAACGGTTGGCTGCCTTGCGCACTGAGGGTCGGCCCGTCCTGATCAATTTCACAGCCGCCTGGTGCATTACCTGTCAGGTCAATGACCGCGCCGCCCTGTCGCGTCCGGCCGTCGCCGAGCTGATCAAGTCCACCAACGCCGTCTATATGGTCGGGGACTGGACCAACCGCGACGGCATCATCGCCAAGGCCCTCGCCGAACAGGGCCGCGCCGGTGTGCCGCTCTATCTGGTCTATGGTATCGGAGGCCGCGCGCCGGTGGTCTTGCCTCAGCTCCTCACCGAAGGGGCCGTGATCGAGGCGCTAGAGGCGGCGGCGAAGCCTTAGGGTTAAAAAACAAGGCCCCCTTTGTCGCTTCGCGCCACTTTCCCCAGAGGGGGAAGATTTACGCACCCAGATCTTCCCCCTCTGGGGGAAGTACCGGCGAAGCCGGGGTAGGGGGTCTTGTTTAAGAGAAAAAGGCCCTCACCCAACCCTCTCCCACAGGGAGAGGGCTAGCGCGGATAAGCCCTCGCCCCCCTTTGGGGGAGAGGGTGGGGTGAGGGGGCTGCATCCCCATGCGTGATCTTAAGTTGGGTTTCCGCGTCGGACGGGTTACGAGAGCCTACAGGCACGAGAGACCCCGACATGACCGCTGCATGGGACAATTTTGACGCTGAGGCGCAAAAGGCTGATGGCCAGTCCATCAGCGACCTGTTCGCCGCCGAGCCTGATCGTCTGCAACGCCTGACCCTCGATGCCGCCGGGCTATTTTTAGACCTGTCCAAACAGTCTTGGAGCAAGGCCCTGTTTGAGGCAGCCCTCGGTCTGGCCAAGGCGGCGGATCTCGATGAAGCGCGGGCGCGGCTCTTTGGCGGTGAGGTGGTCAATCTGTCTGAGGGGCGGGCGGTCCTGCATACGGCCCTGCGCGCACCCGATGGGGCCGACTTTAAGGCCAAGGGTGTGCCTGTTTCCGCGGCTGTCGAGGCGGGGCGTGCGGCCATGGCGCAGTTTGCCAACGGGGTGCGGTCTGGCACGGTCAGGGGCGCGACGGGCCAGCCCTTCACCACCATCGTCCATATCGGTATCGGCGGGTCCGACCTTGGCCCTCGGCTGGTTTGGGAGGCCTTGCGGCCCCTTTCGCCGCAGATTGATCTGCGCTTTGTCGCCAATGTCGATGGCTCAGACATTGCCGCCGCGCTCGAGGGACTTGATCCCGCCCAAACCCTCGTCATTGCTGTTTCTAAGACCTTCACGACCGAAGAGACCATGGCCAATGCCTTGGCCGCGCGTCAGTGGTTGGCGGCGAGCCTCGGCGATGACAGGGCCGGATCGCACTTTGCGGCTGTGTCTGCGGCGCCCGACAGATGCGTGGCCTTTGGGGTCGCGCCCGAGCGGGTCTTTGCCTTTTGGGATTGGGTTGGGGGCCGCTATTCGGTCTGGTCGGCGGTGGGCCTGTCCTGCGCTGTCGCCTTGGGCTGGGAGGCGTTCGAAGCCTTCTTGGCCGGGGCTGCCGAGATGGATGCCCATTTCCTGTCCGCTCCGCTCGAACGCAACGCGCCGGTGCTGCTGGCCCTTGCCCAGATCGTCAATCGCAACGGCTTTGGCCGCGCGGCCCGTACCGTCGTGCCCTATGCCCAGCGCCTACGCCTCTTGCCCTCGTTCCTGCAGCAGCTGGAGATGGAATCCAACGGCAAGGGGGTGACCGCCACGGGCCAGCCCCTGACCCGCGACAGCGCCGCTCTGGTCTTTGGTGAACCCGGTACCAATGGTCAGCACGCCTATTTCCAACTGCTCCATCAGGGCACCGAAGTGGTGCCGGTCGAGTTCATCGCTATGGCCCATAATGATGAGGGACCAGCAAGCGCCCATACCAAGCTCTTGGCCAATGTCTTGGCCCAGGCCGAGGCCCTGATGGTTGGGCGCAGTGAGGCCGATGTGCGGGCGGAACTCATCGCATCGGGCGTCGATGCCGCCACCATCGAGACCCTCGCCCCGCAGCGAGCCTTTTTGGGCAATCGCCCCTCCAGCCTGATCCTGATGGAGCGCCTAACACCCCATGCCTTGGGCGCCTTGATCGCGCTCTATGAGCACAAGACCTTCGTCGAAGGGGTAATCTGGGGGGTCAATAGTTTTGACCAGTGGGGCGTCGAGCTTGGCAAGTCGCTGGCCAAACGGATCTTGGGCGAGCTTGAAGGCGGCGCGGCATTGACCCACGATCCTTCGACCACAGCCCTGATTAAGCGGCTTC
>Ga0214919_10001300_pt1 | contig 41217 bp, 29 predicted proteins | sample LL1503_MetaG_FD_177994 | JGI IMG/M metagenome (GOLD analysis project Ga0214919, IMG submission 177994) | Freshwater microbial communities from Lake Lanier, Atlanta, Georgia, United States - LL-1503 | ecosystem: Environmental > Aquatic > Freshwater > Lake | place: USA: Georgia | collected...
AAACTCAAAGTTAGGAAACACAACAGGATCGGTAAGTAAAAACTCCCCCACATGCGCCACCGAACCATCCGCCTGCATCACGTGATGAGAAAACTGAAACGCCACCGGCTCATAAGGCCGCATCCCCTTGTGAAAAGGAATAGCCACCGTGCTGGTTTCAAAATCAATGAAGTGATACGGATACTGCCAAGTGCGCATCTCCTGGTGCATCACCTCATCGGCCATCCAAAACCCACCCCTGTCTTCTTCCGGCGGAATGCCATTCACCTGCATCCACTGCCGCTCAGACAAACTTAACTCAGGCCGCGCATCCACAATCTCAATGGCACCACCCGCATTGCTTAGCAACACCGTGCCATCGCTAATCAGCTGGTCCTTGCGCCTAAAGTTGTAAATGTCTAGCACCGTACCTTCTGCCAACTGACTAGGCGTGAGGCCATACTTCTGCCAACATTCCTCAAACCCACTCAACAGCCCATCCTGCGGCCGCGTTTTAAATTCACACTTGCCACAGTGCTTACCAGGCGTAGGGTCTATCTTGCGGTCGTGCTTGTAGGCCTCGGCCCACTCTGAAGCCAGCTGCGGCAGCGGTGCATTGAAAGACATGTAATGCACACCGTCCTGCATCACCTTGTCTACATACTCGTCTACCGGCACCAAGGCCAGCAAAGGCTGAAGCCCGGGCGTGCTAGCCAACTGCTGCGCCAAAGGATTGGCCGTTACCTTAGCGCGCCCATTGACACGCTCTATCTTGAACAACTGATTGAGACCACTCATGGCCGCCTTCACCGACTTGTCGGGCATCATCAAGTAAGACTTTACCTGCGCCCCCGGACACAGCGTTTGCAATGCACTGCGCAGCACATGCGCCTGAAAGGCCACGTCTTCAATGTACGGACGCATGCCACTTAACAAATCGCCATTGGCACCCTCAATTTGTGGATCAGACGAGTTGTAAGACTTGGCCTTTACCTCAATGAGTTGAAAGTGATTGCCGTCCTTCACCAGAATGTCTGCCCGCACAAAGAGGTTTTCAAAACGAATGGCCGGCTCAAACAACACCACCTTGTCTTGTTTGAGCCACTCTAAGGTTTGCGCCTCGGCTTCTGCGTTGTTGGGGGAAGAGATTTCAACGCCAGTGGGATAGAAACACTTGGCCAACTCGCCCACCTGATAGCCCCCATCGGCCAGCATGGCCAGAAAGCTGTCTTCTTGCTTGAGGTTTCGGTAAAGCTGCGGCTTACGGCTGTAGAAGAGCTTGGTCGGGCACTCTGCGGCTAGTTTGAAGCGGGATTTGGTTAGTAGCCGTGTTGAATGCATATGCTTCAGCAAAAAAATTTCGTTTAAAAATTACATTGAAATAATTTAAATTCAACCAGAATGAGAAGCCAAATTATTCACCTCCAACTCTAGGAGTTGCAAAAAAAACTTGCTCTTTTTGTCATCTGCAAAAAAAGATGAGTTAAATGACGAAAGGCTTTTATCATGTAGAAAGCTCTTTACATCATTGAAAAAGATCTTCATTGTTTTTTCCACATCGACGGCAGAGACTACCAGTGGTACTTCTAGATCTAAAAAAATGGCATTCAATTTATAGAGTTTTTAAATAGAAATTTTTTCGACTCATTTTGTGAAAATGATAGTTTTAAAGCATGGTTCAGATTAAACCTTTTAACTCTTTCAGTTAATTCTGAAAGATCTTTGTAATCAGTGACATTTTCTATCAAATGAACATGACAGATTTTTAAAAAATTATGGTGGTGCGAAATTGAAAAACGGAAATCACTATGATTGAAAAATACAGAAAACTCATCTGAATCCGATGATTGAAAATCACTTAAAAAATAGATCTTGTGTTTTACGTAATCGGCATATGGCCATAGTTGCTGATCAAGCATTTGCGGGTTCAATAGCTCAAACTCATTTTTTTGATGCCAAGTTCCAGCTGTATACGCAAGTAATGCTTCCTTATTTTTTTCAACAAATTCACGGGCGCAAATAACCCAATCCAAAAGCGTGTCGCTGTCTAAAATTTCCTTTGCAAACTGGTCATCCGCATCTACGATCAAACAAAAATGATCGTCACTTATTCCAGCAACTTTTAATTGAGTTTTCAATAAAATATTGTTTAAGAAGATAACTTCCGCTAGTTTTTTCGGATCATCTGTCACTTTACAGTTAAGCAATTGACATGCAAGCTTAGAAGACTCAGCAGGCGAGTCTTCCTTCATAACTAAGTTATAAATTCTGCCCGCTAACGCCTCTTCCCAGACTTCTCGCGTAACAACACCAATAGGCACTGTTACAGCAACCAGTTCATCCGGCGCATCATGATACTTAGGCATAAATGCAAATAGCCCCATCTTTACTTCCTAGCTTGTATTTATTCTCAATTCTAGAGATTTTGACTATCAATCTAACTTTGCAAATACGTTAATGTCAACTAAAGGCCAAAAAAACCATATCAAATGAGCCTCCCAAACCCTTTGAAACCCCAGTCAAACTGAAATAGACTGTGCAAATGAATGAAATTGATCGCGGTCTTTACCAGTCTTTGCTAACCGATTCACTTGTAGAGCAACTACAAGAATTAGACGCTCGCCTAACAGCAAGAAAATCAGACCTCCACGTAGAAGAAGCCCCCGACCGGTTAGCCATGCACTTGGCCAAAGTCATTCACACCGCCATTGCCTCACTCAACAAAGACAAGCGCATTGAGGTAGGCGGCGAACTGACTCAAAAGCTAATTCAGCTACTAGTAGATTCAACATCAACCAACGGACTACTCAAAGAAAAACTGGCGCTCCCTCCCCGCATGCTCAAAGCCATCGATGGCAAAAAGCCAGATGGCACGGACGACCAAGTTGCAGAGCCCCTCATAGATTTACTAGATACCACCCTGCTAACCAACGCCAATGGCGAACCCCGCATTGGCAGTCAAATCATTAGCGAAATTCCCTCCGCAGAACGAATTGACGTGGTCATGGCTTTCATCCGTAAAAGTGGCATCAGGCCCATGATGGACGCACTTCGCTTTCATTGCCAATCTGGCCGATCACTCAGGGTACTAACTACCACCTACACAGGCTCCACTGAAGCAGCAGCATTAGACTTGCTTGCAAGCATAGGCGCAGAAATTAAAGTCTCCTATGACGAATCCAACACAAGGCTACACGCCAAGGCCTGGCTGTTCAAACGCAACTCCGGCTTCTCAACTGCATTCATCGGTTCTTCCAACCTCACACATTCAGCGCAAGTCAACGGCTTGGAATGGAACGCCAGATTCTCAGGATCACGCAACCCAGATGTGGTCAACAAAGTAGACGCCGTCTTTGAAAGCTACTGGAACAGTGGTGACTTTGTGCCATACAACCGTGAACAGTTTGACGAGCGAACACAGCGAAACGAAAACAACGGCCCACAAATCTACTTAAGCCCCATTGAGATCAGGCCAGAGCCCTTCCAAGAAAGGCTAGTAGAGCAAATTGAGTTGGCCAGGCAACAAGGTCACCACCGCAACCTTTTGGTGTCTGCCACAGGCACAGGCAAAACTGTGATGGCGGCCATTGACTACATCAGACTCAAAGCCAGGCTACCCAGAGCCCGCCTTTTGTTTGTGGCTCACCGCAAAGAAATTCTGGATCAGTCTATGGCCACCTTTAGGCATGCCATGCGAGATCATCAGTTTGGTGAGATGTGGGTAGATGGCCATCGGCCCACCCGCTTTGAACATGTATTCGCCTCCATTCAAAGCCTGAATGCAGCGGGCTTGGACAATCTAGAACCCAAACATTTTGATGTGGTCATCATTGATGAGTTTCACCATGCCGCAGCAGCTTCCTACAGAAAAGTACTGAATCATCTTGATCCAATTGAACTGCTAGGGCTTACCGCAACCCCAGAGCGATCAGACGACCTTTCCATCTTTGAATACTTCGATGGCCGAATTGCTGCAGAGCTAAGACTATGGGATGCCATCGACCGACACCGCCTAGTACCGTTTGCGTATTTCGGCATTCACGATGGACAAGACTTATCCAAGTTACCCTTTAAACGCGGTACAGGATATGACATTGAAGCTTTGACCAATGTCTACACAGGCAACGACTCGTGGGCGAAAAAAGTCATTCAAGAAGTGATCAACCGCATAGGTGATTTTCATGAAATTAGAGCACTGGGCTTTTGCGTCAGTATTGTCCATGCCCAATTTATGGCAAAGCGATTCAACGACGTGGGCATTAAGTCATTGGCTATCTGGTCAGACACACCCGCCGAAGAACGCAAAGCTGCATTGCAAAAGTTATCCAATAAAGAAGTTAACGTCATATTCTCGGTTGATTTGTTCAACGAAGGCGTAGATGTCCCTTCGGTAGACACCCTCTTCATGCTTCGCCCCACGGAAAGCCCCACCCTCTTCTTGCAACAGCTAGGTCGTGGACTAAGAAAACATGACAAAAAGTCTGTCTGTACAGTCTTAGATTTTGTAGGCCGTCAGCACCAAGACTTTAGATTCGATGTAAAGCTACGAGCTCTTCTGGGCGGGACAAGAAGGCAAGTGGAGCAGCAAGTTAAAGACAACTTTCCCTACTTGCCAGCAGGCTGCCATATGGAGCTAGACAGAGTAGCCAGCGACATTGTGTTGCAAAGCATTAAGCAGTCTGTGCCTAATAGGTGGCAATCCAAAGTTCAAGAATTGAGACTTTTAGCTGCCTCAAACAGCGATGTATCGATTGAGACTTACCTGCATGAAACAGGATTAGAAATTGACGACGTTTATGCAAGCAACAAAAGTTGGACAGCACTTTGCAGGGACGCTGGGTTAAGTACCCTGCCTGCAGGACCTAACGAGGATTCTTTGTTACGCGCAGTAGGAAGACTTTTGCATGTGGACGATCCAGATCGATTAGCTACCTACAAACGTATTGTCAATTTACATGCTCCACCAGAAATTGAAACTATATCTGTCAAAGATAGGCGTTACTTACGTATGCTCATCGCATCGTTAGTAGATCAATCCGTTGAGAAAACGGCAAACTTTGAAGAGTGCCTTATATTGGTATGGCAACACCCTCAGGTGCTAAAAGAACTCAGCCTACTTTTTGAATTCTTAAAGTCCAAGGTTTCTCACCTTGCAGCTTCAGTGGATTCACTGTCAGATGTACCAGTTTCAATCCATGCTAGATACACTCGAATAGAAATACTGGCTGCATTTGGTGTAGGCGATAAAGCCAGAACTCCTACTTGGCGAGAAGGTGTTTATTGGGCAGACAACGTCGAAGCAGATTTGATGGTATTCACACTTGATAAAACCAGTGGGCACTTTTCACCGACAACTAGATATAAGGACTATGCAATTAGCCGTGAGCTAATACACTGGGAAAGCCAAGCAGGGACCAGAGCAAATAGCAATACTGGTAAGAGATATCAAAATCATGCAAAAGCAGGATCTATGATCATGTTGTTCTCTAGAATAAATACTGATGAACGATCCTTCTATTTTCTAGGCCAAGCAGACTACATAAAGCATGAGTCTGAGTTGCCCATGCAAATTACCTGGAAATTGCGGCACCCTCTCTCTGGAGATCTGCACACCAACTTTTTAGCAGCAGTTGCATAAAAAGATAAGCACTAAGATAAATCAAATTTCAGATTCAATACCCCAACCATAAATTTGAGAGTAAATGTTGGCCAGATTTTTCTGTCTATTTACTACGTCTTGGCTGTTCATTAGACCAATTTTATGTACCAAAGAATTAGCCTTCGCTAAAGTATTTTGCCCCCTAATATTTTGCACGCTTGCTTTGCATAAGATAAAAGAGCTATTTTCATAAGTTAACTTTTTGTCAGATATTGAACTATTTTTAATTGATCGGTTGAGGGGCTTTTCTAAAATAGTTAAATTCCCCAACTTATAGACAAGATCAGCATGTGCTTCGGGGCTCAGATGATCAATGATTAACGGGTCATATTTTTTGGGAATTATGTGCTCAATTTCAAAATTATTATATTCAGTTATAGCTTTATAAGCTCCTCCAGATTTGACAGTCAATTCGATATCAATTCTCAACAATAGAAATTGAAGTTTTTTTCTTGCAATATCTTTCTCTGTGAGTACACAAATTTTTTCGTATGCTTGTTTTCCCATACGCTTTACTTCAGGAACAACCTCATTATCAATAAACGATTTTATTTGATCTTCTGATTGAGCATTATTTAATTTTTTAGTCCATTCTGAGAAAGTACTTTCAATTGCACCAGTGTATGCACGCATTATTGAATAAGAAAATAGCAAAGACTCAATCGAATTTAAAATTCTTTCATAATTTTGACTTGAATTATTTAGATTTTTTAGACTGATCAGCAGTGGGAAAAATTGCCTACCCTTTTCAGCTAAATATCGAATATTTTGTATTTTTTTGTTCTCAGTACCATCGGGTGCTTTATTGTTAATTACAAAGCTGTATGACTCGGCGAAGTTTTGAATATGCTCAAGAAATCTGAATGGGTCTTCAGACATATTTGTGTTTTCAGGATTGGTGATCCAATCAAATACCTCACCCTCTGGAACCCTTTGATTGTGATTAACGAGAATATAATATTTCAAAAATCTCTTTTCTGACTCCTTAATTCCATCAAGAGTTGCTTTAAACTTTACCCATTGCTCTTTTAGCGATTCCCAATTTGATTCTGGTTCATGTGTGAATAATGCGTTTTTCAGCAAGTCAATTGGTGTAAGTGACCGACCTTTAGAGTTTAAAGTTTCAAATACCGTTAAGGCTTGCTTCATATTATTTGTTATGTAAGGAAGCAAAACGACTTTAGTCAATAAATAATCCACCAAATTTGGTAAGTTTATTCCATCATTTGATAAGTAATTAACCAAATAATTAAAGCCTGTCGTAATATTTTTAGCTGTATCTGTATCCGTATCTATTTCAGATAATAAATCCGTAGCTTCATACATTCTTAAAATAGCGATATCTGCTGTTGACTCTTCAAATGAGAGCCTTGGACTCTGCTCTATTGCACCTCCAGAAAGTTTTTGATCAACAATAAATTTATCGAGGAAGTGAGATAAACCAGGATTAACATTTCTTAACTTATATCTTAATGCTGCAATGAATATTGTTAAAGTTGTTATTCGCTGCTGACCATCAACGATTAAATATTTTCCAATACCATCAGTCAATACAATTGCACCAAGAAAATATTTTTCTTGGTTTTCACTCATGCTATCTATAATATCATTAGCAAGCTGTGCAATATCATCCTCTTCCCAAACATAATCTCTTTGGAAATCTGCCACTTTATAAAACTGACTTAATAATATTTGTATATTCACAGTTCTATCGTTATTAAAGTTGTCCATTTTTAACCTTTTTATATATTAATTATTCAAAAGAAAATTATTAATTTATCAAATACTAAACCTTGCTACACCGCGTTGCAAAGCAGTCATTTCAATTGCAGTTGTAAGCTGCCCAAACAATACATTTTGCCAATTTACTTTAGGTAAGACCATCAGTGTTTCGGCTTCTTTGTCGAACTGCGCTTCGTCACGATCTTTCAGAAATTCCCAGCATCCAACAATGCTATTTCTTCTTGATGTCAAAAGTTCAAGACTGGGCAATTTGTTTGATTTTTTGCTGTTAGCAATTTTAGAGGAGGGCAACAAATTCCAAACATCGTTGTTGCGCCATAGTGCAAATGGAATAACGTGATCGACCTCAAAGTTGTCCTTAAGACTAACGCCAGTCCAAACACATTCCAAACTTGACACACTTGAAAATATTCGCCGAGCTTCAGCCGTACTGCGAATGTCTTCCTTATCAAGCAGTAGTCCCACTACTGAAGCCACATCAATCCCTTTACCTAAGCTAGTAGTCTTCTCAGCCCATTGAAGAATCACAGCCTGGCTAACCCAATAGCCCAAGTGACTCAATTCAATCCACAAATCGTTGGGAATGAGAACACTCTTAGTGGCCGAGTCATAGTCAAACACACGCCCTGTAATCAATGCACCACCCGCATACTTCACAGGCCCAGTCACTATGGCAGAAGCAATGTCCGACATCACCACCTTCAGAAGCTTTTGCTTATCAGCAGACAAAGCGCCTTTATTGCGTTCTATACGGAAGCCGCTGTAGCCACCAGCCTTGGCATAAAGACCAATCAACATACTCAGGCTGCGCCTAAACTTGATCCAATTGTCTGCGTCTGGTGCCTCCGCACTAATCTGCGGCATGAACACCTTGGATTCAATCAGCGGCCAGTAATACTGCAGCCACTTCTCTGCCACATACCTCACAGGCAATGCCACCTTGCCATTAGCAAGCCAAGTAACGCTGTTAGGACTCTGAGTGGCAATTTCAGCAAGGGCACGAAACAACGCGAATTTGTAGGTGGCAGTTTTCTTATCGTGATTGAGCACACCTTCAATTTGATCGATAGGCCTGGTGTTAGCTTCAGACTTCAATTGAAACAGCAAGGACACCCATTCAATGCCTTGACGTGTCATGGCATCTGAGTTGCCCCATTCACCTATAAGGCTAAAACCCAGTCGCTCAAAGATGAGCCTTAGGTAAGCCGATGGATACGTTTTAAAGAGGCGACCGTTTGCATCACGCTCCCCATCTCCGGTGTCAGACCGTTGGCTAGGTACTGAGATTAACAACCGACCATTCACCTTCAAGCAACGCTTGATAGACAAGGCCGCGTTAAACAGCTCAGTTGAATCGATGTGCATAAGCACGGCACAACACAGTACGCCATCAAACTCACCGCCAAAGGGCGTGGGCAGATCGGGCAACAAACCTTGCATTACCCTGCCCTTTAGTTCTGGGTGAAGCATCTGGGCCAGTTGAACGAACTCTTCGGTACCGTCTACACCGTAGGGTTGGAAGCCTTGTTTGTGGAGTTGGGCTAGGTCTCGGCCTGAGCCGCAACCTATGTCTAGGATGCGGCCGCCTGAGGGGAATGATTCGGCGAATCTGTGGGCTAGTGGACTGGGGGCAATCTCATAGCGCTGCGCTACTTCACTGGCGTGGAGTGCGTAGTAGTCTAGAGTTGGTTTGTCCATCACAAAAAAATCTTAAAGGGCTCTAACCAAGAGTTATCAAATGGTACTAATTACCATTTATTTTTCTCAAATTGTAGATAGCGGATCGAAGTGACGCGATTTGTTGGTCTGAAACAGGTATAGACCTTGTCTCAGCAACCTCATGAAAACATTCACTTTCACGTATGAAACTAAATCTTGATTCAATTTCAACTGAACCCATAGTCATACCAACAAATTGATTCGCCTCTTTAACAAAACCAAGACGTGCAGTATCTTTTTGATTGTTAAGGTACTCAATATATTCCGAGGAAAAACCTAAGAACTTAGCAGTAGTTAAAGAGTTGATATCCCAACTAACGGCCCAAGGTGCTTTAACTTTATTTTTAGATTGAATACATGGCCATAAGCTATTAAATTTAATTAAAGCGTCACGACAATCTTTCTCTGTAGTTTTGCCAAGCTTCTTGCAAACATCAGATCCTATCTTGCTAAACTCAGATTTTTCAATTGGTCCAATGGTTGCGTTCTCAACATATTCTCGGCATGCCTTGGGTGAATCCTTTTTTAACTTTTCACAAAGATCTTTACCGATAGCTTCGAATTCTTTTATTTTTAAACTCTCGATTGGATCAACGTAACCAACAATCAAAATCAATAGCAACAGGAAAACAGCTTGAATCAAAATATCCACAAAGGAAATTCCAATGATTCGTTCTCTTGAGACACCTCTTGTATCAAACATCAAATTTAGCTTTTAAAAATTACTTGTTCAAGCTGTTGTTTGAAAGATTAGAAATGTTTACGATCAAACTATTCAATTTAACTTCTAAATCGCCTAAAAGTTTTTGCTGTCTATCAAGGCTGTTAAGAATATTGTTGTAGTTTTCTATAAACACTTTTGACTTAAACAGATGATCATCGGCAAGTTTGATTTGTGCCGCTGCAACTACATTCAAGTTATTTGTTGAATTACTTAATTTTGTAATTTCAGAATTTGCAGTCAGAACAGAATTACTTAGAGTTCTGACTTGCGATGTTGAATTTTCAATTGATTCAGCAGAGACTTTTGCCGAATTTCCTAACCCACTAGTAGCCTCAGTTGTCGATACAGTAACATTTTGCAATTTTTGAAGTGAAGTCAAACTACTTTCAGCTGCTGCTGATAAGCCTGATAATTGGTTGTTCAAGCTAAGAGTTAATCTACTTGTACTGTCCAATGAACCTGCAAATACTCCAATTGATTGATTTGCACCGTTTGAGCCAGTCACAAAGTTTGAAATGCTTTGTCTAAACTCTTGAGTCCCGACACTAACATCTCGCGTGTATGAAGTAACTTCCCTATTTGCGTTACCAATGGACTCTGAGAATGTTGAAATAGTAGATGTTGCAGCTAAAACCATTTCACCAGTTTCATTCAAATTTTGAGCAAAATTATTCACTGTGAATGATGAAGTATTTGTCGCTTGCTGAAAATCTAGAAGTGACTTTAATCCGGTAGTACAAGCATCCGACAAACCATCAAGTTTTAATACTAAATTATTTGATTGTTGTGCAGTTATAGACAATGTTGTTGAAAAATCGCTACTGGCCTGGTTTGCGTTCGTTGTACTTTGAACAAGATCTAGAACGGAGCCAGATAGTAACCTAGCGTTTTGACTAACTAGAGTAATATCGGTCGATAAGATTTTTAGTCTACCAATTGACCCTTCCAGCGCAGGGTTCAATTCTTGCAATTTATTTGCATTAATTAATATTTCATTAGCAGTTAAATTAGTATTTTCAGTTAGAACTTTTAGACTGGTAGTGCCTGAATAACATGAAGCCAAAAACTCTCCAAGCTTTAAATTTAATTCTTCAAGGTCAGGATTTAAATTAGAAATTGATTTTGAAAATACATCTATAGAAATAGCTGACTGTCGAACAACTTGACTAGCTGCTAAGTACTCAGCGGCGGCAGTTTTAATAGCTAAATTCGCCCCACTAGTTTGCTTACTAAATTCAACTATCACCTCATTTGCGGATTTAAGCGGCGCTGAAATGCCTTCTAATTCTGCTATAAACCGCTCTACTGGCGCTGCAATTCTTTCGTGAGTGATGTTTACGGAAATTGTTTGACTTGCACGTTGCAGCGTTTCAGACATTTCTTTCATTGAACTGCTAGCTAGATCTCCAGATCTTTTGATCTCAGAACCTGCATTATTTATTGATGAACTTAATTCAATACTTAAGTTTCTCAGTAGCGAACTAAAGGAACCGACTTCAGTCCGAAACTGGTTATACATTTCAGTCGGATCTGTGCTTGATCTTTGCTGCTGTGAAGTCAGATAAATTTTAAAACTTAGCCCAATCAAAGTTGCTAATAAACCAGCACCAAATTGCGCTAATGAACCACTAACTAAACCGCTTCTTAAGACAGCTTGTGCTTCAGGATTCGCGACCTGCAATGCTCCTAGATCTGCCAAAAAACTAAATGAAAGAGCACCAACAGTTAGTGAAAAACCAAGGTAATAAGCGAGATCAGGGGCTTCAGGATCTCTAAGCAATTCTTGACGCCTAAGAATTGCTAGCGAATATCCCCAAACAGCCAAGAAATTTGAAGCCAAAATTGATAACGCAAGGCCCCAGGTAACTTCATACTTTAGATTACGTAGATAAACTGAAATTACAATAATTGCAAGCAAAGAAGCCATTCCAAGAGCGATATAGATTAAAAAAAATCTAGCTGGCGAAATATTCTCTTGCTTCAAAATTTGCTCCGATTTTTTTGTACTTAATTTAAATCACGGTATCTACTCTTGATTTGCAGTGGATCGCAAGTCGATATAAAGTCATATTTCAAACCATCCTGAATTAAGGAGTGCCAAAATTCATTTAAGCCCGGCTTGATCGTAGTTCTCGGTAAAGTACAGACGGAGATACTTGTTTTGAAAGGATGAACTTTATTTGGTAAGACATTTTCTACGAATTGGTCCACCCTACTTTTACACGAATTCGGTATTGATTTAAATGAGGGTGCTGCAGCCAAGTTTTCAAACCATCCACACTCCGAACTGTTTTGTATCATGTCAGAGACCAATATCAAATTACTTCCTGGATTCCAATAAGTTGCATTGCTTGTGATTAACGAGAGCGCTTCAATAATAGGTGAACTTGTGGCAGTCACTGATTTGGATAACTCAGTAAAAGCAATCTTCAGTTTGTCAGTTGCTTTTTTTTCTAATTCACGAATTTGTTTCGCCGTTAAATTACTTGCAAATAATGCCATATCTGGCGGCAGACTACAAAAAGATGCAATAGGTCTCATGTCTGCTGGAGCCTTGTCTGCTAAAAGATAAATTGAAGTCTGATCAACTTTCTTACCAGCCGCAACCCATGCAAAGAGTGGCTTGCTTTCTTGAGCAAAGACTTTAATTAATTGCTCAACATCATCAAACTTTCCTCCACGGACGGGGTCTGTAGTATCTACAAGAATGATGTTCTTCCTTGATATATTTGACCTGTCCTTGGGGCACAAACACTCAGCAGAATCTAATTTCGAACAGTCGTCGAATTCAGGTGGCTTTAAAGATAAGAATCCGACTACAAAAAATAAGAATGTGAAAAGTGACAATAAAAAGAAAAATTTTCCATATTTCTTTTCCACTTTCTTTTTGATGGTGTAACTCAATTTGGCCACTCCCATAGAACTTTAGCTGATTCACCAGTTATCCACTGGCTCAAGATTGCTTCTGACTCATTAATATTAAATAGCAACTTATCAACAATTTTTTGGGTTTCTTCTCTGTTGGAAATCAATTCTTGAATTTGATTTGTGTAGTGTGTTAGTTGCTCATTTTCATCAAGCTTCAATTTAATCTGAGTGTAGGAGTGTCCATCAGGGTGATTCGCAGCCATTGTTGTTTTAAACATTTGTTGCAAATCACCATAAACGTGATTTAACTGCCGACGGTCTGAGGTCCAAATTTCAAGCATTCGTGCCATTTCAGGCAGAGAATTAGCCAACTGATTCTGGCTTCTAATGATCTTATCTTTAATATTTTTGTGAGCGCCTATTGCTGCTTGTTTTGTCTCTTCACAAAAATTTGCGTGTTGCTTGCGAAGCTCATTCCAATTATTTTCAAGTCGATCTACTTTTTTTGCTAAGTCTCCATATTCAGGATATGGATCATCTAGTGAATAACCTTTGTTGAAAGCCGCAATACCCAGAGCAATTCCTACAATAAGAAGTACAGTACTTTCTAGTAAAAAGGCAGCTGTAATTCCATGTGAATCGTTGTAGTGCTCTAACAATCGATAGCCAGCAATAAATGAATTTAAAAAGAGAATTAATAGTAATGCATAAAAAAAGTAGATCTGGCCTTTTTTTGAACGCGCGACATCAAAATGATTTTTTTCGCGGTATCTAGTACCAAACCAAACATTGCCAAGAACATTTATAGCAGCTACAGCCAAGGCGATAAAGATAGCAATTGCTGTAGAAATATTCTCACGTAAAAAAAGCATGTTGGCTACAGCTTCAAAGAAAGCAAACGCACCGATGATGTAAAGCGCATTACCTTGATCAACATGCTGCGCATCTCTTGTTAATGCATTAGCACCACGAAATATTCTTAACTCTTCTTTCGCTCTATCTAAATCCGATTTAAGTTTTTCAGCTTCAGGCTTAATCTGTGCAATTTTCCCAGTCACCGCCATTTCAATAGTTCTTGGGGACGCGCTGCTTAGTGCTGTAGCTATGCCATCTTGAATTAAATTAATCAAATATTGGACGTCACCAAATTTTTCAGCTATTTGACCTGCATGTGACTCTGTTACTGCTGAATCAACCTTAATGCAATCTGCTTTAATTGTGGCTTCATATGGATGTGGGCGATCATCAGGAGGGAGCGGCTCTCTTTTTTGAACGGCTTGAAATGCTTGTTGCGTGCATTGATCCATTCGATCTTTCGAGGATATCCAAGCCATTAACTCTTTAGCATTTTCTGCTGGCGTTTGAGTATCGTCTCCAAAGCCGAAGAATCTCAAAATTGCATCCCAAATTTTTTTCATACGTACTCCGCGAAAATTAGTTAATTTTGTTAAATAAATTATTCAAGTCAATTGAAAAGAAATTTATCTATTAAATGAAATATATTGATCATTTTTTAAAAAGGTTTTTCCTATCTCATGATCCAATTCTTTTCCAATAACCGTCTTTAAATCTGGCCCGCAACGTTGGAATCCAAATAGTCTAGAAACCTGTTGGACTAATTCAGCATACTCTATTTGAACACTACTCCTGACCAAATACTCCAACGCTGTTCTTATTTCATTTGGAGGTAGGTATTCAGCTTTTTCTAAATTTCTATTAACAACTTTCGATCTATTACGTACTATTTTTTTACTTTCGCCTGCGATCGACCAGAAATCATTTTCAACACTCAAGCCTGTAGCACCCTTCAAACCTTCAAGAGTAGCCGCTTTAATTCTATCCCCGGCTTTTTCTAAACCAAATGATTTGGCTAATCTTCGTGCTACTTCGTCTTGATGAATTGGACCTTCAATTTCTACTATCTTTGTTACCAAAATTGATCGTTGAGAAACAGGAGTTGAATATAGTGAATTTTTAGTAATCAATTCTTTTTCATCGTATTCAATATAACTACAGAAAATTTGATCTTTTGAATTTTCAGCGTTGAAAATGGGCTCAAAAACATCTGAAATAGGAGCAATATCTTGAAAAACTACTGCCTCTGTAATGTCTGAGTATTGCAACGAAGATAAGTAGTCTAATATTTTTGATTCTTGGTCTGATCTACGATGAAACCAATCTGTACTCCAAATTCTATAAATTTTCCAGCCGCGACTCTCTAAAATTTCTTGCCGTAAACGATCCCTATCTCTTGCTGATCTTGATGAGTGGTAAGTAGCACCATCACACTCAATTCCACAATAAAAACGATTTTCATTATTTGGATCTATAACACCTATATCAATTAAGAAACCGGCCATACCAACTTGAGGCTGAACTCTATATCCATGCTTAGTTAGGAATAGGGCAACGGACTCTTCAAAGTCACTGTCAAAGCCTTTTTCAGTGTCGATAGGCACGTCAAAATAGCCTTTTTCAGCAAATTGTAAAAACTCTTTGAAGGCATTTACTCCTAGCTTGCCAGGTGCTGCCTTCACATCCTCAGCCGTAATTGAAGAAAAAACTGTGCATCTTTCTTTCGCTCGAGAGATCAATACATTTAATCTACGCTCACCGCCCTGTGCAGCTAGGGGACCAAAAGTTTGCGTTAATCTACCATCTTCACTTCTGCCATAACCTACTGAAATAAAAATTACATCTCGTTCGTCACCTTGTATTGACTCTAAGTTTTTGACGAAAAAATTTTCGCTCTTGGAATCAGAAAAAAACTGCTCAGTTTTTGGATTTTTTCTACGATATTCATCCACCAAATCTCGAATGGCATCTCTTTGAGTAACAGAAAACGCAGCAACACCTAAGGATTTCTTTGGATATGCTTTCGCAAACTCAATCACTTCTTTGGCAATCAACTCTGCTTCTAACAAATTTCTACCGCCCTCAGATCCTCCCCGCTTGTACCCATTTGGGGGAGACTTTACAAATGAAATTCCAAGCCCATCAGCATAATTAGACCTGAGTACAGATGGTGGAAGTAATAATTTGTTGTCATAAAAATTTCTATTTGAGACAGCAATTAACCCAGGATGTTGGCTTCGATAATGCCACCGCAACATTGCATTATTTTGAAATACCCCATCACAAAGGCCCAAGATACTTTCAACATCACTAAAAAAATATGCGCCATCATCATCAAGCAATTCTTCTTGATCAGATTCATCAGTCAGTCGGTTGAAGAAATTGGTAGGGGGGAGTTGTTTTGAATCACCAACTACAACAACCTGCTTTGCTCTAGCAATTGCTCCTAAAGCATCTTCTGGCTTAACTTGACTTGCCTCATCAATTAAAACCAAATCAAAGGTCATTGTTCCTGGAGCAATAAACTGAGCTATTGACATGGGGCTCATCAAAAAAACAGGCTTCAGCTCATGAATAGCTTTGCCAGCCTTAGAAAGTAATTTTCTAACTGGAAAATTATTTCTTTTCTTTGCCATCTCTTGACGAATGATTGCCATTTCGCCATTGTTTCCTCTTGGGCAATTTTTTGAATAAGTTCCCAAAACTTCTAACGCTGCAATTTTTAGCCGCTCTTTGTCTGCTTTTCGAAATTTTTCTAATTCTCTGTCTAATTTAATTGCATCGACATCTGAAAGATTAGCATCCGAGGCAATGATTTCTTTCCAAATATTTTCTAATATTAAAGTACGAACTATTGGTTCGATATGATCTGCTTGTATGTCACCCTTGTAAATTTTTTGAAGACATTCTTCTCCAAGATCAATTAGCAAATTTTCTAAATGGCTTCTGACTAAAGGCCATTCATTGAAGCGTTGCATGTTAGCGCTCCAAGCTTTAACTTTTTGGCTTAGTTCAGAGTATGGAAATTCTTCAATATTAAAGTTGTTTATTTTTGCTGATTTACACGCAGCTTCTAGCTTTTCCTTGAAGCTTGAAATGGCAATTTTTGCGCTCTCTACATTTGTCAAAGAACTATCGTTATCTACTAAATTTATTGCTATACATAATTTAAATTGATCTAGCCCGGAAAAAATTGCATACCATTTTGTAAGTTCAAATAAGAGTGACTCATTACTTCTTTCAAACTTCCAAATTTCTCCTAGTTCATTAGTCAACTTAGTTTCTGAATTTTGAATTTCAATTTTAAGCTTATTTAAATTTAAAGCACTATCTATGAGCGCTATCCGATTTTTAAAACCATTTGGCAAGCTTTCTTTGAGAATTCCTTTTAGGCTGGCTATGGATTCCCTGTAGACGCTATTGAAAATTGAAAAAATTGACCCGCCACTCCCAGCCAAACGAACTCTGAGTTCATACAATGGATATGTTTCCCAATTATCAATAAATTGACGATCAAGAGTTGTTTTTGCTTGCTTGTATTGTTGTATTTTGAAGGCTGCTAAACCTATCTCCTCTGATCTTAATCTGAGCGTTTCGGATAACAGAATAGATTTCGATGTGCCAGGTGCTTTCTTAATTTTTTCCGCTATTTCAAACAGCCAGTCAAAGTCTACGAATTTAAAGTTTTCTATTTTTTTATCTTCGATAGAATTATTTTCTATAGATAAGTCATTCCAAATAATGTCTAGCAACTGTTCAACTCGTTCATTTTGAACTTTCAAATCTTGAAAAATAATTTCAAGCCTTTCAACATCCATTGGTGTTAATGGATTAGAACTTGACAATCTCCATGGATGATTTTCTGGAATACCTGATTTCTTAAGTCTTTCGCTCAAGTCTTTTAGTCGAGTAGATAGACTTTCAAGTTTTTCTTTTGTGTAGTTAGATGAGTCAGGAATACTAAATGAAAATATGTTTAAGCCTATTCGATGGGTCTTCGCAATCTCTCCCATCACTTCATAAGCATTAAGACCCCAAGGTTTTCTAGATTGATTGACACGCTTTGAGTGGCTATTTAAAAAAGTTTGGCTTTCTGTTAAAACTTCAAACGCTCTACTCGAAACCTGTTGCTGCTCAGGGTATTCAACCGAGTCTCTGATCTGCTTTAGAACTCCGCTTTTAGTTGCTTTACGACTATGTAACTCAAGACACGTTACTCCCAGTCCAGCCTTTGACAGGCGATCATGAACAACGTTCAAAGCGGCCATTTTTTCCGCAATGAAAAGTACTTTTTTTCCATTGGCCACGGCTGCAGCAATAATATTTGTTATTGTTTGTGATTTTCCTGTTCCAGGAGGCCCTTGGATAACCATGTCCTTACCAGAAAGAACCATCTGTATGGCTTCCGTTTGAGAACTATCTGCATCCACTACGTATACAAGATCCTGAGGTGTGAAATAGTCATCAATCAATTCATCATTGGGAACTATTGGTGCATCTGGTTCATTATTTTCGTTTGGCGGCATCAACAATCTTTGAACAATAGGGTGCTCAAGCAAACTTTTACCTTCCGGCCAATTAACTGGATCCAAGTCTCGCCACAATAAAAATTTATTAAACGAAAAAAATCCAATTACTGCTTCATTTTCTATAACCTCCCACCGATGTTCTTTGACAATTGCTTGCCGAACTCTATTGCAATAGTCGGTTAAAGACCAGGCATCCTCTTCTGGAATATCTGGTAACTCTATTGAATTTTGCTCTTTGAGCCATAATTTAAGTGAGATGTTAGTAAATAGATCCTCATCTCTGGGTTTAAGTCTGAACTTATCTTTTGCGCCATCTCTTATTAGCTCTACGGGCAATAAAACTAATGGCGCATAGCGGTCAATTTCAGAAGTGTCTTCTTCGTACCATTTAATAAATCCCAAAGCGACAAATAAAATATTGACGCCTTGCTCTTCCTCATACTCTTTAGCTTCAAAGTACAAAGACTTTAATTTTTTTTGTAGGCTATCTTTTTCTAATCGAGTATGGAGTTGGTTGCTATCTTTGAAAGCTGAACTATTTTCAGTATCAAGTTCTTTGATCTCATCCTCTTGGCCTTCTCCAAGTGCATTGAATTGCATATCAATTTTTTTAACATACAAGGTATTGAAGATATCTTCACTGTTAACTAAAGAAAATCGAATATTTTTTGTTCTACTTGAATTCAGATTTGTACTTATTAACCTGTTTCTTAAATTTCTATCTACAAGTCTGTCGCGAGCAATTTGTAGTCGCGACCACAACTTGTCAAACAATGTTGGCTTCTGAGCTGGAGCGCCATCTAAAGCTGAAATCTCTTCCGAAGGGCTACTTGAAGATTTTTCTTGATTTGTCATTAAATTCCGACTTTGTTACTTAAAAATAATAGCACTAATAATTATGTTTTCAATAACTTTTGAGCATCTGGCAAATGTCTAATTGATACAAATTATCTTTAAGACTTCAAATTACAATATTTTCTTTGGCAGTGAATCAGAGTGTCTACAAAATTGGAGCAATAGCAAATTGCATTAGAACATGCTACTTTATGGTACCTAGAGTTAAAAAAATGCAGCTACTTTCCTTTTTATTCAAGGCCCCCATACTCAACGTGCATGGCATGCCCTCGGTAAAGAGGTGCAGGTTTGTCACTTTCAAAATTATTCAATTCATCAGCGCTAACCACAGCCACAGGCGCAAAGTAACCAATCTTTCCTGTAGGTGCACAGCCTGCGGCAATGTCTGCCCAGTTTGATGGACGAACTGGCTCAACCTCAAGGGATCTAAACGCTCTAACCACCACCCATTCAGGTTTTCTGCTTTCTCCAATAAACCAAACAGCCGGGTCTACATTGGGGTTGCCCTGCCAAGACATGAGCTTGAAGCCTTCCTTCTCAAGTTGAGTCCTGACCACTTGCACCGCGAAGTCTTGTAGTTCCCAATCGCTCATTTCTATTTTTTCATCGGACACCAGATCAATTGGATTAACTGCCCTGCCAGTGCGAGCATCTACCAACCCCCAACCAGCACGATCAGGTACCCAGCCACCAAATAATTTCTTGCGCATGGGCATGAGGCAGGCATGGCCATTTGATCCGTCTGCAATGGCGAATAAGCCCCTCTCTGAGCCTGGTCCATCAATACTGCCACTAACGTCAGTGACACGAATGTAGAAGTTTTGATTGCCTAATCTAAAAGAGAGGTGTTCAAGAAATGGCGGATAGGGTGTAGCCTTTAGCCACGATTGCAAGCCTCCCTGAACCTGCTTGCTAATGTGAATTCCAGCTGCCTTCCAGCACTCAAGGAATTCGGGCATCATTTCGTGAGTTTCTACTTCGTACATACTGACCTTTGCTACTTACGTTTAGGGCCGGTTAGTCCTGCAAACATATTAGGCTTCTTTCACCCCAAGGTCATTAAATTGGGGTCAAAACACAATTATTTGGTGAGCCTTAGGGGCGGGTAAACACTGCCTTTAAGAATACTTCACGCTCAATTAGTCTATAAATAATTTAGGAGCGTAAATGTCTAATTTTTTATTTTCAATCAATGAAGTCGTTTGGAATAGCAAGACATCTGGTCAGCTAGTTTTACAAGATGAAGATTTCACAGTGGAAATTCTCTTCGTAGGTGACATAACTAAATACGAAGAGGGTCTATCACTGGAAGACTACAAAATAATTTCTGACGATAGGCTGGAAGAAACAGAGAATTATGAGGATATCACTGGCGAAAGAATTGCAGACTATTTGCATTCAGTTAGACCTGAAGATGTATTTTTAGAACATCCTGATTGGATGTTGTATCAAGATGAATTTGAGTTAGATAAGTTACCTAATTCTTACTTGTCAATTCTTCATAAAGATGACGATATAAAAATAGAACTTACTTCAACACCAATTGTCTCTGAAGAGTTTTTGTTTTGTGGTCGAAATGACAGAGCTCTGGCAATACAAAAAGATTTACGCCTTTTTATTTCCAGACTTAAAAGAGAAGGCACTTCAATTAGTGATATTTTTATAAAAATCACTAATGCAACATATTTTTTAAAAACGATTATTCAATCTTATCCTGATGATTCAGCAAGAACCCTTGCAGGTAATTTAGTTCAAAAATGGGAAGAGCTTAAGAAGCGCAGGTCAGATGATCAACTGCTCTATGAGCTGTACTCTTCTGGTCTACAACAGGGCATCGACGTCGGTTGGGCTCGAGATTTAATTAGTAAAAGTATTTCGCAACAAAATCGTTTTGATTTAAGTGCATTTAGAACTGACCATCCAAGTTTGTATGAAAAGTACACTCGAACAATAAAAATAACAACATTATCTACAGTTCAAAGTTCAAGCAAAAAATCCAAGACTAGTGCAGTTAATTCAAATAGTCTAGAACCTTCTACTATCAAATTTTCAACATTCACTGAGGCAAATAACGAAGCCAAATCGTTAAGAATTAAAGGCGTCAAGGTAAGTCTAAAGCGTCATGAAAATGGATTTTTATTGCGAAGACTAGACAACTCAAACTTTTAATTCTTTAGCTGCTAAGATTTTGTGTAGAACATCGGCCATGCCTTCGAGATCCAGTTTGTTGTGTCGTACCACCGAAGTCCACCCATCTCTAGCCGCATTGGTTAATTCAGCGTAGCCTCGCCCTTCTTCAATCTGGCCTCTAATTAAACGGAGCGAATTTCCAACCAACCCACGGCCAAATCGTTCTGGAACATGAAAACCTAACAAGTCTTCAAAAAATTCCAGGCTAGCCTTCCCAAGCAAAGTGCCATACTTTTGTTTGTACCAAGGCCTTGCAGTCCTAATAGCGTTTCGATAAATAACTTTGAGTCGCTCACAATCGCTGGGCCTTAGTACTTTGTACATGAGTAAATAGTCGTGCTCACTCCAACTGACAATGCGACGCCCTTCATCCTCTGCTTGTCGAATTAATTTAAGAGCCAGCTGTGCGTGGTCCTTTACATGGATGCCTTTAGCCTTGTAGCGGTTCTTACATGTTTCAAACAAAGGCTCAAGTATTGAGGCCTTGTATTCACCATCTACATACCAGCCTAGCAATGTGGGTGGCAATTTCATGTTGCCTTCGTAGTCAATGTAAATCGCATTCTTAGCTTCTTGCGCAGTCAGCTCTGCACCTGAAGCTTTGGGTCTTTGTTCAGTTGACATAGTTTTTTGTTGTTGCTGACGGCTAGCATGTTTATCTATTTTCATCTCCCAAGCAATACTGACACAAAACCTTGAGGTTCTTAGCTACTGGCTTGGCGGTATAGGCCTCTTGCCTCTCTTGCCCTTTTGACGTGTCGCATCTCAACACTCGGCTCAAAGCGTAATTAGACAATGAGCCCGAGCCTACATAAGCCCCCACCAAGCCGCCCACAATGCAAGCGTTGGTGTCTGTGTCGCCCCCTTCTAGCAAGGTGCGGTAGATGGCATCTTCAAACCTGCTCTCCTGAGCAAGGTAATAGAAAGCATAGGTAAATGCATAGCGCACAAACCCTGCCTGCGGAAAAGCTGCTGGCAATCGGCCGTGCAAAGCATCTTCTAGCCATTCAGACACTTCCAATCGGCCGCTGTTGTTTGCCTTGTCTTTGCTGTTTAAGTAGTCTGCCGCGGCCTGAACAGCGCCTTCTACTTTGCCTGCGTCTGCGGCATTCAAGATCAAATGGCGCAATGCCAGTACATAGGCGGTGGTGGCGCTAATGCAGGTGAGGTTGGGGTGCGTCATGGCGGCATCGGCCTCTGCCATTTCTATGGCCTCTTCTACAGAGCAGCCACAAGCGGCTATGCCCAATGGCGTAGCCCGCATCAGGCTGCCATTGGCTTTGCTGTCTGCGTTGTTGTTGGCGGCTTGGGCTTGCACCAAGGCGGCCAGGCCTTTGGGCTCTTGCCTTCGATCGCGATTCACACGCAATGCGCTTCGGGTGGCTATGCCAATGTCAAAGGGTGCCGAGCCCTCCCACTGGCAATAAGCTTGAGCTACCAAGTCGGGCCGGTAGGCGCCTTGGGTGTTGCACAGGGTTTGTAGCAAGGTGACGGTCATCTCGCCATCGTCGGTAAATTGGCCTGGGGCCAAGCTGAACACGCCGCCGCCTGGCATGTCTTGCAATGCTGCTTTGGCTTCTTTGGGTGTGGGTGGACGGCCCATGAATTCCAGAACGCCACCGGCAGCGTCGCCAATGAGTGCGCCTAGAACTGCGCCTTTGGCGGCTGAGTATTGCGGGTTGGCGAGGGGTTTAACGGGGTCTGACGGCCAGGCCAGGCCCAGTGAGGTCATGTCGTAGATGAATTTGTCAAAGAGCACGTCGAACCGGCCGAACTCTTTGATGTGCATCGTTTTTTTGGAATCGACTTTGCGCTCTTCGTAGTCATTTTCTGAGGCGTAGCAATCTAGGGTGATGGTTTGAGCCTCGGGGTCTACTTCTAGGCACAGGCCGTATTGGTAGCCATGGGCATTATCTCGGGTGGTGAAGCGCATGTGCTCTCCTACTACGGCCCAGAGAGTTTTTTCTGTGGCGCCATAACCAGCACATGGATTGATGCACATGGCCAGTTGGCCAAACATCAAAGTTAACTCACCTTTGAGGGGCGGGTTGTCGTCGTGGTCAAATTCTGTGTAGTCTCTAAGCTGTGCATTAGGTGGCGGAGTTTTCATGGCTGGGCCTTTCTGTGTTGTCTGAAGGTTCAAGCTCAAGCGCTTGTCCTTTTTCAGCAAACCATGAAAAATGCTGGGTTGTCAAATTGATGGGTTTGGTGAGCAGCCATACCGTAGGTATGTAATTCTTGACTGAAAATGCAGGGGATTTAATTGTTAATTGGGGTCAGATCAACATTGTTTTGGTTGAGCGATGCTGGCTCACCCTGTGCTTGGGGATTGAGCCATTCATTGGCTAGTGACTCCGACCATTGAAATCATGGGGCATAGAATGCATTTATCAATTGGTCTAAAGAGGTGGTCATGGCAACCGACAACTACGCATCTCAATCTGTAAACGAAATACAGACGCCAAAGAATAAGTCTTTCTTCGGAAGATTATTGGCCTTCAAGTCATTGCTGGTAAGTCTTTCTATTGTTGGATTATTCACAACCAACATAGCCACATTGGTAAATTCAACAGCGCACGATTGGATGCACAGAGCCTTGTGGAGTGTTCTGGCAATTGGTGGCGATGTGTTGGCTGCTAAAACAATGATCAATAGCCCTAAAGCCAAGGCAGATCAAAAGTTAAAAACTCAAGCAGCAGATCTCGAAGCTAAAAACAAGCAACTGGCTGAGCTCGATGTCAATAACAAAAAGCTTGCTCAAAGACTTGAGGCAAACGGTAAGTTGGCAAAGGCAACAGTTTCTAAAGTGCACAAGCGATTGGCCGGAGGGATTGCTAGAAACATTGCCGCTTTGCCAAGTGAGGCCATTCCCATCTTAGGCGTAACCGCATTAGTTGCCACAACAACAATGGATGTGTACGAAGCATGCCTAACGATGAAAGACTTTAATGAGTTGCTTGTTCGGATGGGCGAAGGCGAAGAAAAACCTGATCTTTGTGGAAAGAAAGTGCCAAGCGCAGATGAGGTACGAGCATCGGTCAAGAAAGTTTTTGAAAAAAAGTGAGTAGTTAACTGATTTACAAATTACCAAGACTGTTCTAACATCTAGAAAGAACACTAAATGAAAGCAGTCTTTCTATTCTTCAGTTTGCTTGCCGATATTCTGATATTTTTGGCAGGACTCGCAATCCTAGCCTTGGTGCTCAAAGTAGTTGGAAGTGTTTTCAGCTTTGTTGCTGTCAACCTAAAAAGCATGTTCATAGCCTGCTTCATCATTTACGTTTTTTTACTTTACAGTTTAAATTGCACACCTCACAAAATCTCATTTTTCTATGATCTCATTACCATTTGTACCAAGCAATCCAATAGTTGACGCAATTAAGGCGTTGTATGGTGTAGCGTCAGCAGTGAACACTTTTATCGATGAGCACATCGAACAACTTAAAAAGCATACCAACGAGACGATCAGTGCTACTGGGCGTGTATTGGAAGGAGCAAAGTTCGGCTTCGGAATTGGTTACATCACCCCACTGGTCCTGACAGCTACCGGGCAGTTACTCTTAGGGAATAACTTAGCGGCCACCTCTATAGTGGCTTCGGGTCTAACTTTAAGTAACCCCTTAGCGATGACTTGCGCTGCCATAGGAGCCATTTACTATGGCTGGCAAGCCCTAACTGAAGACGAAAAGAATGCAATATTGAATCGCTTAACTCAAGCATTTGAAGTTGGTGCTGAGCTCATCAAATCGATGATTGCTTATGTAATTTCTTCACTCGGTACCATGCTGTCAAAAGAGAAAATTGCTGAATTCAAAAACTTCATTGCTTCAGCAGCCGAGAATTTCGGCAAGACCTTGTCCGACATCACCCGAGACATCAAAGATAAATTCTTCCATGTCATGAATTGGGTAGGCGATGCTTTCAGTGAGGCATCAACTACAGTCAAAGAAGGTGCAGAAAGAACCAAGGACTCCGTCAAAGAAACCTTCGAGAAGATGACGAAAAAGACTTGAACTAATTACACTTCAATTTCTTATTACGAACATTTCAATTTAGGGGAATTAAATGAAAATTCAGGAAGAAATTATTGCTCCCTCGGAATATCTGGAAAAACTAATGATGTCTTTTCATGAAGATAAAAAAAAAATTACGATAGCACTGGATCAAATTAATTCTGAAACAAGCAATAGAATCAAAAAATTCATTGACCTTGCTGCAAATAGTTACTCGGTATACGTTGAGCCCACCCTATTTGAAGAGGTTGAACGAACTAGCAGCATGGTGTGCGGCCCGTCTTTCACATCTGAGACTTTTTCAAGACCAATCGATTCAGATGGCAATTTAATGTTTCCAATCTTACAGTTCAATTTATCTTGGATAAATATAGTGTGTGCGAGAGATTATGAGCCTGGCTTACTTCAATTGTGGTGGAGTGCTGCAAAAAGCGAACACAAATTACGCTTCATACCCTCAGATCAGGTGAAAATTTCTCAAGTCACAAACATTGAACTAACGCGTGAAATGATCTCCGCCGTTCAAGATTGGGGCATACCAGATGAATGGATGCGAGATGAAATGGATTCGGCTTACGTATTTATACAGTGCTTGCCAAATGGCATAACTTATCCAGAATTTGAAGATCTTTGCAGAGAATTTTTAGAAGAGAATGAAATAGATTCGGATTACAAAGAATTACTTTACAAAATATCTTCTGGACAAAGCTACAGTGCTCGAAATCTAGGGGCACTCTTTGACTTATTCGGAAATTTCAATTCACCATTTGATGATCTAGGATTTGGAGGATCAATACTTTCAACAGGCCAGTGGTGTGGGGGGATGATGACAGCTAATCTATATGCATATCAAAACAAAGAAACCGGAAAGCATTCATTTGATTTCGATTGGGGAAGATAATTTTAGAGGTTGATTGAGCAGCAGAACTAAAACCGTTAGGTCCAATCACTTTCTATTTTTTTAACCTTTAATCCTTCAATAGTTTCAATTAACCATGCCGCGCTACAGAGGCCACTGTCTTTATCTTGGAAAAGATATTTGAATGTTGGATGCATTGAACTATCAAACAATAAACTGACTAATTGAAATTCAATGTTCTTGGAAGAAAAAATGACTAAATTTTCTTTCACGCCATCTGAGAGATACATGTATTTATTCAAAAAATTATGATTACCTCTGAATTTTTTAAAAAACTTTTGATGCAACAACGGTAATTCAGACTTAACTTCATTTGAGATATTTTTTTTATCGCTTGATCTTGTAGTCATATTTTTGCCTATGCTTGTTGATAAATACCTTGCAAACCGCAAGTACCAATTTCTAGCGCATTAGTTTTTACGCCAACCTGAAATTACACTGTATGCAACTTCGACATCTAAGTGAATGCTATTCACCCTTAATATGTTAAAAATCAATATTTTAAATATTAGTTACATAGTTCTAAATATATGAATAATATTTCATTCGACATATTGACACCGGAGGCTAGCGTAGTTTACAGAAATTTAAAAAACTACCCACAAAACTGAACTACTTTTAAATCAATGCTGCGTATCAAGGGGACAGGCTAGTGAGAACAAAAACCAAAGTTATGAGGTAAAAGAGATAAATGAAATTTTCAGGCTATTGGGTTTCTGTCGAACAAGACAAAGCGACATTGGAGCGCACGACTTTTGATGAAACCGATCTTGACCCAGCCACCAACTGGAAGCAAGCTTGGCAAAACCAAGAAACAACCACTTCTACAAAAGGCTTTGTTGAGCTGACGGATGCTTTGTTGTGCGCTGCTCAGGCACTTGCATCAGCATCTGGTAATTCACTAAGTCAATCAGATGCAGCTCAAGCCTCTAATTTCGAACCGGAGTGGGTCAACGACCGATGTGAAATTCACTCACTTTCTCAGTTGCTTGATTTGAAGTAGTTCGGCTCAAATCACGAAAGCCGAAAATTCATGATTTATTAATTATTTAACATTACATTTTGATTAAATATTTTATTTCCTATATTGACACGCCCCCTTTTTGTAGTGTATGCATTACTTAAATAACTGGCTTCGCAAGACAGTCCTGTTTCAGTTATTTTTAAAATACCATATTGACACGGCCCCCTTTTGAGTGATATGAAAGTTGAACGTAAATACTCAAGCCAGTGAAATTAGAGCCAACTATTTTAAAAATTCAATATTGACACGCCCCCTTTTTGTGTGGTAAGCGATTATTTCAATTTATGCACAAACACCTTTGGGTCTTGTAATTTATGAATGGTTTCGGCATCCAGCATAGAGTTTCCCAAAAGATGTTTTTTAACCAATTCGTCGCGACTGTCAGCCAATTTCTTTAGCACTTCCAAATTGGCATTTGAATGAAGCGCTATCAAACGATCTGCCGATTCATCTTCACCACATACGGCAAGCAGAGCCTCCGCATTAGACTCTGGGTTTCGTGCAACAGCAATTGCCGCCACCCTGCCCTCTGTCGAACTGGAAATGGTGAAGAGAATTTCCGAACTAACTGTCTCGCGCCTGGCTACAGTTAATTTTTCTGATTCTGACCCATTTCGTGCGGCCCATTCCAAAAATGAATTAGGACAATCAGCCAACGTAAGAATGTGCTTCAACACCCCATTGCGCATTTCAAAAAGCAAATCTGGTTGCTCCAACAAAAGCCAATCAAACGCTGGGTTTTTGTAAAAAGCTCTTGGAAACTCCGGTGCCAAATTGAAGAGCGTTTGAGAGGGAGTGCTCGGATTTAAAGTCACAAACTTACGGGTAGCCTCATCTGTACTTTTAGACAAACGAACGAGTTCTTCCTCTGTCAAGTCTTGCATTTGAGCAATTTCTCTTTCCACCTCAGGATACTTGCCAAGCAAGCAATCAATTTGCTGAAGTAATGTTCGATGCGCCTTTATGAAATTGGCATGTTTTTCTTCAGGCTTAATTTTTTCTACTTTGTTCACGACCGCCCCAGCTTTCATAAGCAGCGCAACACGATCTGGTAGGCCATAAGCTGCAGCAACCAAGAGTGCATCTGCATATGAGTTGTTTGCATCAGCAGCAGAACTTGCAGTCTGGTCATGCCCAATGAACAAGGCCAAATATTTGATGGGCATGAGCAAAACAGACAACATCAAGGGCGACCACCCAAATACATTGCGAACATGAACACTGGGGCCCATTTCCAACACAACTTTGAATGCATGTTCGGTATCCGAATTCTTACCAATTTCCGAGGGCATGCAGATTAAATGCAGCGCTGTATTGCCGTGCTCATCCACAGCATCAGGGCTTAACTCTTCATCGTCATTGATAATTCTTAAAACCCGGTGTTGCTGCAATAAGCTCGCCACCTCGGGTGAAATCATTTTCTTTGTCGATTCTTCAGTCATATTTATGCGTCCATACGCACGACATCGCCAAACGGGAACTGAGTTGACTCAAGCCCCCCTGGCAGCACCACCCACAGCAACGGGGAAAGAGGTGGCTTGTCTGGAAATGAGCCATAGCCATCTGTGAAGTAAATACAAATTGGAAGGCTAGATTTGCCTTCCTCTGTTTCTACCCATTCAAAAAAGGGGCAAAAAGAAGTGCCACCGCCCCCCTGAGGGGGAGGAATTGGGGTATCCCTGCTGAATTCGAAGGGGCCATACAAAGCAGCATCCGCAAAAAACAAATTGCCTTTAATTTGAGGGTAAGCATCCAATACAGCTTGAATTTCTGCCATGAAAGCACCGAGGTCTTTGCCGCCAATGGATCCGCTGGTGTCGATCACAATGGCCACATTCACAGACTCACCTTGCATCTCTTCCAAATAAAGCTTTTGGTGAATAAAGCGCCGGTCGAAGCCTTGAAAGTCAAATGGGGTCGATACCAGAAACTGACTTAACAATTCACGCCAACTCAGTGGCGGGTTGGTTGCACTTAGCAGTTCTCTGTTCAAGCCTAGGCCAGAACTCCCAAACCCTTTGCCCATTCTCATGGCCATCGCATTGGCCTGCTGAATGGCAGCACGCCAATGTCTTTGCAATTGCGCGTCATGTGCATCTTGCATGCTGTGGCTTTCACCCCCTCCAGAAACTCCTTGCAAGTCAAGCAGCAGGATGCTGGGTACTTCAATTTTTCCGGCATTGAGTTGCTCGTAGATCTCCTCCACACTGAGGTGGGCAAGATCAGGGTTTTCAACACCCCCCTCTGGCAGGTCGTAGCGCGTGTCATGGCGAATCATGCCGTTGACCACAATGTCTGCTGCAATGTTCCACAAAGTGGCTTCTCGCTCTCGCCTTCTACTCAAATGCTGAAGCGCTGCGTGAAGCAGCTCGTGGGTGACCAAGCCACACAGTTTTTTTGCGTCTTGTTTGTCAACAAACGCAGGGTTGAAGAATAGTTTTTTGCCATCTGTGGCGGCGGTATCAACTTCTTCCGAGACCTTCAATTCTGCAAACAAGGCAAGTGTGCCTAAAAAAGGATGGTCGCCCCTTATCCGCATCACAGCGGCTTGCAAGCGTTTGTTGGCATCTTGCACCTTAATGGTCCTATGCGCTGAAAATTAAATCGCGCATTTCCTTGGCAAAGTCTTTGAGCTCTGTATTAGCACTGATCTTTTTGGCCAACTCGCCAAATTTGTTTCGCTCACGCATAACCCTGAACAAGTCGCTGGCAAAAAACTGAACCCACTCAGACCCAGCTTTTTGCTTGAGCCAAACAAGTGCATTGACGCCCTGCTCTACCTCGACAGTTCGCACAATTAAACCCAGTACGGTGGCATACCTGGCAGATGCTTCTTCTGGGAAGACTTCTTTGCTCTTGCCCTTAAGCACAGACTCTAAGTTGGGCAATCCTTGGTATATGGCGCAAAACGCTTCAAACTCTGCAGAGGCGCCAGGGCCAATTGCAGGCTCGATGGACAAACCTGCTTTGCGCAATTGGTCCGCCATCACCCAAGACCTAGGTGAAGGCCAAGCCGGTCTCTGCGGATCAATTTGATGCATGAGTGTGGGACGGAAAGCTAAAAACGCAAGAACCTGCTCGCTCACTCTTTGGGTGCTCAAGCCCCACGCTTTGAAGCTGTCAAAGTCTGGCGTAAGGTCAAGATGAATAAAGCGATTGGCCAAGGCAGAAGGCATTTCAAACACGGCGGCTTTGTCAGACTTTCTGTTGCCTGCGGCCCAGATGTACCAACCTTCTGGCACGGTATAACTTCCCACCTTTCTGTCTAAGATGAGCTGTTGGGCAATGCCTTGCATGGTGGGCGGCGCCATGTTGATTTCGTCTAGAAACAAAATGCCTTTGCCAGTAGTGGGCAGAAATTCCGGGGGGAACCAACGCGACACACCCTTATCTGCCACAGGCAATCCTCGCAAATCTGTAGGGGCCAGTTGGCTTAACCTCAAGTCCACCAATTGAAGCTTGGCGCCATTGGCCACATCGGCCACGATGCTTGACTTGCCAATGCCAGGGGGGCCCCACAACATCAAACTGAGTTGAAGTTGGTTTTTGACCAGCGAGGACAAATACGGCGTGAGTTCTTGGGGTGTCATGTAGGACCAGTCAGATTAGAGAAAACTGATGATTAAGATTTGTCGTCCACGATTAAGGTAGAGGGGTGGTCTACTGTGGGGCTGACCTCAACATAACCTTCTTTGAGCTTTTCATTGATTTTCTTTTCTGCATGGGCCAAGGCCTCGGGAGGCATATCAAAATCAGTGATCTTGGTTTGGCCCTTCGTGCCAATTTTTCCAAATCGAACTTCTACACTTTCGGCGACCACATCAATTTCCCAAAACTTGGAGGAATGGTCGTCAATGAACTCGAATCGACGAGTGGATGAATTAATGGACAGGGGTTTGTCAACAGGTGGCATTTCTATTTCCTTTTGAGGTTGGGTATTTACTTTGGTTTGAACTGAATGTGAGGCAACATAATTTGGATTTTTGACAGCCGGGCTTGGCACAACTGGCGTGGAATTGATCAATTCAATCAGCTGATCTTCTGAAATAATTTGTATGCCTAATTTTCTGGCTTTTTCAGCCTTGCTGCTGGTTGAATCTGGATCGGCCAAGACCAAGAAATTGAGGCCTTTTGAAACTTCGTCTAGCAAGGCATACCCAACCCTTAGCAAAGATTCTTCATAGTCAGCTTTCTTTTTGCCGCTGTGCAGTTTTCCACTGATGCAAACTGTTTGTAAATTTTCATGGGCTGCAGACTGTAATTGCTTTTCCAGAATGACAACGCCGTTTGCCAATAATTTATCGATCACGACAGACATGGCGTCAATGCCATCTTGAATTTCTCCACCAATGCCAGGCACACCCACTTGGGCTGCGAAATCCAAGTTTCTTAGCATGCCACTTCGCCAAGATCCGAGTTGGTCTAGTTCACCATTGGCGGCCTTGATCATAATTTCTACCCGGCGCTTGCCAAGGTGATCTAAGCCCAATGAACCCAAAAATTGATTCAACGTTAACTCGCGGCGTCCATCAATGGCTTCCAAAATAGATGTTGCACGTTTGTCGCCCAGTCGCATATCTCGTTCAGCGTTGAGCATCAAATCGGTGAGTTCATCAAACCTTGCACGCAAGGTATACAAGTCGGCAGCATCCGACAGATTGAGTTGATCGACCATGGCTTCAAGCACCACATCGCCAATACCCAAGATGTCGACGCTGGCAATCCAACGCCTGATTTTTCCAGTTGACTTCTTTTCACAATTTGGGTTTTGACATTCAATGATCACGCCCGTATCACCCGCCACATTGACTCTTCGACCCACTACGCCACCACAAAATGGACAAGAAGTGGGCTGCAAAATGCTAATCCGGTTGGTACCTCGCTGCGTAACGCGAACAATTTTAGGAATGATGTCGTTGGCCTTGACCACCCAAACTGAGTCACCAATGGCCACGTCTAAGCGTTCTATTTCGTCGTAATTGGCTAGGGATGCGTTGCTCACTGTGGTGCCACCAATTTCAACTGGGCGAAGTTGTGCAGTCGGATACAGGCCGCCTGTATGCCCACCACTCACAACCACATCTTCAAGCACTGTTTCGGCGCCCACAGAATCGAACTTCCAGGCGACCTGCCCTTTGGGTCTGCCGCCAGAGATGCCAAGTTCTATTTGCCGTTGGATGTCGTTTATTTTTAAAACAACACCGTCAATCCAAATGGGCAAGTCAGCACGTGTGCGCGCAATTTCATGGAAATAGGCAATGGCTTCGTCTACGTTGGCACAACTCACATGTGGCATGACATTGAAGCCCAGTTCTAACAGGCGCTTGGTCTTGTCATTCTCTGTTTTGAATTCAACGGGCTTACCGTTGATAGATTCATCTAAGTCAAAGGCAAAGATGGTGAGGAAATCGGATTGCTGGCCGTTTTTGCGGCCCATGATGCCGGTGCCCGCATTTCTAGGATTTTTAGACTTGGCAGGATCAATTTTGGCCCAATCAGCCACCGTCAAAATAACTTCAAATCGAACAGCGCCATTGAAAGCTGTGCCATTGGTTTCAACCCAAGCAGGCAGACCTTTAAAGCGCAACGCATTGGCTGTGATGTCTTCACCTACAAATCCATCACCTCGAGAGATGGCTTGAACCAGTCGACCGCTGGCATAGTAAGCCGCTGCACTGGCGCCATCCCCCTTGATGCTGGCGTGAATTTCTGAGACTTCGTTTTTTTCGCACCACGTTTGAAATTCTGCTACAGAGTTGACCTTGCTTTGGCTTCCCATAGGGATGGAATGCTTGGCCTTGGTGAGCATTGTGTCTTGGGGCACTTGGGCGCCCACAATTTTGAACACTTCGTCATCAGGCGAAAGCAGTCTGAGTTCATCTTCTATGGCGTCATACACCACATCTTCCATGATGGGCTCGCCGCTATAGTAATAAGCGTGTTTTGCCTTGATGATGAGGTTGCGAAGTTCTGTGATGCGGGACATAGAAGTTAGAGACTGTCTGTTCGCCATTGAATTTACTTTTTTGATTTAATGACTTGATTAACAGGTGCACTGACAGGTGCTGGCACTTGTACCTTGGAGACTTTCTTTGCAGCTTCTTTTGGGGCAGGTGCTGTTTTAAGTGGGACCTCTGCTTTTTTGGGCATTTCTTTGGTCTTGCTAGGTACTTTTGCTTTGGGTGCTTCTTTAACCTTGGCTGGTGGTTTTTCTTTAGTCACTGCTTTAGTTGCAGTTTTAGGTGCTGGTTTAGGTGTTGCTTTAGGTGTTGCTTTAGGTGTTGCTTTAGGTGCTGGTTTAGCTTTTAACTTCGAAGCGTCTGGATCGCTCACACCCAAAGAGGCAGACAAATGAGAACGCGCCTCTTCCGACAATACTTTGGACAATGGCGCAGGGGCATAACCGCCCTTCACTTTTTCTTGCTTGGCTTTGACAACCTCTGCGTTGGCTGCTTCTTTGGTGACATTGATAGCCTTCAATTGACTGCTTAATCTTTTTGCAGTTCTGGCGCCCCAATGGGCTGTGACATGGAACATGCCTGCTGAGTGTCCAGGATGCACGGTCATCAAATACACTTTGTCTTCATTGTTTTCTGGTCGATAGCAATGCAAGGAAACATGCACAAAATCTTTAAGCGTTGGCTCATTGGGAACAGCACTCGCCACAAATTGAACAAGCTTGCTCATGCTGTCTTTCGCAAACATTTGCTGTCGACGCAAAAACAATGGCAGTTCACCAGGATTTAGATTGCCGCAATTGAAAATGAACAACTCACCCTCTTTGTGACCGCTTCGAACGGTTTGCAAAAAAGAGTCCCATTCAGCCTCTACCCAAGGCGATTCAATGTGCTCGCGACTAGAGGCCACCAAAATGAGTACCTTGGAGGATTCGAGTGCAGTTTCAATGGATTTTCCAAACTGACCTTTTCCAACCTCAGCCAAGGACTCTTCACTGAAAAAAACTTTTATTTTTTCAGCCTTCAGTGCCTCATACACTGACCTTGCAGCTTCTGCATCTGGTGTGGCTTTGCCATCTTTACCCGAATTTTTAAATGAAATAAATACGTCGTAACTCATTAAAAATCTCCAACTGTTTAACCAATTCCACGAACCAATACAGGTCGCTCTCTGTGCATGAGCAACCAATTACCATTTTCTGCAAGTGCCTCTAAGCCAAGCTCTCTGATTAATTCTATGGCCAAGGCAATATGGCCATCCTGAATGGCAGCATCCAGTCGAGGTAAGGTGAGTTGCAAAGCAAGATGCATTCGTTCATACAACTTGGCATGCTCGGCAAATGCCTGAATTTCACGATAGACCTTAATTAACCCAGAAGCCGCAAAACTCACACAAAAACCGAACATCAAACAATGCATCCACCAATCGTGATTAGCGTTTGAACGATCTGCAAAAAAACCATGAAAAATAGCTGTTGCAAACGTGAGAGCTATTCCCAGTGAAAAGCAAAAAGAGCCCCATTTTTGCCACTGCGAATCGGCCTTTCGGTTGAACTCTGCTTTACCTACCTGACCATTTTTGCCCCCAAAATAATCAAGTTGATCCTGAATCCAAGCATCACGTACAAACTGAAGCCGCTTGAGCATGTTGACTTCATGGGTATTGGCTTCTGTACCCAGTTCTGTGGTTTGGACGGCTTGGCGAATCCATTCCAGTTCATCTCGCTGCGCCCTTAAATAAAATTCTGAGGCGCTATCGGGCATGTTCAATATTTTCCAAAAGTATTGAACACGACAGGCCTCTGCCAAAGACCTTGTATCTAGATATCGACCTTCAATGTTTTTTTGTTGGGCCAACAGATACCAAACTGTACCCACAGCAGATAGAAACAATGAGGTCATGAGCAACAGGGGCAGGAAAAATAAATTTGTATAAATTTGCAAAATGAAAATAGAGATTGAACCCAGTAACATCAAGCCCCAAAATAGAAACTCTCTTTGGGCCTGAGCCTTAATGGACAACGAATCTGCCATTAAAAACAAACTTCTAGCCAAGTTTTCTTTGGAGTTTGGGTGAATGTTTGAAGACCAGTCAGATTGAGGCAACCAGGCGTTGCTTCCAAATTGGCTATCTGCTTCTTTGGCCTTCAATATTTCAGCATTAAATCCATCAAGTGCATTGAGCACAGCACCCCACCTCAATTCTTCCCCTGCATTGGCAAGTCCAGCAGGGCAAGACGCTAACATCGCAACCGTGCCAATTTCATTATTTGACGCGTTGTTGCTGTTCGCAGATCGTCTAGCCAACACATGAATGACTGGCCCAGCATCTGGCAACAACGGTCTTGTAATGGGCAAACCCTGTCTAAAGCTTCTAATAACTTCGGCAGTACCTCCAGGTCCATTTTCTAAATGACCATCCCACACACTGATCAATATTTGGGACTGCTTTGCCAGTTCATTTCCCATCTGCCGGTAGCACTCAGGTCTGACATGGTTTTCATTCAAGCTCTTCACCCAAACGCATTGGGATAAGAGTTTTCTAAACTCATCTACAGACTCTTGCGAAGCAAAGTCTTTTTCATACTCGCTCTGAGGCAAAGGCAAAATGGCCGCAATATGCCAACCACATTCAAGTGCACACAATGCCAGTAGCCGATCTGAACCTTCTGCCAATCCGCTGACCAAGATCAAGGGTGAATGGATACATTGGTCAGCTATCTTCTTCAACTCGTCACAAATAGCTTTTTTTAGAATGCCATGATCGGCCTCAGCAATATCTCTATGCCCAGTTGCCCCCAGAACAATGGGGGTAAAACCAGCCAAAACAGATACAGACTTCTGTTTCATGCTGGCAACTTAGGTTTTTGATGAGTCACCAACTTTTGCCACTGACTGTTTTCATCAGACATGACTTCTGAGGCTAACAATGTTAGGTGACGCAGATGAATCCATTTTTGCCAAAGGGTGGCTTCGCCTTTTAAAACACTTTCTATTGCCAAATGCAGATCTTGTAGTTGATCTGCTGTGGCCTCAGATTGTTCAGACAAGCGGGCAATTTCAAGCGAGGTGCTTAAGCCATGAATGCCTGCCGCCAATGCGGGGAAAAACGCCGTAAAAATAAGCAACCATTCAGCGTGCAACCAAAAGTGCGCGCCAATGGCCACAGCCGTTAATGTAAAAAGCACCAAGGAAAAACGGTGCAAAACGTGCTCTACCGAGTGATGTTCATGGTGCACGCGTTGGTGGTAGGTCATCTGATCCTTGACCACAGACAAAACATACTGCTGAATCTGAACCAACATCTGAGAACTGGCCGCAACATAGGGCTGGCCATTGGGGGTGGCCGGTAACCCACTGCTGGCCAGGGCAAGCTGAATTTTGTACAGATCTTCAGAAACCAAGCAGAGTTCTTGTTCAGCCTTCGAGTTTGGGAACACGGCAAAAGCAGGCTCAGAAAATGTTTTGCCAACCACCATTAGCGGCAAACCCATGCGTGCATAACGCAGCTGTTCCGCCACAAAGCGACTGCTGATCCAAGCGGAGTGCCATTGTTTCTTTTGTGAACGCCAGAGCAAGGTCACAATTAACGCAACCAGCACCAACTCAATCACTGCCCAGAATGCGGCATGTGGATTGACCCACAAATGAATAGCACCCGCCACTGCCGCAAACACTGCACCCGTTGACGCCATGGAACTGATCCAAGCCGAACTGCGGTGCTTGCCGGCTGCAATGCTGGCTGCGACATCTGCATCGTCAAAAGGCTGATCTAAATGTGGCGTCGGTTGAACCAGTTCTTTAGCACCTTCCCAAGCTGGGCCTCGGTATGCTGACAAAGGCCCCGCCTTGAGAGCTTGGTACAGTTTTCGGAAATTGGCTTGGACCAATGCCATCATCACTTTGTGAACTTTACCGGCGTTTAAGTCGGTTGCTTTGTGAGCTTGGGCCTTTTGCGCAAGCGCCTCTGCAGTTAATGAGTCAGATTGATTCAGCTTTTCTGCAAGCTGATGGTGTGTGAGCGCTGATGAAAAACATTGTTTTAAGCGTTCTAGGCTTGGATGGGGACAATCCAAAAGGTGCAGAACTGCAGGTGTTAACTTCGAACGATCCAGTGTTCTGACTTCACCCTTTTGATCAACCCACAGCACAAACTTCATAGCCAAGGCTGCGTTCAGTAAAAGGTCAATGGCACCCTCTTCTTGGCTTGAACCATTCCAGACAATCAGCAAACTATTAGAAAAGCCTAAGGCTATTTGATTGCGAATCTTTTGGGATTCTTTGTTGTCTGAGTTGGCGCTAAGTATTGTGAAATCCGCATTGTCAGCACCCAACCACACTTGACGCTCTGCATTTGATTGGGAAACGTTTAATGGCTTCGGCATACCTGCAGATATCAGGTGCAAAGGAACTTTGAGTTCGGAGGCTAAATTGGCAACTTCTTGTTCTAGTTGTGATTCAGTGCCCGTCAGAAGCCTAAGTTGCTTATTACTTTTTGTGCATTGGCGATTCAATGCTTTGAGGACATCGCTTAAAGCATGAGAAAGATTGGTTTGAAGTTGGCCAGAACTTTGAGCAGCCAGTGCATTGCCAGCAACTAGGAAGGAGTGAACGGAATGAATGTTCATCAGAGCTGGACAAATAAGGGATAACTACCCGTGAATTGATTATTAATTAAAGATTAGTATGCCTTAGAAGATGAATATTTATAGAGAAATAATGAAAAAAAATGATTACAAAAGGAAACACCTCATCCTAAAAAGTAGAAAATTTGGCCTGAAACCGTTATTCCCTTTGATTCCGTCGAATAAGAGATATCGGTGAGGTTGTTGTAGACGTCATTGAATCGACATGCTTCCATGGCTATCAGCGCCATTTTTTTGATTTGCGTTGAGTATTTGCTCAACTCGGAAACACTGCAGGTATTGATGTTGGCTTTGATGCTTGTTCGCAATTCTCGAGCTAAGTCGCTTGATTTGCTAAGTTGATCAAAATCTTTTTGTGAAATTTCGAAATCTTGAAGCGGGATGACGAATTGATTCATCACGTCGTCGTGAATCTTTTGAAGTCGAAACCATCTATCGTTGAATTTTTCAACGGCATTATTTTTAGCAGCTAAATGCCTGTTGGACTCTAGATGTTTAGACACCCAATACAACCCATTGCTCATGCTTCTGGGATGAGCGCCAAATTTTCCAAACCCCATTGCAAGACTCCTGAAGGGCTAACGATAGTGACAATATATCTAAGAATGAGCACAATCTAGGTATGTTTTTTGATTTTTTAATCCCAGAGAAGCGACGCATCAAGGCGTTTCACGAAGCCTGTAGCGATTTGGATGTGGAAAAAGTGAAAGCCCTCTTGGACAAGGGAGCTGACATCAATTGCCATGACGGGAATGGCAACACTGCGCTGATGTTCCAAGTCTACAAAGGCGATGAAAGAATTGAGTTTGTTAGATTTTTACTAACCCACGGCGCAAATCCCAACATTCCCTCCAACAGTGGTGAGCAAGAAGGCATTACCCCCATCCATATGGCCTGTGCCGTGGGGGCCAATGAATGTCTTGTTGCCCTTTTAGCGAATTCAGCGTCTGTGAACTGGACTACACCTGATGGCTCAGAAGCGATCCACAGCGCAGCCATTGGAGGTAACGCCACCACGGTGAAATTGTTGGTCAAAGCGGGGGCCAATGTCAATTCCATTAACGAGCAAAAACGAACACCGCTTCACAACACCTTGATCACAAAGAACATAGCAGTAGCGAAAGCATTGATCAAAGCCGGCGCTGAGTTGGAGATTCGAGATGGCGACGGCGCAACTGTTCTTTTAAAATCAGTCTGCGATTTGAACGTTCCGTTCGCCAAGTTATTTCTGGAAAGTGGTTCAAATCCAGAAGTAAGCATTCAATCTAGTGATTTGGTGATGTACCCGCTGCAAGCAGCAGTGATGGCTGGCAACTTGAAACTAGTGCAACTGCTAGTGGAATCTGGCTGCAAAGTTGAAAAGAAATACCCGGGAACATTTACGTTGTTGCAAGCGGCTGAGCACAAGGGCTTTGCAAAAATTGTTTCTTATCTTAAAGACAATGTACAACTTGTAATGCCAGAGGAAGATACGTCTAACCCGCATGAAAACAAAGAAGTTAGCCCTGGCATGGTCCGATTTATAGTGACCGAAGACGGAAGGCTTGAGCAAGTAAATTAATTGGGGTCAGAGCAACATTGTTTTGATACATACAGATTCATTGCTACCATGGCACTCTATGAGCCTCACCCAGAGTCTTGCTACTCTCCTACTATTCCTAGCAGGCAACCTTAATGCAACCACCCTGCAAGGCAAAGTCGTGCACGTGGCCGACGGCGACACCATCACTGTTCTTGACGCAAACAACACCCAACACAAAATTCGCATGCAAGGAATTGACGCACCAGAGAAGGCTCAGGCATTTGGACAAAAGTCAAAACAGTCTTTGCATCAACTGGTTCACAGCAAGCAGGTTCTCGTTGAGTTTCAAAAGAAGGACAGGTACGGTAGGGCCGTGGGCAAAGTGATGCTCAGCGGCACAGACGTATGTTTAGAGCAAATTAAATTGGGCATGGCTTGGCACTACAAACAATATGAGTCGGGGCAGCCCAAAGAAGATCGTGAAATTTATGCACTAGCTGAGCTTTCGGCGAGGTCCCAAACCATCGGACTTTGGAAAGATAAAAATCTAACCTCGCCCTGGGAGTTCAGGAAGCAGCACAAATGAGTTTATTTGCTGAAATTATTGAATGTACGATTATTGACTCGTGGGAAAATTCCGATGCCTGCGTTCTTAACAAGGCATGATCCCTTGCGCAAATAGTTGCTGACAGTCTGTCCCATGGCCTTGTGTTTGTCAGCAACGTCAATTGGGAAGTCGCCAAATTTAGACATTGCTTTAGGATTCAGCCTAAGTTGTTCACCAATTTGCCAAAGTTTAGTTTCAGGCGCATTACGGATGATCTGTTCATGAATTTCCATGATGTTAAGTAGCAGTGCAATAGCATCGTATGAAATCCGACTATGGAAGATTGGCCATGACAATGGTGCCTCAGACAGAAGCCCTGCATTAGCGTTTAACAAGCTGATCTGGTCAAGCCAAAATCCAAACTCCTTGCCAGCTAACTGGTTTGATACATCTTGAAATGCATCTACGGTGATTTGAAAGACATCATCGTGCTTGCGCTTTACATAAAGCGTGACTTGTAAAGTAGTAATGCTTTCGCTGAAGTATTCATGACCTTTCTTCATCCACCAATCCTGAAAAGTCATGTGCTCGACTGAGCCAAACATGCAAAACGTTGTGTATGCGCCTTTAGAAGTAAAAATCCCAGTACGGCTACTCTGGGTGAATTCCTTAGAGCTCTTCAAACATCGCCACCATAGCTCTAAGTAAGTGCCGTAAATAAACGGCTCAGTAATTTCCGACCTCAATTGCCCAGCAGCAATCAAGGGGATCAAGTTTTTTTGTCTACACCATTCCAGCCTTTGAACTTTCATTTTTTCGTACACCATCGAAAAAGTGAAAACACTCCGCCACCAAAAATCTAACCTTCGCTTGTCGAGTCGATCCTGGCCGGCAGAACCCTTAGTTAAATTTTTATCAGGAGTTGTTATGAACTTGGAAACTGCAGTTTCAAACCCACCACAGCTGAATGGGAATTCAGTGCCCGCCCAACCCATAGATGAGTTGGCTTTTGGCTTGCTTATGAATCGCACACTTGGGGGATCGGATAGCCGCCGCCCGAGTGACAAGAGTGCAAATGACGTTCAAGTAGACATGGTTTTGGGGCAAGCCTCGAACCTTGCCAAGATGAACGATCAATATGTGGAAACCTACGTGGTTCGTGGCACCAAAGAGCTTTACGCCCTACTCGGTGCAATTTACAGCTACGCCCTGCAAATCAACGAATCACCACTGCGTGATCACATCTTGCAGCGTATGCGCGAGCGCCTGGATTCTGACCATGAAATCAAGACTCAAGCCAATACGCCTTGGGTGACCACCGTCTTGCGCTTTATCTTGCCTACAGATCGTCAAACAGCCTATTCGTATTCCAAAGTATTACAAGTAGCTCACGATGAAAACCTTACTGCCCAAGAATTACCCAAGTACATCAAAGACCGCGGTGGCATAGGCAAGATCACAGCCACAA
>Ga0214919_10001301_pt1 | contig 41213 bp, 37 predicted proteins | sample LL1503_MetaG_FD_177994 | JGI IMG/M metagenome (GOLD analysis project Ga0214919, IMG submission 177994) | Freshwater microbial communities from Lake Lanier, Atlanta, Georgia, United States - LL-1503 | ecosystem: Environmental > Aquatic > Freshwater > Lake | place: USA: Georgia | collected...
ATCCAGCTAAGGTCACACGTTCTGCGCTACAGAACGCTGCATCTATTGCAGCCCTGTTCATCACAACTGAAGCAGTGATTGCAGATAAGCCAGAAAAGAATCCAGCACCAATGCCACAAGGTGGCGCAGATATGGACTTCTAAGCCTGTTTTTACTTAAGTAAGCCTAACGCCGTCCTCGATTAACGCGAGGGCGGCGTTCTGCTTTACCCTATAGGCATGGCAAAGAAATCATTGGTGAGAAAAGCGCCAAAGGAGAGTTCTAAGAAGAGTGTGTCAAAGGCACCTGCTCCTTTTGATGCAAAAAATCTTGCCCATACTGCAATCTTTGAACAAGCAGAAAAACGTGAACATGTTGGTTCATTTATTAGCGTTGAGTTTGATGATGAGAACCGTGTTGCTACATATCTTTTTCACGCAAACTTAGATGGCTATAAGGGTTGGCGTTGGTGTGTCACTGTGGCAAAAGTTGACGCAGATGCAGCTGCAACTATTTGTGATCTAGTAGTTCTTCCTGGGCCAGATGCGCTACTTGCCCCAGAGTGGATTCCTTATCGCGATCGCATTGTGCCCGGTGATGTTGGCGTTGGTGACATTGTTCCAAGTTCACTCGATGATGCACGTTTAGTTCCTGGGCAATCTGCATTGCCACAGGATGAGGATTTAGATACAGCGATGGCAGTTGAATTAGGATTTGGTCGTGCGCGAGTAATGTCGATTGAAGGCCGTGATCAAGCTGCAAAACGTTGGTATGAGGGAGAGCGCGGCCCACAAGCACCATTGGCACAAGCTGCTCCTAAGCCATGTCACTCTTGTGGATTCTTTCTTCCCATCGCAGGCTCACTACGCGCAACCTTTGGCGTATGTGCAAATGCAATCTCTCCCGATGATGCACGCGTGGTCTCTGTAGATCATGGATGCGGTGCTCACTCGGAAGCGACCTTTACTGACCTGGTGATAAACTAAAGCCCTGACCGCAAACCCCGCGGCTAAACGAAGACACAAAATAATCAAGGAGCCCTCCCCATGCCTACAGGACGCGTTAAATGGTTCTCCCTAGAAAAGGGTTTCGGTTTTATTGCCAATGATGAAGGTGAAGATGTTTATCTAGCTGCTTCATCTCTTCCAGAAGGTGTTGCAACAGTCAAGCCTGGAACAAAGCTTGAATTTAGCATTGCTGATTCACGTCGCGGACCGCAAGCACTTTCTGTTCACATCATTGATGCACCTCCATCACTTGCTGAAAATTCACGCACCAATACTGATGATTTAGCTGCGATGATTGAAGACACGATCAAGATTTTAGATCGTGTGGGAAATGGTTTGCGCCAAGGCCGCCATCCATCAGCAGTTGAGGCAGAGCGTTTAGGCCGCGTATTGCGCGGTATTGCATCTGCTCTAGAGGCGTAAATTAAATTCCGCTGCGTTTATTGCGGCGAATTGAATACCGAATACCGGTTAGGCCTAGGCCTGCTCCGCATAGGCAGGTCCAGATGATTTTTGCATCCGCACCTACTGCTAATGCAATAACTAAGGCAATTACCCAGCAAACTACGCCAATTGATACTAGGGTTACAACAGAGCCGATATTTGATGCCACAAGAGAAGAGTAATGGGATTGAAGGTTAAAGAGGATGGTAATTGGCGATCATTTCGCCACCGTAATTACAGAATTCTCTTTCCTGCCAATACTGTCTCCAACATAGGTAGTTGGGCCCAGCGTGTGGCCCAAGATTGGCTAGTTCTTGAACTAACTCATAGTGGGACGTATTTAGGAATCGTCACAGCAATTCAATTCACGCCAGTTCTCTTCTTCTCTCTCCATGGTGGAGCCTTAGCTGATCGTTTTAATAAGCGAAGACTCTTAATTGGCACTAATGCACTAGGCGCATTCTCTGCAATGGCCCTTGGCACACTTGTGATAACCAATCACATTGCACTCTGGCATGTCTTTGCACTTGCTGCAGTACTTGGAATTTCAACTGCAGTTGATGCACCAGTTCGCCAAGCCTTTGCTGCAGAAATCGTGGGACATGATGATCTGCCAAACGCTGTAAGCCTTAACTCTGCAAACTTTAACGCTGGGCGATTAGTAGGACCTGCGCTTTCAGGCTTACTTATCGCTGCTTTTGGCACGGGTCCCTCATTTTTGTTCAATGGTCTTTCTTATCTATTTGCTATTGGCGCCCTGATGGCGATGAATGAGAAAGAGTTCTTCCATCAAGATCGACCAAAATCTATGACTAATGTGCGAGAGGGTCTGCGCTATGCACTAGCACGCCCTGATATTTATGTTGTTATGTTGATGGTTTTCTTCCTTGGAACTTTTGGTCTTAACTTTCAGATCTTTAATGCATTGATGGCCACGAAAGAGTTTGGCAAGGGTCCTGCCTCTTATGGATTACTGGGAACTTTTGTTGCAATTGGTTCATTTTCAGGTGCTATCGCATCTGCGCGATTGGAGCGCTTTCGCAAAGTCCGCTTTGTGATTTTAGCTGGTGGAGCTTTTGCTATAGCCATTATGGTGCTCTCTATCATGCCCAACTACACCACCTATGCAATCTTTTTACCCATCTGTGGTGTCACAGCACTTACAACGATGATTACCGCTAACTCCATCGTTCAGGTCAATAGTGACCCCGCAATTCGGGGGCGAGTAATGGGAATTTATCTTTTGATCTTTATGGGAGGAACACCCGTGGGATCACCAGTTATTGGTGTGATGGCTGAAGTAATTGGAATCAGATCAACAATTGCGGCCTGCGGTGCTATTTGTTTGATTTCAACGGCTGCTATTTGGTTGAAATATAAAGACCGGGTTGACGTACCAGCAGATATTTCAGTGGCTTCAGTTTTAAAGTCCGCTAATCGCAATTAAGACGATTAACCCAATTAGTACCACCAAAGTGATAATGCGGCGGATTTTATAGCTCATTGTTTATGCCTTATCGCTATGTGAGGGCGTGAGTGTAATGATGATAAATGCAATCATAATAAGCACGGGGACCATGATGTATGCACGTGAAATGCCGAAGCTATCGCCTAGAAAACCTAGTAAAAATGGCGCTCCACCGATTGCGATTCCAGCAGCTAAAGATAATTTACCAACTGCTAAATCGGGGCGATTATCGCTAAAGCCAACTAAGCGAATGGCTGAAAGTGCGAACTGCATTGAAATTCCTAAACCAATTACAAGTAGACAGATCAAACTCACAATCATTGAATGTGATAACCAGAAGGCAGTAAAACCAATGAACTGCAGCGCTATTAATCCTAAGAGTTGGTTATCGAGTTTGAAGTTCTTTAGTACGACACCACCAAACCAGCGGCCGATTCCCATTCCAGTTCCAAGTGCAACTATGGCAACAGTTGAGATGGCAGCGCTTGAACCAACGCGATCTTTCAATAGAGCTGCAGCCCAGAATGATGTTGCAAACTCAGATGAAATGCATGCAACAAAACCAATCCAGGCTAACCAAAACTTTGCCGACAGCTTTCCACTTTGTGGGCCATCCGCATCTGGCACATGATCGTCAACATCCTTTTCGCGACCCATCAACACTAAAATCAATGCCACAGGAAAGGCCAGTAATAATCCTAAGCGCCAAAAACTTGGGTATAACGAAGCTAGTGTTCCAATGAGTGCGGTTCCGGTAACAAAGCCAACGGATGCAATTCCATTTGCCTGCGGGATAGCAACCTCTGCAGCTTTTCCATAGTGATGCGACATGGAAGAGAGCATCGTATTAATTACCATGGATGTTCCAAAACCGGCAATTAATGTTGCTGGCAAGGTGAGAATGACTGGTGGAGAAATAACAAAGAGAAAAAGCCCAGTTAAAAAGATTCCCAGACCGATCCACTGTGACTTTGCGCGGCCATATTTATGTGCAAGATGTGGGTTTGCATAGCCAGCTGCAATGGATGCAACTCCCATAGCCGTTCCATGAAGACCTGCAATAGTTAGTGATGTCCCTTGATCAGCGCGAAGCAGTGATTGTGCTGGCCCAAAGCCACCTAGGTAAAAGTTAACTATGGCAGTTTGGGTAGCAACGACCCAGAAAAAGCGGTCGCGCTGAAAGGTTTTAGGCACGGGGCTATTAAAGCGCAGATACTACGAAATCAATGCATTTGGTCAGCGCTTCAACATCACTTGGCTCAACTGCTGGGAACATTCCAATGCGAAGTTGGTTTTTACCTAACTTGCGATAAGGCTCAGTATCGACGATTCCATTGGCACGTAGTGCTGCAGCAATCTTTGTTGCATCGATAGCATCATCAAAGTTGATTGTTCCAACAACCTTTGAGCGCATAGCAGAATTAGTTACAAATGGAGTTGTGTAGCTTGTCTTTTCAGCCCACGAGTACAAGATGTTAGAAGATTTCTCACTTCGACCTGCAGCAAATAAAAGTCCGCCATTGGTATTCATCCACTCAATTTGATCAGCTAACAACATCAAAGTTGTCACTGCTGGAGTGTTATAGGTTTGATCAAGTCTGGAGTTTTCAATTGCAATAGAGAGATCAAAAAATGCTGGAATCCAACGGCCGCTTGCTTTGATCTTTTCCATTCGTGCAATAGCTGCAGGACTCATAATTGCAATCCATAGACCACCATCGGAGGCAAATGATTTTTGCGGAGCAAAGTAATAGGTATCAAACTCTTTGGCATCCACCATTAATCCACCGGCTGCACTTGTTGCATCTACAACTACAAGTGCATCTCCAATATTTGAAGGGCGATTGATGGGCATTGAAACACCAGTGCTTGTTTCGTTGTGGGTGAGTGCATAAAGATCTATTCCAGCTTCGGCAACTGCGCTTGGATGTGTGCCAGGTTCGGATTTGATGAGTGATGGCTCAGCAAGAAATGGTGCCTCTTGTGAAGCGGTTGCAAACTTTGACGAAAACTCACCAAAAACTAAATGTTGTGAGCGGTTTTCAATCAAGTTAAGCGTTGCAATATCCCAGAAGGCTGTAGAGCCACCGTTGCCTAGGATTACTTCGTAACCCTCTGGCAGATTAAAGAGTGAATGCAGGCCTTGGCGCACCCCTTTCACAACATCCTTAACCGGCTTTTGGCGGTGTGAGGTTCCAAGAATGGATGCGCCACTTGAAGCAAGTGCGGCTAATGCCTCTGGGCGAATCTTGGACGGACCGCAACCAAAACGTCCATCGGTAGGCTTGAGATTGCTAGGAATAATGATCTCTGTGCTCATGGCCAAAGCCTATGGGTAGTACCTATTGAACTCCCAATTTGAGTTGGTGGTATCTCTCTCATAGCGCAAACGATCATGTAATCGTGAGTAACGACCTTGCCAAAACTCAATAGAGAGTGGGGTCACACGATATCCACCCCAATGTGGTGGGCAAGGAACATTTGTTCCTTCTGGCCATTTCTGTGCTGCACCTTCAAAGCGTTGTTCTAACTCTTCACGAGACGCAAGTGGTGATGATTGATGACTTGCCCATGCACCAATCTGTGAACCCCAAGGCCTTGTTGCGAAATAATTTTCAGACTCTTGTTGTGACACCTTTGTAGCTAGCCCATTGATTGAAACTTGGCGCTCCATGGCATACCAAGGAAAGAGCAAACTCACGTGCTCATTATTTTCTATTGCATGTGCTTTTCGGGATGAGTAGTTAGTAAAGAAAGTAAAACCACCTTGCGAGATATCTTTAAGTAGAACAGTTCGAGTAGAAATGCAAGAGTCATCTCCCAGAGTGGAAAGTACCATCGCATTTGCTTCAACGATTATTGGGTTTTCATGGGCTTGGCGAAGCCATTGCGAAAAGGCGGTAAAGGGGTCGGCATCTAAATGCTCAAGGCCAGCCTCTCCATAGGAGCGGCGCATCGCTTGGATCTCATCGCGAGAAAACTCATATTCGACCATGGATGTATCGAACCTCACTTTGGCTCTGAACGCATCCTCTTAGCCTTGTGGTCGCCAGCACCCCTTGTATGGGGGCAGAATTGCCTCGTGCAGGAAACTTCACTTCGCTAAAAGGAGCTCGCCGTGTCAGATGATTTCAAGCCAGGCCTTGAAGGTGTCATTGCTTTTGAATCTGAAATCGCAGAGCCAGATAAAGAAGGTAGCGCGCTTCGCTACCGTGGAGTTGATATTGAAGATCTAGTCGGACGTGTTTCATTTGGAAATGTATGGGGACTTTTAGTTGATGATGAATTTAATCCAGGTCTTCCTAATGCTGAAAAATTCCCTCTACCAGTTCACTCAGGTGATGTGCGCGTAGATGTGCAGGCAGCGATTTCAATGTTGGCACCAGCGTGGGGTTTCAAGCCACTTCTCGATATTGATGATGCAGAAGCGCGCAGCAATCTTGCACGTGCATCTGTGATGGTGCTTTCATACTTAGCACAAGCAGCTCGTGGTCAGATTGCACCAGCTATTCCAGAATCTGAAATTGATAAAGCACACACAGTTGTTGAGCGCATGATGATTCGTTGGCGCGGAGAACCAGATCCAGCGCATGTTCGTGCAATTGATGCTTACTTTGTTTCTGCTGCAGAGCATGGAATGAACGCTTCAACTTTTACTGCGCGAGTTATTGCATCAACTGGTGCAGATGTTGCAGCCGCCTTATCAGGTGCAATTGGTGCGATGTCAGGTCCACTTCATGGTGGTGCACCTTCTCGTGTGTTACACATGATTGAAGAAGTTGAAAAGACTGGCGATGCAACGGCATATGTAAAGGGATTACTTGATCGCAAAGAACGCCTAATGGGATTTGGCCACCGCGTGTATCGCGCAGAAGATCCACGTGCTCGCACATTGCGTCGCACCGCTAAAGAATTAAACGCTCCTCGTTATGCAGTTGCAGAAGCGCTAGAGCAAGCAGCACTCAAGGAACTACGCGAGCGTCAACCAGATCGTGTTCTAGAAACAAATGTTGAGTTTTGGGCAGCGATTATTTTGGACTTTGCAGAAGTTCCTGCGCATCTCTTTACTTCAATGTTTACAGCCGCTCGCACTGCGGGTTGGTCTGCACACATCTTGGAACAAAAGCGCACAGGTCGCTTAATCCGCCCATCAGCACGCTACATCGGTAAGGCTCCTCGCAAGCCTGAGAGCGTCACGGGCTGGGATGGTTCGGTAGTGCAGCTCCATAAGTAGGAACTGCAAGGCGGATATGTAAACCCACATCTTTATAACATTTCTGTAAACTACTGCCCAAAACCCCTTTATTCACTGGCTGTGCGTTGCTTTTCACCCAAGCAAGCAGTGGAATAGGCACACGAGGAAACCTGCACCCCAAGAAGAGGTTTTCAAATCTTAAAGGAGATTACTTTAGTGAAGAACAGACTACTTAAGGGACTGGCTCTTGCTGCAACGATGTCATTTGCTGCTGGCTTGACCATTGTCCCTGCACAAGCTGCAAATGAGATTCTCATTTGGGCTGATGAAACACGTGGACCAAACCTGGTAAAGACCTTTGCAAAGAAGAGTGACTGGGTTCCAGGAAGCACAATCAAGGTCGTATCTTTTTCAAGCTACGACGCACTTAAAGATGCACTAGATAAAGCATCTGGTACAACAGGTCCAGATATTTTCGTTGCAGGTAACGACTGGGTCCCAGCGTTAGCTAAGAGCGGAAAGCTTGCTCCTGTAGTTCTAACCGCAGCACAAAAGTCAGGATTTACTCCAAGCCAATTCTTTGATCTCTCATATGGTGGAAAGCTTTATGGCGTTCCTGTAGATGTGAACAATGTTGGAATGGTTTACAACACAAAGCTAGTCAAGAGTGCACCAAAGTCTTATGGTGACATGGTTAAGTTCTACTTAGCTAACAAGACAAAGATGGGCCTAAAGGCTGGACTTTGTATTGCTGGCGGTGGAATGTCATGGGGCGGTCTCTCAGGATTCTCAGCACTTGGTGCAGAGCCATACCAAATGAATGCCGATGGAAGTGTTAACTACGATAAGAGCTTTGATCCAACAGCATTTGCTAAGAACGTAAGTACATTACTTCTTGACAAGAAGGGTAAGAGCAATGGTTTCTACCCAGCAACTGACACTGGTTGCCAAGATAACTATCTAGCTGGCAAAGTTCCATTTGCCATTATTGGTAACTGGCACTGGCGCACATTTGCCGAAGCTGGCTTTGACATGAACATTCAGCCTGTTCCAGGTGTAAAGCCAGGTACATACGGCAAGATGTTTGGAAGTGTGAGTGGTGCATTCCTTACTTCATATGCAGAAGCACATGGAGTAGCTGTTCCAGCTAAATCACTTCTAACTAGCTTCTTCGCATCAACTAAGGGCCAAGTTGCCTACCAAGCTGAAGAAGGCCGTCCACCAGCTGAGAGTGGCGCTCAGAAGAGCCAGCTCGTACTTGGTGGCCAAAAGGCTATGGGAGCGGCAGCAAGCCTCTCTTCAATCCCACAGATTGGTGCCTTCTTGAACACCAATGCTGGTGGAGCTAACTACTGGGATTCAGCTCCAGCTTATTGGACTGCAGTCTTGGTTGACGGAAAGAATCCACTTGTAGAAGCTAAGAAGCTTGCTGCAATTTGGAAGGCTAACGTCGCGGCAGGAAAGGCTGACCTCTAAGAGATTTCTCTTAGGGACTGAAAGTTAGAAGTTAAAACTTTCACAGTCTAAAAGTTCAATAGCGTGGGCGGGAGTTTTCCCGCCCACGCTACTACTTTCACAATCTGCAGAATTGAATAAGAAGGAAGCGGTAACAGAGTGAGCAGTATTTTTAGAGGTAATTTCGCACTATTTCTCAAGATTGCAATCCTTGCGGGTATAACTGCCATCTTGAGCCTATTAGCTCAAAGTGCATTTGCTTCGAGTCAAATCGCAATTGGTACGTACCTAGTTATTGCAGTTGTGGTGCTGAATTTTACTTATTTCACAAAGGTTTCAATTCCACTCAAGTTCTTTGCGCCAGGAATTCTTTTCTTTATAGCTTTTGTGATCGCCCCAATTATTTTTACTGTAATCATGTCGACATACAATTATCAGACTGGAAACTACATCTCTAAAGATGCTGCAATAGAACAAGTCTTGATTCGAGGTGTTGAGCCTGATGCTAGTCAAACTACCTTCGATCTTGTATCTGGCCGCAGCGCCGATGGGAGCTATGCAGTCCTCGTCTCCGACATTGCTAATCAAAAATTCTTTATCTCGACTGAAAATGAGCTAACTTATGTTGAAACGGGCCAACTAACCTTTAATGAATATGGAGTTGCAATAACGGCTCCGGGATTTAGCGTAACTTCCGTTGACGAATTAGCAACAAATGATGCGTATTCTAAAATTCGGTATAAGTACTCAGATGGTTATTACATAATCATCGAAGCCCAAGGAGTAGGCGCAGTCTTTAGACAATCTATTGCATACGATGCCAAGACTGACACGATGAAAAATATTCAAACTGGGCAAATCTATGTCGATAATAAAAGAGGTAACTTTGCTTTAGAAGATTCACCGGAAACCATGTTGACGCCAGGCTGGCGTGCGCCTATCTGGTTTGAGAACTACACCAAACTCGTCACTGATTCACGTGTAAGAACCCCATTAATCAAAGTATTTATTTGGACCATCATTTTTGCAACATTAACAGTTCTGAGCACCTTTGCCTTTGGCCTCTTGCTGGCTTTAGCGCTCAATCGAAAGATGCGTGGGCGCCGGATTTATCGTTCAATCCTGATATTGCCATATGCAATGCCAAGCATCATGAGTATTTTGATTTGGGCAGGAATGTTCGATTCAGAATTTGGTGCAATTAATAATCTCTTACATACCCATATTGCGTGGTTTTCAAGCGCAACCTTCGCACGAGCCGCAGTACTGCTGGTAAACCTATGGCTAGGTTTTCCATATTTCTATTTGATTTGCTCAGGGTCGTTGCAAGCAATCCCATCTGAACTCTTAGAGGCTGCAGCCATTGATGGCGCAAATCCTCGACAAGTTTTTAGACGGATCACCCTGCCACTTCTTTTACAGATCTTGTCACCCCTACTTATTGCATCATTTGCATTCAATTTTAATAATTTCAATTTAATTTATCTCTTAACAGGTGGTGGTCCACGAAATACTTTGGATGGAGAGGTAGCAGGTGCTACAGACATTTTAATTAGTTACACCTATCAAATTGCATTTGGTCGAAACATCCTTGACTTCGGACTTGCCAGCGCCATTTCAGTCTTAATTTTCTTTTTGGTGGCTTCAATTTCCTTCTATGGTTTACGTAAATCAAAAGTTATGGAGACCTTCGGATGAAGAAGTGGCTGAGAGAGAATCTGTGGCGTCATGCTTTCGCAGTATTTATGTGTATCTTTGCGCTGTTTCCACTCTACTTAATAGTTCTGTCCTCATTTAATCCTGGAGGAAGCCTTCAACTGACCTCATTCGTGCCACGTGTGCTCTCTATGGAAAATTACAAGATGCTCTTCTCATCGCCCAAAATTCCATTTTTATCATGGGTAAAGAATTCTTTGATAATTTCATCTGCGGTTGCACTTAGCTCAGTAGTAATCGGTGCAGCATCTGCATTCGCATTTAGCCGCTTAAAGTTCAAAGGTAAGAAATTTGGTATTCAATTACTACTTCTCGTTCAGATGTTCCCAGCAATTCTGGCTCTGTCAGCGGTATATGTGATTATGGAACGTGTGTACTCCTTTGCCCCAAGCATCGGTCTAGGTAGTCAGGGAGGTTTGATTCTGGTCTATTTAGGCGGGTCAATGGGAGTCAATATCTGGCTGTTGAAAGGATTCGTTGATTCAATTCCAGCCGAACTCGATGAAGCGGCCAAGATTGATGGTGCAAGCCCTGTGCAGACTTATTGGTTGATCTTTATTCCGCTGGCAACACCCGTACTAGCAGTTGTTTGTTTGCTCAGTTTTATTGGAACCTTTAATGAATTTATTGTTGCGCGTTTATTCTTAGTGGAGATGAGTGGGCGTACTGTTGCTGTCGGTTTACAGCAGTTCATCGGCGGTCAATATGCAACTAACTGGGGAGCATTTGCCGCCGGTTCAATTCTTGCTTCTATTCCAATTGTGATTATCTTCCTTTCGCTGCAACGCTATATCGTAAATGGGCTTACCGCCGGATCAGTTAAGGGATAAACATGAAGCGCAAGAGCGCTATTGCTCTCTTAGCTTTATTGTTTCTTTTACTATCCACTTATTCTTATGCCGCCGCACCGCTAAAAGTAGAAGTTGGTCTCTCAAAAGATTTAATCTATTTTGTTATGCCAGATCGGTATAAAGATGGTGATTCAAAGAATAACAACATTGGTGGTTTCAATCCATCCTTAACAGCGTTCTACCACGGTGGTGATTTAAAAGGATTGACTGGGACATGTGAACCTGGAGATGACGGACTTGCTCGAATCAAATCATTAGGATTTACTGCAGTCTGGTTAACACCGCTTGTTACGCAGCAAGAAGCAATTGGAAGTGGTGCTGGCTATCATGGATATTGGGGCGTGGATTTTCTTAATGTAGACCCACATTTGGGTACCAATGCTGATATGTCTGCGTTTTCAACATGTGCCAAAAAACTGGGTTTAAAGATTGTTTTAGATGTAGTCACCAACCACACTGGTGATGTTATTAAATATCGCGGTAATGAAGCATATGTGCCGGCTGCCTCAAAGAATCTAAAGAATCCTGCATGGCTAAATACGCTCAGTAATTATCACAATGTTGGCGATATGGGCAGATGCTGGGGCATAGGTAACTGCACAAAACTAGGAGATTTCTATGGCCTAGATGACTTAGCGACTGAAAAGCCGCAAGTCTGGAAAGGTTGGGCACAGGTCTATTCAAACTGGCAAAGAGATTATGGCATTTCTGGCTTTAGAGTTGATACGGCCCGACATGTGGATGATATGTTCTTTAAGAATTGGTCACCATTAATTAATAAGTCCGCGGCTTCTGCAGGAGTAGATAACTTCACAATTTTTGGTGAGGTTTATGACTACAACCCATTTAATCTCATGGAATATGTGCGTCGAAATAAGATTCAGACCGTTTTAGATTTTCCTTTTCAAGCCAAAGCAACAGAGTTTGCATCGGGATATTCTAATGCCCCTGCACTTTCAATTCTTTTTGAAAAAGATGACTATTACACTAGCGCTACTTCATCTGCCAGTAACTTAGTCACGTTCCTTGGTAATCACGATGTAGGAAGAGTTGGTTTCATTCTTGGAAGCAAGAGAATACAGCCACCTGCTCAGCTGTTACCACGAGCCAATCTTGCCAATGCTTTGCTTTATTTCTCGCGAGGTATCCCAGTTGTTTATTATGGTGATGAAGTTGGAATGACAGGTTCCAACTCTGGTAATGATCAATTTGCACGCCAAGACATGTTTGCTACGGAAGTTGATATCTGGAAGAGCGAAGCCAGAATCGGCGGATCACCCATTGGTGATGGAGATGCATTTCAAGCCACATCTACTAGTCCTGTATCTAAGTATTTAAAGCAAATCTCAGAGCTACGTCGTACTAATCCTGGTTTAGCAAATGGGACCATGCAAATTCGCTACGCGGTAAACTCATTATTTGTGATCTCGAAGAAAGACCCAGTAGAAAATCGAGAATATGTCGTGGCTTTCAACAACTCTGACACCGATGAAAATGTTGATATTACATCTGCTACATCTTCAGGTGGTTGGCAGCTTCTGCTAGGTGAGTCAGAGGTGAAGGCAGATTCAAACAAGCTCTCATTTACTGTGCCAGCCTTATCAACAGTGATTTTTAGGGCTCAAGATACAATCGATGTTGTCGCCACAAAGGTTGGCAAACTCACCACTGCTTTTGACGATATGACTGGTTACTATCAAGTAAAAGCAGGTATCAATAGCGTAGATCTGTTGTCGGTTGAGTTTTTTACACGTGCTAGTGGATCATCTAAATGGATATCCAATGGAATTGATACTGGAGCTCCCTACAGTATTTTCATAGACCCATTAGATTTTCCTAAGAAAAAACTTGAAATAAAAGCCGTTGTTACAAATTCGAAAGGAAAGAACTTTGCCCTCCCAATTGCAAAACTCAGCATTTCCGCACCATGATGGTAGCGAGCTCTATGTTAGTAACAGTGCTCCAGCAATTGGTGAATCTGTAACCCTACGTGTCCGTGTTCCAAACTCATACTCTTTCGCCAAAGCTTTTGTTCGCCTGTATCACGACGGTGAACCTCGAAGCTTTGAACTGAAGGCAGGTGAGAGTGAGAGTATAGAAACTTGGTGGAGCGTTAAAGTTAAAATTGAGAATATCTCAACCCTATATCGCTTTGTCTTCATCTCTGAAGATAAGTATGAGTGGCTTAATGCTGCAGGTTGTTTTGATCATGATGTTCACTCAAATAATGATTTTCAAATTATTGCCGTTCCAGCATATCCAGAATGGATAAAGTCTTCGGTTTTCTATCAGATATTTCCAGACCGTTTTGCTAAATCAGGAGATACTCATCCCATTCCTGAGTGGGCACAGCCTCGTGGGTGGAATGAACTTCCATCCTTACACAGTAAACAGACAGGCACTGAGCTCTATGGTGGAGATTTAAAAGGCGTTGAGGAGCATCTTGACCATATTGAATATATCGGGGTGAATGGGATTTACTTCACACCTTTTTTCCCAGCACGCTCTAATCATCGATATGACGCTAGTAGTTTTGATCATGTAGATCCTGTTTTAGGTGGAAATAGGGCGATGTTTGCCCTAGTTGCTGCGGCCAATAAACTTCGAATTCGCTTACTAGGTGATTTAACTTCCAATCACTGTGGTGCAGGGCATATGTGGTTGGCAAAAGCTAAGAAGAATAAGAAATCAAAAGAGCATGGTTATTTTTACTGGGATAAATCAGTTAAGCATGGCTATGTGGGTTGGTGGGGTTTGGCGTCATTACCAAAATTGAACTTCAACTCTTTGGCTCTGCGTAAAGCTATGTATGCAGGTAAAAATTCGATTGTGAGACAGTGGTTGACACCAAAATATGGAATGTCGGGATGGCGCATTGATGTTGGGAACATGACGGGACGTTTAGGTGCTGATGACATGCATGATGAAGTAATGCACGGTATCCGTAAAGCAATGGATGAATCGAAACCCGATGCATGGTTAGTAGCAGAAAACGGTGATTTTCTAGCAAGCGACCTCAATGGCCTTGGCTGGCACGGCGCAATGAATTACCAAGGTTTTATGCGCCCGGTTTGGAATTGGATTAACAACAACTCCACAATCGGAGGTGGATTTCAAGGGCTACCATTTGCGATGCCCAAGATTACCGGTGGAGCGTTAGTTGCAAGCATGATCCAGTTCAATGCATCAATCCCCTGGAGATCTTTAGTAGCAAGCATGGTGCTTTTGGATTCGCATGATACGGCGCGTATGCGCACAGTAGTTTTGGGAGATAAGCAGAAGCACTTATCTGCGATGGTGCTACTACTTACTTACCCTGGTGTTCCCTCAATATTTGCTGGAGATGAAATCGGTTTAGAAGGTGTTTCAGGTGAAGATTCGCGGCGAACAATAAATTGGGATGACCGCTCAGGTTGGGATGAGGTCTTTCTCACACACGTTAAAAAGCTTGTAGAAATCCGAAGGAATCAAGATAGCCTCATTAATGGTGGCTTACGCTGGGTTGCGGTGGAAGATGACTACATTGCTTATCTGCGTGAATCTAAGAAACAATCCGTTCTGGTATTTATCTCCAGAAAGGCTATACGGATTGAGATTGATTTAGCAAAGTTTGGTCTTAAAGTATCTAAAACTCTCTATGGCCCTACTGCAACTGGTGACTCAATAAAGATTGATGCCGATGGAGCAGTTCAAGGAATATGGCAAGTTAAGAGCTAAGCCAAAAGCGTATTGGTTGATCTAAATACTTTGCCCATGATCTCTCATTGTGACCACTTCGTTCATAGGTTTTGCTAACGAAGTTGTGAGGCAAGTAACCACGCTCGCGCATCAATTTATCTGCTAAGTGTTGAAATGGTGCATAGGCGCCATCTAAGCCCTTAGTGCCATGACTCATCCAGATTTTATGTGTTGAAGGAGTGGGAAGTTCTTGAATAGTTCTCTCAACTAATTCATTTCCACCAAAAGGCCAGTGAGTGGAAAGCGCTAGAGCTGTTGTGAATTTGTCAGGGAATTGTGCAACTGCATAGAGAGTTGCAAGTGCGCCCATGGAAGAGCCAATCATTGCTGTGCATGAAGGTGAAATTCCTGGTGCTATAGTTTGAACATATTCCTCAAAAATACTGCGCAGGTATGTGTCTCCATGTAATAGCTGTGGATCGAAATTTGGAACCGAATCTTTATCGACTCGAACTCCATCACGAAAATACTTTTCAGGAACTAAATCCTTCGCACGGCCCCATGGATCCTCCTTTGTACTGCTATGCCACACTCCAATAATTGCTGGCGCAGTAATTCCTAATTCGCTGCTGACACGATTGGCAGATTGAGCCATCTTCCATGTTTGCCCTCGGTGGGTAGATGTGTGGCCATCAAATACATTTTGTCCATCATGTGCGATGAGTAAGTGCGTAGCTGGCTCTTTTGGAAGCCAGAAGTCCACAATCCGACCGTCGAAATCAACGCGCTTAACATCGCCGGCAACGCCGCGGATTTGGATGCGCTTAATCTCTTTCATACTGGTTAAATCTACCCATGTCCGCGCCCAAAAGAAGCATTATGTGGTTTCGCCGAGATCTTCGTATTGGTGATAACCCAGCGCTACTAGAGGCTATTGCATCATCTGATGAGATTGTCGCTGTCTTTATTTTGGACGACAAACTTATTGATGCAACCGGCAGTAAGCGTTTGGCATATTTTGGGCAATCACTGCGCGCATTAGATGAATCACTTGGCAAAAAGTTGCATGTGATGGTGGGGGATCAGGTTGAAGTCCTCACTGAGTTAATGAAGCGTTATGGGGCAACAAGTGTTCATATTTCAACAGAGTTTGAACCTTACGGTGCAGCACGTGATAATCGCGTGGAAGCCGCCGGAATTCCATTAGTGAGAACTGGAAGCCCTTATGCAGTTGCGCCGGGCCGCGTGTTAAAGCCAACTGATGCAACACCATACAAGGTCTATACGCCTTTCTATCGTGCATGGTGTGTTCATGGTTGGCGCAAGCCAGCACAATCACCCAAAGAGATACTTGCAGTCACACCCACCGCTGCGGATCGAAACTTTCCTGATTGGCCGCTGCCAGAAGGCACGGTAATTACACCTGCCGGTGAAAAGGCTGCGCTAGAGCGTTGGAAGTATTTCCAAAAAAATGGTTTAGATAATTACGATGAGAGTCGTAACTTTGCAGGTATTGATGGAACAAGCAAGATGAGTGCGCATTTAAAGTGGGGAGAAATTCATCCACGCACACTTCTTGCGCCTTTAGGTGAAAGTAAAGCCCACGATACTTTTCGCAAAGAAATTGCTTGGCGTGAGTTTTATGCAGATGTTTTATTCAATAATCCCCATACTGATAAAGAGTATTACTCCCCTAAATTTTCCGAGATGCGCTACAACAAACCTGGTTCAAACTTTGATGCTTGGAAAGCCGGTAAGACTGGCTATCCATTCGTAGATGCAGCGATGCGCCAGCTTCTACAAGAGGGTTGGATGCACAATCGCACTCGCATGGTTGTTGCCTCATTTCTGGTTAAAGATCTGCATTTAGAGTGGCAGCTCGGGGAGAGGTTTTTTGCCGAACATTTGGTTGACTTTGATGTTGCATCTAACGCTCACGGCTGGCAATGGACTGCTGGCACAGGAACTGATGCATCACCCTATTACAGGGTCTTTAATCCGATAGAACAAGGCAAACGCTTTGATGAAAATGGGGATTACATTCGAAAATATGTGCCAGAGCTTGCACACTTATCAGCTGCGCAAATACATGAACCCTGGCTCTACTTAGATGGCTACAGCAAGGGCTACCCAGAGCGAATAGTTGATCATGCAATAGAGCGCTTGGAATCACTTGCTCGCTTGCAAGAAATTAAAGCCGACAAACCCCTAGACCCTCGCGCTTAGCCCGATACATCGCATCATCTGCCCGGCGCAATAAATCAGGGGAGCCAGTATTTTCTGCCATACCAATACTCACACCTATATTGATGTGTTGGTTATCAATATCAAAGGGGTAACTCAACGTTGCGCGCAACGCCAGTGCAACATCCATTGAATGCTCATAAGCCCCTTCAATTAACACACCAAATTCATCCCCACCCAAACGGGCTAGCAGCGCTCCTGAAGGTAGAGCACGCGTAAAGCGCATCGATACTTGTTGGAGCACTTTGTCACCTGTTGCATGCCCATGTAGGTCATTGACAGGTTTAAAACCATCTAGATCTAACAATAAAAGTGAACCATCTTTGCCAACGAAGTTTTCTATTTCGCTGATAAGACGTCTGCGATTAGGAAGGCCTGTTAATTCATCAGTGCGCGCCAAGATTCGTTCATGTCCGATATTTCTCGCTTGCTTAAGTGCAATTGTCATACGGATAAATGCCAGCATTAAAACGCTGACTGCCGGGAACAAGATAAAAGTTGGAAAGTATCCAGGCTTGATAGCTATCAATGCTAGGAGAGTGGCACTTAAGAAAACAGAGAGTGCAATGTATATCGGGTTAATGGATACAATAGATTCTTCATCTTTACTGGGATGCCACGTGCTCTCTGCAAGAAGTAGGAGCCCAAGAACCCAACCGTCATCGATTATTGATCCAAAACTATATATTCCATTGAGATGCTGCCAGAGAAAGAGGAAATCTGTGCAAGTAAAGATGAGTACGCCAGCAAAAACTACAAGATTTCTCTTGGACCAACCATACGATGCGATAGTTGCCAGCGTGAGAGATATAAGGATTACGTCACATACGGGAAAAGTTAATGCAAAGAGGGCATCACTTAATTTGCCACCAAAATGTGGCAATACTGGCTTGAGTGCAAATGTTGTCCCTAAAACTCCGAGGCCTAGTCCAACAATTGAAGCATCAAAGATCTCAAGGACTGTGGATTTTCTGCTTGAATTAATGAGGCGGGGTAGTGCAATAACGGCGCATGGATAAAAAAGTAGATAGAAGGTATTTGAAATAAGTGAGGTGACATCTGGCAGTTGATAGAAGGAAGCGGTGCTGGCAAGGAGAGAGCCAAAAAACCAGAGAGAGATGGCAGTAATGAGTAAAGGTTGAGAAAGGGGGTCAGATATTTGTTTGGCAAGGGCAGCGACAGTGATTGAACAGCACAAAATGGCGTTGTACAGGTAGAGCTCGGTGAGAATAGAACCTCTCAAGGGAGTGAAATGAGTAAGAAAGTGCATGAGCAACAACGATGGAGCAACTATGCGAAGGGTTCGTATAGCCATCTACTCAATCTAGGTCAGGTAAAAACTGAAATTAAATAGGGAAAGCCCCGCTATTTCTAACGGGGCCTTTACCTAGAAAAATCTGGTTTTAAAAGCCTTTTGTGCAGATTAGTTGTGCATTGGCCTTTGTGTTTTCAACATCGGCCTTAAGCTTGGCTGGCTGAGTTGTTGCAGCCAATTTTGCTGATTCAAGCTTGCGGATATTGATAGTAATTTTGTTGAGCAGAGATGTATAGAGGCGCACAGCAGAAGTCCAAGCTGAGACTGCGGATGTGTAAGCCTTCTTATCGGCAGCACTCGTTGCTGCAGCAAGTTTTGCCTGTGCGGCCGCCAAACGCGCAGTAGTATCATCAAGTTTTTTCTGAGTTTCGGCCTTGTTTGCTGTCTCAGTAGTAATTCCAAGATCAATAACGGGAATCTGAGCAGTGAGATTTGCTATTAGGACTACTGAATCCTTTTGAGATTTAACATAAGCTGCAGCTGAATTAATGCAGTCCACAGAGAGCCATGTCAATTTTGAACTAGTAGTTAATGGATTTTTCGCACACTTGTACTTACTGCCACTCACCGTTGTTGTTGCATTGAGTTTGGTACATGCAACACCATTTGAAATTTTGGCTGCCGCAGTAGCAGGTGCAGCAATCATGACGCCACCGGCGAGCACGAGTGCAAGTGCGAGAGAAGCGAGTTTACGCATCAGAAAAACCTCCATTGGATATGGGCCAATCGTAGCCAGTCGATGCTGAAAAACTCCTGAGAACCCGCTCATGGAGTAAATGAATTCACTGTGAGATTTAGTGGGCTATCACTTTTTGCGCTGTTTTAACCGAACGTTCATGCCTATCTTTCGTACCAATGAACGCGGGGTGCTGCGCATAACAAAGGTCAGGAGTTGGTATTGCCAACCTGGAACGCTCACCGCTTTGCCAGCAAGGGCATCTTTCCATGCTGTTGCAACGAGCTTGTCAGAGTTCAGCCACATAAATGCAGGAAGTCCCTTCATAGACATGCCTCCACGTTGGTGAAACTCGGTTCTAGTAAAGCCCGGGCAAAGAGCGCTGACTTTGACATTTGTTGATGAAAGTTCAGTATGAAGTGATTCGGAGAGAACGGTGAGGTAAGACTTTGAGGCACTATAAGTTCCACCTGCGATCCAGCCTGCAACAGATGAAACATTGATGATGACACCTTTATTGCGCTCTTTCATCCCAGGAAGTGCAACATGCATTAACCGCATAGGGGTTCGCACAAGAACATCAAGCATTTGCTGCTCAGCATCCAATTGGCTCAGTGTGAAAGCCTTATTAAGTCCAAAGCCGGCATTATTTATCAAAACATCAATGTGGTTACTAGTAATGAAATCTTCCACCGCTTGACATCCTGTATCAGTAGCTAAATCTGCCTGAATTACTGTCGTTTCAATCCCGAAAGCAGATTCAAGGCTTTGCGCTCGCTCTTGGAGTCTGGCTCCATCACGGGCCACTAAAATTATGTTGTAACCATTGTGGGCAAGTAGGCGAGTGAAACTTTCACCAATACCAACGGTTGCACCTGTTACTAAAGCCCACGATTGCATGTGATTCCCCTAATTAACTCGAAGTTCGCCCAGTGCTCCATTTGGAACTAATGGTGTGTGTGGTGCAACTGCACTCAATCTCTTATATGGCTGATCTTGCGTTGGTCGTGAATCAATATCACCTTTATTTGGCCAGAACGATAATGCACGTTCTGCTTGGGCAGTAATTGTCAGTGATGGGTTTACACCCAAATTTGCAGTAATTGTTGAGCCATCAACTATGTGAAGTGTTGGGTAGTTCCAAACGCGATGGTAAGGATCAATTACTCCCTGGCTTGCATCACTACCAATAACGCATCCACCAACGAAGTGGGCTGTAAAAGGGGCGTTAATGAGATCGCCAATATGACCACCTGCGATTCCACCATGCTTGTGTGCAATACGTCTAACTGTTTCATTAGCCGCTGGAATATAGGTGGCATTGGGATGTTCAGGATCATTAGTTGAAGTTAAGCGCCAACCAAAGATTGATTTCTTGCCACGAACAGAGACTGATGAGTCAACGTTTTGCATTGTCAAAGCGATTACTGTTCGCTCACTCCATCGGCGTACATTCAATATTGTAAGTAGAAGTTTTGGATTTGCCACAAACTGCTTCCACCACTGTCTACGGCGCTCTTTGGAAGAGTAACCATCAGTCATGATGGTCTGGAGTAGACCCATTAGATTTGAACCTTTGCCATAGCGCACTGGTTCAATGTGTGTGTTCTCATCTGGGAAGAAAGATGAGGTGATTGCACTGCCATCGCTGTAGTCAATATCTGTATTTTGCATGAGGGCACCTGTTAAAGCCTCACTGTTAGTTCTAGATAAGTCACCTAGACGATTTGAAATCGCGGGTAATACCCGGTCATCCTTCATTTTATGGAGCAGTTTTTGTGTGTTGAATGTTCCAGCGGCAACAATTACATCTTTAGCAAAAAATACCGTGCCCCTTGCTCCCAACCAATCATCTGTTTTACGTGTTGTAATCTTCCACTCACCAGATGTTAATTGTTCAATCTTTGTAGCAGTAGTCATGGGGAAGACTTGCGCACCAGCTTTTTCCGCTAAACCTAAGTAGTTCTTAGGCAGAGTATTTTTGGCATTGTGTCTACATCCACTCATACAAGCACCGCATTGCATGCATCCGTTGCGATCAGGACCAACGCCACCAAAAAATGGATCTTTACTTGCAACACCTTTGCCATCACCAAAATAGATTCCCAGTGGAGCCATCTTGAAGGTGTGGCCTACTCCCATTTCTTCTGCAGCATCTTTTATAGCTCTGTCGCTATTAGAAAAATAAGGGTTCTCTGTAACACCCAACATTCGCCGAGCTTGGTCATACCAAGGCTCTAACTCTTCTTTCCAATTAGTGATACTGACCCATTGCTTATCAGTGAAATATGTATCACCTGGTTGATACAAGGTATTTGCATAGACCAACGATCCACCACCAACACCGGCGCCAGCTAAGATCAATACATCTGGTAAAACATGGATACGTTGGATGCCATAAAGCCCAACTTTTGGGGCAAAAAGGAATTTTCTGATGCGCCAAGAAGTTTTTGGGAAATCTTTATCCCGAAAGCGCGCTCCAGCTTCAAGAACGGCAACGCTATAACCCTTTTCCCGAAGGCGAAGGGCAGATACGGAGCCACCGAAGCCAGATCCAATGACAACTACATCAAATGATTTCTTCACGGATTTTCCATGTTGTTCCATACGATTCAAGTGCATCCAAAAATGGCTTGGCATCAAACCATTCAGGGCCAGCAACCCCTTCAGGCTTCCAGATACCTTTATGGATTAACTCCATCGCGATAACTGGATTTAGGGCCGTTTGCCAAACGACAGCTTGATCTCCATATTCAGCCATAGACCATTCGTTATCAACGATGTTATACATATAACAAGCGTATGGCTTTCCATCTTTATTTAGCCCCTTTACTAATGCACCTGCACAAGTTTTGCCCTTCATGCGAGAACCCAACGTCGCAGGATCTGGCAAAGAAGCTGCAAGTAGATCGCGAGGAGAGACCGAGATTCCCTGAACGTCAACATGTTCCTTCCGATCCATTCCCAGCATATGAATGGTTTTTAGTGTTGTAATGAACTGAGCACCAAGGCCATATTTAAAGTTTACTTTCTTAGCATCAACTTTTTGAGGAATTAAAACAACTTCTTCATGTTCAACATTTACACACTCGACCGGACCAATACCTTCAGGAAAATCAAAAGTTTCAATTTCACTAAATGGTTCTGTCGTAAACCAACCCCGCCCATCTTCCCAAACGAGCGGAGGGTTTAAACATTCTTCGATTGTTGTCCAGATTGAAAATGAGGGTGCAAACTCATATCCTTCAACAGTTAAGTTAGACCCATCTAATATCGTGATGGCATCAATTACAGAGAAAAGATAATCTGCTGCATATCGAGCAAAGACATCGCTCATTCCAGGCTCTATACCCATGCCAACTAGGGCATAAATATCGCGCTCCTTCCAGTTCCAATCCCGTGCAAACTGCTCATCTCCTAGCTTCACGCCCGTTTCAGAGTTTGGATAGTGAGGATGTGGTCGAGACAGAGACATCGCCATATCGATGTAATTAGTGCTTTCAATTTCACAGGCTAGAAAAATTGGCATCACAAAACGTGGATCAACGGCGTTGACCACAACATCAGGCTTTACTTTGCGTATGAGGGCTCTAATATCTTCAAGTTCAGCAGCATTAACTTCGGCTGCTGAAAATCTAGAATCTTTAACGCGCACTACCGCTTCTTCAGCACGAGAGAGCGTGCGATCAGCGATCACCATGGAAGTAATAAATGATTTACGAGATGCAATATTGACAATAGCTCTGCCAACTCCGCCCGCGCCTATTACTAGCGCCTTCATTGCTGGCCCCACATGAGGAAATAACATCCTTTACGATTGTTTTAACCAGTCTAGCCTTGGCATTAATTCATGACAAGATTGCCTCCGCACAACCTAAGTCCCCGTAGCTCAGTGGATAGAGCAACCGCCTCCTAAGCGGTAGGTCGCAGGTTCAACTCCCGCCGGGGACACTTACTTTTGAACTAATGCTTAAGAGTAAATTTCTGCATCCACGCAGGTGCCCACCAGTTACGTTCACCAAATAAACGCATGAGTGCTGGAACAAGAAGTGCGCGCACCAATGTAGCATCCAAAATAACAGCAAGTGAAACACCAAAGCCCAACATCTTGATAGATGTCACTCCGCTGGTCATAAAAGCTGCGAAAACAACGGCCAACAAGAGTGCGGCGGCAGTAATGATACGCGCAGATCTTTGCAGACCAACTGCAACAGATTCAACATTGCTCTTTCCGCTTAAATGTTCTTCGCGGATGCGAGATAACAAAAATAGTTCGTAGTCCATTGAAAGCCCGAAGACAACTACAGCGACTAAAATCACTGATCCTGTATCCAAAGTGCCAGTTACAGTGAAATCTCCAACCAACCACTTCAAATGACCATCAATAAATATCCAAGTAATTGCACCGAGGGTGGCAACCAATGAGAGAGCGTTCAATATCACTGCTTTTATGGGCAAAATAATTGAACCCGTAAAGACAAAGATAAGGATCAAAACGGTGAGCGCAATCCACCCCAAAGCCAGCGGTAATGTTTTGGCGATGCCATCTTGCGAATCAGTGAAATCAGCTGCTGCTCCACCAATGAGTGTGCCAGCAGGTTTATTGAGATTTCGAATGTTGTGAATTACCTGTAGTGAATCAGTACTCCGAGAAGGAACTGATGAAATAACTTGGACTCGAATATCCTGCTTATACGTTTCAATTGCACCAACACGGACTACTCCGTCAACTTTTTTGACGTCATTTAAAAAGGTAGTAATTTCGCTTTCTCGCCCAACACCATTTGGTACCACAACTTCAATCGGGCTACCAATTAATCCGTCAAAGCGAGTATCAACTACTTGCGATGCAATAGCAGCTGGATTGGAAGCCGGTAAAACTCGAGAATCTACTTGCGCAAAAGAAATATCTGCAACTGGTGCAGCCAAAATTCCTAGAACAACTAAACAGGCAAGAACTACTGGAACTGGTCGCTGCATAACATTGCGTGCAGTGTGGGCCCAGCGACCATCTTCTTTAGGAGTAATTGCACTCTTTCGAACAACGCCTTTATCAACTTTTTCACCCAGTATGGCCAGAAGCGCTGGCAGTGCAATTACTGCGCCAATAACGGCAAATGTAATAACAGCCACACCTGCGTAACCAAAGGATTTTAAGAACTCAAGTGGGAAGAAGAGCAATGAGGCCATTGTTACAAAAACAGTGAGCCCTGAGTAGAAGACAGTCTTACCTGCTGTAGCAACTGTAGTAACTACAGATTCTTCAATGCTGTGGCCGTTATGAAGTTCTTCCCGGAATCGATTCACCATGAGAAGTGCATAATCGATGCCTAGTCCTAGCCCTAGACCAGTAATGAGGTTGAGGGCAAAAACACTGACATTAGTAAATAGCGTCAGTAGGTAAATGATGAAGAAAGAGCCAAGAATGGCAGTCACACCCACGAATAAAGGTGTTGCAGATGCAACTAATGCTCCAAATACAAAGACAAGAAGTAGGAATGTGAGTGGAATTGCTATTGATTCAGCTAGAACTAAATCTTTTTCAATCTTATGGTTAATCGCATGTGTAATAACACCCGCACCCGATGCGTAAATATGCACATTTTTGTAGTTGCCATCAAACTCTTCTTGTAAGGATGCCCCTAATGATCCAAGGCTATCCCAATCAAATGCTTCAAGATCTGAATACACCAAAATAAACCCTGCTTTTCCATCAGTAGATTTCATCGTTGGTGCACCACCAGTAGACCAGTAGGAATAAGTCTTTGAGACCCCCGAGTGGTTCTTGATCTTCTTTTCGATTTCAGTAGCTGTACTTACAACTTCTGAATCATCGATAGTTGAAGTTGGAGAGTCCACAACCATGACTGCAATAGGCTCCTCTGCTCCAAATACATCAACAACGTATTTAGCAGCAAGTGCAGATTCACTATTGAGGTCTGAATATCCACCAGAATCTAGCCGGCCAAAGGACAATGAACCAATAGCACCAGCAGCAATCGTTGCAATGACAAAGGAGAGAAGAACTACCTTGCTGCGCCTTACGATGAACTTTCCAAGCTTTTCAAACACGTTTAATGCTCCCTAGATGTAGACTTAAAGCTATGAGTGATCTCTTTCCAAATGTGACATCAGATGAGATCGATCCTGAAGCCGCGGCAGAACAGTTACGTCGTGAAGAAGAATTGAAATCTGATAAACCGCCCCATCACCAGGATTAATCTGCAGCAACAGCCGGAGTTGGCGCAGCTGCGGGAGTTGTTTTAGCCGGCTCACTTGCAGTTGCCTTCGTTGCTGAATCTGTTCTATAAAATCCAGTGCCTTTGAACACCACACCGACGGCGCTATAGACCTTACGGATTTCTCCCTTGCACTGTGGGCACTCGGTGAGTGAGGCATCACTAAAGGATTGGAGCGCTTCGAATTCATGATTGCAAGCGTTACATGCGTATTGGTAAGTAGGCACTAGCGCTCCAATCTATAAATTCAGCCCTTTTCCAACCCTTTAGGGGTAGAGGGTAAGTCTAAAGAAGTGAGACGATTGGCGCGAATTCAAGTCCAAGATATGAAGGAGTTCTAAGTGAAAATCACTCGAGTCCGACAGTTCTTGGCCGCTTTTACCCTTCTTAGCGTGCTAGGCATGATGCCAGCGAGTGCAAACTCACTTATTACTACCTCACCAATAAGTGGGTCTACAGTTACAACAGCTCCTACCTCTGTAACTCTTACCACCCAAGTTGCTTTACTTGCTGATGCAAATGAAATAGTTGTTACAGATCCTAATGGTGTACGCGTTGATGATGGAACTCTCACTATTACTGATGTTTCAGCCACTATTGGGTTGCGACCACTAGTTGATTCTGGAATATATAGAGTTTCATACACTTTGTATTCAGAGGGAGAAGTTCCACTAGAAGGTTCATTCACATTTAATTTCTCTGCCCCAACAGTTATTTCTCCTACGCAAGAATCGCCGACTCCTACGCAATCTCAAACGCCTGCCAGTAGTAGCTGGGGAACAAATATATTTATTATCTTTCTTTTAATTATGGCATTTTTTGTTCTTATAGCACTCGCACTTTATGCAAGAAAACTCTTTAGGGAACGATGATTGCTTTAAGCACAATCTTTAAATATCTCTCCCTGATCGGCTGTTTTTCAGCAGTTGGAACATTACTAGCCATGGGATTTTTACTTCTAGATACCCATGGTAAGTTATCGACTTCTGCTCAAAAGCTTCGCATGATGTTATGGATTTCAGGCTTGACCTGGTCAATTGGAAGCATTGGGACAATTCTCTTTACATTAGCAACTATCTTGGATCAGCCTCTCTCAGTTGCTTTAGATTCAACAGTTCTACGCTCTTTCATTACACAAATAACTTTAGGTCAATATTTACTATTTCAATCACTGGTTGCCCTCTTCATAACTTTTGCATCAATTCGTGTCAATAAAATCCTTACAGCAATTTTCCTTCTTATTCTCACACTTATTGGTTTAGTAGCACCAGTGTTTCAAAGCCACTCAGCTTCAAGCGGTTCACATGCACTGGCTATCGGCTCTTTGGTTATCCATATAATTGCTCTATCTCTGTGGGTAGGCGGCGTTATAACTCTTGCGATTTTGGATCCGCAAGATAGGCCAATCGCAGTTCCACGTTTTAGTCAATTAGCGTTGTGGGCAGCCATTGCTGTTGTTTTAAGTGGAACGGCAAATGCTTGGGCCCGCCTTGATTTCAAAGAAGCCTGGAACAGTGCATATGCATGGGTAGTAATTGGCAAAGTTGTTTTTACGGTAATTTTAATTGCAATTGGATATGTGCACCGCAAGAATTTGGCGCTGCGCAGTTCAATTAATTGGAAAGGATTTGCACGTTTAATCTTTGCAGAAAGTTTGATTATGGTTGTAACGGTTGCAATGGGAGCATGGTTATCGTCAAATCAAGCACCGTTAAGACCAGAGCGCCCAAAGTTTGATCCTGCATTAGCCATTGCCGGCATTTCATCACCACAGGCACCAACCTGGAGCCGTATTTTCCTTAGTTATGAACCAGATGCACTCATGATTGGAATCTTAGTAACAGCGCTTGCTCTCTACATTAAAGGCGTTGTCGTTCTAACAAAACGTGGTGATAAGTGGCCGGTAGGTCGCACAATTTCATTTGCTTTAGCAATTTCAGCAATAGATTTTGCAACTAGTGGCGGCCTGGGGTTATATGCTCACTTTGCTTTTTCATATCACATGGTCGCTCACATGATTTTAGGAATGATTGCACCTATTGGCATTGTGTTAGGGGCACCAATTACTTTAGCGCTTCGAACGTTGCCACAGGGTAGAAATAGTGATGAGCGCGGTGTCAGAGGCTCATTACTTGCCGCACTCCATTCACGATTAGCAATATTTTATACCAACCCTTTAGTGGCCTTAGCTTTCTTTGATGGCTCACTATTTGTCCTTTACTTTACAGATTTATTCGGTTCAATGATGCAATCACATGCGGGCCACCTCTTTATGAATATTCATTTTCTGCTTGCCGGAATTCTCTTCTTCCATGTTGTTATTGGAATTGATCCAAACCCTCGCAGAGTTCCACATTTAGTGCGCATTGTTATTCTTTTTGCTGCCATGAGTATTCATGCATTCTTCTCTGTGGCATTGATGTCGGCATCTACTCTCATTGATGGGGGCTATTTCGGATCCCTTAAATCACCATGGCTCATTGATTTGCTTGCTGATCAACGCATCGGGGGATCAATCGGTTGGGCGATGGGTGAGATCCCAATTCTTCTGGCCCTAGTTGCTACCTTTGTCAGCTGGGTTAAAGATGACTCACGTGAGCGAATTCGAATTGATAAGAATGCCGAACGCTCAGCAGCCATGGGCCAGCCAGATGAGTTAGCCACATACAACAAGTATTTGCAAGATCTAGCCCAACGCGATAGAAATGAACCCTAATGGAAAATTTATTTGACATTCCCAGTGAATATAGAGATCTCCGTGCAAGCGTTCGCGCTTTGGCAGAAAAGGAGATTGCTCCATTTGCAAAAGCAGTTGATGAAGATCACCGTTTCCCACAAGAAGCAGCCGATGCCCTTCAAAAAGCTGGGTTAGCTGCAGCCCATGTTCCAACTGAATATGGTGGTGATGGAGCAGATGCTCTAGCTGTTGTCATAATCATTGAAGAAGTTGCACGCGTGTGTGCCTCCTCATCGTTGATTCCTGCAGTCAATAAACTGGGATCACTTCCACTGATGCTGGGTGGAAATACAGATCAGAAGCAACGCTGGTTGTCACAGTTGGCACAGGGTAAAGGTTTTTCATACTGTTTATCAGAATCTGACGCAGGCTCAGATGCTTCAGCACTTCGCACAAAGGTAGAGCAAGATGGTGATGGCTGGATACTCAATGGAAGCAAGAAGTGGATTTCAAATGCCGGAATTTCTGAGTTTTACACCGTCATCGCTCAAGGCGATGCCTCACTTGGCTCTAAAGGAATCACCGCTTTCGTAGTTGAAAAATCAGACCCTGGCGTATCTTTTGGCGCACCAGAAAAGAAAATGGGATTTAGAGGATCACCAACGCGTGAGGTTTATTTCGACAACGTCAAGCTTGCAGATGATCGCCGCATCAGCGCAGTTGGTGAAGGATTTGCCCTAGCAATGAACACACTTGATCACACACGCATTACCATCGCCGCCCAAGCACTTGGTATTGCCCAAGGCGCACTTGATGTTGCAACAACGTATTCACACCAACGCAAGCAATTTGGCAAAGAGATTTTCGATTTTCAGGCTGTCCAATTTATGTTGGCAGATATGGCAATGAATATTGAAGCTGCCCGCCAGTTAACTTATGTTGCTGCATCAAAGAGTCAGAGTGGTGAAAAAGATCTACGCTTCTTCTCAGCGGCAAGTAAATGCTTTGCAAGTGATGTAGCAATGAAAGTAACAACTGATGCGGTCCAGATTTTGGGTGGCTATGGCTATGTCTCAGATTATCCAGTTGAGCGCATGATGCGAGATGCCAAACTCACCCAGATTTATGAGGGAACTAATCAAATTCAGCGAATAGTTATGGCTCGCAATCTACCTAACGCTTAAATCTAACTATGAGTGAAGGCGTTGCAGCAGCATCTAGCGCAATGTCGTGCGGTTCTCTTGGCAAAGTTTCACTTGTTAATTCACCAGCATGAACTAAACCAATTTTCCAGCCAGGCAAAGTTGGTAATGCCCGATCATAAAAACCGCCACCTTGCCCCATTCGATAACCATCTTGATCGATACGAAGTGCAGGTGTTATGACTACGCCAACATCACCTGTGTCTGTAACAGCCGGACCAATTGGTTCTGTTAAGTTCTTAGTAATTTTCATATTCTTAGGGTCGCCATCCCATTGAACCCATTCAATGACCAAACCATTTACTCGAGGCAGTAATAGCTTTTTGCCATCGGCCAAAAAAGCTTTATTAATCTCAGTGGTGCTTGGTTCCTGGGCATATGAAAAGTATGAGCAAATTGTTGTGGCACTTACTATCTCTGGAGCTTTCAAAATCACATTAAAATTGGTGGGGATGAATTTTTGAACCCGTTCACGGCGGAAACGATCTCGTAACTGCTTCTTGAGTGTGTTCTGATTCATCGCTATCGCCCTCTTCATTCCATGCCTAAATCCCAGAGATTACTAACTTCAACAAGTATGGTGTGATTATGGCAGAGCACACGCGGGTTGATGAGTTTTTGACTTCACTTTTAGCGATTTGCAAACCTCTTGATTCTTTTGAAATGCCATTACTTGATGCCCACGGTGCAACTCTCTCGCAAGATGTCTTTGCAGGAGAGCGCTTAGTAATGAAAGCTGGATCTAGAATCCGATCAACTCAAATTGGTTTAGCTGCTTCAATTGGACTCGATCACTTACCTACCAGACCGCATCCACGTGTTGTGGTGATGTCAGCTGGCCCAGATCTAGTTGAACCAGGTAAGACGCTTAAAGATGATGAAGAGTTTGAAACTAACTCTTGGATGCTTACAACTGCGGTGCGTGAGGTTGGCGCAGTTGCTTATCGCGTTCATTCAATTCCAGATGATGAAGCCCAGTTACAGAAATTGATTGAAGATCAATTAGTACGGGCTGACCTAGTTATAATTAGCGGTGAGCGCCATGATGATTCATTTGATTTAATTACCCGAACCATTTCTAACATGGGCGAAGTTACAACTGTTGATATGGCGATAGAGATGAATGGTAGACATAACTATGGAGTTATTGGTCCCGATAAGACACCGATCATCACTCTTCCAGGTGATCCAATTGCGGCATATATTTCATTTGAGCTCTTTGTTCGGCCAATGATTCGCACAATGTTGGGCGCTGCAACTATCCATCGACCAAGTATTAAAGCCAAGTTAGAAAAAGCGATTGAATCCAGTGAGGGGATGCGTTCATATATTCGTGCCGTACTTTCTGAAGATGGTACATCGGTAACTCCCTTGATAAATCAAGAGGAGATTTCAACACTTTCAGATGCTTCTGCCTTTATCGCCGTGGGTGAGAAGGATGTTCATTTGAAAGCTGGCGATGAAGTAACTGTTGTTATTCTAGAGCGTAGATACATTTAAGTTCACCGATGACTTATCTATGGCCGGTAGTTATCAAAAGTGAAGATTTATCGCTGCAGGCATTGAGATTGAGAGATCGAGGTCGGTGGAATAGTGTCCGAGCTGAAAATCGTGACTGGCTTTCTCCATGGGAAGCCACCATTCCAATAATTTCAGGGGACGATGCGCAGTTTCCCAGCCAGCTACCTTCTTACTTTGAAATGGTGCGCACCCTTAACTCTGAGGCTAGAAATGGCCGCTCATTCTCATTTGCAATCTGGCATCAGCGCAACTTAATTGGGCAGATTACAATAGGCGGGATAATCCTTGGTGCAATGCGGGGTGGCCATATTGGTTATTGGATTGATAAAAACTATTCAAATAGGGGCTTTACAACGCAGGCGGTGATGGCCCTAACAGAGTATTCATTCTCTGCGCTCAATCTTCACCGCATTGAAATCAATATAAGGCCTGAAAATGGAGCATCGAGGCGAGTAGCACAGAAAGCCGGCTACATTTTTGAAGGAGAACGTGCCCGTTATTTACATATCGCAGGTCAATGGCGAGACCATGTCGTATTCGTTAAGGAAAATCCTGCCATTAAGTAGGCTCTAAATCCCAAGTTCTGCATGCCTAATCCTTTATCTTTGTTCATCATGGCTTCTGGACTTATCTATATTGCGATCATTGGTATGTGGGTCGCTTATTTTGCACCCCGTTGGATCCATGACCGTAATGAATTTTCTGGAAAGTCGGTAGAGCGATTTAAGAGTGCACTTATTGTTGTTGCAACCTCGTCTCCTCATGGCACTTCTGGAAGTGGATCGATACATATTGATTTAGATCGCGAAGCAAAAATTGCACAACTTCTGATGCGCAGGCGCATAATGTTTTTTATTTTAACTGGTTCACTTACTACAACACTTGTGGGTGGTTTTATGAATACGATGCCGTTTATTTATTCATTAGTTCCTGCTACTGGAATATTGATTTATGTTGCAAGTGTTCGTCGCCAAACAATCGCCGACAAGATTCAATACCGACGTGTGCAGCAACTTCACCGTCGCACAACAGGCGTATCTGCAACCAACTTGGCTGATGTAGTAACACCTAAGCCTTCACAAGAGCATTGGATTCCACTCTCAGAGCGCGAACTTAAAGGCGTTGTCTTATTACCTAAGGGAACTGCAGCTGTTCGTCAGACGTGGGAACCTTCAGAAGTGCCAGCTCCAACTTATGTCAGTGCACCTAAGGCGATAATTCCTAAACGCGTTATTGACTTAACTATTCCTGGAGCTTGGAGTGATGAGCAAGAACGTTTAGAGCGTGAAGCATTGGCTGCAGCATCGCCTTCGCGCGATGAAATCTTTGATCAACAACTTGCCGATGAAGCAGTTGAGCGTCTAAAGCAGGCTCGTGCCTCTAACGAATAGTTAGATCCACGAACTCATCCACATACGTTGCAACCAAGCATCGTATGTGATTATTTCGCCTGTAAAAATTGGCAAGAAATAAATAAAGTTCAAAAAGATAACAGTTACAAAAGCTGCAACGAGAGCTTGTGAGATGCCTGATTTCAATGAACTTTCCAACAATAACTTCGCACAATATACAAGAGCTAAAATCATAAATGGCTCGAAAACAACTGCATAGAAAGTAAATACTGTGCGGGCCTGAAAGAAGAACCATGGCAAGTATCCAGCCATCATGCCCAGCACAATCAGATTCAATGCAGCTTCAGATGTATGTTTAACTAAGTTACGCAACCAAAAGCCAATAACCACTGCCACAGCAATCGTTCCCGCCCACCAAAGAAGTGGTGTGCCAATGGCTAAAACTTCTTGTGCGCAGTTATCGCTACCACATCCTTTGGGTGATTCATAGAAAAAGGAAGTTGGTCTTGCCATAACCATCCAACTCCAAGGATTGGCTTGGTAGGAGTGTTTCTCAGTTAAACCAGTATGGAAACCAAGCATTTCTGAGTGATAATGAATCCACGAGGCAAAAGTATGTGTTGACCATGTGCGATCCCAACCACGATTACTTAGAAACCAACCAGTCCATGTTGAGATGTAAACAACGACAGGAAGAAAACCATATTGGATGAACTTGGTTAGTGTAGGGCGAACTATGTCCTTAGAAGGATGTTGCGAGAATATTTTATAGAGTGAAACAAAGAGCATAGCAACCAAGAAATAGAGCGCACTCCATTTGCAACCCATTGCTAAACCAATAGCAATTGCCGCCAGCCAATGGCGTTGTTGATGCCAGAGATAAAGTGCCAAGAGAACAAAGAATGTTAGGAACAAATCAAGAAGTGCAGTTCTTGAATGGACTAGCACTAAACCATCACACGCCATTAAGAATGCACCTACAGCAGTTAATAGCGGTGAGTAAAACAGCACATGAACCAGACGGGCAAAGAGTAAAATAAGTAAGGTGCCTATAACTGCCGTTGCAAAGCGCCAACCAAATTCATTATCGCCAAAGAGTTTGATGCCACTGGCAATGAGCCATTTGCCAACAGGGGGATGAACAATAAACTCGGGTTTTGAGCCACTGACTTCCACGCCATATTTCAAGAAATCTCTAGCACCATCAACGTAATAGACCTCATCAAAAACAAAGCCCTTGGGAGTTGCCAGGTTAATTAATCGAATCGCAAGGGAGGCAATCGCTATAAGGATCGGGGCGATGGCGGCAATCATGTGTGTAATCGTATGCGCTAGTCGGTGGAAAATTACTGAGATGATGGACCCGTGGCATTGATATTGGCAGCAACCCCGCTGGGAAACCCAGCCGATGCAAGCGAGCGCCTAAAAACTGCAATTGAAGATGCCACCGTTATCGCCGCTGAAGATTCCAGAAGGTTTCACCGTTTGTGTTCAGATCTTGGAGTTACATTCACAGCCCGCATACTTTCCTTTTTTGAAGGCAATGAAGATGAGCGAACTGCTGAACTGTTAAATGAGTTATCAGCTGGCGCTCATGTCTTAGTTGTTTCAGATGCAGGTATGCCAACGATAAGTGATCCGGGATTTAGATTGCTGCGAGAAGCAATTGCTCGTGGTCTTGAAGTCTCTGTTATTCCTGGACCGAGCGCAGTAACAATGGCAGTTGCTCTATCTGGATTACCAACAGATCGATTTACTTTTGAGGGTTTTCCACCACGCGCTGCAGGTGCACGATTAGCCACATTTGAAAAACTGCGTCATGAAGTGCGCACTATGGTTTTCTTTGAAGCGCCTCACCGATTAGCAGAGTCGCTCTCTGATGCTCAATCGGTTTTTGGTAGTGAACGCAAAGGTGCAATTTGTCGAGAGATGACTAAGCAATACGAAGAAACGATCCGTGGATCACTTTCTGAGCTTTCAACATGGGCTGATTCCAATGAAGTCCTTGGTGAAATCACTTTGGTTATTCAAGGCGCAGTCCTAGATTCAGCAGCAATGACTGCTGATGAAATGGTGGCCCGTGTTCGTGAATTTGAAGCAGCAGGCATGGATCGCAAAGGCGCAATAGCCAGCGTTGCCGCTGAATTCTCAATTGCAAAGCGATTGGTTTATGCCGCAGTGGTCGATGCGAATAAGATGAGCAAGTGACTAAGTCCTTTTACCTAACGACGCCGATTTATTACGTCAACGATGCACCGCATATTGGCCATGCCTATACAACTGTTGCCGGTGATGTCTTAACTCGTTGGCATCGTCAAAAAGGTGAATCAGTCTGGTTTTTAACGGGCACAGATGAGCATGGACAAAAAGTGATGCGCACAGCAGAGGAAAATAACACTGCGCCACAAGCTTGGGTTGATCGCTTAGTGCAAGATGCGTGGAAACCAAATTGGCAAGCACTCAATATCGCTAATGATGATTTTATTCGCACCACTGAAAAACGTCACACTGAACGTGTTCAAAAGTTCTTGCAATCTCTCAAAGATTCTGGCCATATTTATGCGGGTAAGTATGAAGGCCCATACTGTGTTGGTTGCGAGGAGTTCAAACTTCCAGGCGACCTTGTTGAAATTGAAGGTAAGAAATGCTGCCCAATCCACAGCAAACCAATAGAGCTTGTCAATGAAAATAACTGGTTCTTTAAACTTTCTGATTTTGTTCAACCATTGCTCGAGCACTACCGCACAAATCCTGATGCTTGCCAACCTGAAAGTGCACGCAATGAAGTCGTTTCCTTTTTAGAGGGCGGCGTCACCGATCTTTCAATCTCTCGTTCAACTTTTACATGGGGTATCCCTGTTCCTTGGGATACTGATCAAGTTGTCTATGTTTGGTTTGACGCACTCCTTAATTATGCAACTGCCGTTGGTTTAACTGATGCACCAGATAGTGAAGGCGGCAAGAAGTTTGCACAGACTTGGCCAGCAGATGTGCACTTAGTTGGAAAAGATATTTTGCGCTTCCACGCTGTTATCTGGCCAGCCATGCTGATGGCTGCAGGTTTAGATGTTCCTAAAAAAGTTTTTGCTCATGGTTGGCTACTTGTTGGTGGCGAAAAGATGAGTAAGAGTAAGTTGACGGGCATTGCACCAAAAGACATCACAGATCATTTTGGCGTTGATGCTTTCCGTTATTACTTCTTGCGTGCTATTCCATTTGGTACCGATGGCTCTTTTTCATGGGAAGACATGGCTGCCCGGTATACATCAGAGCTCGCAAATGACTTTGGAAACCTAGCATCTCGCTGCGCAGCAATGGTGGAGAAGTATTGCGGCGGGGTATTACCGGCTAAAAGCAATGATGCTGGGCTCGAGAGTGCACTCAAAGAGACTGCGGTGACGGCCGATGCTGCCATGTGTGAATTAAATTTCCAAGGTGCAATCGTTGCAATCATGGATTTTTGTAAGAAAGTAAATGGCTACGTGACTGAAAAAGAGCCATGGATTCTTGCTAAAGATCCTGCAAATGCTCAGATTCTTGAAGATGTTTTATATAACACCGCAGAGTCGCTACGCGCACTTGCGGTATTACTCAATGCGGTTATGCCACAAACCTGTGAGATTTTGTGGAGCAGCTTAGGTGCTCAAGCATCACTTGGCGATCTTGGTGCACAAAAGATCTCTGATGTTGCACAGTGGGGTCAACTACCTCCAGGTTCTACAGTCACTAAAACCCCAGTTCTTTTCCCTCGTTTAGAAACAAACGCTTAATACATATGGCTGATCGCCACAACCGCGATATTGATCGTCAGCGCGCACCTCTGCCAGAACCACTTCCCACTCCGACGGTTGACTCACATGCGCATCTGGAGATTATTACTGATACTGCACCCGATTCACCAGAAGTTGCGCAAGTAATTGCTGAAGCTAAAAGCGTAAATGTGGATCGAATCATGCAAGTGGGTTATTCAGCCGAACAGTCTGCGTGGTGTGTAGCTGCAGCAGAAAAATGGAACACATCAGTTTTAGCAGCCGTTGCACTCCATCCTAATGAGGCTCCAGTTGTTGAAAACCTAGAAGCAGATTGGGCAGTGATTGCTCAATTGGCAGAGCACCCAAGAGTTCGTGCAATTGGTGAGACTGGACTGGATTACTTTCGCACACCACCAGAGCTTCGAGGACGCCAGCAAGAATCCTTTAAATGGCATATTGAATTGGCAAAGAAAACTAGCAAGGCTTTAGTTATTCATGATCGTGATTCACATGATGATGTTCTCTCTGTCTTACTTGAAGTTGGTGCCCCAGAAAAAGTTATCTTTCACTGCTTTTCAGGCGATATCGAGATGGCTAAGACATGCATACAGCGTGGATATGTCCTCTCCTTCGCCGGCACGTTAACCTTTAAAAACGCACCTGCCTTGCGCGAGGCAGTGAAGTTAGTCCCAATTGATCAACTCTTAGTTGAAACTGACTCACCTTTCCTTGCACCTATGCCACATCGTGGAGCTCTTAATACTCCAGCGCAGATTGCTAATATTGTGCGCGCCATGGCAGTTGAGCGAAATGCAGATGTTGGGGAGTTAGCAAGTTCTCTTGGTGTCAACGCACAGCGCTTATTTGGCTCATTTGCCTCATGAGATTATTAGGGGCCGCGCACATCCGCGAACTAGCTGCAGCGTTGGATTTAAAACCATCTAAGTCACTTGGACAAAACTTTGTCATTGACTCCAATGTCTGCACAAAAATCGTGCGCACAGCAGCAGTTAGCCCAACTGACATAGCACTTGAGATTGGCCCAGGCCTTGGTTCACTCACATTAGCTTTGCTCGAAAGCGCGGCATCAGTTGTGGCAGTTGAAATTGATCCACGATTAGCCGAGCAGTTGCCAAAGACTGTTACTAGTTTTTTTGAACGACCAGAAAATCTGACTGTCCTTAATCAAGATGCACTCACAATTCAAACCTTGCCTGTTGACCCAACGGTGTTAGTAGCTAATTTGCCCTATAACGTTTCAGTGCCTGTGCTGCTGCACTTGCTGGAAAAGTTTGAAACACTGCGCACGGGTGTAGTCATGGTGCAAGCAGAAGTAGCTGATCGTTTGGCAGCAAAGCCAGGTGCAAAAGATTATGGAATCCCATCGGTTAAAGCTGCTTGGTGGGCAGATGTTAAAGGTGCGGGATCAGTATCGCGTTCAGTATTTTGGCCAACACCAAACGTTGATTCAAAGCTAGTCTCATTTACGCGAAGGCAAACACCAGGGAATGAAGAACTACGTCGCAAAGTATTCACAATTATTGATGCAGCCTTTGCCCAGCGCAGAAAAATGCTGCGTTCGGCTCTTTCTAACCTATATGGCTCTTCATCTGCTGCCGAGGAGATTCTTAAGCGCGCAAAGATTGACCCAACCCTTCGTGGTGAGGCTTTAGAGATCTCGGGTTTTTGTGCCATCGCAGCCGTTGCACCTGACATTTTCTAGTCAACGCATTAAGGTCAAACCATGCCAATAAAAAACGTGACGGTTCGGGTGCCGGCAAAGGTCAACCTGCAGCTATCAGTTGGCCCACGTGAAGAAGATGGTTTCCATAATCTAGTCTCAGTTTTTCAAGCTATTTCCATTTTTGATGAAGTAACGATTTCCTTAGGACAACCTAAATCTGGCATTAGCGTCTCACTTATTGGTGAACAAACTCATGGTGTGCCAGCAGATGCTAATAACTTAGCGGCCCAAGCTGCAGCGATGATGGCTAAAGAGTATGACATCGACATTGATGCGCATATTGAAATTAAGAAATCTATTCCTGTGGCCGGCGGAATGGCCGGCGGTAGTGCTGATGCAGCAGCGACAATTGTTGCTATTGATTATCTGTTTTCACTGGGCATGAGCCGTGAGGAAATGGCAGAGATTGCCGCAAAGTTAGGTAGTGATGTTCCCTTTATGTTAAATGGCGGAACTGCAATTGGCACAGGCCGTGGAGATCAATTAACTTCTGCTCTATCTCGTGGCACCTATCACTGGGTACTTGCACTTTCGACACATGGATTATCTACACCGGCTGTGTATGCAGAATGTGATCGTTTGCGAACTGGGCTTGAGATTGTCGAACCTCAAACTAATGAAGCTCTGATGCAGGCCTTACTTGCTGCTGATGCACCATCAGTCGGTGCCCACCTGGTAAATGATTTACAACCTGCTGCATGTTCGTTGCGTCCTGCGTTGCGTTTAGTTCTAGATGTTGGCCAGGAGTATGGAGCCCTTGGCGCGTTGGTCTCAGGATCAGGGCCAACCGTTGCTTTTCTGGTTGCCGATGAGGAAGCAGGCCTTGATTTAGCGGTGGCATTGACCGCTAGCGGTGTTGTGGGCAGCGTTGTTCGCGCATATGGACCTGTAGCTGGGGCAAAAGTAATCTCATAAAGAAGGTGCAATGTGGTCACAACCATGCCCATGTATGAGGGAGAATACGTGTTCCGCCATTGTGTAGTGGCTAGCACATGGGCCTTTGAAGCCCAGGGTCCAGGATCGATACCTGGTGGCGGAGCCACCGATAGGATTCACTTGTGACCGTAGAAACCGTGATCGTTCTCGCAGCTGGCGAAGGCACACGGATGAAATCGGCAAAAGCCAAAGTTCTCCATAGCGTTGCAGGACGTTCGCTTCTGGGACATGTCTTACATGCAGTTGATCACCTGAAAGCTAAAGAAGTTCGCATTGTTGTCGGCTCTGGCCGTGAATTAGTTGAAGAACATATCTCTCATATTGCGCCAAAAGCAACAACGCTCTTTCAAGAACGCCGTGGTGGCACAGGACATGCTGCGCAGTTAGCCCTCGCAGCGACAACTCCTAAAGGCACAGTATTGGTTTTAGCTGGTGACACACCTATGCTCACTGGGGAATCACTGGCAGCCTTTATCGATGCACATAACTCAGGAAAGTTTGCAGCCTCAGTTCTCACTGCTGAGCATCCAGATCCAACGGGCTACGGCCGCATTATCCGAGATGATGCCGATGAGCTATTAAAGATTGTTGAAGAAAAGGATGCCACAGATGAAGAGCGCATTATCTTTGAGATTAACTCTGGTGTGTATGCATTTGATGGCGCCGCATTGGCGGCCTCCATTGGAAAGCTCAATAACTCCAATGCCCAAGGCGAGCTGTATTTAACTGATGTGATTGGAATCCTCAAGAGTGAAGGCGCATCGGTTGCAGCAATCATGATTGATGATTTCACTGAAATTCTTGGCGTGAATGACCGTGTTCAGCTAGCTGAATCTGCAGCCCTTCTTCGTGATCGCATTAATGAAGAGTGGATGCGCTCTGGTGTAACAATTATTGATCCAACAACAACGTGGATTGATGCCACTGCCACAATCTCTTCCGATGTAACTATTTATCCAGGCAGTGCGATTTATGGAACAACAACTATTGCCCAAGGTGCATCCATCGGACCTCGCACAACCCTAACCAACTGCCAGGTTAAGGAAGGCGCGTCTGTAATTGAATCAATTGCAACTGATACCGTCATTGGTGAAGGCTCAACTGTTGGTCCGTTTACATATTTGCGCCAAGGAACAGTCCTTGGTGATGCAACAAAGGCTGGAGCATTCGTTGAAATGAAGAATGCAACTGTTGGAACTGGCTCAAAAGTCCCACATCTTTCCTATGTTGGCGATGCCACCATTGGAGAAGGTAGCAATATTGGCGCTGCAACAATCTTTGTTAACTATGACGGGGTAGAAAAGCACCACACCACTATCGGAGATCATGTCCGCATCGGTAGCGACACAATGTTGGTTGCACCACTGACTGTGGGAGATGGGGCTTATACGGCCGCCGGATCTGTCATTACTGAAGATGTTCCTGCAGGCGCGATTGGCGTTGGGCGAGCTAAGCAGAGAAATGTATTAGGTTGGGTCATGCGCAAGCGCGCTGGTTCCAAATCAGCACAAGCCGCTGAAGCTAAAGAGAAGAAGGGCTAATACATGAGCGAGATCCGTTTATCTTCTGAAAAGAGATTACGTCTTTTTGCAGGCCGCGGGTTTCCTGAATTAGCTGATGAAGTCGCATCAGAGCTTGGTATTCCACTTACTCCCACTTCAGCATATGACTTTGCAAATGGTGAAATCTTTGTTCGCTTCGAAGAATCAGTTCGTGGCTGCGATGCTTTCGTAATTCAAAGCCACACTACACCAGTCAACAAGCAAATCATGGAACAACTCATCATGGTCGATGCGTTAAAGCGCGCCTCTGCAAAGCGCATCACAGTAGTTGCACCTTTTTATGGTTATGCACGTCAAGATAAAAAGAGCCGAGGACGCGAACCAATCACTGCACGTTTGATGGCAGATCTTTTCAAAACTGCTGGTGCGGATCGATTGATGTGTGTTGATTTACACACGTCACAAATTCAAGGTTTCTTTGATGGTCCTGTAGATCATCTCTTTGCACTTCCAATGCTGGCTAACTATGTTGGTAGTAAAGTCGATCGCACACGTTTAACAATCGTCTCTCCTGACTCTGGTCGAGTACGCGTTGCAGAGCGTTGGTCAGATCTGCTTGGTGGTTGCCCAATCGCATTTATTCACAAAACCCGTGATCCACGCATCCCAAATGAATCTTCAACTGGGCGTGTTGTGGGTGATGTGCAGGGACAGACGTGCGTAGTTATCGATGACATGATCGACACAGCAGGCACAATTACTAAAGCAGTCGAAGCTCTCTTTGATGCAGGTGCAGCAGATGTCATCATCGCTGCAACACATGCCGTCTTCTCAGGTCCAGCAGTTGAGCGTCTTCGATCATCTCGCGCCTCAGAAGTTGTTGTGACAAATACTCTGCCCATCTCAGAGGATCAAAGATTTGAGGGACTCACAGTCCTATCGATTGCTCCACTTCTTGCCCGCGCTATCCGCGAGGTATTTGAAGATGGCTCAGTCACCTCCCTCTTTGACGGGCATTCCTAAGCGGGGATTTGCTTCCTATAGCCTCTCGAAGATATTGTTGGCAGTGTTCCGGCGAGGGTAAGAATCTACTTCCGTAATCGACGGCTTAAGGGTTTGACTCCTCATCGGAACTTTGTGCACAGACCGAAGTTACGAAATCAAAATATTTAGAGGAGATTTACAATGGCAGAAATCAGCATCAACGGCGTAGTTCGTACCGAATTTGGTAAGGGCGCATCACGTCGTGCACGCCGCGAT
>Ga0214919_10001302_pt1 | contig 41173 bp, 36 predicted proteins | sample LL1503_MetaG_FD_177994 | JGI IMG/M metagenome (GOLD analysis project Ga0214919, IMG submission 177994) | Freshwater microbial communities from Lake Lanier, Atlanta, Georgia, United States - LL-1503 | ecosystem: Environmental > Aquatic > Freshwater > Lake | place: USA: Georgia | collected...
CCTACATCCGTCTCGCGTCGCGGGAATATCACCGCCTCGGGCAGGAACGGCAGTTTGCTACTATCATAAGATGCCGCCTCACGGGCAGCGTCGTCCGTGCGCACCGTTTTCCGGCCAAGTCTACGCTGCAATTCTATCGTGGCTTTCGCAAAGGTCTTCATTTTTCAACCTTAGCCAAAGCAGGTCGCGCGCCCGGGCAATGCGATTCCCTGCGCACTTCGTGTTCAATCTTACCTATTGAACCCACTTGAGCGGGCATCGCGCCTGTTTAATTGATGTAACTTGGTCACCCAAAGCTTAACGGCATGACTAAACTGGTTCTTCGCTACTTTCAGTGGGTTAAACGTCACTCAACGACCACTATTTGTGGGTTAAATCGCCCAACAGAGTCTTTTGATGCTTAAATAGTAAGGATTTACAAAACCCCGTCCTAGGCCAACTGCTCCCATTCATGCAAGCCATCCACTGGAAACAGCGAGGAACCACTAAACTTTCGCTTCACTTTACGCGGACTCGTGTGCGATTGTTTATCCTTTCTTCAACATGACACGCGTCCTCCTCACGACCACTTCGTTCCAAGACACGCCCGGCATCCATCACGAGATGCTTGCTGCCGCCAATTTTGAGATCGTCCGCGAACGCGGACCTCTATCCGAGACGCGCATGCTGGAACTCGCCGGCCAATTTGACGCATACCTGTGCGGCGATGATGCCCTCACTCGCGCCGTCATCCAAAAATCCCTCCCACGCCTCAAGGTTATCTCTAAGTACGGTATTGGCCTCGACAAGATCGACGTCAAAGCCGCCACCGATCTTAAGGTCCCCGTGCTATTCACGCCCGGCGTCAATCACACCACCGTCGCCGAACATACCTTCTGCCTGATGCTCGCCGCCGTGCGCAACCTCGTCGTCGAGGCCAACCATACCGCGGCCGGCCGTTGGACGCGCATCACTGGCAACGAGGTTTGCGGCAAGACCCTCGCCATCGTCGGCTTCGGCCGCATCGGTAAAGAGGTTGCCATCCGCGCCAAAGCTTTCGGCCTAAAAGTAATCGGTTACGGCAATTACTGGGATGAAGATTTTGCCCGTTGGCACGACATCAAGCGCGTTGAAAACTTCGACGACGTACTCCGCCAAGCCGATATCATCTCCCTTCACACTAAGCTCACGCCCGCTACCAAGGGTCTCATCAACGCCACCAATTTCCCCCTCATCAAAAAGGGTGCCGTCATCGTCAACACCGGCCGCGGCGAACTCGTCGATCTCACCGCGCTGGTCGCCGCCCTCAAGTCGAAGCACCTGCTCGCCTACGCCGCCGACGTCCTCGACCAAGAGCCCCCGCCCGCCGACCACCCGCTCCTCGGCCTGCCCAACGTCATCATCACTCCGCATATCGGCTCGCGCACGCACGAGAGTGTCCAGCGCCAAGCCTCCTGCGCCGTCGAAAACCTCACCCTTTTTCTCGCCGGTAAAAAACCTATAGCCCAAGCTAACGAAGTTTAATCTACTCCTGCCCACGCTTCGCTCCGCCTCCTTTGTAATTTCTACTCCTCTCAACTTTTCTCCCCATGCCCGAACTCTTTTACGTCGTACCAGAAAAACAACACAACGATCTCATCGCAGCCGCTTACCAACACCGCGGTTTCCAAGCCGATGAATCCGCCGAAGGCGCCCGCTTCTGCGCCTCGGCTTCGCGCCACGGCATCCGCACGCACAACGGCATCAAGGCGCTACACCTCGACCATCTCTTCGGCTCAGGTTCTCAAGGCTGCGTCCCCGGCGCTCAGATCGAGGTCAAACCTTCCCGCTTCGAGGCTGCCAAGATCTGGAACGCCAACAAAAAACTCGGCCAATCCACCGCTTACCGTGCCATGGATGAAGCCATGCGCCTGGCCGACAAATACGGCGTTGGCACGGTCTCCGTCGACAACGCCTTCCACTACCTCTGGGGCGGTGGCTACGTTATGGAAGCCGCGAAAAAAGGCTACATCGCCTACACTAATTGCACCGCCGCCCTGTCCGAGGTCGTACCATTCGGCGGCAAGTTTCCCACGCTCGGCACCAATCCTCACTCTTGGGGTTTCCCCACCACTGAGGCCGTCGGCTATCCGATCGTGATCGACTGGGCCACCTCCGTTGTCGCCATGGGTCGCGTTCAACAACTCAAGCGCGAAGGCAAACCGCTCCCGCCCCTGGCCGCCGTTGATAAAGACGGCAACCCCACCACCGATCCGAACCAAGCCGTCTCCCTACTGCCCTTCGGCGCGCACAAGGGCTATGGGCTTTCTCTCATCAACGAGATCGTCGGCGGCTTCATCGGCGGCTCGCTCCCCACGATTCGCAACCGCTGGGATCAAGCCCAGGGCGACAAGGGCACATGCGTGTTCTTCTTCCAAGTCATTCACCCAGATGCGATCAACGGCGGCGCGTTCGCCAAGGGCCGCAACCAAGCGCAAAACGTCAAGGCGGTCATCGCCGATGTCCTAGGCCACGGCAACGAAAAGTCCATGCTCCCCGGCCAACTCGAAGCCGGCTGGGCCAAACACACCGACGCCGCCGGCGGCCTGCTCTTCTCCAAAGCCGAAGTCGATGCCTTCAACGAGCTCGCCACCGAGGCCCATCAACCGCTCTGGGACGTCGCCAAGCTGAAGTCCGTCACGATCTAATTAGCTTCACTCTATTTCTTCACACCCACTTAAAATACGTCCCTTCCTAATTTCATGAGCCTCCATATCAAACCGGCTAACACCTGCGCCTTTGACCAAATTTCTCTCGGCGAAGTCATGCTTCGTCTCGATCCCGGCGAGGGCCGCATCCGCACCGCCCGCGAATTCAAAGTCTGGGAAGGCGGCGGCGAGTACAACACCTCCCGCGGTCTCCGCAAATGCTTCGGCTACAAAACCGCCGTCGTCACCGCTTTCGTTGACAACGAGGTCGGTCACCTCGTTGAAGATTTCATTATGCAAGGCGGCGTTGCCACCGATTTCATCAAATGGCGCGACGACGACGGGATCGGCCGCACGGTACGCAACGGACTCAACTTCACCGAGAGAGGCTTCGGCGTGCGCGGCGCAGTCGGCAACCCCGACCGCGGCAACACCGCCGCTTCACAGCTCAAGCCCGGAGACATCGATTGGGATCACATCTTCGGCAAGCTCGGCGTGCGCTGGTTCCACACTGGCGGCATCTTCGCTGCGCTCTCCACCTCCACCGCCGAGCTCACGGTTGAGGCCGTTAAAGCCGCCAAGAAGTACGGCACTATCGTGTCCTACGATTTAAACTACCGCCCCTCGCTCTGGAAGACCATCGGCGGCCTCAAGAAAGCGCAAGAGGTCAACCGCGAGATCGCCAAGTACGTCGATGTTATGATCGGCAATGAGGAGGACTTTACCGCCTCCCTCGGCTTCGCGGTCAAAGGCGCCGAAAACCTCGGCCACATCGAGACCGACGCCTTTAAGGCCATGATTGAGACCGCCGTAAAGGAATTCCCCAACTTCAAGGTGGCCGCCACCACGCTCCGCCACGTCATTACCGCCACGAAGAACGACTGGAGTGCGATCCTCTGGCACGACGGCAAGTTCTTCGAGAGCCGCCAATACCCCGGCCTAGAAATCCTCGACCGCGTAGGCGGCGGCGACAGCTTCGCCTCCGGCGTGCAGTTCGGTTTCATGGAATTTAACGACGCTCAGAAAGCCGTTGAGTACGGCGCCGCGCACGGTGCCCTCGCATCGACGACACCCGGCGACACCTCAATGGCCACCCGCAAGGAAGTTGAGAAGCAGATCTCCGGCGGCGGCGCCCGCGTCGTCCGCTAATCGTTTTTTAGTTTTCGAGAGGTGCACTACCATGCGTCTTCTTAGCCCGAGCCTAAACCGCTCGGGCTTTTTTTATCCCGTCCGCCTCGGCCGAGAGTTTCCTTCAATCCTGCTCGTTCCCGGAAGAGTTTAATCCTCTACCCCAAAGAATCCAACTCACTGCGACTTTCATCTCCGCTTGGGAAAACGTTCGCGTCCCTTCGAAGCTTTCACTTCCTATTTCTTCGCTCCTTTTCCCTATTACCCCCATGCGTTCCATCACAATCATCGCTTTCGGATTCCTCGCTCTTAGCGCCTGCGCTGCGCCAGCATCGCCCCCGACTCCCACAGCTTCCAATTCCCCCGTCGCCGCCCCTGTGTCGCGCTTCGCTATCCCCGCATCCGATAACGGTCTACTCGGCTCAGGTCCGATCCGCCGCTACCCGTGGTTTCAAAAGCTCTGGACCGAACGTCGCACCACTTGGGCCGGGCAGGTGGAGCGCGACCAACAGGCTGTCGTCTTCCTCGGCGATTCGATCACTCAAGGCTGGGGTACCGCTCTCGCCACGTCCTTTCCCGATCTCAAAGTCGTCAATCGCGGGATTAGCGGCGACACCACGCGCGGCGTCCTCATCCGTCTCCAAGAAGACGTCCTCACCCTGCATCCCACTGCTGTAGTGCTCCTCATCGGCACCAACGATCTCGAGGAAAACGCCACTCCCTGGACCGTTGCCTCCAATCTCCGGCTCATCCTCGACACGCTCCACGGCCACAATCCCTCCCTACCCGTGATCGTCTGCTCAGTAATGCCGAGCTCGCCCACCAAAAAGCGGCCAGCCTTCCTTATTCGCCGAATCAACCAACTTATCCTCGAAGCCACCTCTGACCAACCACAAGTTACTGTTCTCGACACGTGGAAACTCTTCGCCGACGCCCAAAACGACGCACCCCTGGCTGAGTTCCCTGATCTCCTCCACCCCAACGCTGCGGGCTACGCCAAGTTTGCCGCCGCCCTGCGACCACTGTTCGCCACGCTCGGCCTAAGTGAGCGCGCAGCCGAAGCCTTCACGCCCGAGCCAGGCTTTGTCAGTCTCTTCAACGGCTACAACCTCGATGGCTGGGGAACGCGGCCTACGAACGAGAAAGAAATCGCCACCACGATTCGCATGCAGGCCACAGACCTCGCCGCCCCGCATTGGCCGGTCGTTACAAAACCGGCTAGCTACGATGCTCTCACACGCAGTCCTGACGGACGTTGGCTCGCCCGAGCCGGTAGCATCGTCGCCACCACACCTCCCGGCGGCCGCAGTATCCAACAACTATGGACGACGCGAGAATTCCCGCAAAACTTCGTCCTCAAACTCGAGTTCCGCGCAACTCCCAATGCCGATGGCGGCGTTTACTTACGCGGCCCACAACTTCAAGCCCGCGACTACCTCATCGCCGGTCCGTACTTGAAACTGGCGCACTTCCGTCCGCTCGATTGGAATGAGCTGATCATCACCGTGACCGACGGCGTGGCCCATTGCACGTGTAACGGCGAAGTTCTGGAAGCCGCGCTCAAGCTCCCCGCCACCGGCCCTATTGGCCTAGAAGGCGACCGTGGCCAACTCGAATACCGCCGCATCCGGATCCGCACCCCGGCCTCGCCCTGAATCAACCGGCGCGTACTTCCGCTTCGTTCGCCTCGACCCACGGTTCGGAGCTTTTTTTCCCAAGCCGCCTACTTTGCTGGGATTCAACCAGAGCGTAATTTTAACGAATCGGACTTTGAACGCAGGAATTTTTTCCTGCTTAAACCTCTTTAGTCTTTCATGATTTCACTTTTCAACCTCGATGACTCCTTCAGCCCCGTGCTCTAAGCGAGCGGGTGTCGCGTACGTCGGCAGTTTTACTGAGTTGCTGACGACTCCCTTGGCGGCGGGCGTGAATGCGCTGTGTTGGCCGCGCGTGCTATCCGGTGATTATGCGGGCGTAGCGGCAGCTCTGGCTGGTGGTGAGGCCATCGACACGCTCGATGAGGCGCGACTACTCGCGCTCCAGGTCGGCCCTGTCGGGCGTGAGGCCGTCCAACAACTCCTCGCCGATCTCCGGCTCTTGCGCGAGCAAGGTCTCGAGCCCGCGCTCAATTGCATCAACGGTTACCCGCGTGATGAAGCGGCGGAGTTGATCGCGACGGATGTTTTCTCGTTTCACGCCGACAGCGCGCCCTTTGCAGCCGATACGTGGTTGTGCACGTATTTCGGACCGGCGAGTGAGGGCTTGAGTCCGGGCGAGGCCGAGCGCCGCGTGGATCAACTGGAGACACGGGCGGCGTTGTTAAAAGAGTTTGGCGGGGACGACGGAGAGGAGTTCCGCGAGTTTCTCCAAGAAAACTGTTACGATCTGCACTATTTGCCTAAGGCAGGAGCGCAGCCATATAGTTTCGGCCTCGGAAATCTGTGGCGAATCGCGACAGATTATCCGGGCAGTCCGGTCCCGCCGTGCGTGCATCGCGCGCCAGCGACGCGGCCGGGCGATCCACCGCGGCTGTTATTGATCAGCTGATGCCGGGAACGGTGGGCGCGGGATTTACAAGCCCAGTTTCTTGCGCGCGAGGGGACGGACGTGGGCCGCGGGCGGATTGTGTGCGGTGGCTAGCGCGTAGGCTTGGCGGTAATAGGCGAAGGCGCGGTCTTTCTGGCCGAGTTGTTCGCAAGTTTGGCCCAGCAAGCACGGCAAGAACGGGTCGCTCTGGGCACCAGGGTTGTTCATGGCCTTGGTGAATTCCGTCTCGGCGCGTTTCAAGTCACCAGTGTAAAGCGCGACATAGCCGACGAGGTAAGGGAAATAGCGTTCTTGTTGTTCCGCCATTTTGAGATCGCCGTCGAGATGGGCGCGGGCGGCGGCGATGTGGCGTTGAGCTTCGGCTTTGTCCCCACGTCGGGCCGCGATGCGGCCGAGCGCGTGGGCGAGACGATAATCCCAGAGGCTTTGCGGGTGCGTCTTGGGTGCGGGTTCTTTGATGCCAAGGGCGGTGCCCTGCCGGTACCAATACTCGGCGGCGTCGAGATCACCGGAGTCGATACAGACGCGCGCGGCTTCGTTGGCCATTTCGCCTTGTTGATAAAACGCCAGCTGCGGTTCGGCGGACTCACGCGTCGCCCAGTAGGCGATGACTTCTTTTTCGAGCGCTACAGTGACTTTGCTCTCGCCGGTGAAGGCGTACGACATGGCGAGGGCGCGCTGGGCGGCGGCCTTGGCACCGGCATCGGGCGCGGTGTCGATGCGCTTTTGGAAAATAGCGCGAGCGGCCTTCGTTTCGCCGAGCGTGTCGAGTAGATTGGCGGCAGCGGCGGAGGTGGGATTGGCGGCGAGCTCGCGTTGGACGGCGGCGAGCGCTTCGGCGTTTTTACCATCGCGGATGAAGTCGGCGGCTTGGCGGAGATATGGCGAGGACTCTTTACCTTTGCCCTGTTTTTGTTGGGCGAACAGACCGGTGGGCGCGGCGACGATCAGCAGCGCGGCGAAGCACGAACGAAGCGTGAAGCGGAGGAGGGATTTTTTCATCAGGGTATATGATTACGTTGAAGAAGACGCAATTACGTTGAAGTTGGCCCCGGTGGGCGACAAGTTAGATCCGGCGAGTTACGGCTTGGACAGGACGCCGCAGGCGATTCAAGGTGCGTGAACCCCTTTTCCTTATGCCCGCTCTTTCTCGTCGTCGTTTTATAGATCACACGCTCGCGGCCGGCGCTTTAGCGGCGCTGGCGCCAGCGTTGTTACGCGGTGAAACGACAGCAACCTCGAGCGGAAACGTGCTGCGGCTAGCGACGTTTCGTTTCGATGTGACGCCGCCAGTCGGGCATTCGTTGTGCGGCGGCTGGATCAAGCCCGTCGAGCACGTGGATGATGCGCTGGAAGCGATCGGCTTGGTGCTGATCGGGGCGGGTGCGCCGATTGTAATTTGCACGGTGGATTGGACGGGCTTGCTCAATGAAGCGCATCTGGCGTGGCGCAGCGCCCTCGCGACCGCGGCAGGAACGACGCCCGATCGCGTGGCGCTGCACTGCGTACATCAACACAATGCGCCGATGGTATGTCCCGCCGCCGATGCAATCGTCGCGCGTCAAACGGACTTACCGCGGATTTATGATCCGGAATTTTTCCAACGTTGTCTATTGGTCGCGCAGGCCGCGGTGATGGCCGCGCTCCCGCAGGCGCGAGGCGTCACGCACGTGGCGGCGGCGCATGCGCGCGTGGATAGGGTCGCTTCCAATCGGCGCATGGACCGCAAAGCCGATGGTCACATCGGGACGATGCGCGGCAGCAAGTGCGTGGACCCGGCGTTGATCGCGTTGCCCGAAGGCCCGATTGATCCGCTACTGCGCACGGTGGCGTTTTACGACGGCGCGACGAAGATCGTGGCCTGCCATTACTACGCGACGCATCCCATGAGTTACTACGGCGACGGCCACGTGAGTAGCGATTTTTGCGGCCTCGCCCGCAAGCGCCGCCAACGCGAAGAACCCGCTTGCACGCAGCTTTATTTCACTGGTTGCGCGGGCAACATCGCCGCCGGTAAATACAATGACGGCACGCCAGCCGCGCGCGTGCAACTGACCGACCGGATTCACGCCGGGATGGTCACCGCCGAAGCCGCGTTGCGACCCGTACCGCTAAAGCGCGTGAGTTGGCGCACCGCGGAGCTTTTCGCGCAGCCGAACCCCGCGCTCGGGCTAGATGCGTTGCGCGAGCTGATGGATAAGCGCACGGATTCGCTGGCGTTGCGAATGCGCCCCGCCTTCAAGCTCGCCTTGATCGAACGTTGCGCGCGACGCGTGCCGTTTATCCTTAGCACGCTGCAGCTCGACGACATCACGCTGCTGCATCTGCCGGCGGAACCGTTTGTTGACTTCCAACTCTTCGCACAATCCCTGCGTCCCGGTCGCACGGTCGCCGTAGCCGGATACGGAGATGGCGGGCCGTGGTACATACCGACGAAGGGCGAATTCCCGGCCGGGGGTTACGAGATTGATTTTGCCTTTTGCGCGCCCGAGACCGAAGACCAACTTTGCGCGGCAATCAGGCAGTTGCTTAGCTAAAACACTCGATTGAAAGGCATGCGACCTGTTGCACAACATGACGCTTGCTTCCCGATTCCGGCCGACCTGGGCTAGGCATGTTTATACAAGGCCTACCTAGACTGTTCTAAAGCCACCCCACTCCCATGACTACACCCACGCATTCGCTTATTTCAATGATTCGCGCTCTTTACATCACTCTGCTCGTCACCACCGCGGCGCTTTACCCAGTGCGCGCCCAAACGCTGAGCACCAATGCCGCCGCCGTGGAAAAATCTAGCGAAGTCATCGAGCTCTCGCCTTTCGAGATCAAGGAAGGCTCGGAAGACAAATGGAGCGCGAGCAACACACTTCTCGGCAATCGCACTAATCAAGAATTGGTCAAAGTCCCTGTCACCGTAGACGTCCTCACGAAAGATTTCATGAGCGATATCGGTGTCTTTAACATGGAGGACGCCTCGGCCTTCGTCGCCGGCCTCACCGTTACTCCGCGGCTCGAATCCAAAAACGACAACGGACGCATCACTTTCCGCGGACTGAGCGGCAGCGCGAACACCTCGCGCAATTTCTTCCAATGGCAGGTCCCGTCTGACACTTACAACGTCGAGCGTTTCGACATCGGCAAAGGCTCCAACTCCCTAATGTTCGGCGACTCTACGCCCGGCGGCCAGATCACCACCACGACCAAGCGCGCCCGCTTCATTAACGCCAATGAGGCGCTCGCTTTCTACGACAATCAAGGTTCCTACCGCTTCCAACTCGACATTAATCGTCGCATCACGCGCCAACTCGCACTCCGCATCAACGGGGTAAATCGCCTCGACAACAGCTACGTCGACGGTAGCTACCAACGCTTCCGCGCGATCGACTTGGCTGTCACGTATCGTCCGTTTAAGAACACCACGCTCAGCCTCGACGCCGAGCGCGGCCAATATCAACGCCGTCGCGCCGACAACACCGCGGCCATCCGCGACGTCGCAGCCGCCGGCCGCTCCTTCGCGACGAACAACCGTTGGTATTACACCTCCGACGGAGAAATCATCCAGCGCACGAGCACTACGCCAGACGCCATCGATCGCTCCGGCACCAGCGGCAACATCATCTCCCTGCTCGAAGGTCAAACGGTGGGCGTGCGCCTGCCCAACGGAACCCAGAAATTATTCCAAGGATTCAGCCGTTCGTTCAACATTCTCGGTTTCGGCGACTACCTTGACCGTCCTTACAACGTGGTCACCGCGATGCTCGAGCAGTCGATTGGAAAACTCTCCATCCAAGCCTCCTACAATCAGCAATTTCAACATCAGGATCGCAACGACAACTCCTTCGGCGGCAGCGCCTCGCCCCCCGTGATCGACGTCGATGGCTCCGGCCGCCCCTACCTCGATATGTCAGGCAGCCTCACCACCTATAAAATTTTCGGTGATACCTTCAAAGCCGGCCGCATCTCCGCCTCTTATCCCTTCCAGTTCGGCAAATGGATGAAGCAGGACCTCGTCGTCACCGCCACCCGCAGCAAAGATTACGCGATCGGTCGTCGCTTCGGTCTGGCCAACACCGCCGCACCTGGCCTCGCCGTCAACAACGGCGTCCAATTTCGCGCTTACCTCGATAACCCTGGCGCACTGAGCGCCGGCGGCTGGAACCGCTTTAATGTCGATCGGCTCCCTCGCACCGCCACTTTTGAACCCACGATGGTTGAGAGCTACGTGAATACGGGCCCGTTTATCGACGTACGGTACACGCGCAACCTCACCGCCTCCCTTTCAGGCGAATACTTTGGCGGACGCCTCAACTCGCTCATCGGTGTGAGCAACAATCGTATCGCTCGCAAAATCCCGATCGCCTCCACCTACGCGACTGACGCTCGCGGCTTTATCACGTTCTATAGCACGCCTGAAAAATCGCCAAAATCCTTTGAGTACGACCCAGGCTTTTCCCTCTCTGCGACCAGCTGGCTCTACGCCCTTACTTATACCTTGATCAAAAAGGATAACTTTTCGGCCAACTTGTATGGCATTTATTCTCAATCCTTCAACTGGCAGTCGCAGCTCACTTTTTATGGCAAAAATCTCGGCCCTATCACCGGCCGCACGAACGAAGTTGGCCTCAAAGGCGATGTCTTCCGCTCGAAGATTTCCTACACGGTCGCCGCCTTCGAAATTGAACGAGAAAATGCCGCCTATGCCTGGACCCCCAACACCCTCTCCTCGACGCAACTCGAAGACCTTTTCAATCCGAACAACATGCTGCCTTCGGATCCCAAATTCTTCCGCGTCGCCACCGGCCTCAACAGCGAGCCACGCACCGTAAATTCCAAGGAGAAATCCAAGGGCGTTGATCTCACCATCACCGCGGCCCGTATTTACGGACTGCAGGCCCGCGCGACCTTCTCTAAAACCCAAGTCGAAGCCACCCGCGACTTCTCCCAATTTAAGACTTTGCTCGACGACGCCATCGCTCGCACCGCCGCCGCCAACGCTCCCGGCGGCGATGTCACCCAAGCCGAAAACGCGACCTACATCACAAACGCCAAAGACATCCTCGTCTCCAACACGAACATCACCGTTGTTACCGGCCGTCGCAGCGCACCCTATACCGGTAGCTTTGTACTCGATTACGCACTCAACAAACCCGCCGGCCTCCGCCTCGGTCTGAGTGGAGTATGGACCCCAAAGTTTAACGTCGCGATCCTCAACGCTGTCACCTACCGTGAGGGCTCCCAATTCCCGCTTAACGCCTACGCCATTTACGACTGCAAAGTGTTTGGTCAACGCACCAACTTCCGTCTCGGCGTCAACCGCCTCTACGATCTGGTGCAAGGCGACAGCAAATATTACAAAACCGGTGGCTCCAGTCTCAACACCACCACAGGTAAGCCGTATTACGTTTACCGCTACACCGAACCGCTTACCTCGACGTTTAGCGCGACGGTGAAGTTCTAACCCCCAAAAAACTACTCTCATGCGTCTGCTTGGCGGCCTCTTACTACTCATTAGTTCAGCGGTTGCCGCTGAACTCGTACAGGTCAGGGCAGACGCCACCCCTCAGCGCTATCACCTCACTGCGCGTGCTAGCGAAATCGACGCCCGCGCCCGGCCCCATCCCGAAATCGACTTTGTCTTTACCGACAAAGCCGGAAAACCACAGGATATCGAAAACGCACTCGTCGATACCCGTGTCGCTGCGCGCGGGCGCCTCGTGATTTGGCTAATGGATTACAAAGCGCCGCTCTTCGAGCGGCTCGGCGATTACGGACTTCACGCGATCCAAGTCCATTACGCCAATAAATGGTTCGGCCTCATTCCGACCTCCGCCCGCGATGACGGCACCAGCCTAGGCCAGCTCCGTCTCGAAGCCGCCACCGGCGAAGACTACAGCCCGTTGGCCGACATTCCACGGCCCGATGGCATGATGGAACGGGCGTTCCAATTTGTTCTTTGGCTAGCGCAACATCACCCGCAGGGCAAATGGGAACAGTTCATCAACGATAAAGGCACGGGCCTGCGTTGGGAAAAAGTCATCATGTCGGGCGCCTCCCACGGTGCGACCACCGCTACGCGCTTCGCCGTCCACCAACGTGTGGACCGCGTCGTCGCCTTCTGCGGTCCGCGCGATCAACTCGAAAGCTGGCAAGGGTTCGCCTCGGCGACCCCAGCTAACCGCATTTTTGGCTTCAGTCATGTCTTGGACGACGGTTGGAAAAACGACCACTATTGCCGCTCGTGGCAGATGCTCGGCCTACATCGCTACGGCCCGGTCGTCGATGTCGATGCCAACGCCCCACCCTACGGCAACACCCGGCGACTCACGACGCACTTCGATGTTAAAGGCGATGCCAAGCGCGCCCACAGTTCAGTGCTGCCGGGCAGCGCGGCCGGAAAAAATCTCGCGGGCCAGTACCTCCACGAAGACGTTTGGCGCTATCTCTTCACGCATGCCGTCGAAGCTATCGGCGACGCAGTTCCGCCCAATCTTGAGTGCGGACGAGACCTGCCTCAGCCAAAGCAGGCGACACGCTGATCCGAAAAACTAAGCAGGAAACAGTGAATGTTTATCTCAGTGGTTGGCGCTTCATCACGGTCCTAAAAGACCAGATCTTCGCGGCGTCAGTGGAGATTAAAATGTGCGCCAAAGCGGGAGGTTTAGCGCTAACAAAAACCAGCCGATTTACTGCCTGGCTAATGGAAACCGAGTGCAGCTCGCAAGGATTCGATCTCAATCGAAAAATCAAGTCGGTTAGACTTTGGATTTTTTCCCCAAGGCCCCTCGCCGGGTGCCACAATCGAAATATAATCTAGCTCACAGGCTTCCGCTAGTTGGGCAAAACAACTATTCACATAATGATGTCCGAAACACTCAATCACACGCGTGCCCGGTCGCGAGAATACTAAATTGGCGAGCCCCGCACCGTGCGGCGCGACTACCACTTTAACCGTACGAAACAGTGCGATTTGCTCAGCCAAACTCAGACGCTCAAGCTGCACGCAAGTAAATCCTCGATCGGTCAACGCCGCGATAACTGCGGATTCGTTTTCGATGTGACGACGCAGTGCTAACGCACGGGAGATATAAATTCGCTCAGGGGTGAACGCGGACGAGGCTTGAATCGACGCGGTAAAATTCACCACACGTTGCACCTGCGCGACATCCACGTAGCCGACCCATCCAGGCAGCGCTGGCACGATCAATTCATCTACCTGCAGGTGCTTGCGTCGGACAGGCTCAATCAAGCGTCCCTGAAAATTGGCGAGCTTTAAGGCTGAACGGCAGCACTCCGCTTGGGCATGTGCGATGAGATCCGGCAGCTCTCCACACTCACGCAGGCTGATAAGACGCGGAAGTTCATCGAGAAGCCAATGGGCGTAACTGCCGCCAAGCGCCGTGGCCAAAACCGCGAATTGACCTGCCAGGAGCTCTGGAGAACGGAGTTTTTTTTCCTGCAATAACCAGTGACCTGGAGCGGTACGCCCAAAATCCAACGACACATCGCGCACCACGGTCGTGCCGTCGGGCGCCAGAACGATCCCATCACCATAAACTCGGCCGCCCTTAATTACCGCGATCCCCTCGCTTGCCCCACCCAGTCGCGCCTGCGGATCTGCCCAATCGACCAGCAGCGGGTTAGAGCGCAAGTAGGGTGTTGGCGTAACGGCACCGAGGACAGGCGCGCGCAACCAACTGGCTCCACAGCGCGCCACTAGACTCGCAAGCGTTTCGCACGCGATCGGGGCGGATGTGGACTGAATGAGCGAATTCTGCACGTCTGAAGCCTTGCTCCTTTGCGCCCTACGACAATCGACAAACACCGCGGGAAAACCCCCACAATTGTCTCTCCATCACCCCGAGCGTCGTATTGAGTTTAGCTCCTGCCTATGAAAAAGACTTTTTCCCTCAGTGCCCTTGATCGCAACCCACAGCGTGTCATCGACGCGATTAAACACGAGGTACGCAAGTACGTGAAGCGAGAGCGCCGCAAAACATTACCTGCGGATACTGATTTCTGGGACTTCACCTGCAAGGTCGGTACTGCCACCGCCGATGCCACCGCCAAACCGCTCAACGAGATCAACGCCACGATTGATGCCCTCGCTAAGGAAGGCGCGAGCACGATCTATTTAGAGATCCTTGCCGTTGGAGGTCGCCACATTCGTCATGCTGCCGCGCCATTAGGACCTGATATCGCATTAGCCCATCCGCACGCCGCGGAAACCAGCTAAGCAAACGCTTAAAAAGGCCGAGCGCTCAAAAGCGGGCGCTTTAGCCTTCCATCCCGATTACACTCAGGCTTTGACCGTTATCTTTGGCGCTTAGTCCGAGAATAAACGGGGCTGCTACTTCCGCCCAAGCTGCGGCCTTCGGAAATCCGGCCGCGCCGTCGGCCCAGCAGGAGCGCAGCATATCGGTATCAATCACGCCTGGGTTCAAAGGGATCGCTGCCATCCCTTGAGGCAACTCTTCCGCGAGTGCCTTCGTGAGACCTTCAATCGCCCACTTTGACGCACAATAGGGCGCAACATCTGAAGCCACACTACGGCCCCAGCCAGAACTGAGATTGATGATCACCCCTTTTTTCTTAGCCACCATCGCCGGCACAAAGTGGCGAATGACGTTGGCTACCCCACGCACATTCACATCAACGATTTTGGTGAATTCGCGGTCGCTTTGTTCCCACAACGGAGCGAGTGGATTCATCACCCCAGCGTTGTTGATCAAGATATCGGGCGGTGATTCATGCTCGAGTACTTTAGCCGCCCAGATAGCGACTTTGGCATCAAGCGAGACGTCACAGACCATGAAATCATGAGGAGCACCGTGATCCATTCGCAGGTCGAAAATCTCCGTGCCGCTGCGACCGCAGCCTATGACGGTATGGCCGAGTACGATAAATTTTTTGGCCAACGCCAAACCCAGTCCGCGAGTAACGCCCGTAATCAAAATTTTCATAACGTCACGATGACGCGTCGGCTAGCGGCGGGCAATCCTGCGGAAGATCCGACTTAGCGACTTTGCAGGCTGAATTTATTTAAACCGGTCTTGCGACATGCATCCATCACGAAGGCCAATTTTTTAAGCTGCGTCGACTCATCGGCTTTGATGAGCACTGGAATATCCTTATCCACGTTGCGCACTTCTTTAAGCAAGCCGATGAGCTGCTCGTCGGTCACATTTTTTCCATTAAAAGAAACTGTGCCATCTTTATCAATGGCGACAGTGACGGTGCCTTTGAAATCATTTTTTCCGGCCGTATCCACCTTGGGCAGGGTGATATTCAGCGTAGAGCCGACGCGTGCCTGCATGGTCACGTAAGCAAAAAGCACCAGCATCACGAGCACGTCGATCAGAGGTACGAGCGGCAATTCCGGGCGTTTGCGCGCCCGCCGATTAAGCAGACTCATGTGGCCGATTTTTTCGCTTCATCTGCTTGTCTTGCGAGGACGCGCTCAAGCATCACATCGAGCTGCGCGGCGTGCTTTTCAATCACGCGCTGAAGCAGACCGCTACCAATGAGTGCGGGCAGCGCGATGCACAGACCCAGCACGGTGGCGGAGAGCGCATAACCCACACTTTCCGTGAATTGAACGGGGTCAGGCATCCGCGTCTGTGGATCCACCACCGAAAACGCCCCGAGCAAACCGGTGACCGTACCGATCAAGCCGATCAATGGAGCCGCCGCATAAATCGTATCAAGGTAGCTGACCCCGCGTTCCATTTTGATAACTTCAAGACGGGCATAAGCCTTGGTTGCCTCGGTATCGCCCGAATGACGCGAGGCAAAATTCAAAATTCGTCCCAAGGCTGAGCGCTTATCTCCCGAAGGTGCGCGCCCCTCAATCACCGCTTCGGCTAAATCTTCAGGAATGACCGCTGATTTCCTCAAAGCCACCAGTCGCTCGACGATGATAAACGTCGCGACGAGAGAGCAAAGGCCCAACGGATAAATCAACAAGCCGGCTTCGCGGACGATCCGGACGATATCAATGGAGGCGAAAAACATAGAAGTGTGAGCAGGGGGAGACGCCTAAGCGGCGTAAAAGTTCATTATTAATTGTTTAAGCGTAATATCAGGTCTGCGTCAAACGTCGGCCTTTCGTCGAATTCTTGAGAGCAAGCACTTCAAACCGAGAGGGACTCGCGTCCCCACCCAAAAAAAACAATCAAGCGGCAAGATAAGGCAGTTTGCCGGCGGTGATTTTTACTGCAGGCAAGCCATCGATGAGTTCGCCGATGGCATCCCAGCGTCCGTTCACCAGCGCATCGCGCGCACTTTCGCGCTGAGCGATCTTCACCGTCTGCCCGCCAAAACGAACTTCGAGTTTCACCAGATCGATTGCAACTTCGCCTTGTGGATCAGCTTCCGTGAAAGCCGAAATCTTAGCGATGTCCTCGCGACTAGCGGTCACACAAGGCATGCCTAAGGTGGTGCTATTACCGAAAAAAATCTCGGCAAAATTTTCCGCGATGACAGCTTTGAAACCGTATTTAGCAATCGCTTGGGGCGCGTGTTCACGTGAGGAGCCGCAGCCGAAATTTGCACCTGAAAGCAGAATGGTCGCACCTTTGAAACGTGGCTCGTTGAGCGGATGCGATTTTTCAGTACCGTCGAGTTGCTTGCGCACGTCGTAGAAAAGAAATTCACCGAGCCCGTCAAAGGTGACGCATTTCATGAAACGCGCAGGGATGATGCGGTCGGTATCGATGTCGTTGCCGGGAACATTGACGGCGCGGCCGAAGACAGAGGTGATTTTTGCAAGAGCCATGGTCTGAGAGAAATTTAGTTTTGGGTGACAGAGAATACTTCGCGGGCGTCGGCTATTTGGCCCATGACGGCGGCAGCGGCGACCATGACAGGGCTCATGAGAATAGTACGCCCAGTGGTAGAGCCTTGGCGGCCCTTAAAGTTACGGTTTGAGGAAGAGGCGCAAAGTTGGTCGCCGATGAGTTTATCAGGATTCATCGCTAGGCACATCGAGCAACCAGCAGCCCGCCACTCGAAGCCGGCTTCGGAGAGAATTTTATCGAGCCCGAGTTTTTCACATTGGAGTGCAACGATTTGCGAGCCCGGGACGGCGATCGCTTTGATTCCGGGTGCGACTTTGCGCCCCTTGATGTACTTGGCGACTTCTTGAAAGTCGGAAAGGCGCCCGTTTGTGCAAGAGCCGAGAAAAGCCACGTTAATTTTGGTGCCCTTGATTGGAGCGCCCGCGGGCAACTTCATGTAGGCTAGAGCCTCAATGATACCCGCTTTGTCGTCGGCCGAAGTCGCCGTTTCTGGGCTAGGTATGTTTTCGGAGATCGAAATACCTTGGCCAGGATTGATACCCCATGTGACGCTCGGCGCAATGTCGGCTGCGTTAATTTTAACGACGTCATCGTAAGGGGCGCCGGGATCGGAAGCAAAAGACTTCCAATGAGAAACAGCTGTATCCCAGTTCGCGGCCTTTGGCGCATACGGTCGGCCCTTGAGGTAAGCGAATGTCGTCTCATCAGGATTAACGTAACCGACGCGGGCGCCGCCCTCGATGGACATGTTACAGACGGTCATGCGCTCCTCCATGGAAAAGCCATCAAAGGTGGATCCAGCGTATTCGTAGGCGAAACCTGTGCCGCCATTTACACCAAGCATACGGATGATGTGCAAAATCACATCCTTGGCGTAAACGCCTGGAGGCAGCTTCCCGTTCACTTCGATGCGCCGAACCTTTAATTCTCCGAGCGCCATAGTCTGGGTCGCGAGCACGTCGCGGACCTGGCTAGTACCGATGCCAAACGCAATCGCGCCAAACGCGCCGTGCGTGGAAGTGTGCGAATCGCCGCAGGCTATAGTCGTGCCTGGTTGCGTGATGCCCTGTTCGGGGCCGACGATGTGGACAATCCCTTGCTTGCCGGTCGCTCGGTCGAAAAAAGTAATACCGAATTGCGCGCAATTTTTCCGCAACTCGTCCATCATCGCCTGCGCCAAGGGATCGGCATAGGGCTCAATAAATTGATCGGTCGGGACGATGTGGTCGACCGTGGCGAAGGTGCGATGCGGAAATGCCACCTTGAGACCAAGATCCCGTAACATGCCGAAGGCCTGCGGGCTGGTGACCTCATGAATCAAATGCGTTCCAATGAGCAACTGCGTCTGGCCGTTGGCGAGCTGCCGGACGGTGTGATCGTCCCATACTTTTTGGAAAAGATTTTTAGGCATAAATAAAAAAAATTAAAAAATAGCTTAGAGACCGAAAAGAGTCGTCGACACTACCAGATTCTGAGCATCCGGCAAAATACTTAATTAATCACCACAAACGACGCTCAAATAAATACATTAGTTTATGATTATCAATTAATTATATACATTTGCTTGCTTTAAAAAAACCGGGTAAAACTCACCGATTACGACCCAACAACAAACGCAATGAATTCAAGCACACCAGAACCGTGCTTCCTTCATGAGCTGCCACACCCACGGCCAGAGGCACAAAACCCAACACCGTCGCAATCACCATCACGATCACCACGCCTAAAGAAATGGTGAGATTCTGCCGTATGATCGCGCGGGCCCGTCGACTCAAACGATGGGCCGACAGGAAATTCTCGATCTTATCCTGCATCAAAATCACCTCCGCCTGCTCCAAGGCCGCATCGCTACCTCGCGCGCCCATGGCAACCCCGACATCGGCTGCGGCCAAACAAGGCGCATCGTTCACTCCATCGCCGACCATCGCGATTACCTTACCCGATTTTCGCAAGGCAGTGATCGCGGCCACTTTCCCTTCCGGTGTCAGCCCCGCGCGTACTTCGCCCAAACCTAATTCCTTCGCGACCGCCTCAGCCGCGTGCTGGCGATCTCCAGTTAACATAACCGTAAAAATGCCCTGCTGCTTGAGCTCCGCCAACACCGCGCGTGATTCGGAACGGATCTGATCACGCAACAACACCCGCCCCACCATCTCGCGACCGATCACCCAGATCTCACTTAACTCCGCCGGTGCTGGGGGTAGTTTCTTGGCCCAAGCCGCCAATGGACCAGCCTCCAACAACTCTCTTCGGCCGAGTAAAACTTGGACCCCATTCAAGCTGCCTTTTACCCCCTCGCCCACGATATTGCGAAATTCATCCACGTTAAGCTCGCGTACGCCGCGTGCCCGCGCATCTCGCACAATGGCACGCGCCAACGGATGTTCAGACTTGGCCTCTAGTGCATACGCCAACTCCATCACTTCCTGTTCTCTGCCTGGCGGAAAACTTTCGTAACCTACCACCGCGAGTTCACCGGTGGTCAACGTGCCCGTTTTATCTAAAGCCACGGCGTTAATATCTGCTAATTTCTCAATCGCTGCGCCGCCTCGAAACAACACGCCATGCCGCGCCCCCCAAGCAATTGCGGCCAAAATCGCAGAGGGAATCGATAAAACCAACGCGCATGGGCTAGCCACCACCAACAGCGTCATCGCACGATAAAATGCCGAACGTGTTTCCACCGTATTGGTGAATGCCGGCAAGCCATAGCCCAACCACCAAACTAAAAACATCAAGGTCGCGCCCGCCAACACGGCGTAGGTGTAGCCGGTGCCGAAGCGATCGGTGAAACGCTCACTCGGCGCTTTTAATTTCTGCGCGGTCTGAATCAGCCGGATAATTTTCTGTAACGTACTTTCCGCCGGCAGCCGAGTCACATCAAAATCAACCGCCCCCCACAGGTTAATCGTACCACTGAAAACCGGATCACCCTTAGCTTTTTCCACCGGCATGGCTTCACCCGTAAGCGCGGATTCATCGCTCGCGCTCGTACCACTAAAGATCGTTCCATCGGTCGGAAATGCGCCGCCCGGCTTCACGCGCACGCGTTGACTGATTTGGAGTTGTTCGACGGCGATTTCACGCTCGTTGCCCTCAGGGGTCACGACGATCGCCCACTTCGGCGCCGATTTGAGCAACGCACTTACCTCTCGCTGCGTACGATCTAATGCAAAAGCCTCCATCGCCCCCGAGGCCGAAAAAAGAAATAACAGCAGCACCGCTTCACTGTGCGCGCCGATGGAGACTGCGCCTGCCGCGACGATCAGCATCAATAAATGAATATCAACTTCGCCCTTCTTTATGTTAGCCCACGTATCGATGGCGGCATCCCAGGCACCCGCCACAAGCGCCGCGGCAAAAAAGATCCACGCCAACCACGTCAACCCCGGCACAAAATGATTCATCAAGCTACCCACGATGCCCGCTCCGCCGCAGATCAGCGCAAGTAAGGTTAGAAATTTCCATTCGGGTTGACCGGCGGCTTCCTGACCCACTTCAGGCCAATCCACTTCACGCCACTGCCAAAGTGTTTCGGCCGTCGAGCACGATTCGCGTCCCACCAACAGACGCGCTCCTTCATGTGTAAGTTTAAATCCAGCCGGCGCCACGACCGGAACCTGCGTCGCCAAGCGCTCCTCGATCGCCGCAATCGTAGATGCGAGTTTTTGACTAAAATTGGCTAAATCTACCTCACCCAATGTCGCCACCTCAACGGTCTGGGCCGCAGGATCAATCCGTACGGCGCTCACTCCGGGCTGCGTGCGCAAGAACGCCACCAATTCCTGCACCCATTTCCCGTCGATGTTAGCGTTAACGTTCATTTTAATAAAGGTATCTCAAGATCACGCGGCAGCAAATTCATTTGCGCAGCCCTTGCCTCAGCGCCGGCGCTCGTCGAAGTTGACAGGCCCATGATTGGACTCCGCGACGACCAAGCCTCAGCTCCTCCGCCCCCCAGCCGGGCGCCCGAGCTCGCCGCGAAAATCTTTGCCGAGGGCGGCTGGCTCCACGTCGGGCTTAAACTCGAACATCGCCCGCAACAGGAAACCATGGCCCGCGCGATAGCCTCCTCACTCAAAGGCGATGAATCGCTTCTGTTCGAAGCCGGCACCGGCGTGGGTAAATCTCTAGCCTATTTGGTCCCGGGCATCATCCACGCCGTCGATCAGCAACGCCAACTGATCGTTTCCACGCACACAATCTCCCTGCAGGAACAACTCGAAACCAAAGACCTGCCTTTAGTTCGTCGGCTGTTTCAATCAAACCCAGCCCTTGCCGGTTACGCCGATTTCCGCTCAGCCGTACTACTGGGAAAATCAAATTACCTTTGCCCCACCCGTCTAGTGCAGGCCCTAAGCGATCGCGCTAATCTTTTCGCCGATGCCGATTACGACGAATTGCAGCGCATCGCCGGCTGGGCCGAAACCACCGATTCTGGCCTGCGCCACGACCTCCGCCCACCGCCCCGCGCGGAGGTCTGGGATGCCGTCAACGCCGATTCGTCGTCGTGCTCGCGCAAACACTGCGACTGCGAAAAATGTTTTTATCAACGCGCCCGCGGCCGCATCCGCACGGCGCATCTTATCATCGTCAACCACGCGCTGCTCTTCGCCCTCGTCAACGCCGGTGGCGCCATGGCGCAAGGGGCCAGCGGACCCGAAGCACGCGGCGTGTTATTTCCAGGGGATTTTCTAGTCCTGGACGAGGCCCACACCGTTCCGGAAGTGGCTACCGCCAACTTTGGACTCTCCCTTAGCAGTTACGGGGTCGAGCGCGCGTTGAAATATCTTTATAATCCGCGCACCAAACGCGGACTCCTGCGTAAACTCGGCGGTTCCGAAGGCCAACAGCTCGTTAGCGACGCACTTGACGCGTCCAAGCAATTTTTTGATTTCGTCAGTACGACCCTACTCGCTGCCCGTACCGTAGTCCGCGTGCGCGAAGCTGGCGTAGCGGAACCCACTCTCGACGGCCCTCTTGGCGCTCTGCAACGACTCGTCGGAAAAATCGCCGACAAGCTCGACGAGGGCCGCGAGCGCGACGAACTCCTCGAGCAAAAAACCCGTCTAAAAGGACTCCAAGCCGGCCTCACTGAATGGCTTAATCTGGCCGCCGAAGGCCATGTCTACTGGGCGGAGCGCGGCGGCCGTAAACAGACCATCGTGAGCCTCCGCAGCGCCCCGATTGATGTCGCTCCAGCCCTGCGAGAGCACCTTTTCGGGTGTGGGGTGAGTGTGATCTGCACGAGCGCCACGCTCGCACTTGCCGGGGACATCGCGGCCTTTGCGAATCGTCTTGGAGCCAATCAAGCGCGCACGCAGATCGTGCACTCGCCGTTCGATTATAAATGCAACATGCGCGTCTACATCGCGGCCGACGTGCCCTTGCCCACCCCGCAAGAGGCTAAACTCTCGCTCGAAGCACTAACCGATTACATCCGTTTTTGCGTGCACGCCGTCCAAGGCGGCACCCTCGTTTTATTCACTAGTTACACGGATATGCGCGCCGTTGCCGCAACCCTCGAAAGTGAATTTCGCACTTCAGGCCGACCGTTTCTAATGCAAGGAGCCGACCTCTCACGAACTGAACTAGCCGAACAAATGCGAAATCTCGGCAACGCCGTGCTCTTTGGCACCGACAGTTTTTGGACCGGGGTTGATGTGCCCGGAGACGCGCTCGCACAGGTCATTATCACGCGATTGCCCTTCGATCCCCCGACCCATCCCATCACCGAGGCAAAAACGGAGTGGATCCGCGATCACGGCGGCAACCCGTTCAACGATCTCACCCTACCCGACGCACTCATCAAATTCCGCCAAGGAGCGGGCAGGCTGATACGCTCCCAATCCGACAGAGGCGTGATCACCATTCTTGATTCGCGCGTCCTAGCCAAGAGCTACGGCCGGCTCTTCCTCCAGTCCCTACCACAGCCTGAAGCGACGCGCATAACCCGCGAAACCCGAGCGGACTTATTCCAGCCTTTTACTTAAGTTAAGCGACGCATAGGGTTGGTGTAGTTATTCATAACTATTTTTCGCTACGCGACCTTGACCGACATAGGCCGTGGCCAACTTGAAAATCTAGCCCCCACAAATGCTCCCTCGCAGTAATCACTTTTCTGTACTTGTAGAACGCGCGCCCGACAACGAACTCTTTCGCTTTAGTTTAGCTCAGGCCCTTCTCGCCGAAGCCCGTCCAGATGAAGCGGCTCCGCATTTCGCGTTTTGTGTCGCGAAAAAAAACGACTGGATGATGCCACGCATCCTACTTGGTAAAATCTATCTCGGCGCCCATCGAAAAGACGAAGCGCGCCTTCTGCTGGAAGCCGCACTTACCTTGGCCGTCGACCAGGCGCACGAAGAGCCCGAGCACGAACTCCGAGCTCTCTTAGCCGATCTTCGCTAAAGCCTCCGAGGCCGGGTTTGATACCGTGGCCGTAAAGCAAAAAAAAACGGCGACCAAAGTCGCCGTTTAAATTAAGAATTTTTTATTAATTTCAAGCCGGACTGGGCGACGGCGCCGCTCCACCCGGAGTAATCACATCCTCAGGCTCAGACTTTTCCGCAGGCTTTTTATCCGAGTTTTTTTCCTCCGGCTTGATCACAACCGCCGTGATAACCGGCGAACGCAGTTCACCAAATTGAAGAATTTCCAAGACGTGTTTACCTTCGATCGTCTCGTGCTCGAGCAACGCCTCTGCAACTTTATTCAAGGCAGCACGATGCTCCGTGATGATTTGCGTCGCCCGCGTGTATTGCTCGCTGATAATCCGATGGATTTCAGCATCGATTTTACGGGATGTTTCTTCGGATACATTTTCGGAACGAGTAATCTCACGACCAAGAAAAACCGTATCTTGATTATCACCAAAGGCGATCGGCCCGAGCGGACTCATACCCCAATCGCAGACCATATGGCGTGCAATTTTAGTCACTTGTTTGATATCACCGGCGGCACCACTTGAGATATCACCCAAGACTAACTCCTCCGCAATCCGACCACCCAAGCCCATGGCTATTTGATTTAGCATGCGCTTCATCGCATGAGTGAGCTGATCTTTTTTGGGAATAAACATCGTGCTGCCCAAGCTACGTCCACGCGGAATGATCGTAACTTTATGCACTGGCAAAGTACCATCGTCCAAGACGCCCTGCACTAAAGCGTGGCCGGCCTCATGATAAGCGGTGAGTTTCTTTTCTTCGTCATCCATTAAGCGCCGACGCTCACGGCCGAATTGCACTTTTTCGCGCGCATCATCGACATCGATCATTTCGACTTTTTTCTTATTACGACGGGCAGCCAACAGAGCGGCTTCGTTCAATAGATTCGCCAACTCGGCACCCGAAAGCCCAGGCGTGCCACGAGCAATCACCGCGAGATCAACCGAATCGGACAAATTGATCTTTTTGGCGTGTACGCGCAAAATTTGTTCACGCCCAATCATATCGGGTAAATCCACGTAAATCTGGCGATCGAAACGACCCGGCCGAAGCAATGCACTATCCAGCACATCGGGACGATTTGTGGCCGCAATGATGATAACGCCCTCGGTGGTGTCGAAACCGTCCATTTCAACGAGCAGTGAATTCAAGGTTTGCTCACGCTCATCATTGCCTCCGCCTACGCCGGCACCACGCTGGCGACCCACGGCATCGATTTCGTCAATAAAGATCAGGCAAGGTGCGCTCTTGCGACCTTGTTCAAACATGTCGCGCACACGACTCGCGCCGACGCCCACAAACATTTCCACAAAATCTGAACCGGAAATGCTAAAAAACGGGACATCAGCCTCTCCAGCGACCGCCTTGGCGAGCAGGGTTTTACCCGTACCAGGCGAACCGACCATCAAAATACCACGCGGAATCCTTCCGCCCATCTTGGTGAACTTTTTCGGATCCTTCAGGAATTCGACGACTTCGCTTACTTCTTCTTTGGCTTCATCACAACCGGCCACATCGGCAAACGTGATTTTATCGCGATCGCGGGTGAGTAATTTAGCGCGACTCTTGCCGAAACTCAAAGCCCCGCGACCAGCCTGTTTAAGTTGGCGCACGAACAGAAAATACAACAACCCGATAATCAGCACAAACGGGACGACCTGAACCAAAATCGAAGCTAGCATCGTCTGGCTTGGTTGCTCGGAGAATTTCTTAGATTTCTGCAAACGCTCCATGTTCGCATCCGTCAGACGCCCGGAAGCCACGAAGGTGTTGGTTTCGAGCCCAGCTTCTGTTTTGAGCACTTTCTTATCTAGTTCACCACGGATCTCGACGCCATCACGGCCACCGGAAGCATCCGGACGAATCACGCCCTTAGTGACTTCGCCCGCCTCAGCCTTCTCTACGACGTCTTGGATCGTAACCTTAGCCGGTCCTGTCGTAATGCCGGGTGACCAGACCAACAGCGACACCACCGCCGCAAAAATCGCGAGCCAGATGAAGAGCACCTTGGGCTGAAAGCGTTCAGGCGGCAGGTTTTTGATCGTACGACGGGACTTTTTGTTGTTATCAGGTTCGGACATTTCTTTAGGGACTGTTGGCGAAACGTGTATGTTCCGCCGAGATAAGTCAATTGAACCGCCTTGGAAAAAGGCGCCTAGATTCAAGCCGCCCCAAAACTCGTTTTTGCAACGACAAGCGGCCTTTGTTGATCACCGCAAAAGCGGACAAACCCAGACTCTGCCGCGTCGGCTCTCCTCGCTCGGTAGCTGCCAGCAAAAGCTCAAACGCCTGCCGTGAGAGTTCAAAGCGCTCAGCTTGCCGCGCCAACCAGCGATGCAATGCCCGCCGCACGACCGCCCGCGGCATGTCACGCAAGCGCGCCAAGTTCAAACTCCCAGCCGCGTTGATTGCCCCGATTCGATCGACCCAACGCTCCAGCGCCACATCGTCCTCTTCCAGTAATTGTCGCGATAAAGCCGCGCCCGCCAAAGCATCCCGGCCCGCGGCATCACACCAGATCGGCACCACCGTTTTCCTGACTCGATTACGAAAGAAAGCTTCGCCCGAGTTACTCGGATCTTCTCGCCAAGGGGCACCGGCTTTGAGCAACGCCGCGCACACTTCCGCCTTTTTCAACGTTAACAACGGTCGCACATGAATCCGACCTGCTAGGTGTTCGTGTATCGCCCGCGGCGCAGCTAAACCCGCTGATCCACTTCCGCGCGCAAGTCGCATCAACATTGATTCGGCCACATCATCCTGCTGATGACCGAGCCAAAGCACCTTCATCCGTCGCAGCCGCATCGCGTCTTCGAAAAAATCAAATCGGGCGGCGCGCCCCGCGGCCTCGCCGGCCGTTTTCAACGGCTGCGCCCAATACCCCGTAACCAAAGGCACGCCTAAGCCCGCACACAAACGTCGACAAAATACGGCATCTAAGCGCGACTCGGCGCCCCGCAACCGATGGTCAAAATGAAACGCCACCAATCGCCCGCGCCGCTCCGGCCAATGCGCCCATAGCAACAACAGCAACGCTACCGAGTCAGCCCCGCCTGAAAGCGCCACACCCCAGCGCTCACGCGGAGCACGTGCAGCCGCCCAGGCCAACACTGCAGGCTGTAAATGTTCTCGGGGAATCACCACGCCAAGAAGCCCCGCGCGCCGCTGCGATAAAGTCGGGCGGCTCTTCATGGTCGAAAAAATGGGGCGCTACTACTCCACCAAGCGATCAGGCAAAGCTAAGATACTCTTTGCCGAAATAAGGCACCAATGCCGCTGGGATTTTCACGCGACCATCCGGCTGAAGGTTATTTTCAAGCAACGCCGCAAGTACGCGTGGTACGGCCAAGGCCGAGCCGTTGATTGTATGCACGAGCTCGGGTTTACCGTTCTCCTTCGCGCGGAAACGAATCTGCGCGCGGCGAGCTTGAAACGCCTCGAAATTCGAACAGCTCGAAACTTCGAGCCAGCGCTTCTGTCCGGCGGACCAGACTTCGAGATCATATTTTTTCGCCTGCGCGAAGCCCACGTCACCACCACACATTAGCAATACGCGGTAGGAAAGACCCAGCTTCTGCAACAAGCGCTCGGCATCACCGCGCAATTTGTCGAGTTCGTCGTAACTCGTTGATGGATGCACCCATTTTAACAGTTCGACTTTGTCGAATTGATGCAAGCGATTGAGCCCGCGCACATCTTTGCCGTAGCTGCCGGCTTCGCGTCGGAAACACGGCGTGTAGGCGCAGCGATAAATTGGGAGCGCACTTTCCTCGACGATTTCATCGCGGAAGAAATTTGTGAGCGGGACCTCAGCGGTGGGGACGGCGTACAACGGATCCGAGGTCTCGTACATTTGACCTTCTTTATCGGGCAATTGTCCAGTGGCCGTGGCGCTCTCGGCGTTCACGAAAATAGGCGGCGAAACTTCCGTGTAACCCGCCTTGGCGTTCTCATCCAAAAAGAAATGCAACAGCGCCCGGACAATTCGTGCACCGTCGCCGACGTAGAATGGAAAACCGGCCCCCGTGACCTTAGCGCCTCGGGCGAAATCAAAAAGTTTCTCAAAGCCAGGAATCTCCCAATGCGGCAGAGCGTGGGGCTTGGGTTCATCGTGCGAACCGTGGAGCGAAAAAACGACATTATCCTCGGGCGTGCGTCCCTCGGGCACGGAGGCGTGCGGCAGATTGGGCAGCGAAAGCATCGCCTGACGGAATTTTTCCTCCGTCTCTTTGAGCTGAGTTTCACGCTCTTTTGCCTGGGCGGATACCGCCTTCATCTCCTGGACTTTGGCGATGAATTCAGGCGAGCCCTTGGGCAAGGCAGCCATCGCGGTGTTGGCAGCCTTCTGCGTGCTGCGCAACTGCTCGACTTCTTGGAGTTGAGCGCGCCAAGCCGCATCGACGGCGAGCACCGCGTCGAGATCGACCTTAAGGTGTTTTTTAGCAAGGGCGGCGCGAACCAGATCAGGTGTTTCGCGAATAAGTTTTGGGTCGAGCATTGGAAAATAGGTTTAGTAAAAATCAGCGGATGAAACGAGCACGCGCACGTTCAAGGCGCGCGTAAACATCTTTGACCGGGAGCAGCTTGAGGTCACCGACAGGCGCCTGAATCACAAAATTCGTCGGGCCATTCAATGGGTACGGGCCAAAAAGTCGCGGATCAGTCGGACCGAAAATACCAAAAGTGCGCACACCTTGAGCCGCCGCGAGATGCATCGGGCCGCTGTCATTGGTGATCACCCAGTCCGCCCGACGAATCAGGGCCGGCAGCGAAACGAGGCTAGTGTTACCCGTGAGATTAAGAAATTGATTCGGCGAAAACGAATTTCGATCGGGTAAATAATTGCTTCCTGCCCAAACAACTTTGCGCGAACGATCTTCCTTTAAGATCATTTCAGTGAGCTGCTTGAATCCACCCCAGCGTTTCTCCACGCGGCGACTGTCAGGAAACATCAAAATCGCTTTCGCGCCTCCACGTCCATCGGCGAATTTTAGATTCAAGCTCTCGGCCTCGCGAAATTTCACCGTGCCACTGAGTTCCGCTTTTACACCGAGCACGGGGCAAAACTGCAGTAAAATATCGAGTGCGTGGCTGCGACGCCCGTCTGGGGGCAAGGGTACTTTTTCGTCGTAAAAAATGCCCGCCATCTCGCGCGCATCGGTACGCCCGATTTTTTTCTTGGCCAAGGCACGCTTGGTCATAAGCCCAGTGCGGAGCAGGCCTTGAAAATCGAAAACGTAGTCAAACTTCGTCTTACGAACCTCGCGCATGAGCTTGAGAAACGACTTCGCCCCACCAGTGCGCTCGAAAATATAAACTTGGTCGACCGCATCGCAGATGCGCACCAAGGGCGCGAACATCTCACGCACGATCCACGAAATACGCAGATCTTTGCACTGCGCCTTTAGCGTCGTGGCGACCTGGAGGCCGTGCACGATGTCGCCGAGGGATGAGGGCTTGATGATGAGAAGTTCGGTCATGCGATAGGCGCCGTTTGAAAGAGAATCTGCTTTTAACTGCGCGAGGGTTACGTTTGATGGTCTTTTCCGGCCAAAATCAAAGCCAAATCCCGCGCGCGTGCTCACTCTTCTGCTCCAGACTCTCGGTTGGCTCATCGCTCATACGCCTGAAGCCCTGCTCCGCCTGCTCTCGGCGAGGCTCGGAGATGCGCTGTATTTTGGCCTACCCCGCCGGCGTCGTCTGGCCCTTTCCAATCTCCACCACGCCTTCCCCCAGCACCCGGCAGCCTGGCACCGGGCGATAGCCCGGGAAAGTTTCCGCCGGTTGATCGAAACCGGTCTATTATCACTAGCGACGCCGTTTCTCGACGAAGCGCGCTTGCGTACGATTGTGCGCGCTTCGCCAGCACTTTTAGAGGCTTACGCCGGTCACCGCGCAAATCCGGCGGCAACGTTGATCTGCTCGCCCCATATTGCCTATTGGGAAGTTCAAACCGCCCAGCCACTGATCATTCCAGGACCGTTTCCGGAATTCGGGACGATTTTCCGTCCGCTCGATAATCCCAGCGCCAACGCGTTTATCGTCAAATCTCGCGAACGCTTCGGTATGAAACTGCTTTCGCGGAAACAAGGTTTCGCCGAAGGACTCAAGATTTTACGACGCCAGGGCATAATCGGGTTGTTGTTCGATCAAAACGCCGGATTGCAGGGCGCTCTCACGACGCTCTTTGGCCGCGTATGCTCGACCACCGAATTACCGGGCTTGATGGCCGAAAAATTTTCCGCGCGCGTATATGGTATTTTTCCACGGCGTCTCGGCTTTTGGCGCGTGGAGATCGGCTGCTCGATTCTTTCACACGACAACACGACAGCCGGAGTCACGCTCGCGCTTAACCGTTGGCTAGAACGGCTTCTTACTAACGACGACAACCTTTGCGCCTCTTGGCTCTGGTCGCATGATCGTTGGCGCAATCAAGACATACCTGCCGCACGCTTCCGGCTAGCAGCCAAACGCGATCTTCTCGCCGCCGACCTCGCTGCGCGCTCATTAACCGCGCTGCCTCGCCGCACGCGCATTTTTATCCGGCTTCCGAACTGGCTCGGTGACGTCGTAATGGCGTTGCCACTGCTCCGCGCTCTGCGCCAGTCCCGACCGGACGCCGAAATCACGCTCATCGCCGCTCGCGCCTTTTTGCCTCTGCTTCGCGACTGGCACGTCGCCGATCATCTCGAAGCCCTGCCAGCGCGTGGCGCCGGCTATTTTCTGCATTTATGGCGTATGCGCGCGCGCTATCCTGACGTCGTTTTGCTTTTCACCAACTCACTGCGCGGCGATATCGAAGCTTGGCTCATGCGCAGCCCGCAACGCTTTGGCCTACTGCGACCCGGACGCTCCCGCCCACTGCTGACGCACACATATCAAGTCCCCGCCGACTTCGACGAAAAGACGCATCACCAACTCGAGTTATGGGAAAAATTCCTACGACATTTCGGACTCGCGTGCGCCCTGGATCGTTCCGCGCTTCTCGCCCATCTCGCTTCGCCCAGCAGTCGGATCGGGCTGATTCCCGGCTCCGAAAACACCCCCGCGAAACGCTGGCCCATCGCGCATTGGCGCGCTCTGATCGCCGGATTGCCCGAAGCTTCATTTGAACTTTTCGGCACCGCCCGCGACGCCGCGATCACGAATGAAATTGCCGCCGGGTTTGATTCCGCGCGAGTCACCAATCTCGCCGGCCGCACCGATCTTCCGACCTACGTTAAACACCTCAGCGCCTCCCGCCTGTTGGTGACCAACGACACCGGCGGCATGCATCTTGCCAACGCCCTAGGCGTCCCACTCATCGCACTTTTTGGCCCCACGAATCCCGTTCGTACCGGGCCGGTATACGCCACCCCCGCGCACATCATGCAACCACCTGATTGCGCGCCGACCGGCGGCGGCGCGCTCATCGATCTCACGCCAGCTAGCGTCATTACGGCGGTGAAAAAAAAATTATCGTTCGCGCCCGAGCAATCAGCATATCCGCCAACGGTTTGACTCGCGCCTCAACCCACGCCCCACTCAAGCCCACTGCCGTGCCCCTCCTAAACGTCCAAGATCTCCGCACTCATTTCCACACGCGCAATGGCATTTACCGCGCAGTCGACGGTGTGAGTTTTAGCGTCGAGCGCGGAGAGACGCTAGGCATCGTCGGCGAATCAGGATCGGGCAAATCCGTTACCTGCTACTCGATCATGGGGCTCATCCCTCAGCCCCCCGGCCGTATCGTCAGCGGCACCGCTATCTTTGACGGCATCGACCTTCTAAATTGCTCGCCCCGCCAAGCCCGCTCCATCCGCGGCAAGCGCGTCTCAATGATCTTCCAGGATCCGATGACTTCGCTTAATCCGTTCCTGCGAGTCAGCGAGCAAATCATCGAGCCACTCCTCATCCACGAGAACATCTCGCGTCGCGACGCCCTGGCTCGCGCCCTCACGATGCTTGAAGAGGTCGGCATCAACGATGCCGCGAAACGCATCCACTATTACCCGCACGAGTTTTCCGGCGGCATGCGCCAACGCGTCATGATCGCGATGGCCCTCATCACCAAACCCGAGCTACTAATCGCCGACGAGCCCACCACCGCGCTCGACGTCACCGTCCAAGCCCAGATCCTCGAGCTCATCGGAAAAATGCAGCGCGAACTCGGTATGGCCGTGATCTTCATCACCCACGATCTTGGCGTAGTTTCCGGCCTCTGCGATCGTGTGCAAGTGATGTATGCCGGTCGCATTGTTGAGACCGCCGACACCCGGACTCTCTTCAAAGCCCCGCGCCACCCCTACACGCGCGCCCTCCAACGATCTATTCCCGCCCTTCAAACTAAAGGAGCCGAACTCTACACGATCCCCGGCCTGCCGCCCGATGTTTCCAAAAACATCCCTGGCTGCGCCTTCGCGTCGCGTTGTGAATTCGCCAACGATCGTTGCGCCGCCACCACTCCCGAATTAGTCGCAATCGATGCAACCCACGCGCAAGCCTGTCTTCGCGTCCAAGCCGGAGAAACCCTCGCTCGCACCTGAGCGCGCTCTGAACCGCGACCGCAAAAAATGTCCGACCCCATACTGCAACTCACCGACGTCAAAACCCACTTCCCAATCACGCGGGGATTTCTGGTGAAGCGCCACATCGGCACTGTCAAAGCCGTCGACGGCGTCAACCTCAGCGTACGTCGCGGCGAAGTCCTAGGACTTGTCGGCGAATCCGGCTGCGGCAAATCCACTCTCGCCCGTACCATCCTACAACTCGTCCCCACCACGGGCGGAGCCGTCGTGCTCAATGGCCGTAACCTCGCCACCAGCTCCGCCCGAGAACTCCTTGCCGCCCGCCGCGACTTGCAGATGGTCTTCCAAGACCCCTACGCCTCGCTCAACCCGCGCATGACCGTGTTTGCCACGCTAGCGGAGCCGTTAATCGTCCATCGCGTCTGTGCCCCTAGCGAGGTCGCCGCCCGGGTAGCCGAACTCATGCGCCTCGTCGGCCTCGCCCCGCGCTTCATGCAAAAATACCCGCATGAATTCTCCGGCGGACAACGCCAGCGCATAGCCATCGCGCGCGCACTCGCCCTCGAGCCCAAAATCATAGTGGCCGACGAACCCGTCTCGGCCCTCGACGTCTCCATCCAGGCGCAGATCCTTAACCTTCTCGCCCAGCTAACCAAGAAGATGAACCTCACGCTCATCTTCATCGCTCACGACCTATCCGTCGTGAAACACATTTCTGACCGCATCGCGGTCATGTACCTTGGTAAAATCGTCGAACTTGGACTAGCCGCAGACGTGATTGAACGCCCGCGCCACCCCTACACGCGCGCGCTCGTCAGCGCCATTCCCACACTCGACCCCGACACCGAGCGCACCCGCCAACGCATCGTGCTCGCGGGCGATCCCCCATCTCCGATCAACCCGCCCGCCGGTTGCGCCTTCCACCCACGCTGCGCTTATGCTCAAGCCCAGTGTAAACTAGCCCCCCCCCCGCTAGTGGCCGATGGCTTGACCCGCGAAGTCGCCTGCGTCCGCCTCGCCGACCTGCCCTGAATTTTTCTGCCCGGCGCCAGCCCACAACGACGCGCCATTAGCTCTGCGGCAACCCGATCTGCCGCAGCGCCTCATAAGCCGCCACACCCGCCGCCGTGCTCAAGTTGAGCGAACGCAGCTCGGAATTCGCATGCGGGATCGTCACACGCGCCGCCGCGCCCAACTCCTCGTGCAACCACGTCGGCGCACCGCTCCCCTCATTGCCAAAAACCAAGCCGTCGCCGTCCGCATACGCCGCGCTCCAAAAACACTGCGTCGTCTTGGTCGTAAATAACCACAACCGCTTCGGCCCGACTACGCTCGAGCGAAATGCGCCCCAATTCGCGTGCTCATGCACATCAAGCGACTTCCAATAATCCATCCCCGCGCGGCGCAAATTCCGATCGTTGATCACATAACCAAGCGGATGAATTAAATGCAGCCGTGAACGCGTGAGCGCGCACATGCGTCCGATATTTCCTGTGTTTTGCGGGATTTCCGGCTGGAAAAGCACGATGTGCAACATACCGCCATGGTCCCGCTGAAACCTCCCGTTGCAAGCATCTCGCGAACTAGCCGGCGGCTAGGCTGGTATTTTAATCCACGCGCAAACCGGTGTTATCTGCTCGCAACACACGCACTTCGCTCGTCACTCCCACCGCGCTAAATGCTCCGGCCATGGCCGCACCAACATCCCCGGCCATAGCCGCCGAAACTACGCACAGCACACTCGAGCCGCTCCCACTCAACCACCCCGTGAACGCACCCGCCTTTAGGCCCGCTGTAATCGCCGCTGAAGCGCCCTTGATCTTGGGCAAGCGGTAAGGCTCGTGCATAAAATCTCCCGCCGAATCGCGCAGACGTTCATAATTTCGCGACGCAAAAGCCGCGACGACATACGCCACGCTATTGATGCTCCGCACCGCATCGAAGTAAGGCAAAGCCTCCGGCAGCGCGCCCCGTGAATCCTTCGTCAGCAATTCGACAGCCGGCGACACCACGACAAACGCGATTTCGGCGCCCACTTCGAAACGGATCGTATCGCGATAAACGCCCGTCACCGGATCGCAACGCGCCACACAAAACCCTCCAAGGATACCCGCGCTCGCGTTATCCGGATGCCCTTCCAACTCGGTGGCCATCTCGACCAATTGGTGCCGACTCAAACCCGCCCCGTGCAACGCATCGAGCCCAGCCAGCACGCCCGCGATAACAGTCACACTCGAGCCCAGACCCCGCGCCGTTGGAACGTCGCCCTCAACATGATAATAAAACCCCTGCGGCGGACGACCGGTCTTAGCATAAAATACCGCCGCCGTCGCCTCGACCATAGCTTGAGCGCGAGCGTCAGCTTCAGACTGCGGTTGCGGCCCGTTTCCCGATGCGACTGATAACGTCACTCGATTATAAACTTCGAGTGCCAACCCGAGCGTATCGAAGCCAGCCCCACAATTTGAAGTGCTGCCGGGGACTCTAACTGTGACGGTTTGGGGTAACGAAGTCATCAGCGGCGGAGCTTCATGGCCTGACTGACTTCGCGCTCCTCCACCTTTTGCTTCAGCGTGTCGCGCTTGTCGTGGATCTGTTTGCCCGTGCAAAGGCCGACTTCGACTTTAACTAAGGCTTCTTTAAAATACATACGCAGCGGAATTAGTGCGCGACCGCCGGCGTCGAGCGCCTGGGCGATTTTTCGCAACTGGTGTTTATGCAACAGCAGCTTTCGCGTCCGCTTGGCCTCGTGATTGTAAATATTGCCGAATGCATATTGCTCGATATGCGCGTTCATCATCCATAGTTCTCCGTTCAAAATCCGGCCAAACGAATCAGAAATCTGTGCTCGCCCGGCTCGGATGGACTTCACTTCCGTACCGCGCAGCTGAACGCCCGCCTCGAAACGCTCGTCGACAAAATAGTCACGGAGCGCCTTGGCGTTGCGGATCTCGGTAAACCGAGCGGCATCCTTTTTTTTGGCGGCCATGGTTCAACGGTTCAGTTAGTAAACGTGCACAAAAAAGGCGGCACCGACAAACGCGGGCCGCCTTTCCTAAGAAAAAAGGTGTACGCGTATGCGGCAGATCAGGTGCCGATAGTCTCGTAGCTGATCTTCTCCTCGATGATCTCGCGTAAGGCGGTATCTTCGGGCGAAAGCTTTTCCAATGACTCAACCAGCGGACGATTACCGCGTTTGAGCTGCTTCACTCGGAGCGAAACCAGATTGATGAGCACGTTGGGATCGGTGATCTTGGCGGCGGCTTGTTTGATGTAATCTTCTCGCATGGCAATAGATTCGGACGGTGATAAAACGGGCTAGATGGAAGCCGCCCGCCACCGGCGTCAAGGTGGAATTTACCCGTCAGCAGCAGCCGGCGGTTGCTTCGCGAAGCAGATTTCGGCAGCAATTTGATGATGTTAATGTTGGCATGGACCACCGTAGCCATCCGTGAGGACGCGGATCGTCTCGCCGACGCCGCAATCGCCGCGGGGTTGGCTGTCTGCGTCCAAATTGAAGGCCCTATCACTTCAGTCTATCGATGGGATTCCAAAATCGAACACAGCCAGGAGTTTCGCTTGGTTTTCAAGTGCTTAAGTGCGCAGGCCTCCGCGCTTGAAAGCCAAATACTTGCTCTGCATCCTTACATGACGCCCGAGTGGATCGTTCTCGAGGCCAGCCACGTGTCAGAAAAATACTTGTCATGGGCCCGGATAAACCCTCAGAGTTAACCCTTTGATTCGTTGTAACCCTCAATTTTAAGCACCATGTCACAACATAAAAGTCTCCAAGGCGCCAACGGCCTCGTCGTCAAACGCAACGTCCTGAAGCGCTTCGAGCGCGTCGACTTGCTCAAGAAGCGTGGCCAGTGGAAAGCGGGCGACCGCGTCGCCGGCCTCCGCAAGACGAAGCCTGACGTTTAATCTCACGTCTTTTTTAATTATAGGCAGGCAGTTTTACGCTGCCTGCCTTTTTTGTATCCGCCACTCAACCGCTTAGGGCCCTTTTTTGCCATGCTCGACCTCATCAAAAAGCTCATCGATTTCATTCTTCACATCGACAAGCACCTCGCCGAGATCATCGCCAGCTATGGTCTTTGGACATACGGACTTTTGTTCTTAATCATCTTTGCCGAGACGGGACTGGTGGTTACCCCGTTTTTACCAGGCGATTCACTCCTCTTCGCGGCAGGTGCCTTTTGCGCCAAACCGGAGACGGGGCTTAACGTGCACGTCATGGCGCTACTGCTTTTTGTAGCCGCCTTCATCGGCGATACGTTAAATTACTGGATTGGCGCCAAGATTGGCCCCGCCGTCTTCAACCGCGAGGACTCGATTTTTCTGCGCAAAAAACATCTAAAGCGCGCGCACGCATTTTTCGAAAAATACGGTGGTCGCGCGATCGTCCTCGCCCGCTTTGTGCCTATCGTACGAACTTTCGTGCCTTTTGTGGCCGGAGCGGGTCGTATGACCTATTCGCGTTTCATCGCCTACAATGCGATCGGCGGCTTCGTCTGGATCTATTTTTTCATCTACGCTGGTTTTTGGTTCGGCAATCAACCTTTCGTGCAGAAGAACTTCAAACTCGTGATCATCGCGATTATCTTCCTTTCAATCGTGCCCATTATCGTAGAATTCTGGCGTGGCTGGCGCGAAAGCAAAAAAACCGCTAAGTAAAAGCTGGTGCGAGCGCTGGGAATCGAACCCAGATCAATAGCTTCGGAGGCTACTACACTATCCATTGTGCTACGCTCGCAGGGCTGAACCGTCATGAAGCGTACCGGCCTTCTGTGCGTCAAGCCCGCGCCTCCAATTGTGACGTTGATTCGCCACGCCGAGCGCCGCAATTTGTCACTCTATGACCGCTGAGAACACTGCGCCTATCACGCCTCCGCCTCCGAGCGATTTCGTCCGCGATATCGTCGCCGGCCACGTCGCCGAAAAGCGCTACCCCAAGATCGTCACGCGTTTCCCGCCTGAGCCCAACGGCTACCTCCACCTCGGCCACGCGAAATCCATCTGCCTTAATTTCGGCATCGCCCGAGAAAACAACGGCCAGTGCAACTTACGCTTCGATGACACCAACCCGGTCAAAGAGGACGTGGAGTACGTTGATTCCATCACCACCGATGTTCTTTGGCTCATCGCCGGCTGGGCCGACGTGCAACTCGGCTTCAAACCCAAAGGCGCCAAACCCGCCGCGCTCACCTCCCAAGGCCGCCCCGATTTCTACCTCGCGCCCACCGCGCCCGGTGATCAATCCGAAGCCTTTTTTGCTTCCGATTACTTCGAACAACTCTACGGCTACGCGCTCGAACTGATCCAAAAAGGTAAAGCCTACGTTTGCGATCTCAGCCCCGAAGACACCGAAAGCTACCGAGGATCGCCCGATCAACCTGGCCGTGAAAGCCCTTTCCGGTCACGTAGCGTCGCCGAAAACTTAGAGCTTTTCCAACGCATGAAAGCCGGCGAGTTCCCCAACGGAGCCCGCTCGCTCCGCGCCAAAATCGACATGTCCGCGCCCAACCTTTGGCTGCGTGACCCGCTGCTCTACCGAATTCGCCACGTGTCACACCACCACGCCGGCGACTCTTGGTGTATCTACCCGCTTTACGATTACGCGCACTGCCTCAGCGATTACCTCGAAGGCATCACACACAGCATCTGCACACTGGAGTTCGTTGATCACCGCCCGCTCTACGATTGGATTCTTGGCTCCTTGGATCTACCGCGTGCGCTGCCGCACCAATACGAATTCGCCAAGCTCAACCTCGGCTATACTCTCGTATCGAAGCGTAAACTTCTCCACCTCGTGCAGGAAAAAATTGTCGCCGGTTGGGACGACCCGCGCATGCCTACGCTCTCCGGTCTTCGTCGTCGCGGTATCCCAGCCAGTGCCATCCGCAATTTTGTCACCGGCCTCGGTGTCACCAAATTCGATTCTCTCACCGAAGTCGCCGTCTTCGAAAATGCCATTCGCAACGAACTCAACACCCTCGCCCATCGTCGCCTCGCCGTGTTGAAGCCAATCAAACTGGTACTCACCAATATCGCCGTGGATGAATCTATCGCCTGCGAGGCCACCAATAATCCCCAGGACGAAAAGCCCACGACCCGTCCGATTACCCTCACCCGCGAGGTCTACATCGATGGCGAAGATTTCGCCGAGGTACCGCCTCCCAAGTACTTCCGACTAAAACCAGGTGGCGAAGTTCGCCTGAAGTACGCCTGCATCATCAAGCTCGACGAGATCGTGAAAGACACCGCTGGCAACATCACCGAGTTGCGTTGTACCGCCGATCTGACCACGCGCTCTGGCCAACCCAACTCCGACAAAAAAGTTAAAGGCACCATCCACTGGGTCAGCGCGACTCAGGCGATCGACGCCGAGGTGCGCCTCTACGATCGCCTCTTCACCGTGCCTGAACCGGGCGCGAGCGACGATTTCCTCCAACACGTTAACCCTCAGTCGCTCGAAGTCATCACGGCCAAACTCGAACCCGCCCTCGTCGGTGCCAAAGTGGGCGAGAGTTTTCAATTCGAACGTCTTGGCTACTTCGCACCCGACGCCAAGGACCACTCGTCTAACCGTCTCGTGTTCAACCGCACGATCACGCTACGCGATGCTTGGGCAGGAAAGCCAACCGGTCAGAAATAACTCTGACCTTGTCGCTCTCGCTCAAATTTTAGCAATCACCCGCGCCGACCCAGCGCGGATTTTTATCGCTCCCGCCTGCTTAAGGGAATCCCGGCCCTTCAGGGCCGGGAGGAGGTCAATTTTTCTAAGTTTCTGACCGCATCTTCTACGGCAACCTCACGTCAACCCCGAACAACCTATTCCATGCGCCTACTCCGTCTCCTTTTTGCCCTTTTGGCCGCCTCGGTATCTCTGCTCCTCGCCGAGACTCCGGATTTTAAGGCACTCGCGTCCCTGATCGCACAGAATCCCCGCCAACATCCTTACCTCATTTTTAGCGCCGAGGAAAAGCCTGCCATGCTTGCGCGGATTAAAAATGATCCAAAATCAGCCGAGACCTTTGCGCGAGTCCTTCTCGAAGGCCGACGCCTGCTCCACGCCACCGCCGAACGCGAAGCCCCGCCCCGGATTATTCACACTCGCTACGTCGGTGCCGACGATTACCGCCGCTATGTATCCGAACATATCGACGCCGCCTTTACGTTAGCCTTTCTCTACCAAATGACCGGCGACTCGGCGTACGTGGGTAAAGCTTTTGAGCACGCCAATATCGTCTGCGCGCAAGAATCCTGGATTCAAAGCGCCCATTCCTTCGATGTGATTTATCCGCGTGTCTGGCCCTACGGCGCCAAAGACGACCAAGTGGTTTTCTCCTATGACATCACCGCGAGCGCTACAAGCCAACGCCTGGCCTACATCTACGATTGGCTCCATTCGGCGCTAACCAAGGCCCAGCGCGACCGCATCCGAGGCGCGCTCTTGGAAAAAGCCATCACGCGCGTCCGCGGCAATTATGAGTACTTCTGGTGGGCCACTGCCTACAAATGCAACTGGTCCGGCATCTGCCACACCGGCCTCGGTCTCGCCGCGCTCGCGCTCCTTGGAGAAGATCCGCAACTCACCGACGTCATTGCCCGCTCTTACGAAGGCGTCTGGAACATGCTCGAACATGTCGGCACCGACGGTGCTTGGCAGGAAGGCCGCGGCTATTGGGCCTACGGCGTTGGCGAGAGCCTGCGCTTGATTGACGCCCTCAAACGCGCGAGCGGCGGAAAAGTGAATCTCTTCCAACACCGCAGCCTTTACCCGCATCCAGTGGACTTCGGTCTATTTGGCCTTACCGGTGGCTTCGGTGATGGTTCCGGCAATCCCGTGGGCGAGTCCTACGTCATCAACAAAATGGCCCAAGAAAGCGGTGACCCTCAGGCAGCATGGTACGCCAAAACTTTCGTGCGATCCCAAGGCAGCATTTTCGACCTCCTCTGGCCCGAGACCACGGTCGCCGCCCAACCACCGACGGAAGCCTCCAAATATTTCCCCAGCATCGACTGGGCTTTTCTACGGCGCGATTTTACGCCCGATTCTGTCACCATCGCAACCAAAGCCGGCATGAACGACGACCCACACCACGGGCACCTCGACATCGGCACGTTCAACCTCACTTGGCATAACCTCACATTCGTCGGCGAAGTCCCCCGCACGCCCTACGACGAACAGTATTTCGGCGCGTTACGCTGGGATTATCTCCAAGCCCGCACCGCTGGCCACAACGTCGTCATGGTCAACGGCGAGGAACAAATCTGCGCCAAACTCAAAGACCAACCTTGGCAGTCCGGCATCGGTGGCAAGATCATGCACTACCAATCCGAGCCCACGTTCTCAGCCGTCAGCATGGACCCCACCCTCGCCTATCCCGGCAAGGAACTGAAACAGTGGCAGCGTTCCATCGTCCTCGATAAAGTTAACAACATCGTCGTCGTCCTCGACCGCGTACGTTGCGCCGTGGGCGCCGATATCGAAGTGCGCTTTCACACCGGCGTCGAAGCCACCATCAAAGACAACCAAGTTCTGCTTCACGCCGCCGCCGAAAATATTGCGGCAGCCGAAGCTCCTCGCGCGCGTGCTAGCACGACAAAGCGCGCCACGACCCCGACCAAAAACGGCGAACACCGCTACGCCACGGCTGAAGCCCCCACCGCGCGGGCGCGCAACAGCACGATGACCATGCAGGCGCTGTTCGCTGGGAACTTTACCCTTACGAAGGGCCGGCAACCCGATTTACCCGTTACACAAGAAGCCACGCTATCCTGGGCTCCGTATTTTAGCACGTTGGTCAAAGCGCCTGCCGAAGAAAACCTCATCGCCGCCGTCTTTTATCCCGGCGAACTGAATTCCGCGAGCCAGCCCATCGCTTGCAAACTCGATGCGCAGAGCCAGTCGCCCAACGTTTCTTACACAGTGAACAGCAAGACGATCACTGTCGAATTCAGCGCGGCGGCGATTACCCGCACCGAAAAATAATCTGCACCCCTCAAGCGACCGCGAGAAGTCGCGCAAGGCGTTGCTCGACGCGATTGCGTCCCAGCACCCGGAAAATACTGGTGATGGT
>Ga0214919_10001303_pt1 | contig 41172 bp, 55 predicted proteins | sample LL1503_MetaG_FD_177994 | JGI IMG/M metagenome (GOLD analysis project Ga0214919, IMG submission 177994) | Freshwater microbial communities from Lake Lanier, Atlanta, Georgia, United States - LL-1503 | ecosystem: Environmental > Aquatic > Freshwater > Lake | place: USA: Georgia | collected...
ATCTAAATCCTATAGAGCATCATTGGTTTAAAATTAAACATCAGATCAGAAAAATTGCTATAAATTTTACATATTTCTTTGAAGTAGTGATTTATGTACTGTCTTTATCTTAGTGTGCTAGGCTCTAGCCACCCTAATCCAATGGACATACCCAAATAATATGACAGTCTGGTTCTTCGACAAGGAAAGTACCTCCAAAAACTTCAGTATATGGTTCTTTTACAATCTTAATGTCGGAGTTCGTCCTCCATTTTTCGAATAGAAGATCTACATCCTTATCAGATGGTAACATAATTCCAATTTCAGAGAACCGTTGGGTATGAAGGTCTGGAGTTGTTCCACCTGTCAAATAGCAAACAAAGATTCAAAACCAGCGACAAATGGCACCATAACGAGAACTTGAAAATACTGGTGCAGATTGTTTTGTAAAATGCGTTGGAACGATGGATATCCGATACGTAAATAAGTTGAAGGTTAGCTTTAATCGATGCTTCCATAATTGACAAATTATTTTTAAATTGATATTAATTTTCAAACAAAATATCTTAGTTATGGAAAAGGATGGAGAATCATCCCAACCATACCAAGCAATAATTTAGCCCATAGTTTTAATTTTTTGCGATAGCTTGCTGATTTTACGAGATGCTGTATTTAATTTAATGATTTTTTTAGTCACACCTTTCATTATTTCAGATTGCGCAAGGGTTAAAGCTAACGAGGCTGACTCTTTTGAACCATTAGTAACTTCTTGTAAAACTTTTTTAACATATGTTTTGATTCTACTAGACCTGTTTTTATTTATCAGAGTCTTTTTTATTGTTTGCCTTATTGCCTTCTTTGCAGAATCATGATTTGCCATATTTATTTTTCCTATAAATTTATTAGTTTTTATTCTTCATGATCACGATTTGTTAATTTGGGAGTTAGACAACCTTTACTATTCACATCTCTATCAACAAATTCAATGTAAGCCAAAGGAGCCATATCACCATAACGGAATCCAGCTTTCACTATTCTAGTATAACCACCAAAACGTGCATTGTACCTTGTACCTAAAATAGTCATAAGCTTTTCAGTAGCAACCTGATCTTTAATTTTCGCAAGAATCATTCTTCTAGCTGACAAATTAGACTTTTTAGCCTTAGTCACTAATACTTCAATATACGGTCTAAGTTCCTTCGCTTTTGGTAATGTAGTCTTTATTTGTTCGTTCATCACAAGTGCCACAGCCATATTAGCAAACATTGCTTGCTTATGGGTACTCGTTCTATTAAGTTTTCTACCCTTAATTTTATGTCGCATGTTATTACCTTAAGTTAATATGGATCTTCGTAGCGTGTAGATAGCTCTTGAATATTTTCTGGTGGCCATCCTACCACAGTCATACCAAATTTTAAACTATATTTTGATAAAATCTCTTTAATTTCATTAAGAGATTTTCTGCCAAAATTTGGAGTTCTAAGCATTTCTGCTTCTGTCTTTCTAACAATATCTCCTATATAAATTATGTTAGCTTCTTTCAAACAGTTACTAGATCTAACTGATAACTCCAATTCTTCAACTTTTTTCAATAATACTGGATTAAATGACAATTCTTCCCGCTTACTTTGTTTATCTTCATCCTGATCTGTAAATGTAACAAATAATTGTAATTGATCCTGCAGAATTCTAGCAGCAAGAGCTACAGCCATCTCTGGAAAAATACTACCATTAGTTTCAACTATCATAATTAATTTATCATAATCCGTAACTTGACCTACGCGTGTATTTTCAACTTTATACGCAACCTTTTTTACAGGACTAAATAACGCATCCACAGGTATAACGCCGATAGCCAATTCCGTATCATAATTACTCAGGGCTGGAACATAACCCTTTCCCATTTCGCAAACTAATTCCATTTCAAATTGAACGTCTTTTGCTAAAGTACAAATAATGTTGTTAGGAGTTAATATCTCTACATCATTACCAGTTCTAATCATTCCTGCCGTTACCATACATGGACCAGTAGCATTTAATCTAATAGTCTTTTTTTCTGCAGAAGACATCTTAACAACTATAGACTTGAGATTTAAAACCACATCCACCAAATCTTCTTTAACCCCAGGTATTGCAGAAAATTCGTGTACTACTCCTGGAATTTTTATTGATGTTATTGCAGTACCTTGAAGAGACGAAAGTAAAATTCTCCTCATAGCATTGCCTATTGTTAGACCTAACCCCCTCTCTAATGGTTCAATAACAATTTTTGCAATATTACTCTCACCTTCAAAATTATCATGAATTACTTTATGAGGCTTTATTAATGAATTCCAGTTTTTATTTAATAATAACATTATATTTCCCCCTACGCCCTTTTTTATACTCTTCTTCTCTTTGGTGCTCTTGTACCGTTATGAGCAACAGCTGATACGTCTAAAATTGATGTAACTATAAAATTTTGTCCGAACACCGCACGCATTGCTGATTCTCTTTGCGATCCAGCACCTTGTACTCTAATCGAGACAGTTTTCAGTCCATGCTCTTTTGCCATCTCAGAAGCTTTATCAACAGTGATTTGAGCAGCATAAGGCGTAGCCTTTCTAGCACCTTTAAAACCATGAGTACCAGCCGTTGAGAAAGCTATAGCGTTACCTTGAACATCAGTGAAAGTAACAATGGTATTATTAAAGGTTGTTTTTATGTGGACAACACCAAGAGTGATATTTTTCTTTTTTTTCTTAATCTTAGTATTAACTTTACTCATTATTGTACCATATTACTTTGTAACTTTTTTCTTACCAGCGATTGCGACAGCTTTTCCTTTCCTCGTTCGGGCATTAGAATGAGTATTTTGACCTCGGACAGGTAAACTTTTTATATGCCTAAGACCTTGATAGCACCTAATATCTTTTTTCTTTTTGATATTAAGATTTACTTCCCTCCTAAGATCGCCTTCTACTTTATATTCCTGTTCAATTATATTACGCAAAGTAATAAGCTCTTGATCAGTTAGATTTTTAACCCTTGTACTTTCGGATATTCCAGTTTTCTGACAAATTTTGCCAGCAGCAGAAGCACCAAGACCGAAGATGTAAGTCAAGCCCACTACCAATCTTTTACTCGCTGGAATATTAACACTCGCTATTCTCGCCACAAATAATCCCCCAATTTTTATAACAACTAAAATTAAATAATATTTAACTATTCTATAAAGTCAAATTATTTCTAACATTTTATCTAAAAACAATTCAACTTCCTTCTTATTTTTACTAGCTTCAATAATGTAGAACCCTGCATTATTTTTATAATAATCAATTAATGGATAAGTTTCTATTTTATATTCTTGTATTCTTTTCTTAATAGTTTGCTCATCATCATCATCATTTCTATAAATGAAGTTATTTATTCCACAAATATCGCAAACACCCTTAATTTTTGGTTTAATAGAGTACTGATTATAAATTTGACCACAATTGCCACAATTAAATCTCCCCCTAATTCTCTCTATAATCACTTGTTCATCTATATCAAAAAATAAAACTTTGATAGGATGATTAGCAAATTCCATAAGAAAGTGAGCCTGTTCCAAATTACGAGGGTAACCATCTAATACATAGCCGTTTTTATACTGTTCTTGAGATAAAAAATCTTTAACTATACTATTTACTAGATCAGAAGGTACAAGTTTTCCTTGAGCTATGCACTCTTTGATTAAAAAACCTTCTTGGCTTTGAACCTCTATCATTTGCCTTAACATATCACCAATAGATATATGGGATAAATTTAATTTTTTTGCTAGTAACCTCCCTTGAGTTCCCTTACCTGAACCAGGAAGACCTATAAGCACTATAATCATTTTAATCCATCTTACTAAAATTACTTATGCTCTACTGATTAAAGAATGTTAAAAACAAATTATCTATTATAAAAATGTAACTAATTCTTCAATTTCATTTTTTTAATCAACCCTTCATATTTATTACTAAATAAATGAGTTTGAATTTGTCCAAAAGTATCTAACACAACATTAACAACAATTAAAAAGCTTGTTCCTCCTAAAGAAAAAGAGACAGCATACTTATTCATCAACATTTCTGGTACCACACAGACAAAACTAAGATATATACCGCCTATCACGGTTAATCGAGTCAATAAATAGTCAAAATATTCTGAAGTATTTTTTCCTGGTCTTCTACCAGGAATATAAGCACCATATTTTCTTAAATTATTTGCCGTTTCTTCTGAATTAAAAACTATAGCAGTGTAAAAAAAACTAAAAAACATTATTAAAGAAACATACAACAATATATAAATAGGTCGCCCATGCCCTAAATGAAAAGTTAGTAAACTCATAATTTCTGAATTACCGCTAGAAAAATTTGCAATTGTTATAGGAAAAAGCAAAATTGAACTAGCAAATATCGGAGGAATGACCCCAGAAGTATTAAGTTTAAGAGGCATATGAGTTGCATCACCACCATAAATCTTATTACCAACTTGCCGTTTAGGGTATTGTACCAAAACTTTTCTTTGAGCTTTTTCAAAAATAATTATTATTCCTATAATTGCGACAACCCCTAAACAAATCGCAAAAACTATTATAGGTGATAATCCACCACTTCTTGATAACTCAAACATACTTATAATAGCACTTGGTACTCCTGAAACTATGCCTATAAATATAATAAGGGAAGATCCATTACCTATACCTCTACTGGTAATCTGCTCACCTAGCCACATCAAAAAAATGGTCCCTACAACTAAAGTGACGACAGTAGTAACCTTGAAAAAGACACTAGGCATAATAACCACTGGTCCTACGCTAGTGGTTATATGTTCTAAACTTATTGCCACACCGTATGCCTGAAAAGAAGCCAACAACACAGTTAAATATCTAGATAGTTGATTAATCTTTCTTTTACCAACTTCTCCTTCTTTTTTTAAATTTTCTAAAGGTTTGTAAGCTATTGACATTAATTGAATAATTATCGATGCTGTAATATAAGGCATAATCGCTAAAGCAAAAATAGACATCCTTCCTAAAGAACCACCAGATAGCATATTAAACATCCCCAATATACCCGATTGATTCTGTTCAGCTACGGTATTTAATGCTACTGAATCAATACCAGCAATAGGAATAAACGCACCCCACCTACAAACTATAAGAGCAAAAATAGTAAAAATAATTCTATTCACCAAGTCTTTATTAGATTTTTGCGTAGAATTTAAACTCATAAATTACAATACTCGCCCACCTGCTACTTCAACTATATGTTTAGCAGACATTGAATAAGCATCTAATTGAAGAGATACAGGACTATTAAGTTTACCATTATTACTAGATAATAATTTAACCAATAATGTAATGTTCTTAATCAAACCTACTGCAACTAAATGTTCTTTTGTTATAATTTCTGTTGAACCCAAATTGCCTTTTGATATTATAAAATTTATATAATCAATATCTACTACGCTATATTTTTTGGAACTAGGGCAATTAAAACCCCTTTTTGGTAATCTCTTAATCATAGGCATCTGTCCACCTTCAAACCCTTTTATAGCAACACCCGATCTAGATTTTTGACCCTTAACTCCTCTACCACATGTTTTGCCTTTACCACTTCCAATACCACGTCCAAACCTTTTCTTATCTCTTTTTGCACCTAAATTATTAGATAATTCATTTAACTTCATTTTCTAAACTCTAATTTATATTTTCTACTTTTAACAGATGTTGTACTTTTTTAACCATTCCTTTAATCGAGGGCGTATAACATAAGACCACAGATCTATGCATTTTATTTAAACCCAAACCTATAAGGGTTTTTTTTTGATCATATTTACGACCTATACTGCTACCAATTTGAGTAAGTTTCACTTTCATATTATCTATTTTTTCTTTTTGTTTATCATTTTGCATAAATACCTACAATCTAATTTTGTTTTACTTCAATAGGAGCAATTAGTAGCTATTAAACAAGGCAAATTTTGTAGCTATATCTTATATAATACGTTAAACAATTAATCTGCAACTACTTGTAAATTACCTACTTTAGCTTTAGTCCATATCTCATTTACCTTCTTACCTCTTCTTTCAGCAATATTTTTAGGAGAAGAAAGCTGAGATAACGCATCAAAAGTTGCAGCAATCATCGAATAAACATTACTAGAACCCAATGATTTAGCAACAATATCATGCACCCCTAGGGAGTCAAAAATTGCTCTCATAGGACCACCAGCAATCACACCAGTACCAGCCTTAGCTCTCCTTAAAATCACTTTAGCAGCTCCACTTTTACCGATCACATCATGGTGAATGGTTCTACTTTGGAAAAGAGGAACTTTAATCATACCTTTTCTAGCTTCTTGAGTAGCTTTAGCTCTAGCCTCTGCTACTTCTTTTGCTTTACCATGACCATAACCAACTTTACCAGATTTATCACCAGCGACTATACAAGCGGAAAAAGAGAATTTTCTACCACCTTTTACCACTTTAGTAACTCTATTAACATCAACTAAAGTTTCTGTTAATGCTTCACCTGAAGTCTTTTTAGCTTTCACCATTATTTCAAACCTAAAATTAAAATTTTATTTTCTTCCTTGCTGCATCAGCTAATGCTTTAACAACACCATGGTACTTATAACCACCTTTATCAAAAACTACTTCTTTTACCCCTTCAAGAGCTGCTCTTTCACCAAGTAATTCACCTACTTTTGTGGCAATACTAACATTGCAATTAGATTTTTTTAACTGCCTTATCGCTGTATCTAAAGTCGAAGCAGACGCAACGGTTATCGAATTTTTATCATCTATAATTTGTGCATATATATGTCTCCCAGACTTAAAAACAGATAATCTAATTCTATTGGAAACTTTTGATATTTTGGATCTTACCCTATCTCTTCTTGTCTCAAATTTTAATTTTGGGTTACGCATATTAAACTCTTAAATTTTAATTTTTCTTACTTTCTTTTCTTTGAACATATTGATTTTTGCGTTTAATACCTTTGCCCTTATATGGCTCTGGAGGTCTTTGTTTTATAATAATTGATATAAATTGACCTAATTTTTCTTTATCAACACTTTCTAATATAATTTGATTTTGTTTAGGAACCATCACTTTTATATTTTCAGGTATTTCTATCTTAGTATTATGACTTTTAGCTAGCATTAAATTTAAATATTGCTCTTTCACCGTAGCTTTGTAACCAACACCATTTATTTCCAACTCTTCCGTAAATCCTTCTTTAACACCCTTTACCATACTATTGATGATACTTCTCGCTGTACCCCACATAGATCTAGCGTTTTTATTTTCTGCCAAAGGTTTTACGATAATTTGATTATTTTGCAATATAATCTCTATATCTCCAGCAAAAACCTTTGTCATTTTTCCCTTATAACCTACGACATTTATTTTTAGACCATCAAGTTCAACTTTTACCCCTTCAGGCACAAAAATTGGTAATTTTCCAACACGTGACATTTTTAAACCTTAAAACACTTTACAAATTATTTCGCCACCAATCTTTTGGCTATGTGCATCTCTATCCGATAAAACTCCTTTAGAAGTAGAAAGAATATAAATACCCATATTATTATAATATCCTTTTAATTTATCAATAGATGAATAAATTCTTTTACCAGGTTTTGAAACTCTATTTATTTCACGTATAGCTGGATTTCCATTGATAGAATATTTTAAATCTACTTCAATATGACTTATATTTTCGTTTTTAATAATTAAATATTTTTTTATATAACCTTCTTTTTGCAAAACATCTAGAATTGCACATTTTATTTTTGAACAAGGCATAGATATACTCATCAATTTACTTTTCTGAGCATTTCTAATTCTCGTCAACATATCCGCTATACTATCTGTCATTGACATACGATAAACCTATTATTTTACCAACTTGCTTTAATTAAACCAGGAACCAATCCTTTACTACCAAGATCTCTCAACTTATTTCTTGATAAACCAAATTTACTATACACCCCTCTTGGACGTCCAGTAAGCTCACACCTATTTCTAACCCTATTCATAGCTGAATTTCTAGGAAGCTTTGCCAAAACCATCACTAAAGAAAATCTTTCTTCCAAAGATAAGGTCTTATCGTAAATCTTTTCTTTTAATTTAGCACGTTTTTTATACAAACCTTGTGCCATCTTTTTTCTTCTATTATTCTTTTTTATAGAACTTACTTTAGCCATTTTTTACTCTACTAATTATTAATTATAAAAAGGCAGGTTAAACCCTGAAAGTAAAAATTTACCTTCCTCATTATTCGTGGCACTAGTAACAATTGTAATATCCATACCACGAATTATATCTATTTTATCATAATTAATTTCTGGAAAAATAATTTGCTCTTTCACACCAAAAGTAAAATTGCCTCTGCCATCAAAACTTTTACTTGAAAAACCTCTAAAATCTTTAATACGTGGTAGTGCAACCATAACCAACCTCTCCAAAAAATCATACATTCTACCCTTACGGAGAGTAACTTTACAACCAATTTTCATACCTTCACGAAGTTTAAAAGTAGCAATAGATTTCTTAGCTCCAGTTACTATAGGTTTTTGTCCTGAAATTAAAGTTAAATCACTGACAGCATTATTAATAACTTTAGAATCAGCTACAGATTCACCTACACCCATATTAATAACAATCTTTAAAATTTTAGGCATTTGGTGTTTATTTTTATAAACAAATTTTTTCTGCAAATTTGATACGATTTCTTGTTCGTATAAATTTTTAAACCTAAGAAACATTACTTACCTTCTTTATTGATGATAATTTCACCTGATTTTTTAGCCACCCTTACTTTAGAACCATCATCTAAAATTTTAAAACCAATTTTTGTATGAGTATTCGTTTTAGGATCGATATGAGCAAGATTGGAAATGTGTATCGATAATTCCTTAGAAACAATTCCTCCATCACTCGTTTGACTAGCTTTAATATGCTTGCGAGCTATATTCACACCAGAAACAATGGCTTTATTTTCTTCAGGAAAAACTTTTAAAACTTCACCTTTTTTTCCTTTATTTTTTCCAGTAATAACAATAACTTCATCACCTTTCTTGATTTTTAATTTAATCATTACAGCACCTCCTCTGCAAGCGACATAATTTTAACAAATTTCTTTGCTCTTAGCTCCCTAGTAACAGGTCCAAAAATTCTTGTACCTATTGGATCGCCTTGTTTATTTAAAAGCACAGCTGCATTAGAATCAAATTTAATTGTACTACCATCTTCTCTTCTAACTCCTTTTTTAGTTCTCACTATCAAAGCTTTATGCACCTCACCTTTTTTAACCTTACCAGTTGGCAAAACTTCTCTTATAGACACCACAATGACATCCCCAAGATTTGCTATCATATGGTGCGAACCACCCAAAACCTTAATACACATAACTTTTTTAGCACCAGAATTATCTGCAACATGTAAGATGCTTTGCATCTGAATCATAACTTAACTTCCATTTAAGAATTTAATAACGTAATAAAATAAACCATTTAAACAATAAAATCAAATGCTAAATATTTATTGTCTCTCTCATAACACTATCCAACATTTAGTTTTGGATATAGGGCGACTTTCAACTATGCTAACAGTATCCCCATCTTTATAGGTATTTTCAGGATCATGAGCAGCATATTTTTTAGATACTTTTACAATTTTTTTGTATATAGGATGCTTAAATTTACGCTCCACCTTAACTGTGATAGTTTTGTCAGTTTTTGAACTTACAACAACGCCTTGTAACACTCTTTTTGGCATTCTCTATTCTCCAGTTTTTAATCTTGTTGTTAATTCTGTATTAATACGAGCTATCGCTCTCTTAACAAAAGAAAATCTACTAGTATTTTTTAACTCTCCCAAAGTTTTTTGAAATCTCAAGTTAAACAATTCTTTTTTCAATATAATTCTTTTATTACTAAGTTCTTCCATTGTTTGCCCCACTAATTCTTTTGCTGACAATACTAAATCATTCATAACGCCTCACTATTTTCGTTCTTATAGGAAGTTTAGCACTAGCAAGTTCTAATGCCCTAGTAGCTATATCTTCTGCTACTCCTTCAATTTCAAAGACAATTCTACCTGGAGAAACTCTAACTGCAAAAAATTCAGTAGTACCCTTTCCTTTGCCCATTCTCACCTCTGCAGGCTTTTTAGAGACAGGTAAATCAGGAAAAATTTTAATCCATAATTTGCCTTGTCTCTTCATACAACGAACAGCAGCTTTTCTTGCTGATTCTATTTGCCTAGCCGTCACTCTCAGACCGTCTAACGATTTCAAACCAAAAGAACCAAAAGCAAGCATAGTACCAGATTTAGCTTTTGACGAAACTCTTCCTTTATGAGCTTTTCTAAATTTTTGTTTTTTCGGTGCTAACATCACTTTACTTCAAAATTAATTATATTTTTTTTATTTTCCACATGATCACCCTTATAGACCCAAACTTTTACGCCTATAATTCCATAAGTCGTCATAGCCTCTGCAGTTGAATAATCAATATCAGCTCTCAAAGTATGCAAAGGCACTCTACCCTCTCTATACCACTCAGTTCTTGCTATCTCAGCACCAGCTAAACGTCCAGAACAAGCAACTTTTATACCTAACCCCCCTTGCTTAAAGCAAGCTTGAATAGCAGTCTTCATAGCTTTTCTAAAAGAACCCCTTTTTGCAAGTTGCATAGCAATATTTTGAGCAACAATAGTAGCATCTATATTCGGTTTTTTTATTTCATGTATATTGATATAAATTTCATCTAATTTAGAAATTTTTTGCACATCTTTTTTTAATTTATCAATATCACCGCCACTTTTTCCAATAATCACGCCAGGTTTTCTAGCAAAAATATTGATTATAATAATTTTATTAGAAGGTCTTTCTATCAAAACCCTACTAACTTGGGCCTGAACATAATTTTTGTTAATTAAATTCCTAATTTCTAAATCTTGAATAAAAAGAATTTTGTAATTTCTTTCAGCATATAGTACAGAATCCCAGCCTTTAATTAATGTTGGACCAACCCTAAAGCCGTGTGGATTAACTTTTTGCCCCATATTTTACTTCCCCTCAACTTCAGTAACTGTAATGTATAAATTACTAAAAAATTTATTAATCTTTGTCGCTCTTCCTTTAGCCCTTGGCATAATTCTTTTCATCACTAAAGCTTTACCTACGGTTGCAGAAGTAACAAATAATGTATCGATATCTAAACCTAGATTATTTTCAGCATTAGCAACAGCAGACTGCAAACATTTCTTTACATCTTTAGCAATTCTTCTAGGTGAAAATGTGAGTTGCACTAAAGCCTCAGATACTTTTACATTTCTAATAGAACTTGCAACCAAATTTAGTTTTCTTGGACTAACTCTAAGAGACCTAGCAATTGCTATAGCCGAATTTTTATTTACCATACCTATTTTCTCTTAACTTTTTTATCTGCACCATGACCATGAAAAACCCTAGTTGGAGAAAATTCTCCTAATTTTCTACCAACCATTTCTTCACTTACCGTCACAGGTATAAATTTATTTCCATTATGTACAGAAAATGTTATTCCAACAAAAAATGGTAAAATAGTTGATCTTCTAGACCAAGTCTGAATCATTTCTGATTTACTAGATTCAATCAATTTTTGTACTTTCTTTATCAAATAACCATCTACAAAAGGTCCTTTCCAAACTGAACGTGCCATAATAAATACTACCTAATTACTTTTTTTAATAATAAATTTTGATGTAAGTTTATTCTTACGAGTTTTTTTACCTTTAGTTGGAAAACCCCAAGGAGTTACCGGATGACGACCACCAGAAGTTTTACCTTCACCACCACCGTGCGGATGATCAACTGGATTCATCGCAACACCACGAACATGAGGTCTACGACCTAACCATCTATTTCTTCCAGCTTTACCTAGATTAATATTTTTTTGATCAGGATTTGAAACAACACCTATAGTTGCTTTACAATCTAACGGCACTAATCTAAATTCTCCAGAACGAAGTTTAATTTGTGCATAACCAGAATCTTTACCAACCAAATCAACTGAAGTGCCAGCAGATCTTGCAATTTGACCACCTTTACCAATCTTCATTTCTACATTATGCAAAGTTGTTCCAACAGGTATAGATTTCAGAGATAAACAATTACCTACTTTTACATCAGCACTATCACTTGATATAACCTTATCTCCTACAACAAGTTTTTGTGGTGCCAAAATATAAGAATATTCACCATCCTCAAATTTAATTAAAGCAATAAACGAGGTTCTATTAGGATCATATTCAATTCTTTCAACAGTAGCAGGTACATCTAATTTATTTCTTTTAAAATCAATTATACGATACAACCTTTTATGACCACCACCCCTATGCCAAGAAGTAGTTCTACCAAGATTATTTCTACCACCAGACTTAGTTAAACCTTTAGTTAGAGGTTTATGAGGCTTACCTTTCCAAAGACTTGATTTATCGACTTGGACCAACTCTCTAAGAGATGGAGTAATTGGGTTAAACTTTTTTAAAGCCATTTACTTAACACCCCCAGCAAAATCAATAATACAGTCTTTTTCTAAAGTTACAATCGCTTTCTTTTTATCTGACTGCTTACCAATAATTCCTTTGAATTTTTTTCTCTTACCCTTTACGTTCATGATATTAACTTTTTTTACTTTTACCTGAAAAATCTCTTCAATAGCTTTTTTAATAGAACCTTTTTCAGCACTATAAGCAACATGAAAAGTGAACTTATTTTGTTCATCAGATAAAATAGTTGTTTTTTCAGTTATAACAGGATTTCTGATAAGATCATAATGTTTATAAGATTTCATTTTAACCTCTTTTCTAACGCATCTACAGCTTCAGTTGACAACAAGACGTAATCATGACGTATTATGTCATATACATTTGCACCAATTTGTGGCACTGATATTATATTTGGTAAATTTTGCACCGCTAAAGAAAAATTAGCATCTACATTATCTCCACTGATTATAAAATAACTTTTACCATCAAAACGATCTAATAATTTCATAAGATTAGACGTTTTTGAATGTTGTAACTTCAAAGAATCTACTATTAGTAGTTTACCTTCTGCCATTTTTTCTGATAGAGCATGTTTTAAACCAAGCTTTCTAACTTTTTTAGGTAATTTTATAGCATGACTCCTTGATACTGGACCGTGAGAAATTCCGCCCCCTCTCATTTGCACCGATCTTAAAGAACCCTGTCTTGCATTACCTGTACCCTTCTGTTTAAAAGGTTTTTTAGTCGTACCAGATACTTGCGACACTGTTTTCGTCTGATGAGTTCCAGACATAGCCTTGGCTCGTTGCCAATCAATAACAAGTTTTATTATATCTTCTCTGATATAATCTATCGCAAAAATTCCAGCATTTAAAGGGATCTCTCCAACCACTTCATTTTCAAGATTAAATAATTTGGCTTTCATAATAATTTATCCTACCACTGTCATATTTTTTTTAATGGCATCCTTTACGTAAATATAAGAACCTTTTGAACCAGGGACACTACCACTGACCATTACGATATTTTTTATCTTGTCAGTAGCTATTACTTGCAAATTCTGCATAGTAACTCTAGCATTACCCATCTGACCAGCCATTTTCTTATTCTTAAACACCTTACCTGGATCTTGCCTTCCTCCAGTAGAACCATGAGAACGGTGAGATACAGAAACACCATGAGAAGCTTCAAGACCTCTGAAATTATGTCTTTTCATACATCCAGCAAATCCTTTACCGATAGTAGTACCTACAACATCTATAAATTGCCCAACAATAAAATGATCGACAGACAGCTCAAAACCAACTTCAAGAAAATAATCTTTGGAAATTCGAAATTCCTTTAATTTTTCCTTTGGTGCAACCTTAGCATTAGCAAAGACCTGTTTCATTGGCTTCGTGACTTTAGATAATTTCTTATTTTTTACCCCAATCACTAAAGCGTTATAACCATCATTCTCTTCAGTTTTTTGTCCTACAACTTGACAATCTTCAACATGCAAAAAAGTAACAGTATCTCTTTTACCATTTTCTCTAAAAATTGAACTCATACCAATTTTTTTAGCTATTAAACCAGTTCTCATCTCTCATCACTCTCTAACTTAATCTCAACATCTACACCAGCAGGTAAATCAACTTTTTTTAAAGCTTCAACAGTTTGAGGGGTTGGATAACTTATTATTAAAAGTCTTATTTGAGTTCTAATTTCAAATTGTTCTCTTGATTTTTTATTCACATGCGGAGATCTATTAACAGTAAACCTCTCTATCATTCTTGGAAGAGGAATCGGACCTATTATATCCGCCCCAGTCCTTTTGACCGCACTAACTATCTCTTTCGTACCTTGTTCAAGCGAACGATGATCAAAAGACTTTAAACGAATTTTGATTTTTTGATTTTTCTTCATTAACTAAACCCTTTTATAAACAGCTTGATTATACAAATAATAGTTTCTAATTAAGTAAATTATAAAATAAATTTGTATAACCTGCACAATCAATATATTATTTTAAAACTTTAGAAACTACTCCAGCTCCAACGGTTTTTCCACCTTCACGAATGGCAAAACGTAACCCCTCTTCCATCGCTACTGGAGCAATCAAAGTAATTTTTAACTTTGCATTATCACCAGGCATAACCATCTCAACACCCGCTGGAAGAGAAATTTCACCAGTTACATCGGTCGTTCTGAAATAAAATTGTGGACGATATTTATCTGCAAAAGCAGTATGACGACCTCCTTCTTTCATGCTAAGCACATAAACCTCAGCTTCAAACTCAATATGCGGAGTTATGCTACCAGGCTTAGCCAACACTTGCCCTCTGAACACATCTTCTCTTTTAGTTCCACGCAATAATATACCTACATTATCACCAGCCTCGCCTTGATCTAATAATTTTTTAAACATCTCAACACCAGTGCAAGTAGTTTTTTGCGTATCTCTGATACCAACGATCTCTAGCTCTTCACCAACTTTCACGACACCTTTTTCAATTCTACCTGTCACTACAGTGCCTCTTCCAGAAATAGAAAAGACATCTTCTACTGGCATCAAAAATGGACGTTCTGTATCTCTTTTAGGTTGTGGTATATATTCATCAACTGCTTTCATCAACTCATTAATCGCTTTCTCACCCTCTGGCTTTCCTTCCAACGCTTGTAATGCCGAACCTCTGATAATCGGTATATCATCTCCAGGAAAATCATACATTGTCAATAATTCTCTGATTTCCATCTCTACTAGATCAAGCAAATCTGGATCATCGACCATGTCCGTTTTATTCATAAACACTACCATAGCAGGTACTCCAACTTGCTTAGCGAGTACTATATGCTCCCTTGTTTGAGGCATTGGACCGTCAGCAGCAGAAACAACCAATATAGCACCATCCATCTGAGCCGCACCAGTTATCATGTTTTTTACATAATCAGCATGGCCAGGACAATCAACGTGAGCATAGTGCCTTCCTATAGTATTATTAGCTGAATTATCTTTAGTTTCATATTCTACGTGAGCGGTAGAAATAGTTATACCTCTAGCTTTTTCCTCAGGAGCAGCATCTATTTGATCATAGGCAGTAGCTTTTGCTCCGCCTTCTTTTGACAACACCAAAGTTATAGCTGCTGTTAGAGAAGTTTTCCCATGATCTACGTGACCTATCGTTCCTATATTACAATGAGGCTTTAACCGCTCAAATTTTACTTTTGCCATAATGTATTCTCCACAATTTTTAATTTTAATCTAATTTAACACAAAAACGATAAATTCACTTTATTTTCAACTACCAACAATTCATACTTGGAGCGGGTGATGGGAATCGAACCCACGCGACCAGCTTGGAAGGCTGAGGCTCTACCATTGAGCTACACCCGCATATTTCGCCTAACCAAATAATATATGGTGGAGGAAGAAGGATTTGAACCTTCGTACGCTCACGCGGGCAGATTTACAGTCTGCTGCCATTGACCACTCGGCCATTCCTCCGAAGAACTGACACCAATAAGTATTAAATATACCAATCTAGCTTAAAGTGCAACACAAATTATGTGTAATCACCAATTCTCTCGATCATAAACTATTATTGAGAAATATAAAGAAAATAATATAATTTTTATACATTCAAAACGTTTATCAGTTGTAACTTTCTATAATAAATAGTAGTTTATGTCAAGAATAAATTACTATATGGTCTCAATAAGATGAAAAATAAGATTAAACTTTGTAAAGATTTGTACTATATATACGGTAAACATGCTGTATTTGCCGCATTAAACAATCCAAAACGTTCTATTAAAAATGTTTTATGTACCGAGGATATATTTAATTTAAATAAAAAATTAATTTCAAATTACTCATTTGAGATTACTACTCTCGATTCATTGACACGCTTTTTGGGCATAAATCATAACCATCAGGGTATATGTGCTAATGTTAAAACAATTTTTTCTAATCATATTGAAGATCTTGATGTAAATAATCTGAATTGTAAAATTGCTATTCTCGATCAAATTACTGATCCACAGAATATCGGAGCAATTATCCGTAGTGCCGCTTCATTTGACATCAATACCATAATACTACCATCTGATAATGCCCCAGAGGAAAATGCGACCATAGCAAAGACAGCATCTGGAGCTTTAGAGCTGGTACAAATAATTAAAGTCACTAATCTGAGATGGACGATAGAATATTTAAAAAAACATGGATTTTGGATTATTGGTCTCGATGGCAATGCAACTGAAATTATACATCCTAAAATATTATTACATAAAGTAGCAATAGTACTAGGTTCTGAGGATAAAGGAATCAGACGACTAGTCAAAGAAACCTGTGATTATTTAGTGAAGATACCAATTTCAAACAAAGTAGAGAGTCTCAATGTCTCAAATGCCGCTGCTATAGCATTTCACATGACTTCGTGTAAATTAAATTAGGTAATTAGCATGATCAAAAAATATCAATTTAATAAATTAATTCGTAGTCATTTACCAGAAAGACTTAAGGTAGAAGGAGTAAAATTATTTGGTCGTCATTTAAACGACATTGAATTTGCTCAAGAGTTAAAAAATAAACTCGTAGAAGAAGCTATAGAGGTAAAGGATTCAGACTGCCGAGACAGCCTAATAAAAGAATTAGCAGACGTTATGGAAGTGATAGAATCTATAACATCTTTTTATAAAATAACTAAAGAAGATATTGAAACAGAACGCCTTGTAAAACTTGAGATAAATGGATATTTTTTAGCTATGAATTTTGTTGATTATATTGAAGTACAAGCTAATAATCGAAGAATGATAGAATATTTAGAAAACAAAAATCGTCATTATAAGTATAGTTAGGCGTCGGATAATTAGGCGACATCGAAGATTAATTATCTCTATTTGCCCAATTTAACATATGTAAAATAAAACCGCTAAAAAGCGCCATACACACCTTTTTTCCTTCTATTATCTCTCTACTTTAATACCTACCCCTACTTTCATTGCATTGTGAGCCACTCCCTAGTGGGTTTTTAACCTACTTAAATAATTTTGCAAGCCTCATGAAAATCTAATCTTGGTGACCGAGGCAATTCATTGTCACCATCTCTATAACCAATATTACAGATAAAATTCACTTGATAATTCGAATTACTTAAGAAAGTATTATTTATAGCATCTTTGTCAAATCCTGACATTGGACCACAAGCTAAACCTTTACTTCTAGCTATAATCATAAAGTAAGCTGCTTGTAGAGAGGAGTTTCTAAATGCTGTATCTACAGCTATCTCTTCTGATGAAGCAAAATATTTTTGTAAACTTAGAGAATTAGGAGATAATTTAGGCATTAATTCATAAAATTTAGTATCAAACGCAAAAATAGCGGTAATGGGGGCGGATTTAGTTTTTTCTATATTACCTTCAGCCAAACACTTATAAAGCTTCTCTTTCTCAGCTAGACTCTGAATAAATATAATCCTCAAAGGACTAGCATTAGCCGAAGTGGGGCCGAGTTTTACTAAATCGTAAATCCCTTCAAGCAACGACCTATCCACTGGCTTATCCAAAAATTTATAACATGTTCTATCTAAAAATACTTGTTCTACTTCATTCATAATTATATTCTCGAATTTTATTGTAGTTTTTCTTGTAGGACATTATCATCCAATTTAATTTCATCTTCTAGTTGATCATCAGTCCCTAATTTGAATTCGAGAAGATTCATTGATCCTATATGTATACCATTATCTGAAAATTCAATATCAAATTTTATTTTTTCATATGTGGACACTTCGTTATCATCTGTCTTGACAGCTTCAGCTAAAGATAATTTAACATATTTCTCAATTATAGTTTTGAGCATTTTTTTAGGTATTATAAGATTATTAGGCATTAATTTATCAATAATACCATGATAGTTGACTAATTCAAAAGATAATTTACCTTGTGGCAACTTACTATCAACAAATCGCAAAGATCCAACTAAATCAATTTGTGAATCGTTATCACAAGCCAAAATTAGATGATCAATTTTTAAATTTCTAATAGTATTTATCTCATGATTTTGATCAGAAGCAATATTGATCAAAGTTGATAAATCAAGCTTTGCACTTTTAAAACTGAAAAAATCTTCTTTAGAATCATATAATAAATGAAGTTGTATTGCTACATCTTCATCATTCAAAGATTTTGTCTTACTAATTGAACAAGATAAATCAGCAATATTAAAAATTTCTTTATTATCTGAAATAACGTTTAATAGATTATTATTAACTTGCAGAAATTTTATAATTGATTTAATGCTATCTCGATCAGATAATCGATATAAAGGTTTATTAAATTCAATCTGTACTAGAATATCTTCCTTTGACTGAATATTATATTGAGTTGATGTATTATTGAAATTATTCTCTTGCTTTACTTCTTGACCTAAACTTAATTTAGCTGTTTTAAAATTGAAATTTGGTAATAATATAATTTTTTCAGCAGATATTTCTTCCGAATTTATATGATTTATAAATTTTATTTTTGGATTCATGATTCCTATTTGTAGGCGAGTAGGAAAACCAAAAACTTTAATTTGACTATACGACACCTTAAAATTATCCGTCTCTGAATTATTTATCGTATTTATAAGATTGCTTTTGATAGTATAAGCGACACTAAACCATAGTGCAGTATAAACTAAAACAACAAAAAATAAAATTTTACGTATCACTTGATATACTCACTTATAAATTAATATTACGGGTAGATGATGGTAAAAATACTTTTATACCAGCTAATTCTTCGGTTACGATTATTTGGCAACCTAACCTTGAAGTATGGGTAAGACCAAATGCCAAGTCAAGCATATCTTCTTCTGCTTCAGAAGCATTTGGTAATTTGCAATAAAATTTTTCATCAACAATAACATGGCAAGTAGCACATGCTAGTGACCCCTCACACGCTCCTTCAAGATCAATGTCATGCTGATGAGCAATTTCTAAAATAGACAACCCAATCGGTGCTTCTATTTCTCTTTCTGTACCTTCTTTGTCTATAACAAAAATCACCTTAGGCATTATAATTTCTTCCTTTTAAATTTTACTATTATATTTGATCAATATGTTTGCCCTTAAGCAAACCTTCAACAGCTTCATTTAATCTTTCGTAAATGAAATACTCTGTTACATTTTCAAAATTTTTGCTACACTCTATGATGTAATCACGATCATTTAAACTTATAGCTTCCGTGAGCAACTTAATCGCATTATCAACCTTTTGCATTTCTTCTTCTACAAGAAGATTAGGCATTTCTTTGATTGCATTCTCTATATTATAGATTAAAGATTTTGCATTTGTAATCGTTTCTTGTAATAATTTTCTATTATGATCATTAATAGCATTTTGGTAAGCATTTTCTAAAATTGAACTAATTTCATTTTTGCTTAAGCCATATGTTGGACTTACTTCAACAATATGAGACACACCACTATTTTTTTCTAAAGCTGATACTGATAATATACCATCTGTATCAATAGAAAATGTTACCTCCATTCTCACTCCTCCAGCTTTCATTAATGGTAATTTTAATTGAAATTCTGCAAGAGATCTACAATCTTCTACCATTTCCCTTTCACCCTGCAACACATGCAATTTCATAAAAATTTGATTATCCATATATGTCGTAAACTCTCTAGTAACAGATATTGGTATCGGACTATTACGAATAATAATTTTTTCAGTCACCCCTCCATGTAATTCAATACCAAGTGATAGTGGCACTACATCTATTAATAAGGAACTAACATTGGTAGAAGTAAGATTTTCCGCTTGCAGAGCAGCTCCCCATACCACCGCCTTATCTGGATCAATATCAGAAAAAATAGTAGTATTAAAAGTTTGTTTTAGAGAATGGCTAATGAGAGGTATACGGGTAGAGCCACCTACAAGAATAATACCTGCAATATCTGGATTTCCTGCGTTGTCTAAGGTATCTTTAGTAATCATTAATGTACGCCTTACCAACGGAAATATTAATTTCTCAAACTCCTCTATATTCAATTCTAATATTCTTTTATTATATATACTACTAAATTTAGGTTGATTACTCAGTGTCTCTTTAACCTTTTTTGCTAATTTCATTAATTCTAATGAATATAATAAATTATATTTGTTACAAAAATAATTCATCACTAAATGGTCAATATCATCTCCACCTAACAGATTATCTCCCCCTGTAGAGATCACCTGTAGGATGCCTAGTTGCATATTGAGGATTGATACATCAAAAGTCCCTCCTCCCAAATCATATACTAAATAACATCCTATATTTTTTTTATTCAAACCATATGCGTACGCAGCGGCAGTAGGCTCTGCAATTAGCCTTAAAACCTCGAATCCAGCAATTTTTGCAGCTAGCATTACCTCGCCTCTAGCAATATCATCAAAATGTGCAGGAACAGTTACTACAGCTTTTATAATTTTTGACTCGAATGTTTTTTCAGCTTGTTTTTTTAAATGTAGAAAAATTTGTGCTGCAATTTCTGGCACAGTCAATAATTTTTCATTAAATTTTATCCGTAGAATTTCGCTATTCAAATCAATATAATCTTTTGCTAAAGCAAAAAGCGTAGAATTTCCTTTTATATCAGTTAATGTTTTACCAAAAAACCTTTTAATAGAGCGAAGATTAGGTACTAAATCATTATCACCAATGATAAAATTACCCTCACTGAATGCTATGGTCGAGGGTAGGAGTTCTATCCCTTTATCGTCTGCAATAATTTGTGGTTTTTGGTTATTTGAAAAAGCAATCAACGAATTTGTTGTACCAAAATCAATACCAACACCTATGTGTTTATCATGTTCATGCTGATTAGAAGAACCAGCTTCACTAATTTCTATTATTTGCATGTATTCTAAAACTTAAATTCTCTATATTTTTATTTTATACATGATTTTGAACATCAAAATATATATTTTTATATTATTAAACAATTATTTTATATCTTCAGGTTTTTAATCTTTAATTGAAGCTTATTAAGCAAATTTTGTATATATTGTAACTTTATTGTAATATCAAGAGCATTTTGCATATTATTACTTTGGAAAGCAAAAATTAAAGATTCAAGCAGTTTATTTTTTTTAAGAATTTTATCATTCAAAATATGTTCTAAATCAACTAATTCTTTAGTATATTCAACAAGTTCTAATTCTTCCCATATATAATCTAGCGACTCTCTTGATATATCTTGCTTTAAAATCAATTCATCTAAAACTATATTATGCAAAAAAAGGAGGTACTTAGACCTAGATAAATCACACTTAAGAACAGAGTAAGCTTTATTTATATCTATAGAAATAGATAAATTACTTTGTTTTTCTTCATTAGTTTTAGCCCAATCTGGATGGTATTTCGATTGCATAGCAAGATATTGGGTATTTAACATCTGTAAGTCAATATCATATCTCATCTCTATAGACAATAATTCAAAATAATTTTTCATACTTCTTCATATTTAGCTCTTTATCTTTCCAAATTAACAGTGTTTCAAGTTGGATTTGGTTACGGCAACGCCATGTCACCAAGATACTCACTTGAATTAATTTTTATATTACTAAAATTAATTATTGTTCTTCAGAGGAATGTTCTCTTATTTCCTGCCACGCATCAAGAATTTCTTTTAACAGTTCTTTAGTTGTCTCTACTTCATGATCATCAAAATCACTAAGTGATTTTATTAATTCTTCAAGATTTTGTAATGTTAGTTCTGATATATCTTCATCAAGATAATTTTCTTCTAAATTTATAGCAATTTCTTCAACGTCATTCCAGTGCATTATTGTATACCTTAATTATTTTCAAGTTAATTACTATTACCACTTAATCACATATAGCAACAAATAATTTAATAATATAGAGATATACTATTAAATTATTTGAGAAAGTGCGATTATTATGCAACTATATTACAATTAATTGAAGAAATTGCTAAATTATAGCTTATCAGAATATTCAGGAATATTAGAAGATATTCTATCTAAAATTTCAATAAATTATACTTACAATACTGATAAAATTATCTCTAAAATAATTAGATCAAAACCTGTATCAATTGATACAGATCAATGAAATTTATATTATTAATTTAATATTATAGACTAAATAACTTTGCTCATAGAGATGATTTAGTTTAAACTAAAATTTATAGATGCAATTTATTTTAGGTATATGATGTCAAAAAAAGTACAACAACAAGACGATATAGTTATATTTAATATTAATGCTTCTGAAAGGCAAGAAGTTCAGACTAGTATCTCTAACCTCTTGTCACCTACCATACCAATTATTGAACTTAAAGACATTATTAAAGATGGTGAATTACAGAATAAAGAACTTATAATAACTGAAATATTGGATGAGGCTGAACGAACAGGAAAAATGCCTATACTTAATCTACAACTTGATTCCAACAATAATGTTCCATTATTTGATGCAAAGGATCTAAAAACTTTTAAGGATGTGGGTATTAAAGTTTCTATTGATTTTGGTAGTTATACTAAACAAAACAAAGATTTACAGTCAATATGGAAAAATTTTCTTGATAAAGTTGATCATGTATTTTTTGGCAATAGTCATGACCTAGAAATAGCGATCGATACATCTCAAGTGATACCAAATAAAGCTTCTCACATTCAGTTTATGAAGGTAACAAAACTTGAAGAGGCAGAAATTCTGGATAGAGCCGCTAATATTTTAATATCGGAAACATTACCGAAGCAAGATTTACTAAATGAAACAGTAGGAGCTATAACAGAACTAAGGAATTCTAGAATTATTATAGCTAGCCCTCCCTCATCTATCGATGATGTAGCTAATATTATTGCCACTAAATTTGGTATAATAGACACAAATCAACAATTAGGAATTAAACTAGAAGTTGAAGATATTTTACAGGATAAGATTGGTGGTGCTAAAAAACTAGAGAATTATATATTACAATTATCTCAACAATTCAAAAAGGATCTTAATAAAACAGAAATAAATCCTATTGATATATATTTTGATTTATCTAATCCCAAAACACTCGCTAGTATCTACAGCCAAGCTAAATATACTTTATCTCCAAGGGGGCGATCAGTAGAAAGTTTGAATAATGGTTGCATACAACTATCTTGCGGTAGCAAAGAGGAAATAATATCAGAAATCCAAACGAAAGAAACTAATAAAGACATAAATATTAAGACTATTCATGATATGCAAAATACTTTAGATGAGTATAAACAAAAAAATGTTATTGCAAAAACTGTGGGCATTTTCAGAAGAATGGCAGAAGATGAACAAAAGATACTTGAACAAAAAGCCGTTATGTTGAAAGAAAATAATTATTTATATGAAGATAATGATATTGCAATTTTGCTAGAAGCTACACTAAAAGATAATAATAAAATTTCTATTCAACCTGCAATATCATTATCTAATGAAAATCATCATACAGAAATATCTCGACATATTATTAAAGAATCTATAAATTTAATAAATAATAATAATAAAGATTCTGCAATTATTCCTATTAATACAGGACATGAACATTGGGTTGCACTTGCAATTACCAAAGATGTTAATGGGGAGATATTTTTTACTTATAACGATCCTATTGGCACACCCATAACTCAAAGAACAAACTTAATAGAAATGATTAAAGAACTTGCTCCAAAAGGCAAAATAATAGACCTACAAGCTCCCCAACAACAAAACGTATATGATTGCGGAGCTTTTGTTGTCGATAATTTAATCAAAATGGCACAAAGTAAAAACATTCTTACTACTGAAGAATCTAAAAATATGGGATCAAAATTACGTGCTAAACATGCAGAAATAATACGAGGGGAACAAGTGATAAAAAAAGCATGTGAAATAAGAAATGGTTTAGAACAGGCAAGTGTTGCTCAGCCTTTGCACGCCACGCATATCTTTATAAAGAAGAATATAAATATATCTAGGAATCTTTAGACAAATGTAGCAATGACTGGTATGTGGTCGGATGGTTTGACCTTTTCACGGTAATTATAGTACATTCTGCAATCATCTAAGCGATCTATCGCATTGCTTGATGCTAATATCATATCAATCCGTAGACCATTATTCCGTTCAAAGCTCCTAGCTCTATAGTCCCACCAAGAAAATTCTTGCTTATTAGGATGTAGTAATCTATATGAATCTTCAAAACCAGAATTTAAAAGAGTTCTAAGGCGTAGCTTTTCATCTTTAGTAAAACAAATACTATTTTGTAATTCTTTAACCGAATATACATCGATATCGAAAGGAGCAATATTAAAATCACCGCCAATAATCATTTTGGTATCGAGTGCTTTATTTTCTGTCAAATAATTAATTAAATTATCATAAAAATTAAGCTTCATCGCAAATTGTTCACTACCTACAGATCCACCATTAGGAGCATATAATGAAATTACTTTACAAAATCCTATTGGAGTTTGTAAAGTAATTTCTAACATTCTGGCTTGAGTAGATGGGGTGGTAGCTACCATGTTTGGTAAACCTTCTAATATTTCATCTGCTGGAAATTTTGATAATATCGCAACACCATTATAAGATTTTTGACCATATACATAGCAATTATATGACAAATCCGATAATTCATCGAATGGAAATTTTTCAGTTTCACATTTAATTTCTTGTAACAAAAGAATATCTGGATTTACTTCAGTTAAAAAATCACGTAGATGTTGTAATCTCATCCTTACAGAATTAATATTCCAAGTGGCTATTTTCATTGTTAAAATCTATGAATTATCTTGTTGATACAATTTCATTATCCAATAATTGTTATACTAACTTTTTGTGGCGGTATTTTGAGCTAGTAATATTTTCTCCCATTAAGTTGACCATATAATCGTGATAATCTTGGTAATTTCCTTCAAACCACGTAGCATTGCCGTCTTTATCAAAAGCAATAATATGTGTTGCTATCCTGTCTAAAAACCAACGATCATGGCTTATCACTAATACGCATCCTGCAAAATCTAAAATAGCATCTTCTAAAGCTCTGAGCGTATCAATATCAAGATCATTTGATGGTTCATCCAATAATATAACATTGGCACCTTCTTTTAACAGTTTAGCTATGTGAACTCTATTGCGTTCACCACCAGAGAGTTGCCCTACTTTTTTTTGTTGATCCCCTCCTTTAAAATTAAAGGCTGCACAGTAAGCTCTACTTTTCATCGATCTGGAACCAAGTTGTAATTCTTCAAGACCTGAAGAAATTTCATCCCAAACAGTTTTATTATCGTCCAAATGATCTCTTGATTGATCAACATAACCAAGTTTAACAGTCTGTCCTAATTTTACCCCCCCCTTGTCTGGAACAACCTTACCAGTAATAATATTGAACAAAGTTGATTTACCCGCACCATTTGGTCCAACAATACCAACAATTGCTCCTGGGGGTATTTTACAACTAAAATCTGATAATAGCACCTTATCTGCATATCTCTTCGCTATATGTTCTAGCTCTATAACTAAGTCACCTAGGCGTGGACCATTTGGTATAATAATTTGTGCCCCAGTCAAACCTTGGTCTTTTTGCTTAGCCAATAGCTCTTGATATGCAGTAATCCTTGCTTTATTTTTCGATTGCCTAGCCTTTGGAGATTGACGAATCCACTCAAGTTCACGTTTGATTTGTTTACTTCTATCGTCTTCTTCTTTATCTTCAAGTTCTAATTTAGCCTGCTTTTGTTCAAGCCACGCAGTATAGTTAGAGTGCCAAGGAACGCATCTACCACGATCCACCTCCAATATCCAGTCAGTTACATTATCAAGGAAATATCTATCATGGGTAATCACGACCACAGTACCTTTATAATTTTTTAAATAGTTCTCAAGCCAAGAGACTGATTCAGCATCTAGGTGGTTGGTAGGCTCATCAAGCAACAGCATATCTGGTTTTTCTATCAGCAATTTACATAATGCAACTCGCCTTTTTTCACCTCCTGAAATTTTTGTAACATCGGCCTCTTTATCTGGGCATCTTAGTGCAAGCATGGCTATCTCTACCTCACGCTCTAAATCCCAAGCACCACAACTATCTATTTTTTCCTGTAGTTCAGATTGTTTTATCAAGAGAAGATTCATTTCCTCATCTGACATTTCTTCAGCAAATTTATAATTAATTTCATTAAATTCATCAATTAAAGCTTTTTTCTCGCTTAATCCTTCTATTATATTATCAAAAACATTTCTACTAGGATCAAGGTATGGTTCTTGGGCTAGATAGCCCACCTTAACAGCACTGGCTACGAAAGCTTCTCCATCATATTCTTTATCAATACCTGCCATAATTTTTACAAGAGTAGATTTACCCGCACCATTTGGACCAATAATACCAATCTTTGCCCCTGGTAGAAAGGATAAATGTGTTTCTTTTAAAATTTGCTTACCATTGATAGTTTTACTTAAACCATTCATTACATAAACATATTGATATGACATACTAGATATCTCCTTTAATTAGTTTTAATTCTTATAATTGTATTTATATTTTTAATTGAGAGTGTTCCCAGTCTTTCTTAAATATTTCTAGTCCATCAGAGGTTAATTGATGATCTAATAATTTCTGAATAATTTTACTAGGTATTGTCACCACATCAGCACCTGCAAGAGCCACTTGAGAAACATGTTCTAAACTCCTTATTGAAGCGGCAAGTATTTTGGTCTTAAAAGAATAATTACTATATACTTGTTTTATCTCATTTACCAAAGTTACCCCACTTTGACCTATATCATCAAGCCTACCTATAAAAGGCGATATATAGTATGCCCCAGCTTTTGCAGCAATGATAGCTTGATTAACCGAAAAACATAAAGTCATATTAACTTTTTTGCCTTTATTAGCAAAATATCTACATGCCTTAATTCCTTCCCATGTCATAGGGAATTTCACTACAATATTAGAAAATTCTTTTAATAATTCATTATTTAAAATTTCATCCCCTTGATTTTTCATATTCTCAAAATCTTCAGCTATTACCTGAACACTAACATCTGAAGATTCACCTACTGCCTTACAAATATCGTAAATAGTTGACAAAAGAGAATAATTTTGTGTTTTGGACATCAGAGAAGGATTAGTAGTCACTCCATCAATAATACCTAATTTGTTCATCTCCTTAATTTCCTTAATATCAGCACTATCTAAAAAAATCTGCATTTAACTTAACCTCGATAAAATTGAATCAAGCTCTTCCAAGCTACCATAATGAAATATTAACTTACCACCAATTGAGTAATCCTCAATTGTCACTTTTATGTTAAATCTTTCCGACAACGATTTTGCTAATAATTGCAAATCATTCTCTTTACCACCTTGTTTTAAAAATTTTTTTCCTACACGTGTGTCACGCTCTGGTGTTTTATCATATTCATTCTTAGACCAATTTCTTACTATTTCTTCAGTTTGCCGAACACTTAACTCATTCTCAATAATATGTGAAGCTATTATTTCAGATTGTTCATGATTGATTAAACATCTTGCGTGCCCCATAGTTAAAAGACCTTCACTGATTTTATCTTTTATTGATTGTGGCAACTGGTTTAATCTTAAGAGATTTGCTAGATGGCTACGACTTTTGCTCAATTTTTCTGCAAGTTTTTCTTGTGTATAACCAAACTCTTTAACCAAGCGTTCATATCCTTCTGACTCTTCCATGATGGATAACCCCTCCCTTTGAATATTTTCAATTAGGGATACTTCTATAATTTCTTTATCACCTAATTCCTTTACAATCACAGGTATATCATAAATTTTTGCTATTTTACAGGCTCGCCACCGTCTCTCACCAGCTATAATTTTATATTTTCCATCAGCAGTTGCACAAACGATAATCGGTTGCAACAAACCATTATTGCTTATAGAATCAGCTAATTCTTTTATTTTATCATAATCAAACTTTTTTCTCGGCTGATCATCCCTTGCTTCAATTTTATCAATATTTACAATTTTTACCAATTCATCTTTCTCTAACTCAGGAACACCATCTCCAAGCAAAGCTGATAAACCTTTACCCAAAACTCTTTTTTTCATATATTTTTACCTAAAATTTCTTTAGTAAGTTCCATATAAGCAATAGATCCTGTACATTTATGATCATATATCATCGCTGGTTGACCATATGAAGGTGCTTCGGATAATTTTATATTTCTTGGAATAACCGTCTTAAATACTAATTGTCCTAAACACTTTCGAACATCCGCCTCTACTTGGTCAGTTAAACGATTACGTTTATCATACATAGTAAATAAAATACCAGCAATTTTTATTTTTGGATTTAAATTTTTTTCAACAATTTCAATAGTTTTCAATAAATGACTTAATCCTTCTAACGAATAAAAATCACATTGCATAGGAATTACTACCTTGTCACAGGCTACTAACGCATTAACCGTCAATATATTAAGGGAAGGGGGGCAATCTATAATAACATAATCATATATATTAATAATATTATTTAGTAAATTTGACAATAAATACTCACGATTCTTCACATTCAACAAATCAGATTCAACACCTGATAAATTAGTGTTAGATGTAATTAGCTCTAAATTTGGAACAATAGTTCGTATTATAGCTTCCTCAATAGCTCTGATTCCAATCAATAAATGATAAATAGTGATTTTTCTATCTTGTTGACCAATACCAAAACCACTACTACTATTACCCTGGGGATCTAAATCTATTACCAATACTTTTTTACCCATTGCAGATAAAGCTGTTGATAAATTTACGGTAGTTGTAGTCTTAGCAACCCCTCCTTTTTGATTAACTATAGCAAATATTTCACTCATACAATTCTTACTACATCACTAATTTCTAAAATTTTACTTTTATTAGAAGTGATACTATCGCTCATGTGATAAACAAAAGACCATTTTTTTCTAGCAATGTCAATTTCTTTTTGACAATTTTCACCTTTAGATAATAAATATTTATTTCGTACGTGAATATTTTCACTACAAATAAATATTTTTTCCAATTGTGCAAAAGCTCTAGAAGTTAGTATATCACAATCCAATTTAGTTTCCTCTATTCGTTGATTAATAACATTGATTTTGTTATTAGAAATCTTACTAGCTTGTAATAAAAAAATAGACTTCCTTACATCAGATTCAATTAAAGTTACATTTTTTACCCCAGCAATAGATAATATTATCCCAGGTAACCCAGCACCTGAAGCAATATCTACTAAATGTATATTTAAGTCATTTATATACTTAACCAATTGTAAAGAATCTAAAATATGACGTTGCCAAAATTGATATTCAGTACTAAAAGATACAAGGTTAATAGTTTTATTCCATTTCAGCGTTAATGCTTGATATTTTTCTAAAGCATACATAACTTCACGTGGAACATCAACATCCTTAAGCATTATTTTTGTATTTTGTTTTTATATAAACTATAATAGATGTCAAGGCCACTGGTGTTATGCCAGATATTCGCCTAGCTGCACCAATGGTAGTCGGTCTATGCTTACAAAGCTTTTCTCTTATTTCTGTGGATAAGCTTGGTATTTTAAGATAATTAATATCATTATCTATTAGTAGAGATTCTTCTTCTTTAAACAATAAAATATCTGCACTTTGCCTAATTAAGTAAGAAGAATATTTTGATTCGATATAAAGATGGTGAAGAATTGTTTTATTTAATGAAGCAAGTTGCGGAAAAATTTCCACTGTTTTCTCAATACCAAAATTAGGTAACCCTAACAAATCAAAGGCTGTTTTATGAGTTCCATCCTGAGAAATGAAAGCACCTAGATTAGTTAATTTACTAGTGGTTAGAGAAATATTTTTAACCATACTAGTTGCTTTTTGTAGCTGATTGCATTTTTCGTAGAAATGTTTTTTCCGTATATCTGATGCAATGCCTATATCTATAGCCATTTGAGTGAGCCTTAAATCTGCATTATCCGCTCTTATAGAGAGTCTGTATTCAGATCTAGAAGTAAACATTCTGTAAGGTTCTGCTGTACCTAAGGTAATTAAATCATCAATCATTACGCCGATATAGGCATCAGCTCTAGTCAGAATAAAATTTGGTTGCTCTTTGACTGATAAAGCCGCATTAATTCCCGCTATAATTCCTTGCCCAGCTGCCTCTTCATAACCAGTAGTACCATTTATTTGACCAGCAAGATACAATCCCTTAACTTTCTTTGTTTCCAAAGTCGCTTTTAACTCTCTTGGGTCAACAAAGTCATATTCTATTGCATATCCAGGTCTTAACATAATTGCATTTTTAAGACCTGGAATTGTTTTTAACAACTCCAATTGTATATCTTCAGGTAATGATGTAGATATACCATTTGGATATACAGTATCCACATCTAAACCCTCAGGCTCTAAAAATATCTGATGACTTGTTTTGGAACTAAACCTAGTTACTTTATCCTCAATGGAAGGACAATATCTTGGACCTACACCTTCAATTTGTCCAGAATACATGGCTGATTTGCCTAAATTATTTCGAATAATTTCGTGAGTTTGTTCAGTTGTTCTAGTAACGAAACAATTAATTTGCTTTACTGTGACTACATTTGTAAGTGCAGAAAATGGTTGGGGAATAATGTCACCGACTTGCACTTCCACTTCATTATAATCAATTGTTTTACCATCTATCCTTGGTGGAGTGCCAGTTTTTAATCTACCAAGAGAAAATCCTATAGATTTTAAAGTATTCGACAGACCATATGATGGTTGTTCATCAACTCTACCAGATGGAATTTTTTTTGAACCTATATGAATAAGACCTGATAAAAATGTACCAGTGGTTAATATAATTTTCTGACACTCAATCCTTGTACCATCATTCAAAATCAATGCCTGTACCAATGAACCTTTAATCTCAATATTTTCTACAGACGCATATAGAATTGTTAGATTTGGTTGGTTTATTAACGTATTGTACATAGCGACTTTATAAAGCTTTCTATCAGCCTGAGCTCTTGGTCCCCAAACTGCTGGTCCTTTACTTTCATTTAACATTTTGTAATGTATGCCAGCTTGGTCTATGGTTCTTCCCATCAAACCATCTAAAGCGTCTATCTCCTTTACTATAGTACCCTTTGCCACCCCACCTATTGCGGGGTTACAAGACATTTCGCCAATATTTTCAAATTTTATAGTAATCAAAAGAGTTTTTACACCAAGTTTCGCTGAAGACCAAGCTGCTTCACAGCCTGCATGCCCACCACCAATAACTACAACGTCATATTTCATTGATATTATTCTACAATTTCTTCAGTAGTAAAGAAAAAATTTATTTCTCTTTGAGCATTTTTAAGACTATCAGAACCATGAATACTATTCGATTCAATATTTTTAGCAAAATCTTTTCTGATTGTACCAATTTCAGCATCTCTTGGGTTAGTAGCGCCCATAATTTTACGGTTTTTTATAATAGCATCATCTCCTTTTAGAACCTGTAGGACTACTGGTCCAGAAGTAATAGATTCGATTAGACTATTAAAAAATACCCTAGAGCTATGTTCTGCATAAAAATCTTGTGCTTGCTCTTTGGATAAAGTTGTCATTCGCTGAGCTACTATTTTTAGTCCGTTATTTTCTAAATACGAATTAATTTTGCCAATTAAATTTCTTTTTGTAGCATCTGGCTTAATCATTGAAAATGTATATTCTTGAGTCATAGTAAACCTTTTATTAATTAATTGTTAATATTTATATAATTTCATGTCTTTTTAGCAAGCAATTTTTTGTCATTTATACCAAATTTACTAACTTGCTGTAGTGTTAGCATTCCAAGTTAAGGAAAAAAGTAACGCTCCTAATAAAGATGATATGATAAAAAATAAGAAAACTCCATTCCAACCAAAATGATCACTAATCCAACCAACACACACACCAGCCAAAGCAGCACCAACGTAACCAAACAAACTTGAAAAACCGTTAGCAGTACCTACTGCCTTTTTATTACTAAAATCTGCTGTAGCCACACCTACTAAAACTTGTGGTCCAGATACAAAAAGTCCAGCAAAGGCAAAAATAATTATGCTGGATATTTCGTACTTATTCGGTATTTGCCAAAATAAAATCAGCACTAGAGCCAAGATCAACATGAATACCGTGGAGACCGGTCCTCGCCGACCTTGAAATATTTTATCTGACATCCAACCAGAAATGATACCACCCACCAAACCTAAAATTTCATAAAAAGCCACTTGCCAACCAGCATGCGACAGACTAACTTGTTTTAGATCATGTAAAAACACTGGAGCCCAAAAAATTACCCCTAATCGGACAACATAAACGAACATATTTGCAAAACACACATACCACATCAATTTATTATAAAATACTAGCTTTATAATCTGACTCGTTGATAGATTATCCTGATCAGTGGCGATGGATATATCACATTTTTTATATTCTTCGACCAGTGGTAGATCGACTTCGTTTGGAGAATTACGTAATCTATTGAACAAAAATATAGATACTAATAATGCAATTATTCCAGGGACAATAAATGCCATTTCCCAGCCATAAGCTTCTACTAAGTAACCACACACTATCATGGTAACTGCTCCTCCAATTTGATTAGAAGTTGCTCCAAGAGCCCATTTCATCCCCAACTCTTTGGAAGCGTACCAATGAGTTAACATACGAGTTGCAGGAGGCCACCCCATTGATTGAAACCAATTATTTAGAATCCATAAAATACCTAAAGATACTATACTAGAACAAAATCCTGATATAAATGTTATGATACCCACCAATACCAAACCTAGAACCATAAATATTCTAGCATTTGATCTATCGCTAAAAAATCCATTGACCAATTTCCCTAATCCATAAACTATGGAAGCAACGGATAGAATCCAGCCTAGTTGAGTTTTGGTTACATCAAAATGTTCCATTAAAGCAGGCATAGCAATATTAAAGTTTTGACGACAAAAATAGAACGTTGAATAACCAATAATAATAGAATATAAAATTCGAATGCGCCAATTATTATATTTTTTAACGTAAGCAGGTCTTACTTTATTAGATATATTGGTCATTTTATCCTCACTCTCCAACATAATTGATGAATATATTATACCCCAAAAAGCGTAAAATCACATTCACTGTTATATACACTACCGTACTATAGATGTATATAATTACTTTACTACTCAGATTAGAGAGATGAAGTTTTTTCATAAAATTCAATTATTTTTTCTTTGACCTTGAAAGCATCGCTCATTACATTAACCCCACCTCTAAACTCAGATGAATTGGCTAACCCACTACTATACCAACCTATATGTTTTCTCGCTAATGGCACTCCAATATCATTGCCATAATATTCTAGCATAGCTTCATAATGGTTTAGTATTATTCTGAGTTGCTCTTTTATTGAAGGGGGCGGAAGCTCTTCTCCTGTTTTAAGGTAATGTGCTATTTGAGAAATAAACCATGGTCTGCCATATATTCCCCTTCCGACCATTACGCCATCAGCACCAGATTCTGCTAAACATTCTTTTGCTTTAACAAATGAGGTTATATCTCCATTGGCAATAACTGGGATTTTCACAGCATCTTTAACCTGCCTTATAAAGCTCCAATCTGCTTGACCAGAATAAAATTGACACCTAGTTCTACCATGAACTGTAATCATTTGTATACCAGCCTCATAAGCTATTTTTGCAAGATTTGGGGCATTTCTATTTTGTTCATCCCAACCAGTACGCATTTTTAATGTTACTGGAATTTTCACAGCTTTTACTGTGGCTTCCAAGATTCTTGTCGCTAATTTTTCATCTTTCATTAAATACGAGCCAGAATATCCTCCTACCACTTTTTTTGCAGGACAACCAAAATTTAAATCAATAATTTTCGCCCCCATATCCTCGTTCATCTTAGCTGATTCAGCTATTACATCAGGTTCGCAACCTGCGAGTTGAACACACGAGCCAGTTTCATCATCTTGAATAATCGCACATCTTTGCAAAGATTGTCTTGTTTCATAAATCATTGCTCTGCTCGCCACCATTTCAGAAACTACCAAACCTGCACTAAATTGTTTTACTAATTTTCTGAATGGTAAATCAGTCACACCTGACATTGGTGCTAATATTACAGGGTGAGGCAACTCAATATTACCTATTTTTATAGTCATAAATATATCTATTAATTCTTACGCACTATACCATTATATAGATTATTAATAGAAAAGGTAGATTTAAGTGATCCTAAACATTATATTAAATCCAAACCAATGAGATGATGTAGGCAAATTTTGCCACGATGCAAATTTTAGAGCAGAAAAACTTATTAGAAAGCTTATAAGCAAGGCTACACCGCACATGTTTTCTAACCGTTCCGTATTTTCCATTATCAAAATGATGTTTAATCAAATTCCACTGCTTATCATTTAAATCGCTTGGATATGTCATTATTACCCCCATATCCAACCGTTCTAACATACTTTATTCAACAAGATACTATAAATAGTAATGGATGGAATGCCTACCAGTTTAGCAAGGTTGTTAGCTTTTAGGTTGTTTTCTGACATTTTTGCCATGAGAAAGTTTTGAGATTATCTGACAAATTGCCCATGTTAATTACCCTATAGTATAATTGTTTTGCAACACTAAATACTAATAACGGATACATAGAATATTGCCTAAAGTCAAATTAATAATCTAGTAAATAGAGCTAAGTTAGGGTTTAAGCTGGCCTATTTTGTCGACAGATAGTCCAGTAACCGTGGCGATGGTATTAATGTAAAGATTTTGGGCAATAACTAATGCTTTTGTTCTTCGCCTTCAGCCTTGCCGATTTGAATGCCATCTTGTATACCTTCCTCTTTCCACCTTTGTGCTAAACTTCCCATAATTTCTGCTCCTGTTTGTTGATTTAATGTTGAGATTAACAGATTTTCCAGCTCGATTTTATCATTTTTATCGATAGAGAGCAAAGTATAATTTGGCAAAATCTTGATATAATCCGTACCGACAGTTAGTTCGGCGATTATCGGTAGAAGCTTGGCAATTTCTTGCCATCTTTTCAATTATGCTTCATAAAAAACATTAATATCCCAGACCAAACATGCTTTTTCAGTTCAGCATCTGCTATCTCATGGACATTAATTAACTGGTAATCATTATCAGTCCAAATAGTGCGAGCTAGTGTTTTATTGCTAAATAAATCCCAAATATTGCGTGGCACATTATAGGCTTTAGTGCCATTATAAATCACACATGGATAGATTAGAGGCAGACATTTAGCTTTCGGATGCTGGGCTAAATATTGCTCACAAACTAGTATAGATTTTGTTTTGAGTGAATATTGCAATCAGTTTATTAACTCTAAACAAGATTCACTTAGCAGAATTAAATAAATCCACCTTGTCAAGCTGTTCCCAAGTAAAATTTTGATCTTCTCTACCAAAATGTCCATATACAGCAGTTTTTTGATAACAAGGAGTATGTAATTTAAGATGTTTAATTATTTTACCAGGTCTTAAATCAAAACATTCTTTTATTATTGCAATAATTTTGTTATCGCTTAATGTACTAGTACCAAAAGTATCTACTCCGACGGCAATAGGCTGTGCAACACCAATAGCATATGCTATTTGTATTTCACAACGATCTGCAATACCAGCTCCTACAATATTTTTAGCAATATAGCGAGCCATATAGGCACCAGAACGATCAATCTTTGTTGGATCTTTACCAGAAAAGCAACCACCTCCGTGCCGAGCCATCCCTCCGTAACTATCTACTATAATTTTTCTACCAGTAAGACCACAATCTGCAACAGGACCACCAATAACAAACCTACCAGTTGGATTAATAAAATATTTCGTATCTTTATTCATCCATGCTACTGGCAATTCTGGTTTAATAATTTCTTCCATTACAGCTTCTTTCAGCTCAGCATAAGATATGTCATTATGGTGTTGAGTTGATAGAACCACAGTATCAACCGCAATAGGCTCATTGTCTTTATTATACCTTAAAGTGACTTGAGATTTTGCATCTGGACCAAGCCATGTTAGCACCTTTTTTTTTACGTAACATAGCTTGTTTTTTGACTAATTGGTGAGCATAATATATTGGTGCAGGCATTAAAACTTTTGTTTCATTGCAAGCATAGCCAAACACCATACCTTGATCGCCAGCACCCACCAGCTCCTCATCTCGATTCTCCACGCCAACTGCTATGTCTGGGGATTGTTTAGTAATACTAGAAATGACCGCACAAGAATCGGCATCAAATCCAAGTGTTGAGCTATTATACCCAATTTCCCCTACTTTACTACGAGCAATTTGCTCAATATCAACCCAAACTGTGGTGGTAATTTCTCCGCTAACTAATATCATTCCAGTTTTAATAAGAGTTTCACACGCAACACGGCATTTCGGATCTTTTTCAATAATTGCATCCAAAATAGCATCAGATATTTGATCAGCAATTTTATCTGGATGACCTTCAGATACAGATTCAGAAGTGAATATTTTATACTCTATCATGACCAAGTAAACCTATCTTTATAAAAAAACTAGTTATTGATATTTACATATTTTAGCGGATCAACAGCTATTTTTCCCTCACGAATAGCGAAATGTAGTTGAGGAACTTGTGCATTACCAGTATGACCAACATGTCCCACTATCTGACCTTGAGCAATCACTGCTCCTTTTGAGACAGTTACATCCCTTAGATAGGCGTAAGCAACATATAGATCGCTATCATCTAATTTTACTATTAATAAATTACCAAACTTTGGATCGCTACCTGAAAATATCACTTTACCTGAAGCAATAGATGCTACATTACTACCTTCACTTGCAAGAATATTAATCCCTTTACTTCGTGCTTTAGCATTCCCTTTAGTAATTTGTTCACCAAATTGAGTGACAATTTTACCCTTTATCGGTGTTATAAATTTTGTTACATTAGATTTACTTATATTTTCAGTATTTCCTAAAGTATTTTCTCTATTTTTTTTATTTAATAGTTCATTACTAATTTTGATTTGAATAATTTGAGATTCATTTAGCTCATAAGGTTTATTGAGATCATTTAATGTCGCTAATGATTCTACTTGTTGATCATAATCACTTGATATTGATTCTAACGTTTCGCCCTTTTTCACTTCGTGATAAATTATATTATCATTATTCAATTTTACTTTAGGTACAGTTATTGAGTTATCTTGATTTTCATCATCACCTCTAGTACGGTGATCTTGCAAAAAACCAACTGGTCGATCCTCGAATTTTTTTTCTGTTTCATTCATTTCTCTAACGTTAATTTCACGTTTATCATTTTGTGATATTTGCCCATTTTGAGAATATTTTGGAGAACTAGAACCGATTTTTTTATTTTGGGAAGATTTGTCAATAGTATCTTGCCCTGAATTATACTCAATTGGTGCTGGAGACTGAGAAAAACATCCAGAAAGGATTATTGTCATAATCGTGTAGCAAAGAGGGGTTATGTTAATCTTCATAAATTGTCAAATTTTTACGATCGAATAATTATACAATAAATTAATTCTAATGTACAATTATTTTTACCGCCTTATATAGAAATGATTGTAGAAATTTTACTCACATCTAAAACTATAGCAAATATTTTCATATGATCCCTTGAAGTAATTACAAATCAACCATATATAGAATGTACGCATGTGTAATCTTAATTACCAGCATGTATAAATATTAATTTTAATTACGGAGATTAAAATATGGAAGTTAAAATGTCTTTTAGACCATTACACGATAGAATTGCCGTTAAAGCAATTCAGCAAGAAGAAAAAACACTTGGGGGGATAATTATTCCTGATACAGCGAAAGAAAAACCTGTACAAGGTGAAGTAGTAGCAGTAGGTAAAGGGGTTAGAGGCGATGATGGAGTCGTCCACCAACTAGAAATCAAAGTAGGAGACAAAGTGCTTTATGGCAAATGGTCTGGTACGGAAGTTAAAGTTGATGGTCTAGATCTTATTGTCATGAAAGAAAGTGATGTCATGGGCATTATTGGTTAATAATTTATTTAATTATAAGGAGAATATACATAATATGACAGCAAAATTAATAAAACACGGCTCAACTGCACGTGAACAAATGCTAAAAGGTATAGACATTTTAGCTGATACAGTGAAAGTAACCCTAGGACCTAAAGGAAGAAATGTTGCAATAGAGCAATCATTTGGGGCACCAAGACTAACAAAGGATGGAGTAACTGTTGCTAAAGCGATTGAGTTGAAGGATAAAGCACAAAATTTGGGAGCTCAATTAGTGAAGTCTGTTGCTAGCAAAGCATCTGACGTTGCTGGTGATGGTACCACTACCGCAACAGTTTTAACGCAATCAATAGCAAGAGAAGGTAATAAAGCGGTAGCAGCTGGTTTTAATCCAATGGATGTAAAGCGTGGTATAGATTTAGCAGTAGCTGTAACTATTGAGGAAATTAAAAAAGCAAGCAAAGCTATAAGTAGCCAAGAAGAAATTGCACAAGTTGGTACTATTTCAGCAAATGGTGATAAAGATATTGGTGCTCAGATTGCTTTAGCTATGGAAAAAGTCGGAAAAGAAGGAGTAGTAACGGTTGAAGAAGGCAAAAATTTTGGTATTGATTTAGAAGTAGTAGAAGGAATGATGTTTGATAGAGGATATTTATCACCATACTTTGTTACTAACTCCGAGAAAATGATAGCAGAATTAGAAAATCCTTTTATCTTACTATTTGAAAAGAAATTATCTAATTTACAGCAAATGTTACCAGTGCTTGAAGCTGTAGTGCAATCTGGTCGTCCTTTACTTATAATTGCTGAAGATGTTGAAGGTGAAGCACTTGCCACTCTAGTGGTAAATAAATTACGTGGTGGCCTAAAGGTTGCTGCGGTTAAGGCTCCAGGATTTGGCGATAGAAAAAAATTCATGATGGAAGATATTGCTATTTTAACTGGTGGCCAACTAATCAGTGAAGATCTTGGTATGAAGCTTGAGAACGTCAATGTTCAAATGCTTGGTAGCGCTAAAAGAATTACTATCTCCAAAGAAAATACTATTATTATTGATGGTTCTGGTAGTAAAACCGATATTGCTACTCGTTGTTCACAAATTCGTAATCAAGTTGAGGAAACTACCTCAGATTATGACAAAGAAAAGTTACAAGAACGTTTGGCTAAACTCGCTGGTGGCGTTGCTGTCCTAAAAGTAGGCGGAGCCACTGAAGTTGAAGTAAAGGAAAGAAAAGACCGTGTTGAAGATGCACTACACGCAACAAGGGCTGCGGTTGCAGAAGGCGTTGTTGCTGGTGGTGGAGTTACACTATTTTATGCTACAAAAGCATTAGAATCTTTAAAAGGTGCTAATGACGATCAACAAGCAGGTATTAACATAGTTAAAAAAGCTCTGCAAGCCCCTGTAAGACAAATCGCAGAAAATGCTGGGATGGACGGTGCGATTGTAATCGGAAAACTTACCGAGAGTAAAGATAAGAATTTCGGTTTTAATGCACAAGAGATGACTTACGTTGATATGATCAAAGCTGGTATCATAGATCCAACAAAAGTGGTGCGTATAGCTTTGCAAAATGCTGCATCAGTTGCTTCTTTGATTATTACCACCGAAGCATTAATCATTGATGAACCAGCAGATAAAGACGAAATGTCTATGCCTCGTGGTGGTATGGGCGGCGGTATGGGTGGTATGGGCGGTATGGACTTCTAAAGTTCATTGCTCTTACTTATGCTTCACTTAATTTTATAAAGTACGTTTAGTTTTTTTTAGTTCTCGTTCATTTTTAAAATTACGTGAAGCCACTACTCAGGTGTAAAGATTAAGTTAATACAAAATTGAAATTTTTACACCTGAGACTGATTAATTACACTCTCCACCTTTCAACAATTTTTATTACTAGCAACACGAATTGGCTAAATTTACGTTCAAGAAGTTCGAACAACATATTACAGCTGAACGCACTTAGATAGTGATTAAGTTAACACTATGGATTTTACAGATTTCTTTGAGGCAGTGAATTATGTGTTGTCACTATCTTAACAAATTAGGCTGTAGTTGATTATTTCGTATATTTTTGCATAGTTTGATTATTTTATATTAACAGTTTTTATCTCCTCTTGATTCATACAGCAAAGTCACCAACCATAGGGTCATGTGCAAACATTTAGACAACTTTTCTAAATTCATTTACTAATCATCTACCTAGGAGGAGCAATTAGAGGATTTTAGCTTGTCAATTTTTTCTACTGACAAGCCAGTAAATTCGATGATTTCATCTAACGGTTTATCTTTCTTTAACATTGCCTTAGCTATTTCTATCGCTTTTTGTTCTCTTCCCTCCGCCTTACCCTTAGCTTCACCTTTAGCTTCTCCCCTAGCTTCAGCGGCTTGTAATTCATCACGATCATTATAGATAAGCTTTTGGTAGTAGGAATAGTGAGCCCTCTCTTCAGGACTCATTTTAAGAATATTGAGCTTTTCTGCTACTTGTGCCATATAAGGAGAGTGATAATTTTCTGGCACCTCATCATATTTCATCACATGTAGCCAATCGTCAATTTCTCTCTCTAACCGATCATTAAATAATGGTACTGATATATAAAAATATTCT
>Ga0214919_10001304_pt1 | contig 41149 bp, 32 predicted proteins | sample LL1503_MetaG_FD_177994 | JGI IMG/M metagenome (GOLD analysis project Ga0214919, IMG submission 177994) | Freshwater microbial communities from Lake Lanier, Atlanta, Georgia, United States - LL-1503 | ecosystem: Environmental > Aquatic > Freshwater > Lake | place: USA: Georgia | collected...
TGGGCTTGGGCGATGATTTAGCACATAGTTCACTTCGTTTTGGTTTAGGAAGATATACCACTGAAGAACAAATCGATTATACTATTAAAGCTGTAACCGATACAGTTTTAAAACTAAGGGAAATGAGCCCGCTATGGGAAATGTTTAAAGAAGGTATTGATATTGATTCAATTCAATGGGCACATCATTAAAACCTGGTTGCTTCATTAATCGGATTTTTTTAATAATTTTGAAAATATAAAATAAAAATAAAATGGCATATTCAGATAAAGTAATCGATCATTATTCTAATCCTAAAAATGTAGGAACATTAGATAAAGGCTCTAAAAGTGTAGGTACTGGTTTAGTAGGTGCACCTGAGTGCGGAGACGTAATGCGTTTACAAATCCAAGTAGACGAAGCAACTGGTGTAATTACCGATGCTAAGTTTAAAACATTTGGTTGTGGTTCAGCCATTGCTTCTTCTTCTTTAGCTACTGAGTGGTTAAAAGGAAAGACAATTGACGAAGCTGTTAAAATTGATAATATGGATTTAGTAGAGGAATTAAATTTACCTCCTGTTAAAATTCACTGTTCTGTTTTAGCAGAAGATGCTATTAAAGCTGCTATCAATGATTTCCGTGTCAAGAACGGACTGGCTGAATTAGTATTTGAACAAAGCCACGTTTAATTTAGGTCTTCTATTTACAACCTATGAGCGAAGTAGCCCAAGAGAATTCAATTTATGTAAGTGCTAAGGCAAAGGCCAAAGTTTTGCAGTTAATGCAAGACGCAGGCATATCAGAAGATACTAGCTATTTTTTAAGAGTAGGGGTAGTAGGGGGTGGATGTTCTGGATTAAGTTATAAACTAGACTTTGATAATGAAATTAAGCCCATGGATCAAGTCTTTGAAGACAATGGAATAAAGATTGTTACAGATTTAAAAAGTTTTTTATACTTAGTTAATACTGAATTAGAATTTTCAGATGGTTTAAATGGCAAAGGCTTTTATTTCAATAATCCCAATGCCAGTAGAAGTTGTGGCTGCGGAGAAAGCTTTGCGGTATAGTGAATTTTATAGTGAATTAAAGGTTTTAATCATAAGGTTATTATAATATTGAATGCTCCGTTAACACGGGGCATTTTTTTTGTAGCTTTGAGCTATGTGGGCAATTTGTAAAAAAGAATGGGCGCAGTATTTCAATGGTTTAACAGGCTATCTCGTCATAGGATTTTACTTAATCGTGAATGGGCTTGTATTATTTGTACTTCCAAATTTTAATATCTTAGATTTTGGCTATGCTTCCTTGCAAGCGTATTTCGACTTTGCCCCTTGGTTTTTACTACTCTTAGTACCAGCTATTACCATGCATAGTTTTTCTGATGAGTATAAGCAAGGTACTTTTGAAATTATAAGAGCCCTACCAATTAGCCCACTTCAATTAGTAACTGGAAAATTTTTAGGAAACTTATTAATAGTACTTGTAGCCATTATACCTACTTTATTTTATGCATATACTTTAAACGCCTTAAGTGATATTGGTGGAATAGACTTTGGAGCAACTTATGGTTCTTATTTTGGTTTATTATTTTTAGCGGCTTGCTATACAATGGTAGGTATATATATAAGTAGCATTACCAAAAATAATTTAGTGTCTTTATTGGTATCTATTTTGGTTTGTATCTTATTATTTAAAGGTTTTAATTTACTTAGTCATATAGCTCCTTTTAACAATGCTGCTAATTTTTATATCAGCAAGCTGGGCTTAGAGGCACACTATATCAATATGAGTAAGGGGTTGCTCACAGCTAAGGATATTATTTACTTCTTATCGATACTTGTTTTATTTGCCATGGGAAGTCTTGAAAATATTAAAGGCAAAGTAAAATATTTAATTACAGTAATTGTTTTAATTAGCTTCAATGTATTTTTTTCTTTTTACAATTTCCAATTAGACCTTACTAAAGAACAGCGTTATACTTTACATGACAATACGCAGCATATTATTGCAGCTATCAATAAACCTACAAAAGTGCATCTATATTTAGGCGGTGATATACCTCCTTATTATAAAAATATTGCATTAGCCACTGCGGATTTACTAGAGCGTTTTAAACAAATCAATCCTAACGCTATACAATGGAATATTGAAGTACCTGGAGAGTTGTATAAAAACGATGCCTTGTATCAATTCTATGATAGCTTATCTAAATTAGGATTACCCATTCAAAGAATACAAACCGAAAATGGCCCTTCAGATAAAAGAGTCGATCAACTAATGATTCCGGGTGCACTTATTGAAGTAGAGGGCCAAGCACCTATTGTGATTGATTTAAGAACTAGTAAAAAATATTTCAAACCCTATAATATAGTAAAAGATATTCCTGAAGAAGATATAGAGGCCTCTGCGAATGCTGCGGTTTCTTTATTAGAATATAAATTTACGCAAGCACTTTATTTATTAAATAGAACAGAAGTGCCAAGTATTGCATATTTGACAGGTAATGGAGAACCGGTTAATTTAACAGTGAATGATTTAGGAGAATCCATTATGCATAACTACAATTTAGCTGTATTTGATTTGAAAAAAGGTTTTCCCAATCCGAAAAAAATTAAAACCCTACTTATTGTAAAGCCAACACAAGCTTTTACAGAATTGGATAAATTAAAATTAGATCAATATATAATGGGAGGGGGTAATATTGTTTGGGCCATTGATAAGCTAGTAGCTGAATATGATAGTTTGCAAAAAACAAATGGGTCATATATTGCTATTGATAGAGTTTTAGCCTTAGATGATTTGTTTTTTAAATATGGTGCAAGAATAAATGCCAATTTAGTGCAAGATCTAAATTGTGCTAAACTGCCTATGGTAGTGGGCAAAGGCGAGGATGGTAGCCCGCTTATTCAAAGAATGCCATGGCCTTATTTTCCTTTTTTGCAAGGGAATGAGCAACATCCTATTGTTCAGAATATAGACAGAGTTTTAACTTATTTTCCTTCTAGTATTGATACCATTGCAGTGGCCGGCATTCAGAAAACAATTTTACTAAGTACCGATTCAAATAGTCGAATACTCAGTTCACCTGCTGTGGTGGATATTAATAGTGGAAAGAGAGAAGGTGAATTGGAAAGTTTCCAAAAAAATCATTTGCCAGTAGCAGTTTTATTAGAAGGTAAATTTCTTTCTATGTTTTCTCATCGTATTTCTGCCGCTATGCTTGATAGTATTAAGACTTCCACTGGCAAAGGTTATTTAGAAAAGGGTATTGCTCTTTCAAAACAAGTCGTTATTTCAGATGCTGATATTCTTACCAATCAAGTGGATGTAAAAAGAGGACCCCTGCCCATGGGTATGATGCCTTATGAGGAATACCAATTTGCCAACCATGACTTTTTTGTAAATACCATTGCTTATTTAAATGAACCTTCCAGTTTATTAGCATCTCGTCATAAGCAACTAATGCTTCGTTTATTAAATCGTCAAAAAGTAGAGGAGCATAGAGTATGGGTGCAATTTATTTTAGTCCTTGGTCCACTATTTCTTCTTGGACTTTTCTTTATTATATGGACAGGGTATCGTAAACGTCAATTTGCTGTTTAATAAGTAAGTTGTAACTTTATAGTATGTCAACAGATCAATTAGTTTATCTTGTTTTTGGGGTGGTCATTCTTATCGCTTTAATCCTAGATCTGGGGTTTCTAAGTAAAAAAAATGCCATTATTACCATGAAACAGGCTTTGAGTCAGACTTTTTTCTGGGTAATGTTAGCACTTGCTTTTTTTGTGTTTATGTGGATAGAGGAAGGTCAAAAATTAGGATTTGAATATTTGAGTGGATATTTAATGGAGTGGAGTTTAAGTATTGACAATATTTTTGTTTTCATTTTAATTTTTAATGCTTTTAAAGTAAAAGAAAAACATATTCCTAGGGTATTATTAATAGGTATATTAGCCGCCATTTTATTTAGAGTTATTTTTATTACAGTGGGTGTAGCTTTGGTTGCGAAATTTGCTTGGGTTCTTTATATTTTTGGTGTCTTCTTGGTGTATACTGGTTATAAAATGTTTAAAGCAGGTGAGGAAGATAATTTCGATCCCCATCAGTCCAAAATATATTTTTTTTTAAAAAAATTCTTACCCATTGGGAGTACTGATGGTGATGGCAAATTTGTCATTAGAGACCATAATAACAAACCATTATATACCAGTTTATTTGTAGTGGTAGTTCTTTTAGCGGCTATTGATATTGTATTTGCTTTAGATTCTATTCCTGCAGTAATGGGTATTTCAAGAAGCAGTTTAGTTATTTACACCTCTAATATTTTTGCCATACTAGGGCTTCGTTCATTGTTCTTTTTATTAAGAGGTGCGGTGAATCAATTTGAGCATCTGCAACAAGGTATTGCCATTGTTTTAGTTTTTATTGGTATTAAGATGCTTGGTGAGCACTATATCAATATGTATATAGATAAGAACACTCAAGTTTTAATTTCATTGATGGTTATCATTTTTTGTATCACAGGCTCTATTTTTTATTCCATTTTTACAAATAAGAAAAAAGTTGCTAAAGGAAATTCACAAGCGGCTCCTTAAAAACAATCATATATTTGCACCACATATACATTACCTATGAACGGGAGAAAAGTTGCCATCATTATTGCACTCATTATAATTATCGATCAGGCAATTAAGTTTTATATCAAGCTTAATTATTTTATTGGAGAGGAGCATATTCTCATTGATTCATGGGCAAGACTGCATTTTATAGAAAATGAAGGCATGGCCTGGGGCTTAAAATTCGGAGGTGGTTTTGGAAAAATAATTTTGACTTTATTTCGCTTGGCTGCGGTTATCTGGGGAACTTTTTTAATTAAAGGTTTTATCCAAAAGAAATACCATAATGGTTTTATTTTTTGTGCAGCCTTAATTTATGCCGGCGCTGTAGGTAATTTAATTGACTCTATGTTTTATGGGCTCATATTTGAAGAAAGTGTACCTTATACTACCATGGTAGCGCATTTATTTCCTGTTGGCGGCGGATATGGCTCTTTTTTACATGGAAAAGTAGTAGACATGTTTTATTTTCCCATTATTCAAAATGCACATTTTCCTAGTTGGTTTCCTTTTTGGGCTGGAGAGGAATTTGAATTTTTCCGACCTGTATTTAATTTTGCCGACGCTTCAATAAGCACAGGGGTCATTGCACTATTTATCTTTCAAAAGAAGTTCTTTAGTGATACAGACCAGCCCCAAGCTTAGTTTTTACTAACTTTTCCCCTTATCATCAAACCAAATCAAGGCTGGCCTTTTTTACAAGCTTATTCGTACCTTCGTGCCCTAAAAATGAGCTAGGATAAAGCGTTGTATGAGTAAAAAATACCCAGAATTTAGTGGATTAAATCTCCCTCAATTGGAGGCGGAGATATTGGCTTCTTGGAAGTCCGAGCAAGCTTTTGAGAAGTCGGTCTCTTTAAGAGAAGGTAAGACCCCCTTTGTTTTTTATGAAGGGCCTCCGAGTGCCAATGGAATGCCAGGCATTCACCATGTTATTTCTAGAACTTTAAAAGACATGGTATGTAGGTATAAAACAATGCAAGGTTTTCAAGTAAAAAGAAAAGGCGGCTGGGATACGCATGGTTTACCAGTTGAGTTAGGTGTAGAAAAAGAATTGGGTATTACCAAAGAAGATATTGGTAAAAAGATAAGTATAGAACAATATAATCAAAAATGTAGAGAAGCGGTTCTGCGTTATAAAAAAGAATGGGACGATATTACCAATAAAATGGGATACTGGGTAGACTTGAATAATCCTTATATTACTTTTGAAAATAATTATATTGAAACACTGTGGTGGATATTAAGCACCCTTTATAAAAAAGGTTATTTGTATCAAAGTGTAAGTATTCAACCTTATTCACCTGCAGCAGGAACAGGATTAAGTTCACATGAATTAAATCAGCCTGGTACATACAAGGATGTAAAAGATACTTCAACAGTGGCTATGTTCAAAGCAATAAAAAATGCAGATAGCCAATTTTTATTTGATACTATAAATGCAGTAAGTGTAAAGTCGAAAGAAATATTTTATATGGCTTGGACTACTACGCCATGGACCTTGCCTTCTAATTTAGGATTAACTGTAGGCCCCCACATTGAATATGTTTTAGTGGCTACCTATAATCCGTATACTGCTATACCCGTAAATGTGGTGCTTGCAAAAAATTTAATATCAAAATATTTTAAAGAAGAAGGTGAAGGGGTAGAAGGTTTTGCAGAAGGCGATAAAATAATTCCTTGGAAAATAATAGCAACACATAAAGGCAGTGAGTTAAATGGACTACGCTACGAGCAGTTAATGCCTTTTGAAGCCAATGATCCAAAAACTTTTGAAGGAGATCCTTTTAAAATAGTATTGGGCGACTTTGTCACCACTGAAGATGGAACAGGTATAGTACATACTTCACCTGCCTTTGGTGCAGATGATTATAAAGTAGGACAAAAAAATAATTTAGGTATTCTTACTTTAGTAGATCGTGAAGGAAAATTTGTAGAAGGTGTAGGAGAATTTAGCGGCCGCTTTGTAAAAAATTATAAAGATGAGAAAGACTACCAAGATGTGAACGTAGATATTTCTGTAAAACTTAAAAAAGAAAACAGAGCCTTTAAAGTAGAAAAATATGAACATAATTATCCGCATTGTTGGAGAACGGATAAGCCAATTTTATATTATCCATTAGATGCTTGGTTTATTAAAACTACAGCTGTAAAGGATAGGCTTGTAGAACTAAATAAAACCATTAATTGGAAACCAAAGAGTACGGGAGAAGGTCGTTTTGGTAATTGGTTAGAGAATATGGTTGATTGGAATTTATCGCGTAGCCGTTATTGGGGCACTCCGCTTCCTATTTGGAGAACAGAAGATGGCACGGAGGAATTATGTATAGGATCGATTGAAGAATTAACCAAAGGTTTTTTAGTTGCTAAAGAAAAAGGCTTGAACAAAGAAGTAAATTTAAAAATTATAGATGGTAAACTAGATCTTGATTTGCATAAACCTTTTGTGGATCAAATTGAATTAGTAAGTTCAAGTGGCCAAACCATGAAACGAGTGTCCGATTTAGTTGATGTTTGGTTTGACTCTGGGGCTATGCCTTATGCGCAGTGGCATTATCCTTTTGAAAATAAAGATTTAATAGACAAAGGGCAGGCGTTCCCAGCCGATTTTATTTGCGAAGGAGTAGACCAAACGCGCGGGTGGTTTTATACACTACATACATTGGGCGTTTTACTTTTTGATAGTGTTGCTTATAAGGCGGTGATGAGTAATGGCTTAGTGTTAGATAAGAATGGTAATAAAATGAGTAAGCGATTGGGTAATGTAGTGAACCCTTTTGAAACCATTGAAAAATATGGTGCAGATGCCACACGATGGTATTTAGTAACCAATGCTTCACCTTGGGATAATTTAAAATTTGATATGTCTGGCATACAAGAAGTACAAAGAAAATTCTTTGGTACATTGTACAATACTTATCAATTTTTTGTTTTATATGCCAATGTAGATGATTTTCATTTCGAGCAAGCAACTATTCCATTAGCAGATCGTCCTGAGATTGATCGTTGGATCATTTCATCTTTACACACTTTAATTCATACAGTTACTACTTCAATGGATGATTTCGAGCCCACCACAGCGGGACGTGCCATTGAAACTTTTGTAGATGAGCATTTAAGTAACTGGTATGTAAGATTATGTCGTCGTCGTTTTTGGAAAGGAAGTTATACGCAAGATAAAATTGCAGCTTATCAAACTTTATATGAGTGTATTGAAACCATTGCTAAATTAATGGCACCTATCGCGCCATTTTTTGCTGATCAAGTTTTCAGAAATTTAAATAGTGTTACTCAAAAACATAATTTTAGTTCAATACATCATGCGCCTTTTCCTATTGCAGATAAATCTAAAATTGATACTGCTTTAGAGCTAAGAATGCAAATGGCTCAGGATATTTGTTCTTTAGTTTTGTCTATTCGTAAAAAAGTAAATATTAAAGTGCGTCAGCCTTTACAAAAAATATTAATTCCTGTTTTAGATCCAGCTACCAAAACGGCTATTGCATTAATGGAAGAATTAATTCTTGCCGAAGTAAATGTTAAAGAAATTAATTATATAACAGAGACTGAGGGAGTTATTAGCAAAAAGGTGAAAGCAAATTTCAAATTATTGGGTGCCAAATTAGGAACCAAAATGAAACAAGCTTCTGCAGTAATTGCCAATTTAAGCCAGGCACAAATTACTAGCTTGGAAAAAGAAGGGAGTTTGGCTTTAAATATCGAAGGAGAAACAATTCAGTTGTTAATCAATGAGGTAGATATTATAGCAGAAGATATACCAGGTTGGAGCGTAGCTGTCAAAAATGCCCTGACTGTAGCCTTGGATATTTCCATTAGCCCTGAGTTATTGAAAGAGGGGAATGCCCGTGAGCTAGTAAATAGGGTCCAAAACATTAGAAAAGAGAGCAATTTTGAGCTTACAGACAAGATTTTGCTTGAAATTGAGGATAATACGGACTTGAAGGAGTCCATTATTCAATTTTCGGACTATATTTGCCGCGAAATTCTCGCAATTCGGATAGACTTCCTGCCGGTCTTGAAAGAGGGGGTAGAAGTTGACATAAATGATCAAAAATTAAGGATTTCAGTTAGACAAAAAGGATAAATATGCCTACAAAAAAACCAGCTCACAAAAAGGCGGCTCCTGCTAAAAAAGCAGCTGCAAAAAAGACGGCCCCTGCAAAAAAGCCTGCTTCTGCTAAAAAAGCAGCCCCTAAAAAGGCAGCTCCAAAAAAAGTAGCTCCCAAAAAAGCAGCCCCCAAAAAATCAGTTCCTGCTAAAAAGAAAGTAGCTCCAAAGAAAAAAGCAGCACCCGTAAAAAAGGTGGTTTCTAAAAAAGCGGCACCTTTAAAAAAAGTGGTACCTGCTAAAGCTCCTTCAAAAAAAGCAGTCCCAGTTAAGGCGCCTGCAAAACCAATTATTAAACCTGTTGCTAAGCCAGTCGAAAAATATATTCCACCAGTAAAGCCGGTTCCAAAAATTCCAACGCCTCCTGTTAAACCAGTGCGTAAAGTTGCAGAACCAATTAAAGATATTAAAGTTCCAAAAATTGGTGCTAAAACTAGTGTACCTTATCAACCTGGCTATGTTCCAATGGAAAAAAGAAAAGAAGTTGAAAGATCTACTGAAACTTTGGTAAAATATTCTGATGCAGAATTAAATGAGTTTAAAGATTTAATTTCCAAGAAATTAGATGCTGCTAAGAAAGAACTAGTATACCTACAAGGTATTATTACTCGCAAAGATGAATTAGGTGGAGACAATGACGATGCCAGATACATGACCATGGAAGATGGTAGTGTAAGCATGGAAAGAGAACAGTTAGGGCAAATGGCTTCTAGACAAATTACATTTATAGACCATTTAGAAAAAGCCTTAATGCGTATCGAAAATAAAACCTATGGTATTTGTAGAGTAACAGGTCGCTTAATTGACAAAGCGCGTTTACGTGCAGTACCACATGCTACCTTGAGCCTAGAAGCAAAACTTGGTTATGTAAAAAATAGCAGCGATCAATAGTAATTCTTTATTCTAATTTATTATTAGATTAGCTATTTAGAAAATACAGATTAAAAATCTTATATATAAAAAACCTGATAATTATTTATCAGGTTTTTTAATTTATATATCTTCTGCTAGCCCAATTTATTATTTCACTTCTTGCATTTCAATCAGTTTGCGGTAGTATCCGTTCTGTGCAATGAGTGCATCATGATTACCTCTTTCAACTATATCCCCTTTCTGTAGCACAATAATTTCATCTGCATGTCTTATAGTAGATAATCGGTGTGCAATCACAATAGATGTTCTATTTTGCATCATATTATTAATAGCTTCTTGTACTAACTTCTCACTTTCGGTATCTAGTGCAGAAGTAGCTTCATCCAAAATTAAAATAGGAGGGTTTTTTAAAACTGCTCTTGCAATGGTTAAGCGTTGACGTTCTCCGCCACTTAGTTTACTACCTCTATCTCCAATCATACTTTGGAAGCCTCCATCTTTTTTAATGATAAACTCATAGGCATTCGCAATTTTCGCAGCTTCTATAATTTCAGCATCCGTGGCGCCTGGTTTACCTAATGCAATATTAGCAGCAATGGTATCATTAAATAAAATAGGCTCCTGTGTTACAATGCTTATTAAATTTCTTAAACTATGTAAACTATATTCTTTAATATTTTTTCCATCTAAATATAAATTACCCATACTTACATCATGAAAGCGAGGCACTAAATCGGCTAAGGTGCTCTTACCTGCCCCAGAGGATCCTACCAAGGCTACCGATTTTCCTTTTTGAATAGTCAGGTTTATATTTTTTAATATGGATGTTTCCTGATATAAAAATTCTACATTCTTAAATTCTATAGACTCTTTAAACTCACTAATTTCAATAGGCTCATTAGGCTCTTCTACTGTTAAAGGGGCTTCTAAAATTTCATTTAATCTATCTAAAGTAGCGTTACCTCTAGTTACATTGTAAGCTGCTTGAGACAATGCTTTGGCAGGGTTAATAATTTGGGAAAACAAAGCAACATAGGCAATAAAAGAACCCCCATTTAATATCTCACCACTTAAAACCAATTGACCTCCAAACCATAAAACTCCGCATAATATAATAACCCCTAGGGTTTCAGAAATTGGAGAGGCTAAATCGCGTCGGTTTAAAATTTTATTTTTGATATGAAAAATTTCATCCACTAATCCAAAAAATTGTTTTTTTACTCTACCTTCTGCATTAAAGGCTTTGATAATTCTTAAGCCAGTTAAAGTTTCTTCCATCTGAGATAATATTTCACCCCATTTTATTTGAGCTTTATTGGTATTTTTTTTCAAACTTCTACCAATGCGCCCAACTATTAAACCAGCAAGAGGTAACAATATAAAAACAAAAAAAGTAAGTTTTATGCTTATTATAAATAAGAAAATAAGTATGCCTATGATGTTTAAAGGTTCTTTAATGAGCCCTTCTAAAGCGCCAATCACTGAAGTCTCTAGTTCTGTAATATCGTTCGAGGACCTGCTTAATATATCTCCTTTGCGTTGTTCTGTAAAATAGCCAATTGGTAATTGTAATATTTTTTCATACAACAGTCTGGAGTATTTACGTGTTACTCCATTTCTAATAGGGGCTAAAAAATAATAAGATAAATAAAGAAATAGGTTCTTTAAGAAAATGGTAATTACAATTGCTAAGCAAATCCAACCTAGGGCAGTTACTTTTCCATGCTCGGCTATACTTTTTTGTAAAAAGCCATAAATAATTTCTTTAATATTCGCAGACCCGCTCGCTGCGGTGGTGGTTTTAATAACTCCCGTTAATTCATTACTACCAAATATAAGGTCCATAAAGGGCATGAGCATACCCAAGGAAAACAAGCCAAAGACGATAGATAAGGTAATAAATAGGCTATACCAAGCCATATAGGCCTTGTATTCTCTGATATAACTTATGATGCGAATAAATTTCTTCATATTCAAAATTATTCCCCCAGAATAATCAGCAAAGTAACTAATTTTACAGCGAATCAACGATTTTGATTATGGAGGAAGGAAAAAGACAAAAACAGGTGGCCGGGGCTATTCAGAGCGCCCTTAACGATATTTTTTTAAAATTAGGGCTTACTAATTTGCAGGGAGGGATGATTTCCATTTCTTCAGTAAAAGTGACCCCTGATTTATTGGAGGCTAGAATTTATTTGAGTTTATTTCAGGTAAAGGATACTGAAGCTTCTTTTAAGAAAATTCAATCACAGGCATGGGAAATCAAGAAGCACCTTTCTGATACCATGAAGCATCAATTAAGACGTATACCTGTATTGCAATTTTACTTAGATGATACCTTAGATTATGTTTTTAAAATGGATGAGATTCTAAAAAATTTATAAGTGCATTTTTTATTTGCATGGCGTTATTTTAGAGGTAAATATAATTTTCAAGCAATTCAAATAATTGCATGGGTAAGTGTTGTGGCCATTGCGGTAGGTACTGCAGCTCTGATTATTGTACTAAGTGTTTCCAATGGGTTTACAGAAGTCGTTAAAGGCTTGTATGCCGATTTTTATGCCGATGTACGTGTTACGCCTGTGCAGGGTAAATTTTTTACTATGCAAGATGCGCAGTACGAAAAAATAAAATCTATCGAAGGTGTGAGGGCAGTAAGTAAAGTGGTGGAAAGCAGGGCCTTGCTTGTAAAAGGCGATTTGCAATCTGTGGTACTTGTAAAAGGAGTAGACAGGAATTACAGCAAAATTAATAACATAGCTAAGTATATGAAGCGAGGCCAATATATAATGGGCAATAAGGAAAATCCCATTTTGTTATTAGGCATTGGAGTTGAACAAAAGCTAGGCTTGTTTCGTTCCTTTATTGGCGATACATTACAACTCTATGCTGTCAATAGATCAGGCAAGACTTTTACCGATATTAATCAATTAAATAATTTAACAGCTGTACAAGGCGGTGCATTTTCTGTACAACAAGAATTTGACGACCAGTATGTTTTTACCAATTATTCATTTGCTCAGTATTTATTTGACTTAGACACTAATCAGTATTCTGCTATTGAAATTGCTGTTATGTCTAATAAACAAGAGCAAGCGATAGGAGAAATAAAAAAACAATTAGGCCCCGGTTTGCAAGTAAAAGATAAGTACCAACAAAATGCCGATTTATATAAAATTATGCAAATGGAAAAGTGGATCATTTTTGCCATACTTGCTTTAATTATGATTGTAGCTTCTTTTAATTTAGTAGGCGCCTTAACTATGCTCGTTTTAGAAAAACAGAAAGATATTCATGTACTTCATGCCATGGGGGCAAGACCTTGGGATATTCAAAAAATATTTTTAATGCTATCGGGCATCATGGCCTTTATGGGTGCCTTTATTGGCGGGAGCTTAGCAAGTTTATTTTGCTTTGTACAAAATAAATTTCATTTTATAAAACTGGGAGGCAATTCTTTTGTAATTGATTATTATCCAGTAAAACCCATGGTAGAAGATTATATAGCCATTATACTTTTAGTAATAGTAATTGCCATTGCAGCAGGTTGGATTCCAGCTCGCAAAGCCTCGGCTCGTCTGTTCGAAAAAATTAATTAAAAAAATAAGAGAGAGAGATTTATTCTAAGATTTATATTTTTTAAAATCTTACTAAAAAAATGACAAGATAAATTATACTTAATTTATCTTGATGGGAGATGCTAAAAAAATAAGAAGAGAGATTTATTCTAAGATTTATATTTTTTAAAATCTTAGAATAAATTAATAATCGCCAAGGGTTTCTTCTAATTGTCCTAATGCTTTCGCCAATTGCTCATCGTTAGGTGCAATTCCATGCCATTCGTGGCTGCCTTCCATAAAGTCAACACCCTTACCCATTTCAGTTTTCATTAAAATACAAATAGGTTTGCCTTGCCCTGTTAGAGATTTGGCTTTATCAAGTGTAGCGACAATATTTTCCATATCATGTCCGCTCATGTGTAAAACGTTCCAATGAAAAGCTTTGAATTTTTCTTCCAAACTATCTAAGGATAATACTTTACTTAAAGGGCCATCAATTTGTTGTCCATTCACATCCACCGTAGCAATTAAGTTGTCCACTTTATTATGTGCAGCAAACATCACTGCTTCCCAAATTTGTCCTTCTTGTAATTCACCATCACCATGAAGGCTATAAATAGTTCTATTGTCTTTATTGTATTTTTTAGTTAAAGCGGCACCAATAGCAACGCTTAAACCTTGTCCCAAAGAACCACTGGCAATTCTTATGCCTGGTAAATTTTCATGTGTAGTTGGGTGACCTTGTAATCTTGAATTAATTTTTCTAAAACTAGCTAATTCTTTTACATCAAAATAACCAGACCTTGCTAATACTGAATAAAATACTGGAGAGATATGACCATTTGATAAAAAGAAAAGATCTTCGTTGATACCATCCATTGAAAAATTAGTATCAATTTTCATGACTTTAAAATAAAGCGCTGTTAAGAAATCGGCACAACCTAATGAACCACCTGGGTGGCCACTTTGTTGAGCATGTACCATTCTTACAATATCTCTTCTAATTTGAGAGGCAATCTTTGTTAATTCTGCTGTTGATTTATTCATAGCTATTCAGTTGAGGGCAAAGATAGAATTCATAGGCTAATTTGTGCCTAAAAATTTTAGAAAATGCCCAAAAAAAGACTTATCAACAATAGCTAGGATTTATTAGCTTTGTAGCCTTAATGAATTAGTATGTCAGAAGAATTAAAAAAAGTAACAGCTAGTGCCGAAGCAGGGATGAAAAAGGCCATTAATCACTTAGAAATAGAGATTTCTAAAATTAGAGCGGGCAAGGCCTCACCCTCTATTTTAGAGGGTATCAATGTCGATTATTATGGAACACCCACACCCATTAGTCAAGTGGGAAATGTACAGGTTTTGGATAGCAGAACGCTTAGTATTCAACCCTGGGAAAAAAATATGTTAGCTTTAATTGAAAGAGCCATCATGGCTGCTAATATTGGTATTACACCACAGAATGATGGAGTTCAAATTCGATTGTTTACTCCGCCCTTAACTGAAGAGAGGAGAAAAGAATTATTTAAAAAAGCAAGTGCTGAAGGAGAAGTAAGTAAGGTTTCTATTCGTAATATAAGACGCGATCATATTGAGCAAGTAAAGAAATTACAAAAAGAAGGCTTGAGTGAAGATATTTGTAAAGGAGCTGAAGAAGAAATTCAATCAATTACCGATAAGCATATTGCCCTAGTAGAAAAACATTTAGAATCAAAGGAAAAAGAAATAATGACCGTTTAATAACTGTCATATGTCTTAAGCTTTATAATTTAATAAGCCCTAGCATTAACTACGTTGGGGCTTATTTACTATATACACTCCTGCTAATATTATAAATAAACTAGCTATTTGTAATAAAGAAATAGACTCGCCAAAATACACACCCCATGCAACAGCTATAATAGGAATGCCATAGGTTACCATGGAAGCAAAAACAATGCTAGACCTTTTAATAAGTATATAAAATAAAATAGAGGCAATAGAAGTACCAACCACACCTAAAACAATTCCCGCAATGGTAGCTTTTTGAAAAGCAATTTCTTGAAAGGGCATACTAAAATAACCAGTTAAGTATAGAATAAGTGTACTTGGAATAATTAAAAAAGCAAAGGCTACAGATACAATATCAATAGCGCGAATATTTTTTAAATACTTACCAACCAAATTTACATTCAAGCCATAAAAAAAAGTGGCTACTAAAACTAAGGAGGCAAAAGATAGATTTTGAAAACTTATATTTTTGCCCGCTGCAAAAAGTAAACAAAGCCCTACAAAGCCAATTAAAACGCCTAGTATTTTTTGAAAATTTGCAGGCGTTTTGAAAAGAAATAAACCCACTAGTATTGTAAATAAAGGCGTGAGTGAATTTAAAATACCTGCTAAAGAACTATCGATATTGGTTTCTGCAATACAAAATAGGTAGGCTGGAATAAAATTTCCTATAAAACCTGATAAAAAGACTATACCCATTTTTTGGGAGGGAATTTTTTTAAAAGCGCTAACAGCAAAGGGTAATAAAACGAGTCCTGAAGATAACATTCTTAAAGAGGCTACCTGATAGGCTGAAAGGGCAGTGAGCCCCTCTTTCATAAGGACAAAGGAACTGCCCCAAATGATGGAAAGAATAGAAAAAATAGCTAGATTCATCAGCTTTTTGTCCATGCACAAATTTTTGGGTAAAGATGCTTCATTTTCTTATAAAAGTGGATAAATACTTGTTCAATTGACTATAAATTAATACCAATTCCTTTTCTTTGTAACAATGAATCAGACAAATAATTATTCGATTAAGGTAGACCAATTTGAAGGACCTTTTGACCTCTTACTTTTCTTTATTGAGAGAGATGAAATGGATATTTACAATATCCAAATTACAAAAATAATTAACGATTTTTTGCATTTTATTCAAGAGCAAGAAAAGGTAAATATTGAATTGAGCAGTGAATTTATTTTATTCGTTTCTACTTTAATGCGAATTAAGGCCAAATTATTATTACCTAGAAAAGAGCTGGATGCCTTAGGCAATGAAATTGATCCTAGACAAGAATTAATTGATAAAATCTTAGAATACAAAAAGTTTAAGGAAGCGGCAGTGCAAATGGCCGATTTAGAAGCGCTAAGAATGCTAATGATGAAGCGTGGCAATATTCAACAAGAAATGTCGCTTGTGGGTGAAGAAGCAGCAGAAGGAACTGAATTACAAACTGTGACTTTATTTAAATTAATGAAGTCATTTGAAAAAGTAATGACACGTTTACAAGAACGTCAAAACAAACCTGTACATACAGTTATAAGATATAACTACACCATGGAAGGTAGTAGGGCTTATTTATTAGATATCGTAAGAGAAGGCAAGACGGTGGCATTTGAAAAAGTTTTTGACATTTGTCAAGACAGAGTACATGCCATATTTTTATTCTTATCCATTCTTGAATTATCTCAACAAAAATATATGAAACTCATGGTGGGTGAGGGACGTAATAATTTCATTATCGAATGGAATGAAAATAGAGAAGATGATTTAGAGCCAGGCTATGTAGATAATTTCGATTCTTACGAAACACCAAATTTAGAATCTTTCAAAGATGATCCTATTTCAGAAGAGGATACAAAAGAGGAGAACTTGGGAGATTTTGATCCTAGCTTAAACTAGGCTTCAGATTTTACACCTCAGACATAATCTGCTTGCCTAGTAAGGCTTTTACGGCATCGGCAATAGCGATGGCATCGTAATGACACTCATGGTATAATTCTTTTAAGCTTCCGTGTTCTATAATACTATCAGGAATACCTAGCATTGTTATTTTGCTATGGTAATTATGCTCGTTCATGAATTCTAAAACAGCAGCACCCATACCACCTATAATGGTAGCATCTTCTATGGTAATAATCTTATCATAGTTTTGAAATACTTCATGTAATAATGCTTCATCCAAAGGTTTTACAAAACGAATATCGTAATGCGCAGGATCAATGCCTTCATCTCTTAAATTTCTAATAGCAGTTTGTGCAAAATTTCCAGGATGACCTAAAGATAAAATAGCAATCTCTTTTCCGTCTTTTAATTTCCTGCCCTTACCAATGGTTATTTCTTCGAAAGGCTTTTGCCAATCTATGGTGACACCTTCACCTCTTGGGTATCTAATTACAAAAGGTGATTGTATGGTAGGTAATTGAGCCGTATACATTATATTACGTAGTTCAATTTCATTCATTGGCGCTGCAATAATCATATTCGGAATACATCTAAAAAAAGCAATATCATAACAGCCATGATGTGTAGGACCGTCTTCTCCTACTAGTCCTGCTCTATCTAAACAAAACACCACAGGTAAATTTTGCAATGCTACATCGTGAATAACTTGATCATAGGCTCTTTGCATGAAGGAAGAATAAATATTACAAAATGCTTTTATGCCTTGTGTCGCTAAACCTGCACTTAGGGTAACTGCATGTTGTTCGCAAATACCTACGTCAAAAGCCCTGTCTGGCATAGCCTCCATCATAAATTTCAAAGAGGAACCACTTGGCATGGCAGGGGTAATACCCATGATAGATTTATTCTCTTTGGCCAATTCAACAATAGAATGTCCAAATACATCCTGGTATTTTGGAGGCTGAGGGGTTTCAATTTTTTTCTTAATTATCTCACCTGTTAATTTATCAAACAATCCTGGCGCATGCCATTTTGTTTGATCTTTTTCAGCAAGTGCATAGCCTTTTCCTTTAACAGTTATAATATGTAAAATTTTAGGACCTGGAATTTCTTTTAAATCTTTTAAGGTATCAACAAGGTTAGAAATATTATGTCCATCAATAGGTCCGAAATATCTTAATTGTAATGCTTCAAATAAATTACTACTTTTTGATACGACTCCTTTTAAACCAGCTTCTACTTTAGAAGCCATCTCGCGAGTAAATGTTTTACCAATAGGTAGCTTTCCCATTAACTGCCATAGCTCATCTCTAAATTTATTATAAGTTGGAGAAGTGCTAATATCTGTTAAGTATTCTTTTAGTGCGCCTACATTTGGGTCGATACTCATACAGTTATCATTCAAAATAATAAGCACATCACTATCTGCTACTCCTGCATGGTTCATGGCTTCGAAGGCCATACCAGCGGTCATGGAGCCGTCACCAATTATGGCTACCGATTTTCTATTTTCTTTTTTATACTTTGCGGCCATAGACATACCTAAAGCTGCAGAAATAGAAGTAGAAGAGTGACCAACTCCGAATGTATCATACTCACTTTCGCTTCTTTTAGGAAAACCACTTAAACCTTTATATTTTCTATTGCTAATAAATTCGTCGCGACGACCAGTTAAAATTTTATGTCCATACGCCTGATGGCCTACATCCCATACCAATTGATCATAGGGCGTATTGTATACATAATGAAGCGCAACGCTTAATTCAACCACCCCAAGGCTAGCAGCAAAATGACCTCCATGAACGCTCACCACATCAATAATATACTGGCGTAATTCATCACATACCTGATGCAGTTTCTCCCTGGAAATATTTTTTAAATCTTCCGGTGAGTCAATCATTTTTAATAAAGGTCCAGCCTCAATATGCATCAGTTCAATTTAGGGTGTAAATGTAAATCAATAACATAAATATAAGACAAAAGTTTAAGGGGAATTTAGGCTTGCCGTACAGCCTAGAAAAGGACCACTAGTCAATAAAATAGGCTAAAAGCCTAGTTTAAAGAGGTAAATTTGGGGAAGATGAAAAAACACTCTTCTTTATATTGGATTTGTCAAATTGCGGGTTGGTTTAGCTATGGCCTTACTATCTTGTTTTTTGCCTCTATTTTAGACAAGGAATTAAATCCTGTTTTTTATCCAAGATTAGCATTGAATTTAGCCATCGGTATTTTAATAACACATTTATTAAGAGAGACCATGCACCGAATTTCTTTGCGTCCGCCTATGCCTTCTAATCAATGGTGGAAATTAGTTTTATTATTATTTGCTTTTTCTATTGTCAATAGTTTTTCAACAAGTTATTTAGCAGATGTATTAAAATTATATGAGCCAGGTAGAAATATTCCTTTATCAAGAAGATTTTTATTTAGTATCATTTTCGATACACCCATTTTTTTAGTATGGATGTCGGTATATGTATTGTGGCATTATATTGAGTTTACCAATACAGAAGAAATAAAGAAAGTGAGATTAGAGACCATGATTAAAGAATTGGAATTAAAAACAATTAAATCTCAAATTAATCCACATTTTATATTTAACGCTTTAAATAGTATTAGGGCCTTGGTAGATGAAGATCCACAAAGAGCAAGACAGGCCATCACAGAGCTTAGTAATATTTTAAGAAGTAGTATTCAAGTAGATAAGGTAGAAATTACTTCTTTAGAAAAAGAGCTTGATATTGTAAAGGATTATTTAGCCTTGGAATATATACGTTTTGCCGATAGGTTAAAAGTGGTGTATGAAATAGAACCAAAAACTTTGGCGAATCAAGTCCCACCTATGATGTTACAAACCTTGGTGGAGAATGCCATTAAACATGGGCTGGGCAAGCAGCTTGGCGATTGCACTATTAAAATTATTTCTAAATTAGAGAACGATAAATTAGTTTTAATTGTACAAAATACAGGCCTACTTCAACCATCAGAGAAAGATGGTTTTGGTTTACAAAGTACTCGAGAGAGATTAAATATTTTATATCGTGGCCAAGCTATTTTTGAAATATATCAATGCGAGCCAAATGAAGTAACTGCTAAATTAGTAATACCAATTTCAAATTAAATTTATAGAGAGATGCCCATAAAAGCCATTATAATAGACGACGAAAGATTAGCTAGAAATGAGTTAAAAAAATTACTAGAGCAACATCCTGAAATAGAAATTATTGATGAGGCGAGTAATGTAGATGAAGGTGTAGAAAAAATAGATTTAGCGCATCCTGAATTAATTTTTTTAGATATTCAAATGCCAGGCAAAACCGGTTTCGACTTACTAGCTGAACTAGAAAAATCTCCAAAGGTAATTTTCACTACTGCATATGATGAGTTTGCTTTAAAAGCTTTTGAGGTAAATGCTTTAGATTATTTATTAAAACCTATCGATCCTAAGCGATTAGCAGACGCCATTCAAAAATTACAAGCAGAAATTGAATTAGAGCGTGCAAGTTTATCTGGTAATGTTCGTGGTCCTTTGTCAGAAAGCGATCAGGTTTTTGTAAAAGACGGAGAGAAATGTTGGTTTGTTAAACTAGAAGAAATAAGATTATTTGAAAGTGTAGGGAACTATGCGAAAGTTTATTTTTCTACCAATAAGCCACTTATTTTAAAGTCATTGAACGCCTTAGAAGAGAGGTTGGACGAGCATGTATTTTTCAGGGCCAACCGCAAACATATTATTAACCTACATTGGATAGAAAAGATAGAGCCTTATTTTAATGGAGGCTTATTAGTGGAGTTAAAAGGAGGAGAAAAAATTGAAATTAGTCGAAGACAAACTGTGAAGTTTAAAGAAATGATGAGTTTCTAGTTCAAGCTATGAATAGCATCGGCCATGGCCTTAATTAGGCTAGGGTCTTTTTCTACTGCATTTCCAATCACAATAATATCGGCACCCGCTTTGCAATTTTCTATGGCTTTCTCAGCGGTAGTAATTCCTCCACCAATTATTAAGGGAGCTTGAATATGTTTTGCCACTTCTTGAATCATAGCAGTGGGAATGGCTCTTTGAGCACCACTACCCGCATCCATATATATTAATTGAAGGCCTAGCATTTCACCTGCCATAGCTGTACAAATAGCAATATCATTCTTATTTGATGGGATAGGGTTGGTATTAGAAATATATGAAACCGTTGTAGGAGAACCTCCATCTATGAGCATATAGCCTACTGACATAATTTCTAAACCACTTTGTCTAATAAAAGGTGCACTTACTACATGGTGTCCTATTAGAAGTTCTGCATTACGACCAGATATTAAAGACAAGTATAAGAGCGCATCTGCCTTAGCAGTTATTTGATCTGGAGAGCCTGGAAAAAGAATAACTGGGATATTTGATTGCTTTTTAATAGCAGCTACTGTTGTATCTAATGTATCAGTTACTACTAGACTACCTCCTACAAAAAAATAGTCTACTTTAGACTTTATAGCCAATTCAATAGTTTCGTTTAAACTAGCCTTATTGAGTTTGTCTGGGTCTATTAAAATTGCCAGTGCTTTTTTTGCATTAGCCTTACCTTCCTGAATTATGTTATATAGTGTATGCTTCATTTCTTTAACCCCCGTAAGGTGCAGCTTTTTATTGGAATGCTCAAAATTATCCAATTTAATTATATGTATTGCAAGCAATCTCCATTTATTACTAAAAAAACCTAAAATGGGCAGGTTTTTTTTCTAAGAAACTAACATAGCTTGGGGATAAATCACGGAAATCAAGCCGGATATGGGGTTTGTTTTAATTCACATTTCTTTTCCACAGCTGTTGATATTTCCATGGTTGCATTGTGGGTATAGAAAGATATTTTCGTATACCCATCAAGGTTTTTGAAAAACCTAGTGGGATTACCCACTTACATCCTAAATAGAATAATGACCATGGCTACTCCAAAAACAAAAAAAGGCTTAGAGTTTTCTCGCTTATTTACTAAAGAGAATGTTTCTCCATTCGATCAATTTGAATACGACTACAGAGATAGCGTTATCAAAAATCCAAACGGAGAAAAAGTATTTGAAATGACCAATGTGGAGGTGCCGAAACAGTGGAGTCAAATAGCAACAGATATTCTTGCACAAAAATATTTTAGAAAAGCAGGTGTTCCACAACCAGATGGTTCTTTGGGTCGTGAAACAACTGTGAAGCAAGTGGCGCATCGTATGGCCAATTGTTGGAGAGTGTGGGGAGAGCGTTATGGTTATTTTGCTACTGAAAAAGATGCACAAGTATTCTATGAAGAATTAGTATATAGTATATTAAATCAAGCTTGTGTGCCTAATTCGCCTCAATGGTTTAATACTGGTTTGCATGAGAGCTATGGTATTACAGGTGGAGCACAAGGCCACTATTATGTAGATCCTACAGATAAAAAATTAAAAAGATCAACCAGCGCTTACGAGCGTCCGCAACCACATGCTTGTTTTATATTAAGTGTAAGTGATGATTTAGTGAACGAAGGCGGTATCATGGATTTATGGACAAGAGAAGCAAGAATTTTTAAATATGGCTCTGGAGTAGGAACTAACTTCTCTCAAATTCGTGGAGCAAACGAAAAATTAAGTGGTGGCGGTTCATCAAGTGGTTTAATGAGTTTCTTAAAAATTGGAGACCGTGCTGCGGGTGCTATTAAAAGTGGTGGAACAACACGTCGTGCTGCTAAAATGGTTTGTTTAGATTTAGATCATCCTGAAGTAATGGATTTTATTAACTGGAAAGTAAAAGAAGAAGATAAAGTAGCTGCATTAATAGCAGCTGGTTATGATAATAGTTATGAAGGAGAAGCATACGCAACAGTGTCTGGCCAAAACTCAAATAATTCTGTACGTATTCCTAATAGCTTCTTTAAAGCTTTATCTGAAAATGGCAACTGGGAATTAAAAGCAAGAACAGATGGTCGTGTGATGCAATCAATTCCTGCGCGTGAAGTTTGGGATCAAATTGCAAATGCTGCTTGGCGTTGTGCCGATCCTGGAACACAATATGACACCACAATTAATGAGTGGCATACTTGTCCAAAGGGTGGCCGTATCAATGCATCTAACCCATGTTCAGAATATATGTTCTTGGACAACACGGCTTGTAACCTTGCTTCTATCAACTTGCGTAAATTTTTCAATGAATCAGACAATAGTTTTGATGTTAAAGGTTTTGAATACACTACAAGATTATGGCAGACTGTATTAGAAGTGTCAATTTTAATGGCGCAGTTCCCTTCTAAAGAAGTAGCACAATTATCATATGATTACAGAACTACAGGTTTAGGTTTTGCTAACTTAGGTTCTATGTTAATGGTAAGTGGTATTGCTTACGATAGCGAGCAAGCGCGAGGTATTGCAGGTGCCATCACCGCAATCATGACAGGTGTGGCTTATAAAACATCTGCAGAGATGGCTTCTTTCTTAGGTGCCTTCGACAAATACGAAGAAAACAAAGAAGACATGTTACGTGTAATGCGTAATCATCGTGCTGCTGCTTATGATGCAGAAGATGCTTATGTAGGTCTTGAAATTAAACCACAAGGAATTAAAGCTCAGTATACTCCTGATTATTTATTGAAAGCTGCAACAAAGGCTTGGGATGATGCAGTTCAATTAGGAGAAAAATATGGTTATAGAAATGCTCAAACAACTGTTATTGCTCCAACTGGAACTATTGGTTTAGTAATGGATTGCGATACAACAGGTGTAGAGCCAGACTTTGCTTTAGTGAAATTTAAAAAATTATCAGGAGGCGGGTACTTTAAAATTATTAATCAATCGGTACCACAAGCATTAAAGAACTTGGGTTATTCTCAAGCAGAAAACGATGCCATTGTAAATTTTGCTGTAGGTCATGCAAGTTTCGCAGGAGCGCCGTTTATTAATAATGAATCTTTATTAGCGAAAGGATTTACTGAAGAAGAAATTACAAAATTAAATGGTGCAGCTAAATCTGCATTTGAAATTGGATTTATATTCAACCGCTTTACTTTGGGTGATGCTTGTTTAAAAAGATTAGGTTTCAAAGAAGAAATATTTGCAGACTGGAGTTTTAATTTATTAGAAGCTTTAGGATTTACAGAAGAACAAATAGACGCAGCCAACGATTATGTTTGCGGCACTATGACCGTAGAAGGTGCGCCAGCATTGAAAGACGAGCATTTGTCAATATTCGATTGTGCAAACAAGAATGGTAAAAAAGGTGTTAGATACATTCATGCACATGGACATATTAGAATGATGGCTGCTTGTCAACCTTTCTTATCTGGTGCCATTTCTAAAACTATTAACCTTCCAAACGAAGCTACTGTTGAAGAAATTGCAGATAGTTATTTAATGAGTTGGAAATTAGGTTTAAAGGCGAATGCAATTTATCGTGATGGTTCTAAATTAAGCCAACCTTTAAGTACGAAGTCTGATAAGAAGAAAAAAGCAGACACTGAAACTGAAGAAGAAGATAGTGTAGAAGGCGGTTCGCAATTAGTAGACTTAAGTAAATTGAATGTAGATGAGTTATTAGAAGAAGTTCAAAAAAGAATGGCTGCTTCTACCGACACTAAATTCAAGCGTCAATTGTCTCGCATTGTAGAGCGCAAATCTTTACCAGCTAAGCGTCGCGGCTTTACGCAGAAAGCAAGAATTGGCGGTCAAGTATTATTCTTAAGAACAGGCGAATACAACGATAACACCTTAGGAGAAATATTTATAGACTTAGCAAAAGAAGGTTCTACACTTCGTAGTTTAATGAACTGCTTTGCTATTTCAATCTCTGTTGGTTTGCAATATGGTGTGCCATTAGAAGAGTTCGTAGAGAAATTTGTATTCACTAAGTTCGAACCTTCAGGAATGGTCGATCATCCAAATATCAAAACCACTACTTCAATTGTTGACTTTATATTCCGTTCTTTAGCTTACGAATATTTAGGCAGAACCGATTTAGTGCACGTACTAGATAAACCTACAGTAGAAAACTTAGGAGAAGAAGGAGATATTACACTTGTAGGCAAGCCAGAATTGAGTAGCATTCGCGTAACAGCACCTTCGACTGCTCCAGCAGCTAAAGCAGCTGTTGCTGTAGAAGCTAATGGTTCAATGGATAACATAACTGCGGCAGCGAAAAGCATGCAAAGCGATGCGCCTGCTTGTAGCACTTGCGGACATATTACTATAAGAAGTGGTACATGCTATAAATGTTTAAACTGCGGTACTTCTATGGGTTGTTCGTAAAAAACAACTTTTCATGAAATGTAAAATTTGTTTTTTACTCCTCTAATGATTTTTCAAAAGGCCCCATAAAGGGGCCTTTTTTGATTTTTTGTGAATTTGTATAAAATATAAAATTCAAAAAAAACATCCTCTAATGATTTTTCAAAAGGCCCCATAAAGGTGCCTTTTTTGATTTTTTGTGAATTTGTATAAAATATAAAATTCAAAAAAAACATCCTCTAATGATTTTTCAAAAGGCCCCATAAAGGTGCCTTTTTCTTATTACCCCTATTCGGTTTTGTTTAATATTATTAACCTTTTTAAATCAATTAATCCCATTCATAAAATGGGTGGGTCTTTTTTGCATTTCATTCAATTTTTTCTTTAAATTCAATCTTTAATTACAATAGCAAAAACGTTTGCCTTATGTCTAATTTTGAAGTAAAAGTTTCTCCTAAGAAATATGATGCAGTCATTGTGGGTTCTGGTGCAGGTGGTGGAATGGCTGCCTATGTATTATCGAAAGCTGGATTAAAAGTTTGTTTATTAGAGGCAGGTCCAGAATTTGATCCTGCAAAAAATTCTGCTCAGTTAAAAAATCCATGGGATTCGCCTCGTCGTGGAGCCAGTACAAAAATGAGACCCTTTGGTGATTTCGATGCCTCTTTCTGGGGTTGGGAAATTGATGGGGAACCTTATACACAAACACCAGGTAGCGATAAGTTTGAGTGGTGGAGAGCTAGAATGGTAGGAGGTCGTACGAATCATTGGGGACGTATCTCACTTCGTTTTGGACCACGCGATTTCAAAAGAAAAAGTATTGATGGCTTAGGGGATGATTGGCCAATAGGTTATGAGGATATCAAACCTTACTATGATAAAATAGATAAATTAATTGGTGTATACGGAACTAATGAAGGTCGTGAAAATGATCCTGATGGAATTTTCTTACCTCCTCCAAAACCTCGTTTGCATGAATTGATGTTTAAAAAAGCAGCAACAGGTATTAATATTCCTGTGATTCCTTCTCGTTTATCTATTTTAACTAAAAAAATTAACGACGAACGTGGTGCTTGTTTTTATTGCGGTCAATGTAATCGTTCTTGTAAAGTATACGGTGACTTCTCTTCATCTTCTGTTTTAGTTCGACCAGCTATTTTAACAGGTAATGTAGATTTAATCACTGGTGCTATGGCGCGTGAAGTCGTGACAGACAATGAAGGAAAAGCAACAGGTGTTTCTTATGTTAATAAATTTGATAATCAAGAATATCAAATCAATGCAAAAGTGGTGATCCTTGGAGCAAGCACATGTGAGACTGCTCGTTTGTTATTGAATTCAAAATCTACAAAACATCCAAATGGTTTAGCAAATAGTTCTGGCGTTGTTGGCCATTATTTACATGATTCTACCGGTGCTGCAATGGGAGGTGTGATTCCTGCTTTATTTGGACGTAAACGTTATAATGAAGATGGAGTAGGTGGCATGCACGTATATACTCCATGGTGGTTGGATAATAAAAAATTAGACTTTCCTCGTGGTTACCATATTGAATATTGGGGAGGTATGAGTCAACCTGGTTATGGTTTTGGAATGGGTATGCAGGGATTAAATGGCAAATTTCAAGTAAATGGTAGGACCAAGGAAGCAGGTGGATATGGCGAATCTTTAAAAGAGGATGTTCGTTTCTTTTATGGTGCCAATGTGGGAATGGGTGGTCGTGGCGAAGCAGTGCCACGCTTTGAAAATAAATGTAGCATTGATCCTGATGTAGTAGATAAATATGGTATTCCAGTGTTGAAATTTGATTGTAAGAATTCTGATTATGAAGTAAAGCAAGCAAAGCACATGAAAGAAACTTTTAAAGAAATCATGCATGAAATGGGAGCTGTTATTACTTGGGGTGATCAAGATGATGCAAGCAATAAATACGGTTTATCTAATCCAGGTAATATTATTCACGAAGCAGGAACTGTTCGTATGGGCGCCGATAAAAAATCAGCTCCTTTGAATGCATTTGGCCAAGCTTATGATTGTAAGAATTTATTCTGCGTAGATGGATCTGTATTTACTTCTCAAGCAGATAAAAATATTACATGGACTATATTGGCATTGTCTATGCGTACTTCAGAATATGTATTGGATCAACTTCAAAAACAAAACCTGTAATCAATTGACTTATAAAAATTTTAATTTTTAAAAAATAAAATATTATGGACAGAAGAAAATCCATCAAAGCGATGATATTAGGGACAGTTTCAACAGCTGTGCTAGTAGAAGCTTGTAAAAGTTCAGCCACTACTGTTACTGAAGTGAACATGGACGACCGTATGCAGGAAGAAAAAGACTATTTAGTAAAAGTAAAAGCGCAGCCTAATTTTTTCACTGCACATGAAATGGCTACTATTACTATACTATCTGATATTATTATACCTAAAGATGCAGTAAGTGGTTCTGCTACCGATGCGAAAGTGCCTGAGTTTATCGAGTTTATCGTAAAAGATATGCCCGATCATCAAGTGCCAATGCGTGGTGGTTTAAAATGGTTAGACTTACATAGCTATAAAAAACATAGCAAGGCCTTTGTAGAATGTACTAGTAAAGAGCAGATAGGTATTGTTGATGAAATTGCTTATCCTAAAAAAGCAGCGCCAGAACTAGCACAAGGTGTAAGCTTTTTTAATAAAATAAGAGACTTAGTAACCACTGGTTTTTACACTGCAGAAATTGGTGTTAAAGACTTAGGCTATATGGGTAATGTGCCTAATATGTGGGCGGGTGTACCAGATGATGTACTAAAGCAATATGGTTTAGCTTATACAGAGAAGGAATTGAAAGAATGTATATAATTTAATTTCTAATGACTTTATAAAAAGAGGCTCCATATTTTGGGGCCTTTTTTATTTTAACCAAAACATGAGAAAAGATACCTATTCCTAGCTCACTGCTCGCTTCGCTCGAAAGTTCGCTGTGTAATAGTATCTTTTCTCTTTTAATATTAACCTCTTATCATTTATATAAGCATAAAAAAGTCCCGCTTTTATTTGCAGGACTTTTTTTTGAGCTTAATTTATATTTCTAATTACGATATGCTACTACCAGATGCAATGGCCTCAGAAGGTTGTACAAAGTATAACTTACCATTCGCATCTTCTGCCATTAATATCATACCCTTGCTTTCAATACCGCGCATTTTACGAGGAGCTAAATTAGCCACCACCACTACTTGCTTTCCCACAATAGATGCTGGCTCAAAATGCATTGCAATTCCAGATAGTATGGTTCTTTTTTCCGAACCAAGGTCTACTTCCAATTGTAAAAGCTTATCTGCTTTTTCTACTTTCTTGGCTTCAATAATAGTACCTACACGTAAATCTATTTTACTAAAATCATCGAAAACAATTTCAGGCTTTAAGCCTTTGTCTTTTACATCTGAAGGACCTGCAGCTGGCGTAATATTATCCATATTTGTTTTTTTAGCGTTGAGATTGCTTTTCAATTGAGTTAATTCTGCTTCTATTTCTTCATCTTCAATTTTTCTAAACAATAATTCAGGGGGCCTTAAACTATAACCTACTTTTAATAAATTAAATCCTCCTGCATTTTTCCATTCTAACATTCTATCAACCACCTTCATCATAGAACACATTTTCTTAGCAGTGAAAGGTAAGAATGGATTAATTAAAATGGCCAGATTCGCGCATAACTGTAAACAAGCATGCATGGTGTTGTCAATCTTAGCTTGAGCAGTAGGGTCGGTATCAATATTTTTTGCAAGTATCCATGGCTCCTTTTTTTGCATGTATTGATTACCTATACGCGCTAAATTTATTACTTCAAATTGTGCTTCTCTAAATTTATACTGTTCTAATAATTCAGTAATTTTTTCTTTACTTTCTTTTACACTCATTAAAATAGCTTCATCTTCATCATCCAAGTATTCGGTATGAATAGGAGGTACTTTTCCTTTGCATAATTTATGCATCAGCACCCAGGTTCTATTGACAAAATTGGCAAATATGCTTACTAGCTCTCCATTCACGGATTCTTGAAATCCTTTCCAAGTAAATTCACTGTCCTTAGATTCAGGTGCTATGGCAGTTAAATAAAAACGAAGACTATCGGCAAGACCATTGCCACCATTGTCTTTTTTTATCCACTTTTTTATAAAGTCATCCATTTCAATACTCCAACCTTTAGAAGTACTCATCTTATCGCCTTCTAAATTCATAAACTCATTAGCAGGTACATTCTCAGGTAAGATATTTCCATGCAATTTTAACATGATCGGGAAAATAATGCAATGAAAAACGATATTGTCTTTACCAATAAAGTGAACCAGTTTGGTATTTTTATCATTCCAATAAGGGGTCCAATCTTTTCCTGTATTTAAAGCCCATTGTTTAGTAGCGCTTATATATCCAATAGGCGCGTCAAACCAAACATATAAAACTTTTCCAGCTCCAGTTGCTAGTGGTACTTTCACGCCCCAGTCTAAATCGCGGGTAACTGCTCTGGGTTGTAAGCCTCCTTCAATCCAACTTTTACATTGTCCTACTACGGCGGCTCTCCAATCTTTTGCATGGTCGTTTAATATCCACTGGCGTAAAAAGTCTTCGTGTTTATTTAAAGGTAAATACCAGTGTGTTGTTTCTTTTTTTATTGGCGCTTGCCCACTTAAAGTACTAACTGGATTTATTAATTCTTCAGGACTTAAGCTTTTGCCACATTTTTCACATTGATCGCCATAGGCTTCCGGATGACTACAATTAGGACAAGTTCCTTTTATATATCGGTCAGCTAAAAAAGTAGAATTAGCTTCATCATAATATTGTTCTGAAGTTTTTGTTTCTAAATCACCTTTGGCTTCTAAGTCTTTAAAAAATGCACTAGCCGTTTCATGGTGTAAAGGGTCGCTAGTTCGGTGGTAAATATCAAACTCAATACCTAGGTCTTTAAAATTTTGTTCAATAATTGGATGGTACTTATCTATAATGGCTTGTGAGGTGGTATTTTCCTTAGTGGCTTGAATTGGAATTGCTGTTCCATGTTCATCACTTCCACATACAAATACCACATCTCTTTTCTGTGCTTTCAGATAGCGTACATAAATATCTGCAGGTAAATAAGCGCCTGCCAGGTGCCCAATATGCTTCAGTCCATTTGCATAAGGAAGGGCTGCAGTAATCAAATATCTATTTGGCGTGTTCATTGCAGCAAAAGTACTTAATATTGTGGTATGATTCAACCGTCTCATCTTCGTCAGGGAGATACTATCGGCATTGTATGCCCATCTGGTTATATACCCTTAGAAAAAGTGCAAATATGCATTCAAACCCTTGAAAATTGGGGCTATTCAGTAAGGTTGGGTAAAACAGTGGGTACTAAAAAGGACAGTTTTTCCGCTACCGATACAGAAAGAACAGCCGATTTGCAATCTATGTTAGATGACCCAACTGTTAAGGCTGTTTTATGTGCAAGGGGCGGTTATGGAGCAAGTAGAATTATAAATAACATACATTTTAAACGTTTTAATGAGAAGCCAAAATGGGTAATTGGCTTTAGTGATATAACAGTTTTACATGCGGCCATTTTAAAACAAAATTGCATGAGTATTCATGGTCCTATGGCTGCTGCGTTTGAGAAGGGAGAAGCAGGAGTGCCTTATATTCAATCCTTAAGAGAAGTACTAGAAGGAACAAAAACAAAATATATTATACCCTCACATGTCATGAATAAAATGGGAACAGCTAAAGCACAAATGGTGGGGGGAAATTTATGCCTTATAGCACATTTAATAGGGTCAAGAAACGAGGTAGAAACGAGCGGAAAAATTTTGTTTTTAGAAGACATTGGCGAGTATCATTATAATATTGACCGATTAATGATTCAATGTAAAAATGCGGGGCTGTTTAATAATTTAGCCGGTTTAGTGATTGGAGGTTTTACCGATTTAAAAGACCCCTCTTCAGATTTTGGCGCCACGGCTTATGATATTATCAATGAACATACCTCAGTATATACTTATCCCATTTGTTTCGATTTTCCAATTAGTCATAGCCTTCCTAATTATGCCATTAAACAAGGCCAGCAATATAGTCTAGAGGTTTCTGAGGAAGGCGTTTGTTTGCAGGAGGCCTAGAATTTTACATTTTTTTAACCTAATTATTAAACAAGCGTTAATATTGGCTTTTAGCGATTAAGCAATCTAATAATTGCATTAAATTTGTATTATAAAATTCAAAAAAATGAAGAAGTCTTTTTTAACTATTTCGTTATCCTTAATATTAAGTTTGCAATTTTTATTTGCACAATCTTATGAAATAGCGGGTATTGAAAAATCCGATAAGGAAGATATGCAGTATGAAATTTTAGGAAAAGTGGGAAACCGTTATTGGATTTATAAAAACGAAGGTGGTATTGCAACTATAGCACAGTACAATGATAGAATGCAACTAGTGAAACAAAATGATTTATCTTTTATTAAAACTACAAATTTAAATGGCATTGAATTTATAACGAATGCTAATAATGTATATGTGTTTTTTCAGTTCCAAGTAAAGGCAACTGTTTATGCTGCAGTGGCAGAATTAAACAGCGATGGTTTGCTAGTGGGTAGTCCAAGAGTAGTTGATTCAGCAAATAAAATTAGACCCGGCACACGTTTAAAAGTATTTAATTTATTAGAAAGTGAGGATCGTCAAAAAATGGTCATTTTTAGTGTAAACACTACGAATGCAAATGCCATTAAAGTTAGAGCCATTACCTTAAATAAAAATATTGAAAATATAAATGATGCTGAAATTAGTATTAATGCAACAAATAAAAAATCTAGTTTATCAGATTTTGCTTTAGACAATAATGGTAATTTATTTTGTTTAAGAAATGTATCACAAACAGGTATGGCCCCTGCTGTAAGTTTATTGTATTTATCGGCAAGTGGCGAAGAAGTAGTGGAGTCGCCTATTTTAAACAATAGCTTACTCTTAGATGACATTAGATTAAAAATTGATAACAAAGTAGGCCGTGTGATATTGAATTCATATTATGCAGGCTCTAAAAAAGGAAATATTGAAGGTTTATATTCTTATGTATGGGACATAAGTGCAAAAAAAGAAATTCTTACTAATTCTAATAGATTTACCGATGCAGTAAGAGCCTTGGTTACTAATAAAAGAAATTTAAAAGATGCCTTTGACATGTTTTATTTAGATAAAATAAGTACACAGGCCGATGGAAGTTTTGTGGTAGTTAGTGAAGCTGCAGAATCATATTCTAATAGAACCATGTTTTCAAGATGGGATTATTTTTATGGCGGCCCCTTCTACAATCCCTTTATGTTTAATTACTGGAATAGACCCTTTGGATTTTATCCATGGACCAGATTTGGATGGGGTCCTAACCCATTTATATGGAATAGATGGATGAACCCATATGCATCTTTTGGCTATCCTAGTATTACCTATAATGCTAATAATATTGCATTATTATCTTTTGATATCAAAGGAAATTTACAATGGGTGAAAACAATTGATAAAAAACAAACCGATCAAAATGTTGACCAGTTTATTGGTTACGGGACTATAGAAAATGAAACAGGTATGATTTTTATATATCATCAAAAACAAAAAGGAGTAAACCAATTAATTGTAAATACACTTTCAAAAGACGGACAATTGATAAAAGGTAATTCTATTATTTTGAATGAAAAAAATTACGAGTGGATGCCAAAAATGTTAAAGCAAGTAGGAGAACATGAAGCCATTTTGCCTTATCAGTTTAAAAACAAAATTGGATTCGCTAAAATTCAACTTAAATAGTAGCTGGTGGTTTTTTTATTCAAAGATAAGTCGGATATAAACTTAATTTTCTTACTACTATTAAGTATTGCGCTGCATTTTCATGTATGGATGCATCCTCCTATGGTTATTGCAAATGAATCAGATGGTATATTGTCTTATTTTTTATTACATTATATTAAACCCTTATCGCCTCTAGTATTAATATTCATATTTCATACAATTATATTAAGTCAGGCCATTCGATTAAATATACTACTTAGTAATTTTAAAATGTTTCAGCAAATTAGTTATGTACCAGCCTTTGCTTATATTATTCTTACAGCCATGTTTCCTTATTGGGATGTCATTAGTGCTGGATTAATTGCTAATTCTTTAGTTATTTGGATACTCGTAAAGTTGCTACGTTTATATGATCAAAATCAACCTAAAACCCTAGAATTTAATATTGGTTTAATTGTTGGTTTGTCTATTATTTTGTATGAACCCATTGCCATATTAATTCCAGTAGTTTTATTTGCACTTATAATTATAAGGCCTTTCAAATTAGCCGAATGGTTGGTTTTAATTATGGGTATTTTACTTCCATTCTATTTTATTTTTACCTATGTATTTTTAACTGGAAATATTTCTGACTTTAGACATTTTTTACCTAAGCTCGATTGGAAAAATCCAATAGTTCAACCTAATTTCAATGTTATTTTGGCCTTAATTGTGATGGGTATTCAACTCATAGCAGGCTTTTTTTATTGGAATGAACAGCAGGCTCGTTTTATTATTCAGGTAAGAAAATATTGGGGTGTCATTTTTTTACTACTTATTCTTACTTTTTTTCAACCCATTGTTTTCTCTGTGCAAGCTTTATATGCTTCAGCTATTGTGATTGCGCCCTTGGCATGCTTTATCAGTTTTGCCTATGCTACACCCAAAAGGCTACTCATTCCCAACCTTTTATTCTGGGCTGGGGCAGCGGTTATTGTGTATAACCACCTGGGCTAAGTGAAGAATTTAAAAGCTTCTTTTTGAGGGTTTTTGGTACCTTTGGCACTTAGTTTTAAGCATTAAAAAATTTAGCTATGAAGTTTGGTGTATTAGTTTTCCCGGGATCGAATTGCGATAGAGATATGCAAGATGCTTTAGAAAAAGATTTAGGTTATCCTGTTGAAATGCTTTGGCATAAACATAGCAATTTATCTCATTTTACCACAGATGATTGTATTGTACTTCCTGGAGGGTTTTCTTATGGAGATTATTTACGTTGTGGGGCTATTGCTAAATTTAGTCCAATGATGAAATCGGTGATTGACTTTGCTAATAAGGGAGGAAAAGTATTGGGTGTTTGTAATGGCTTTCAAATTTTATGCGAAAGTGGTTTGCTACCTGGCGCCCTATTACAAAATGCAAACCAACAATTTATTTGTAAAAATGTATTTATTAAAACTGATAAAAGTGAGGCTTTACAAATTCCTATTGCACATGGTGAGGGTAGATATTATGCAGACGAGGCTACATTAAAACATTTAGAAAATAACAATCAAATATTATTTCGTTACTGCGATCAAAAAGGTAAAGTAGGTGGCGTAGCAAACCCAAATGGATCTACAATGGATATTGCGGGTATTTGTAATGATAAGCGAAATGTATTTGGTATGATGCCGCATCCTGAACGTGCTACCTCAAATGCATTAAGTAATATAGATGGGAAAAAAGTATTTGAAATATTGGGCTTGAAGAACTAAAAGAAAAAAAGTTGAAGGGTCATTTATTATAGTAATAGAATTTTAACAATATAGATATTTGTGTATGAAACATTTAGTAGTCTTATTTTGTAGTTTAGTCTTTGCATTGAATATAAATGCACAAAAACCTAATCCTGTGAAATGGACTTTTACTGCCATTAAAAAATCGGATAAGCAATACGAAGTGGTGGCATCAGCTACTATTGACGCACCTTGGCATATTTACTCACAGTTTGTAAGTGGTGGCCCCATACCTACTCATTTTACATTTAATAAAAACCCTTTAGTTCTGCTATCTGGTAAAACAAAAGAGAAAGGTAAATTGCAAAAAATGTTTGATAAAAATTTCAATACAGAGCTCAGTTTTTTTAGCGAAAAAGTCGATTTCATTCAAACTGTGAATTTAAAAGTAGCTAGTAAAACTAATTTAGTGGGTATGGTAGAATATAGTATTTGTAATGACGATCGTTGTTTGCCTCCTGCAAAGGTTTCTTTTGAAGTAGCCTTGCAATAAACTAATTTTAATTTTTTATTTTGAATAAAGTACTTGTCTGTTTTGCATTTTTAATGAGCTTTTTCAATGCGGGAAGTTTGCAAGCGCAAAGCCCTGTGACAATTAAAGCTAAAGCGGCATTAGTGAACGATAGTACTTATACCGTAAAAGCAAATATAGACATTAAAGAGGGTTGGCATGTATACGGAGCTAATCCGGACGGCTTAAATGCGCCTGAATTAAGTTCAAAAATTGAAACTGCCAAATTTCAAAACAAAGCTGTATTTTCTATTAATCCAATCGAAGAAAAAGATATTTTATTTACAAAGGCTTTTGTTTTTAATAAATCATTTGAGTTAACGCAGAATATAATTATCAGTGGTTTTCAACCCGATAGTTTACAGCTTATAATGTTATTGAATGTGGCCAAGGCCGATTCATTTCTTAGTCTGGAAATTCCTTTTTCAGTAGCACTTGCGAATGGTAAAAAAGTAGCAGGCTTTCAAATACTATTGCCAACAACTTCCACTAATGCTCCCAGTGATGCCTGTGGTTCGGCTTCTGCAACAACGAATAGCAGCTCTAGTCCTTGGGAATTATTACTGCTTGGTTTTTTAGGAGGTTTAATTGCTTTAATTACGCCTTGTGTATTTCCTATGATACCCGTGACTGTTTCGTTTTTTACTAAACGTTCTAAAACCAGAAAGCAAGGCATTAAAAATGGATTATTATATGGGTTGAGTATATTTTTAATTTATGTATTGGCAAGTTTGCCTTTTCATGTTGTAGGTAATGTGCAACCAGAAATTTTTAATAGTATTTCAACCAACCCATGGTTAAATATTATATTTTTTATCATATTTATATTTTTCAGTATTTCCTTCTTTGGATTTTTTGAAATTAGTTTACCTAGTGGTATAGCCAATAAAGCCGATTCCAAAAGTGGTCTTGGTAGTTTAGCCGGTATATTTTTTATGGCTATTACTTTGGCTATCGTTTCTTTTTCTTGTACGGGCCCTATCTTAGGAACCTTGTTAGTAGGCTCTTTACAGGGAGGTGCTTGGGCTTTAAGCTATGGAATGGCAGGTTTTGGATTGGCTTTAGCCTTACCCTTTTCTTTATTTGCCATATTCCCTCAATGGTTACAAAGTTTACCTAAATCGGGCGGATGGCTAGATACCGTTAAAAAAGTTTTGGCCTTTTTAGAATTGGCTTTAGCTTTTAAATTTTTATCCAATGCCGACCTTGTGCAACATTGGGGACTACTCAAAAGAGAAGTGTTCTTAGGTATTTGGGCTGTTATTAGTATTGCACTTGCTCTTTATTTGAGAGGTTTTTTATTATTACCGCATGATGTGAAAGGTTCAAAAATTTCGAGAGCAAGAAAAATATTAGGTAATTTAGCCATTGTATTTGGCCTTGTATTAATTGCTGGAATGATACCTAAGAATACTTACTTATTAAAATTCTTAAGTGGTTTCCCGCCGCCAACCCATTATAGCTTATTCACAGATAAAAAAGAGGCGCATGGTTTGCAAGCAAATGTGGTGAACGATTACGAAAAAGCCGTGGAGCTATCTAAACAATCAAACAAACCTATACTTATTGACTTTACTGGATGGGCCTGTGTGAATTGTCGTAAGATGGAAGAAAATGTTTGGTCTGATCCTGCTGTGATGAGCTTTATACAAAATAATTTTATACTCGTTTCTTTATATGTAGATGATAAGGCATTACTTCCTATTGAAAAACGCTTTACGTATACTACTAAGGCAGGAGATAAAAAAGAAATAACTAGTGTTGGTGATTTATGGGCCACCTTTCAAGCTGAAAACTTTAATCAATCTTCGCAACCATTATATGTTGTCATGAGTCCTCAACAGAAATTATTATCCAACCCTGTTGGTTATACGCCCAATGTTACGGAGTATTTAAATTGGCTACAATGTAGCGCCAGTAAAGCTCGCTAAAACTTCTTAAAAATCATTAGAGGGTTAAAGATATTGCTATTAGATTTTTTATCAATAGCAATAGATTTTACAAACTCATGCCGCGCTCGGTCATCATCTTCCTTAGATTAATTAAGCCATAACGCATTCTACCAAGTGCAGTGTTTATACTGCAATTGGTCATTTGAGCAATTTCTTTAAAACTCAAATTGGCATAATGTCTAAGGACAATAATTTCTCTTTGTTCTTCTGGAAGTAGGTCAACTAGTTCTTGAATATTTTTATGTGTTTGACTTCGGGTCATTTTATAATCGGCAGGATGGTCTGCATGTTTGATAATTTCAAATAAATCCTGGTCATCACTTGTTTTAATAGTAGGGGTACGTTTTACTTTTCTAAAATGATCTACTACAAAGTTGTGAGCAATACGTAATGCCCAAGGTAAAAATTTACCTTCTTCTGAATATTTTTTTTGTTGAAGGTTGTCTATAATTTTTATTAATATTTCTTGAATTAAATCTTCGGCCAAGTAGCTGTCTTTTACCATAAATAAAATGGCATTGTAAATTCTGTTTTGGTGACGTTCTAGTAAGGCATCAAAGGCACGAGAATTGCCTTCTTGAAACGATTGAATGAGTTCGTTGTCTGAGAGTTGGATTTCTTTGTTCATTATTTTTGGGTAGGTTTCGATGGGTTAGTAGAGGCAAATTACTCGCAATAGCCATCGAATATCCATTTGTGGAAAACAAGAAAATCATTTCAAAGCTATCCACATTTTAAAAGAAAAAAGAGGGTACAAATTTCTACAACAAAATGGGGTAGAATCTGTTATTTTGCTATATGGCAAACAATGACATTCAGGTAGTGGGTGCAAGGGTGCATAATTTAAAAAATGTTACTGTTCAATTTCCGCGTAATCAATTTATTGTGGTGACTGGGGTCTCTGGAAGTGGCAAGTCGTCCCTCACCATTGACACCTTATTTGCTGAAGGCCAAAGACGCTATGCGGAAAGTTTATCCTCTTATGCAAGGCAGTTTATGTCTCGTATGGGCAAGCCAGATGTAGATTATATCAAGGGGCTTTGTCCTGCTATTGCTATTGAGCAGAAGGTAGTAACTCGTACACCAAGAAGTACAGTGGGAAGTATGACCGAAATTTATGATTACTTAAGGGTATTTTATGCAAGGGTGGGAAAAACTTATTCTCCCATTAGTGGGTTGGAGGTAAAAAGGCAAGATGTGCAGGATGTATTAGAGTTTATCCAAAAAGGGAAGAGCGGAGATAAAATGGTTATTATAGTTCCCTTCAAGCAGCAAGCTAAAAGAGATTTACAAGAGGAACTCAATATATTGTTACAAAAAGGGTTTGCTAGAATTTATTTAAGAACAAAAACCTCCTCCAATATTTTAAGAATTGAAGATGCGCTTGCCATGAACAAGGCGGAAATTGCTAAAACTATTAAAGCCCATGATGTATATGTTTTAATTGATAGAGTAGTCGTGAAGGCATTCGATGAAGATGATATACATAGAATAAGTGATTCTATTAGCACTGCATTTTATGAAGGTGAAGGTGTTTTATGGGTAGAGCAAAATGAAACTATTTTAAAAACTTTCAATAATAAATTCACTTTAGATGGGATGGACTTTGATGAGCCCAGTCCAAATTTATTTTCATTCAATAACCCTTATGGAGCATGTCCAACCTGCGAAGGCTATAGCCAGGTTTTAGGTATTGATGAAAACTTAGTCATTCCTAATGCAAATTTATCGGTCTATGATGGTGGGGTAGCACCGTGGAAGGGAGAGAAATTGGTTTGGTGGAAGGATCAGTTTGTAAAAGAAGCCGGCAAAGCTGGTTTTCCTATTCATCAACCTATTAATAAATTAACTAAAACGCAAACCACTCAATTATGGAAGGGTGTGGGCAAGGCATTAGGCATTGATGATTTTTTCGAAGATGTAAAAGCGCATTTATATAAAGTACAGTTTAGAGTAATGCTTAGTAGGTATCGTGGAAGAACTAACTGCCCCGATTGTGATGGATATCGTGTACGTAAGGAAGCCCTGTATGTAAAAATTAATGGCAAGCATATTGGAGAATTATGTGCAATGCCTGTAAAGGATTTACAAGTATGGTTTAAAGGATTAAAAATATCTGAGTATGAAAAGCAAGTGGCCAAAAGGTTATTAATAGAATTAGAACAACGCATTCAAACTTTAATGGATGTGGGTTTGGGTTATTTAACTTTATCAAGGCTTGCAAATAGTTTAAGTGGAGGTGAAAGTCAAAGAATACAACTTACTAGATGTTTAGGATCGAACTTAACTAATTCATTATACATTTTAGATGAGCCAAGTATTGGACTGCATTCAAGAGATACTGAAAGGCTTATTAAAGTTTTACAAAGCTTAAGAGACTTAGGTAATACTGTAGTGGTAGTTGAGCATGATGAGCAAATTATGCGTCACGCCGATCATATCATTGATATGGGCCCCCTTGCTGCGCATCAGGGTGGAGAGGTAGTGGCAGTGGGCAATGCGCCAGCACTTATAAAAGATAAAAATAGTTTAACAGGAAAGTATTTAAGTGGTGTATTAAGTATACCTATACCATCAAAAACAAGAATATTCAAGCATTTTATAAAAATAGAAGGGGCCTATTTACATAATTTAAAAACTATTGATGTGCAATTTCCTTTGCATAGCTTATGTGTAGTGAGTGGAGTGAGTGGAAGTGGGAAAACCACCTTGGTTAAACAAGTATTGTATAATGCATTATTAAAAGCAAAATCGCTGCCTACAGAAATAGTTGGCGGTTATAATGCCATTAGTGGAGACTTGCATTTGATTGATCAAATAGAAATGGTTGACCAAAACCCTATTGGAAAATCATCAAGATCTAATCCGGTGACTTATATCAAAGCCTATGATGTTATAAGAGACTTATATTCTAAGCAAGCCCTTTCAAAAATTAGAGGTTTCTTACCAAAGTATTTCTCTTTCAATGTAGATGGAGGTAGATGTGACACTTGTAAAGGTGAAGGAGAGCAATTAGTAGAGATGCAATTTTTGGCCGATGTGCATTTAACCTGCGAGGATTGTGGCGGTAAGAGATTTAAGGAAACAGTTTTAGAAGTACAGTACAAAGGAAAAAATATTTATGAGGTGCTAGAGATGAGTGTAGATGAAGCCATTGCATTTTTTAGCGAAGAAAAAAACATTGTACTTGCAATTAGCCCATTACAGGAAGTGGGATTAGGTTATGTAAAGTTGGGGCAGAGCAGTAGTACTTTAAGTGGAGGAGAAGCACAGAGAGTAAAACTAGCTAGCTTTTTAGGAAAAGGAAAAGCAAGTAATAAAATGTTATTCATATTTGATGAACCAACTACAGGTTTACATTTTCATGACATTCATAAATTATTAAAAGCATTTAATGCTTTAATAGATCAAGGACATTCCTTAATTGTAGTAGAACATAATACCGATATTATTAAAGTAGCCGACTGGGTAATTGATATGGGACCCGAGGCAGGTGAAGGGGGCGGCACTGTAGTTTATGCTGGTGTACCCAAAGGGTTAGTCAAATGCAAGACTTCTCAAACAGGGAAGTACTTAAAATAATTGACTATCGTAACCTATCAGCGCTTTTAACTTTCATTTCGTCTTTGTAAATATTTACCATAGCCATTATTTGTAAAATGGGTATGATAAATAATGCAAGTGAAGGCAGTGTGAAGCCACCACCTGGGTTGGCTATAACTATTTTGTAAACGAAGTATCCAATAAGTACCGATAATAAAAAATTCACTATCACTACTTTTAATTGCAACATACGGTTGCCATATAAAAATATTGTTATAAAGGAAAGGCAAGCACTAAATGCTAAAGATATAAGTGTGCTATACCCTGCACTACCATTAATTTCTAAAGCAAAGGGTGTAGGTGTATAATAATAAGGGAAACGCAGTACAGAAAATGCTGCAGCGCTCGCAAGTAATAACCAAATGGTTTGTATTCTTTGTATCATAGTATAAAGTTAATCTATTTCAAATAAAAAAACCTCCGGGTGAGGGAGGTTCTTTCTATACTGATTAAACTCATTAATCTCATTAAAGT